>SMTZ1_10000735_pt1 | contig 53327 bp, 51 predicted proteins | sample DeeMarSWOR136_30_FD_25667 | JGI IMG/M metagenome (IMG submission 25667) | reverse complement strand
TTCAAACCACCGATCGGTGCAAAAGAACCATCTACAACAATGGTTCCATTGCTTCTATTTTCAAGAGGTGCAATGTATGCCTCACCACCCGGTAGATTGGAGAATTCTCGAGGGCGTTTGATAATACCCGTATCGATATATCCACTTCTCCCTGATAGATCCAATACCAATTCAGCGCCCTTGTCTGTTTTTACAACAGCCCTTTTTGCTTTGGAGAGCAGCGCAGTTACATACCTTGTGACCTTAGCAATGTTACGATAATCAGCATCTATTGAGCGTGCCATTATCTCAGGCGTAATCCCAGGTAGGGTGGCACCTCTTGCGCCATTCTTTAGTGCATCTATTCGAGCACGGGTATGGGTGAGTGAGTGACTCGTTGGCATGATAAATACATCACAATGCTTGAGGATTTCGGCAACCAATGGCGGTGGTTCTTCACCATGAATTTTTCGCGGTACAATCTCGATTATGATTGGGTCAGTGAGCTCTTTCGCAGCACTCCATAATGCATAGCCAATAGCACGACACGGCACGTCAGTCACAATGATAACCTTTTCGTGTTTTTTAATACCAAGACAATCTTTGACTGCTGTATGGGATGCTTTCTTGAGTTTTGTATCCAAAATATTACCAGCGGAAGTGAGCAAATGCCCTGTTTGCCTCAGCCATCTTATGGACTTCTTCTCTTTTCTTTATTGCAGCACCTTCATTCCGACTTGCTGCGAGTATCTCCTGTGCAAGTCTATCTTCCATGCGGTACTCTGATCGCCCTCTTGCCGCTCTGATAATCCACTTAATGGCTAAGCTCTCTTTACGATTCGATTTCACCTCCATAGGTATCTGGTATGTTGCACCGCCGACCCTCCGTGGTCTGACCTGGAGTACGGGTTTTACATTATTGAGCGCTCTTTCAAAGACAGTGAGACCATCTTCCTTCGTGAGTTTTTCAATACGGTTCAACGCTGCATAGAAAATTTTTTGTGCTTTACTCCTTTTCCCATCCCAAACAAGATTGTTTACAAATTTACTAACTACAACACTATTGAATTTAGGATCTGGTTGGATTTTTCTTACCTGTGCTCTTCTTCTTCTTCCCACCGAACCTCCTCTATGAAGTTGCAGCCGCTTCTTTTGGCCTCTTTACACCATAAAGAGAGCGACTCTTCTTTCTTCCTTCTACGCCAGCTGTATCATACTTGCCACGCACCACATGGTATCGGACACCAGGAAGGTCTTTGACCCTACCGCCGCGGACAAGCACTATTGAATGCTCTTGCAGGTTATGGCCTTCGCCCGGTATATACGCGGTCACTTCGTAACCGTTGGTTAATCGTACCTTGCATACCTTACGCAAGGCTGAGTTGGGTTTCTTAGGTGTCGTCGTATACACCCTTGTGCAGACGCCGCGACGCTGAGGGTTTCGCTGCAGCGCTGGAGCCTTGCTCTTTGACGTCACCTTTTTTCTTCCTTTTCTAATTAGTTGGTTAATCGTCGGCATTTTCCTCCCTTATTATTTTTATCATCATAGATTAAAATTATAGCCAAAAATCGATGTTTGTCAACCTATATATGGGAATCGGTGATATTGCGAACGGGAGAAACGGAGATAAGAAAGAAGAAAGGGGATTTCGGAATACCTTTATAACATACGTAGATAAATTGGTGCAAGTTCTTGACAAAGGTATCACTGTGGTTATCATTTTTTATGAAGTGCACAATCAGTATTTTGCTTTTGGGGTGTACGTGCATTTCTTTGCTGCACAGAGACCTGGTGCGACATTTCTTTTGATTCCACCGACAGCACGGGCAACTGCAATGGCATATGCGTATACTGCAATAGCAGATGATGCATCTGCAAACTACTACAATGCTGCAGGACTGGTTTTTTTAGAATCACCAAGTTTTACTGCATCGTATTTTACGTATCTTACTGGTCTGCATCCAGATATGCACTATTTTTATTTTGGAGCAGCGTATCCCCTCATGAAGTCAGCGTGGGGTTTTGATTTTATCTATTATACACTCGGAAATATTCGTTTGGTCGACGAACAGGGAGTATACTTAGACGAACGACTTATATGGCGTATCGCACCGAAAATCAGCTATGCGCGTAGATTGAGTAGTAAGATAGCACTTGGCATCAGCTGGAAATTCATCAAGCAGCAGTATGGTCTTTGGCATCCATGGGAGTTAGTAGATGGTTACTCGGAAGGTACTGGGTCTTCATGGGCATTTGATGTTGATTTTCTCTACAAGGTCCTACCGAATCTTACTATTGGTTCAGTGCTCCATAATGCAGGGCCGAGCATTAAATACAAAGAGGAAGTCTCCTTTCCCTATTACCCGAGTAGGAACTCTCCATTGCCTTGGTTGTATCGACTTGGTTTATCGTACAAACCGATAGATAGTAGATATGTTTCATTGATTGTTTCTGCTGAACTGACCAAAATCCTCATCGGCATGTTTGCAGATGAAGAAAAGACGTTCTGGGAGAATGTGAAATATGAATTTGACGAGGCATGGAAGGGGATAGGACTCGAATGGACTATTTATGATTTGTTGTCCCTGCGTGGTGGCTACTTTTATGACTCAGAGGGTGCACGGGATGGCTTTACCTTTGGTGGAGGAGTACATTTTAAAGGTCTTGCGACCGCAAAATTTCCCTCTCATATACATTCTGACATAACTAGCCTCTCGTGTTAAAAGGCACTATTATTGACAAATTAGTTATTTTGCCAATTGGCAAAATCGACAATTCCTCTTTTGTCTGCAATCTGTTATATCATATCCCATATCGGCTATCCGTCATCTCCCATCCCGTATCGGTTATCTCCCACCTGTTTTTTCCATCTTCTATCCCATATCTGCTATCTCCGATCTCATATCCATTATCTGTTTTCCGTTATCTGTTGTCTCCCATCCCATATCCGTTTCATTATATGCCTTGAATATTAAATCCTTTCCGGCAAATGCTGAGACAAGGAGCAAAGGAGTGGAGCAGGGGAGATGAAAATTGGTAATTAAACAGCCGATCATCTTAAATCTATATCCTGGATAGACAAACAGATCGGCGAGTCCGCTTGTAGTCCCTTTTTGTGCGTATGTTTCCAGCGTACGGCAGACCGATGTCCCTACTCCAAATATCCTCCTTGCCTTATAGATCATTTTCACTGCATCTTCTGATATTTCAAAGTATTCAGCCTCCATTGTGTGCTCTTGGATATTTTCGACCCTGATTGGCTTGAATGTACCAGGGCCGATATGTAAGGTGATTTCGCAAATATCTACACCCTGGTTCTTTATTGAATGTAATATCTTTTGTGTGAAGTGCAAACCCGCAGTGGGTGCTGCGATAGAACCCTGTCTCTTTGCGAATACAGCCTGATAGTATTCTTCGTCTTTTTCAACGGCAGCACGTTTTATATAATGGGGAAGAGGCACAATGCCATATTTTCCTATTATGTCCTCGATAGATATATTGAAATCCAGATAACACCGCGTGCCTCGTTTTTCTCTTACTGTAGCATAAACATCCGTGTCAAAGAATATTTTTATATTTCTCTTTGTTCTCTTTGAATGAGAAATCATTGCCTCCCACATGTTATCTCGGATTTCTTTAATGAGCAGTATCTCGACACTTCCACCAGTCTCCTTTTTCCCCTTGAGTCGAGCTTTAAATACTTTTGTATTATTAATCACAAGGATGTCGCCCTTTCTGAAAAATCCACTTATTTCATGAAATAGAGAGTGTGATATCTTGCCGGTCTTCCTCTCGACGACCAGTAATTTTGCCGTGCTACGATCTTCAAGTGGATACTGAGCAATCAATTCCTTTGGTAGAGTATAATTGAATTCATGTAATTTCATTTTTGAGCCATTACGTACGATCTTTTTCCTTCTTTGAAAATCCTCTTGAGCAATCTCGAAAAGGAAAATGTTTCAAGAATATGAAAGAGATTGATCTTGATGTGTTCAACAAATTGGGCAGCCATATAATTCAGTTTTGAGTATGGAAAAAATCTCTCACTAAGCAGTTCGAAAATACTTACTACAATGGATAATGGTTTGAGCCAACCTCTTAGTTCAAATTCGAAGTATCCCTTTTCAACTACCTTAAAACCACACTGTGTTAACATGTTGACAAGGTCCTCAGGTTTGTATGCTGTATGAAGATACAGTGGACCATGAGTTCCTTTATGTACACCAAAACTCTTCATGACACCTAATGAAATATGCTGTGGGCGTGTATACGTGTAGCATGGCACCGTGATTAGTACGAGTCCACCATTCTTCATTATTGCGTAAAGCCCATTGAGAAAATCGTACGGTTTATCGAGATGCTCTAGAACCTCAATGGCGATTGCGTTGTCGATTGTATTCGGTCTGATGAAGTTGATTGTGCGAAGGTCACCCTGGATAAAATGAATATTGTGATAAAACCCTTTCCCTCTTCGTAACACTGAAAATGCAATGTCAATTCCGTATACCGCACCCCTATTCCATCGAGATGATAATCGGCCAACATTACAACCACAGTCAAGCAAATTCCCTCGGGGCATCGTTTGCATTTTCGCTGTAATCCACTTTCTTCTTAATATGCCGCTTAATGTAGAATAAGCAATCCTATCTTCAGGATAGAGTTGCCCAACGCATTCGTAAAATTCTCTATGTTGGTCCTGCATTAGAATCTTATCTTTGTTTGAAATCTGAGATTCTGGTTAATCTTCCCCTCAGGAGGTGATTCGAGATTGTATAACAGGCTGAAGACGGTGTTGTTTCCGACACCAAAACTCGTTGTTGCATAGAATAGTTTGGTTAATCCCGGTGGTTCTGTCGCTGTGAAAAAATAGGGTATCTCTTCGATGTTGTAGACTCTGTAAAGTAATTCTCCAGTGAGTTCTATTCTCCCCTTCGTTTTTAAAGGAATACCAAATAGTAAACTTACTCGTGGCGTCTGAAGGCGAATATCTAAATTTTCAAAAAAATTTGAGAGTATCTTGCTGTATAAATATCCAACCAGAGGGCGTACGAGAGGTTTTGTTATGAGGCGGTAGGCTATGTCACCTCCATAAGAATTCCTTTTTTCTCTTACGAGTTCATTGTATTTTTCAAGACTTGTTTCAATCTCCGCACGGATCGATAATCCCTTATACGAAGGTCTGAGAGTATAAAGACGCTCGCGGCTCAGCGATTTATATAATGCGTAGCGCGCATCTTCTACTATGTCCTGACTAAAACTAAATTCAATATCATATATATTATTGTTGACGGAGAACAAAAGATCACCTGTACTACTTCTAAAATCCTTCTCGTCTACATGATAGAATCTACCACCTAAGTCGAAGATTGATTTTGTGTATCCAACATCGATGTTATAAACTCTACTTACAACGCGTTCAAATTCCTGAAGTAGAAATGTTCTCTTTATGTAGTTGCCCCCTTCTTTTTCGATGTAGGTACCAGTAATGGGATCGTACACGTAATTTCCTTTTCCCGCTTCAACTTCGATATAGATTTCATCTCTCTTTTGGGAGTAACGCTGACTCTGCTGAAGGTCACCGATGAGTGACACTCCTTTGAATCTAATATTTAATTCGGCATTTCCAAACAGAAATGTCGTGTCATTAAATAATCTACGTCCTAAAGATAACGATACAGGAGATGTGGATACACCTAAGATTGTAGTAATGCCTCTGTTTGTAGTGTCTTTATCGTAGCTTCCGGACAAACCTAAGGTGAAGTACTTTGCTACAGTATATTTGAAATCATAATCTAATAGATGTGATTTTTTGGAATTTTCGTATCGTGATTTGATAAGAAACCTTCCCAATTGTTTTCTTATGCCAGCGAAATATCTGTCGATACGATCGACTCCTTCGTAGCCGAAATGAAAGAAGAATGGTCTGACAACTACTGCCTTCTTCTTGTGCGTACGATTCAAAATACCGTAATTCAAATCTATGCCTAAAAAAGATGTAGGAACACAAGTCAAGGCAATACTACCCATTTTTTCAAGAGGTTCTTCTGTATTCCAATAATATTGATAATCAACGCGCTCCTTGCCCTGGGGCATATTTAGTCTTTCATTATAAAAGACATATTCACCAGCGACTGTAAAGATACCTAGTGTTTTATTCAGGCGGGCTTGATATCCAAGACCAGAATTATCGTCATCATTGACCGATGAGAAAGTGTTTTTATCATATTGAGAACCATAGATATTTATTCCGAAGATTTCAAACGCATTCATTCCGATACCATAAAACTCATCCTTCTCAGGCAACGGCGTGAATTTTGTAGGAGAATAATTGCCGAGTCCTGGTCCTTGATAAGCAAATGCTTTGATTACGGGGTCATAGATGTATTCACCCTTGTTCTCGCCCACGTAGAAGAACGTGACTTTGTAATCACCATTTCCTTTACCGACATAGACAAAATGGTCATTCTCGATTACATAAGCACCTTCCGACGATGTATCTGCATAGGTATGTAACACGATTAAGCTATCACCGGCAATCTTCAAGCTCTCTATCTCAGCTCGGCTCAAGGTGAAGGTAAGAGGGTCTTCTTTTTCATCATATCTGCGCCTATATATACCGGTGAATTCAAACTCGTCAATTTGCATTCTGCCATCACTCTCCATGTAGATGTTGGGATAATCGTCGATTGCTTGCTGATATTCGACTTCGATGCGTGAACGATTTGTGATTATTATATTATTGGTGAAGGAGACGATGCCCCTTTCATAATCGATAGTATAGTCTTCATCTCTATTCAACAAGAGTGAAGGCTCTATTCCTTCTGCTCTATATATTCGTTCACTGCCGGCAATTGCACTTCCTTCAAGAAGGTATGGGCTCTGCTTACCTTCTTCGCCCTGAAATCTCATGCGCTTAAAAGCGCCTCTGTTTATTGCGTAGGATACGCCTAAGGCACTTTGTCTATCTTGGGCATGCACTCCTATTCTGCCTCCTTGGATTTCATCCTGAATACCGAAAGGCAGGTCCAGTGTAAGATTTCCAACTCCGCCGTAAAAATTTTTTGTGATAACCTTGAGGCTCATCTTATCGACATCTGAAATTTGGATGGTTGACGAAGGAGTAGCCTTATCTGATAGATTGCCTTCAATCCTTACGCCTTCTATTTCTCCTGATAGGTCAACCTTTAATCCTTGGTCAAACCCTTGGTTTATGTCATATGAAAAATCCTTTGTGCCACTAATCCTCAATCCTTCCTGTTCACGTTTGAACGTATCTTGAGGGACAGCCACAAACAATGAATCAAAGGGTGTTGTATCACTGTATATAGCTTGATATTTATAATATACTGAATCCAGCGTGAATAATGATGTGTCGCCTTCAGAAAGCTGACTTATTATAAAAATATAGAGTAGTGCCATTTTCACTGAGTATTACAATAAATTCATCATTGCCAGTAATATCGCGAACGCCATGCGAGAGTTCTATCTTTTTCCAGGACGGATTAAATGCATAAATGTATTTTTTGTCAGGAGAAAAAAGTAGTACAAGTGTACTGTCAGCATAAATTTTGCTAAATCTATCTGGAATCTTCTCCTCTTTAAATACGTTACCGTGTTCATCACAAAAAAGTATGCCATTTTTTGTCAGTATATAAAGCACGTTGTTGACAAAACAAAAATCTTTGATATTGACATCGTCTAAGGTTAATTTTATTTGATTAATGAAATCGAGAAAAACGAGCATACGTTTTTGACGTTCATAGAAAATAACTTCCTCCGAAGGAGTAACGATAAAGGTAGATATATCGCTTGATGAATAAATGGTTTCCTTTGTTCCAGATGCGATATAAAACTTTTCTATCGACCTGCCATTATTGATATAGAATGCAAATGGTGTAGTATGAAAATCATAAATTCGATAACTCTGGTCATCGGTAAATGTTTGTGGTATTAGGTTATAGGACTCATCGAGCGTAAAGATGCTATTACCGATGAACGGAGCGCAATATATATGGCGGCCATAGATTTCAACACTATGTAATTCTCTATTCAAGAGAACCGAGTCGATAGGTACAAGGACAACAAGGAATGACAGTACTGACATTATCATTATCATAATCCTTTTTTAATTTCTGTCAATAAAGAGAGCGGAAAATCCGAGAAAAGTTCGCCTTTGGTGCTAAAAAAGAGATGTGATTCACTCTTTTTATCTGATGCTCCAAATTTCTCCACCGGTATTTCCATCTTTGCTGATAGCATTGCTGCAATCCTTTCCTCTGAGAGATTACTAACCAAGACCCTCTTTATACGGGCATATTGTAGCAGATAATCTATGTGCCAGAATTTCCTCTTTTTCTTTCTGAGGTGTCTTTCAATTCTCTTTTCTATATTTCTCTTTGCCGAACCGACGTAAATATAATTGCCTCGTTTAAAAGAAAATGTTCCTAATCTCCCGATCACTATCTGTTTTGGCCTGCTCAGGAGAATAAGGAGGCAATAGGTGACAGCCAAGGTATTATTTTTTCTCAGAGAAACGTTTACCCATGATCCAGCCGATATGGGCATCGGGTTTTGCGTCTATTCTTGGAATATAGGGTTTAACATCTAAAACAGGCGTCCCCTCAATCGCATCTAGTCCCCTTACCCTTAATATATTATCGTTTCTCTCTAAAAGCTCAACGACTGCATAGGCGATTGGATTAACACGATGCGGTGACCTGGTGGCAAAAAGACCGTGAGGTTTCTCATCCCATGGAGTCTTGACCACCAATCTGAAGCCCTGAGACTCGTGTAGCCAGTAGCATACATGTAGGTGGGAAAATCCTTCAATATCCTGTAGTCCCTCTTTATACTGTTCAAAGATCTCAATCTCACACACCTCGCTGCTGCCTTGCCGAGGGGCTTCATCACCTGAGCTGTATGGTGAATGGATAATGCCAATAGACACAAACTTATTTTTCATTGACTAGATCAATGATCTGTTCAACCTTTGGTTCCCATGCAGGGTCAACAATGCACAGAAATTCCAGATTTTCTTCGCCTATATTTTCGAGATATTGCACTGCTTGAGGCGGAATGTACACTGTGTCATTTGCTGATATCGATTTCTCTTCATTATCTATATGTATCTTGCCCACACCTTTTATTATGTAATAGACTTCAGAAAAGTTGAGTTTATGGGGTAGTGTTTTCTCACGAGGCCTCACCATTGCCCATGCGAGGCTGTAGTGTAGGTTTAATTTATTTTTATTGGGATTGAATATTTCGCGTAGGTGAGACTGATCGCCTGCTATAAATTCAGAGCAGTCCTGCAAGTGCTTAATGAACATTCTCCATTGTAATCGGATTTACTCAAAAATCAAGTGTATCTACGAAGAAGGCTCGAGAATACAAAAGAGGAGGTCCCTCACTTCATACTGAAGTTCGGGACACTGAATTTTTCAGCCAGATCAAAGAATTTGGAAAAATTCGTGAAGGCTCAAAGACGGCACATAAATTCGGAAGAAAGCTATAAATTCAACAAGAGTCAAGAGCCCTTCATAGCCCTTTGTGCGCCTTGTCTCAGCCTTTTAAGGCCATTTTCATGAAAGTCTGCTTTTTGTCATTGACACAATATCATTTTTGGATATAATGATTGACAATGAAAATACTTCTCTGTGGAATGGGGAATAGGGACCACGGAGATGACGCTTTTGGCCCATATGTAGTAGAACAAATCAAAGAAACTGATAGCATTAAAAAGATCGATTGCAATCTCTATCCTGAAAATTATCTAAACAAAATTATCTCATATAATCCAGATTTAGTAATTTTTTTCGACACAATACAGAAGCAAGGTAGCAAAAGTGTTCTCCTAAGGGATGATGAACTACAACTGCATAACCCTATTTCAGTCTCGACACACAATCTTCCCTTTAGCTCAATCTATTACTATTTGAAAGAAAATAGTCACGCAAACATATGGTTTCTTGGTGTACGACCTATTTCATACACACATTTGACAGAAGAAATCATAAGTAGTGCCAAGCGAGTAATTGATGCTTTCGATTCGCTTGACAATGAACACGAAATAAATATAATAGAACTTTATGAAACACTATCTACTACCCTCAGATAACCTCGAAAACTTCATAGCAAAATTAGAGGAGGATGGTTCAGTCTTCTATCCTGTTCTCGAAGATAATAATGCACATTTTGTAAAACATGAGAAAGAAAAGACCTTTGAGCCTAATTTTGGAAAGATAAGGGCTGCAGAGAACATAAAACATTTTCTTTTCCCTTCACGAGATGTAGTGGCGAAATTTCCAAAAGATGTGGCAGGAGAGGTAAAAAAACAGTATCTATTTGGCGTAAAAAATTGTGATTTACGGGGAATCGATGTCTACGATAAGATATTCTTGAATTGGGAACCTACTGATCCTGTGTACAAGAAGAGGAGAGAAAACACTCTTATCGTCTCTGCGGATTGTCCAGAGCCGGAGGACTGTTGTTTTTGTACCTTAGTTGGACTAAATCCCTACGGAGAAAGTATCTGTGATATCAATTTTACACAAGTCTCATCTGGATTATTATTCGAGGTTTTCTCAAAGCATGGTGAAGAGGTAGTAGCGAAGGCCTCTAATCTCTTTAAAGAAGCAACTCAAGACAACAAGAAAGAAAGAGAGACTATTCGAAAGAATGCGATTAAGAAACTCAGCAAGATCAATAGTAAATCCTTTAAAGAAGATATTCCGGAGCGCGTTGAAAAGGCAGACAAGAAGGTTAAGAACAATGCGCGAAAGGATTGTGTTGAGTGTTTTGCCTGTTTACATATCTGCCCAACCTGTTACTGTTTCTTGTTGAGTGATTATAAAAGAGGTAAGGATGTTGAACGCGTGAGAACATGGGATGCATGCTATTATTCAGCCTATGCCCGGGTTGGTGGGGGAGCAAATCCGCGCGGCAAATTGGATGAGCGCTTCTGGAATCGTTTTGAATGTAAATTTAACTATTTCTATCAGTATGAACAGATGTATGCCTGTTCAGGTTGTGGTAGATGTTTTCGGGGATGTTCAGGGAAGATTGACATAAGGGAGATCCTATGGAATCTGTAAATCCGTATTATCCGATTCCCACCAAGATAAAGAAGATTATTCCTGAAACTTCCAACATTACTACATTTGTCCTTGATGGCATGCCTGTACAGTTTGAGGCAGGCCAGTTTGCTGAATTGACTGTGCCTGGTATGGGTGAGGCACCATTCACCCCTTCATCCTCTCCGTACGCTGACGACTTAGAATTTACCATCATGGAGGTGGGGAGAGTCACTAAGGCTCTCTTTAATCTTAAAGAAGGAGATGTTGTCGGCGTGAGGGGTCCATTTGGGAAACCCTATCCATTAAAAGATTTCAAAGGCAAAGAAATATATATTGTTGGTGGTGGTGTGGGTTTTGCACCACTCCGTTCTCTCTTTTTGGCTCTGGTACACGATATCAAAGATTATAAAAAGATCTATATTCGCTATGGCGCTCGTACGCCTGGAGATATTGTTTATAAAAAATTGATTCCTGAGTGGCAGAAAATTGATGGCGTTGACATTCTTCTAACCGTCGATGTCGGTGATGAATCATGGAAAGGCCGAGTAGGCGTCGTTACCGTCATTCTCGATGAAATCCCAGTACGTATGGATGCGGCGCCGACTATTGTCTGTGGTCCTCCACTCATGATGAAATTTGTCACTCAACGGCTCGTCGAAGCAGGCTTTAAACACAGTAATATTTACCTGTCAATGGAAAAGAATATGTCCTGTGGTATTGGCAAATGCAATCACTGTCGTGTCGGGAAATTCTTCGTATGTAAGGATGGTCCTGTACTTACATGGGAAGATGTAAAGGATATTGAGGAGCCATTTCTGTGAAGATTAGTGAGCCTTTAGCTACTACTATTAAAAAGACTGTATGCCCATTCTGTAGTTATGGATGTGAGTTTGGTGTGATCTTTTATGATTTTGGCATAAAGGGGATCGAGTATATCAAAGAAGGAAGTAGTGAAGGTAGGTTATGTCCAAGAGGAAGTGCTGCTGCATTATATTTGGATAATCCAAGAAGATTATCAATGCCTGTAAAGAATGGGAAGCCGGTGGACTGGGCTAAGATCGAAAAAGAATTGAAAAAAGTCATCGAGAAGCCGAAAAGTGTTGCAGTCACCTTTGATAGAAACATTACTATCGAGGAGTATCAATCTATAATAAGCTTTTGCAGAAAAACCGGAATAGATAATATTGCTTCTAGTTATTGTGAACCCGAGGCGTTCCTGAACCCGTTCATGGAAAAATCATTTTCAATTGACGAGATTGATAGCGCGCAGATGATTGTTGTCCTTGGCGATCCATTTAATCAGGTACCTATGCTGAGTAAGGCACTCATTAATTGGAAATTAAAGGACCGAAGGAATCGGTTGGTGGTCATTGATACGATTGGTACGCATACTGCTGCTTTTGCGAGCGATTTCTTGAGATGCAGGGTGGGGACCGAACCATTCGTGTTATTCGGTCTTGCCGATGAGCGTATCGAAGATGTCAATATCCGTGAAATTGCTGGCATCCCGGAATCTATAATCAGGGATGTGAGTAAGGGCTTGAAAGAAGCCAAGAATGGATTCATTCTTGCGACCCTCTCCTTTGGCCATACCTATGATACGCTCTTGATGATTGAAGGTCTTAGAAAGTTACAGCAATTTAGCGGCAAGGGAGTTGTGCCTTTTGTTGAATTTGCTGGATTTGAAGGTAACCAACATTTTGGCTCTGTTTTGCGATCGGCTAAAAAGAAAATGATCAAATATCTCATCAACTTCGGTGAGTTGTTCCCGTACTATTATCCGCAGCTCTTAAAAGGTTTGAAGGCTCTAAATATATATGCCACTTCGCCAATAAAATTTAATGGTTACACCACCCTTCCAATTGCGCTTAATCTTGAAAAACAAGGCTCAATAATTACCACATTTGGCAAAAAGACTTTAGATGGAGCTATTAAACCGGCGAGTGGGGCAAAGACAATCAGTGAGATCCTCACCTTAATGAAGCAGATTTCTGAAAAAGGTCAATCACTGCGAGCACCAGACACGAAGATTAACATACGGGAGAGAATAGGAAAACTTGCTGAAAAGATTTCAACTCAGAGAAAAAAGAAGACATTCACGTTGCTCGGTGAAAAAATTGCCTACAACTTCCTTGGATTCTTCGAAAATGAGACGGTCAAGATGAATCCTCTGGATGCAGGAAATCTCGGCATTAAGGCTCACGATACTGTGTCTATTAAATCCAAGCATGGAAGTGCTAGTCTTGGGGCAAAACTGACGACTGATGTTGGTGAAGGGATAGTTGCAATAGCGGCAGAAACACCCGATACCAGAGGGTTATTCGATTTTGAAATCGATGGTGATATTATTAATTTTATCCCAACCGAGGTAGAACTATGGCGAAAAGAATAGTGCTAGACCTCGATCTCTGTTGTGGCTGTCGATCGTGTGAGGCAGCGTGTAAGGCTGCCTTTAAGGGAGAAGCACGCATCAGGCATGGCGATATTGTAGGTGAGGCGTATTTACCTCTTGCATGCAAACATTGTAAAGAACCATTGTGTGCTGCTGCTTGTCCTGTTGATGCAATTACACAGGATGAAGAAACTGGTTTGGTTACTCGTTCAGCCTCTCTCTGCATTGGCTGTCAGAGTTGTGCGTTTGCCTGTCCTTTTGGCGTGATCGACGCACCGCTCGTGCGACATATTTCCCAAAAGTGTAGTCTATGTAGCGATAGAGAAGATGGCCCACGTTGTGTTGCCGCATGCTCTTCGGGTGCACTTCAATTCTTAAGCGATGAAGAGATTCAAAAACATGAAATAGGAATGAGAATGGTTTCAAAAGATTTGTTCCTGAGGAGAAAGGCATGAATATAGCGAGAATGCTCTTTTCATTCGTTGTATTTCCCGGTTTTATCTTCAGCGCTGTGGTAGGACTTCTTATTACCTGGATTGATCGAAAAGTAACTGCACGCATCCACTGGAGGGTAGGCCCACCGTGGTTTCAACCCTATGCAGACTTTCTAAAGTTACTCTTGAAGGAAACAATCATACCGGAAGGGAGTTCAAAGACTCTCTTTCTTTTGGGACCTCTTCTCGGTCTTGTAGCCATGTCTATTTTTGCGGTAATGCTCTTTTCCATGAATTTTTATCCGACGAGTACGTTTGTTGGTGATTTAATTGTTATTATTTATCTCCTTGCGTTACCACCGATTGGGATTATTATTGGCGGTTCAGCCTCAAAGAATCCACTGGCGAGTGTTGGGGTTTCGCGAGAGATGACACAGTATTTTGCATATGAATTACCCTTCTTGATCTCTATGGCGGTCATAATCTTGAAGGCGGGCGGGAGAATTCGATTTGGCGATATCATTCTCGTCCAACAGGCACAGGGTCCATTTCTCTATTCTCTCTCTGGTGTGATTGCAGCAATAGTGTTTCTCTTGTCTACTCAGGCAAAATTGAGTTTTATACCTTTTGATATTCCTGAGGCAGAGCAAGAGATTATGGCCGGGCCATATATTGAGTATTCGGGTGTTGCACTCGCCATGTATAAACTGACGCGTGCAATGATGTTCTTCCTCCTGCCGCTCTTTCTTATCTCTCTATTATGGGGTGGTTTTGCCAATTGGTGGGCGATTCTGAAGTTCTTATTGATCGTGGTGCTCATTATCCTGATTAAAAATACAAATCCACGACTGCGCATTGACCAGGCATTGAAGTTTTTCTGGACTGGAATTGGTATACTTGCCTTTATTGGTTTGGTCTTGGCTTTTTATGGGTTGTAGAGGAGTAGAAGATGGCAAACGCTAAGCTTTGGGGATTGAAGAAGTCGCCCTGGGTGTTTCATGTTGCGGCAGCCTCCTGCAACAATTGTGATATTGAGATTTTGGACATCCTCACCCCGCGCTGGGATGTTGAACGTTTTGGTATTGTACTTGTCGGTTCACCGAGGCATGCTGATGCTCTGCTTGTAACAGGAGTTTTGAATCGAAAGAGTTTGCCGAGGGTCTTGAGGGTGTTTGAGCAGACACCAAAGCCATGTTTGGTTATTGGTGTTGGCACGTGTACCTGTCATCCACACATTTTTGAACCTTCTTATAATGTAGTGGGACCTTATGATAAACATATTCCGGTTGATGTGTATATACCCGGGTGTCCGCCAAAGCCAGAGGCGATCATACTGGGAGTCGTAAAGGCATTAAAGAGGTTATGATGAAGAAGGGATATTCCAAAAAGATTTTAGAAGAGATTAGTGCAAAATTTCCTGAGGTTTCTGTAAAGATCCATTCACCTCGCCGAACCTATATAAGAATTTCTCGGGAGAAGGTTTATGATTTTGCAAAGTATTTATTTGAAGAAAAAGGGTTTCGATTATCGATTGCCACTGGGATCGACACACGGGATGGTGTGGAGATTATTTACCATTTTTCACATGACGAAGCAGGGACCTATTATAATATTAAGACGGTGATACCCAAAGATGATTTAAAGATAAGGAGTTTAGCTCTTCTCTTACCAGCAGCAAATTGGATTGAGAGGGAGATGCACGAGTTATTAGGTATAGACTTCATCGGCCACCCGAATCTTATACCACTCCTGACCGCAGAAACATGGCCTGCTGATCTACATCCTCTACGCCGCGATTATGCAAATGAGCATAAGGATATTAAAACCAAGAAGAAACCTTAGGAGGAATGTTGCGAAGAATAGTCCCCATTGGTCCATATCATCCATTGCAGGAAGAACCTGAATTCTTTAAACTGATTGTAGAGGGAGAAAAAGTCGTCGATTTAGAAATCAACATCGGCTATAATCATCGTGGTCACGAATTTATCTCTCCGACGTTGACATGGGATCAGGTAACGTTCCTGGTCGAGAGGATTTGTGGTATCTGTTCAGATTCTCACCCCTATGCATATGTGTTGGCGGTCGAGGACTGCGCACATGTCGAACCGCCGCCGCGCGCTCAATACATAAGGACGATTATTGGTGAGTTGGAGCGTATCCATTCACATTATTTGTGGCTCGGGTTAGCGGGTCATTTTATTGGATATAATACAGTCTGGATGTGGGTGTGGCGTTATCGTGAGCCCTTACTCGATATCTTCGAACTCATCATGGGTAATCGTAATCACTATGCTATCAATAAGATCGGTGGAGCGCGCAGGGACATCCTACCTGAGGATTATCCAAAGATTGAGAAGTACTTGGATTTGCTCGAGAAAAAGAATGCGATGTTCACCAAGGCGATTCTTGATGATCCCGTGATCAAGGCGCGCCTCGAAGACGTGGGTGTTTTGACTAAAGAAGATGCAATCGCCTACGGTGTCTTAGGTCCCACTGCACGGGGTTCTGGCTATGCCATCGATGTACGAAAAGATGATCCATATGATGCCTATGATAAGGTGGATTGGGATATGGTATTCTTCGAAGAGGGTGATGTACTGGCAAAGGCAAAGGTTCGGTTAATTGAATGTGATGAATCGATTAAGATCGTGAGGCAGTGCCTGAAAACTATGCCTGATGGTCCGTTTGAGACACGAGTCGATGACATACCTCCTGGAGAGGGTATTGGCAGACATGAGGCGCCGCGTGGTGAGGTTTTCCACTATGTACGTTCCGATGGTTCGAACATGCCCGTAAGACATAAGGTCAGGGCACCGAGTTTTATGAATATTGTTTCAAATATCGTTGCGGTAAGAGGTTATTCGATTGCTGATGCTGCATTAGTGTTGGCAGCAGTTGATCCTTGCTATTGTTGTACTGAGAGGACCCTCGTGTACGAAGGTGGTAAAAAAAGATATACTGGGCAAGATTTACTAAAACTATCCTGGGAAAAAACCGAAAAGATTAGAAGGAGATATAGAAGATGAGGGCAATTGGAGGCAATTTTCGGCATAACCCTGAATTTTACAAACAAATCGAGGATTTGAGTAAAATTCGTGGGGGCGATTAGAGGTTGAGAATGATTGGCTTTGACTTTTTCCTTGATCGATTTGGTATCTTCCTCAGCGTGTTGTTTATCTTTATTGGGCTCATGTCCTTTATCTACGCACTTGCATCGATACGGCAAAAAGGACATAGGCTAGAATACTATCTGATGCTACTGCTGATTGTGGCTTCGGGTGTAGGTGTTGCTACATCTTACAACCTTCTTCTTATCTTCATCCTCTGGGAGATTTCAACATTTGCTATATGGCGTGCAGTAGGATATTATCGTGACGCGGATAAAATCTATGCAGCAAACTTTACATTCATTATTAATTTTGCTGCAGCAGCCATCATGCTTATCGGTATTGTTATGCTTTATCTTGATAACGGAACATTCAATATTTTTGCAATTACGACTTACAATGATGTGGCTGTTGGGTTCATTTTGGTTGGCATCCTTGCCAAGTCAGTAACTTTACCTATTCATGTCTGGCTTGTCCCTGCATATAATGCTGTGCCGTCAGCAATCGGGGGTTGTCTGGCTGGTATTGCCGAGAACCTTGGGGTAATTCTCTTTTTGAGACTATTTACTGCAGGAAATTATGCTTCGCCAGCATTTTTCACTACTGTCGCGTGGATAGCAGTTGCCTCGAGTATAATCTTGGGAGGTGCTGCACTGCTCTCAAATAACTTGAGAAGCCTGCTTGCCTACTCGACCATCAGCCAGGTTGGATTTATTCTATTGGCATTTGCAGTAGGTGGTACATACGGCATTGTAGGTGGTATGTTGTACATTCTTGCCCATGCTCTTGCAAAATCAGGCTTGTTTTACGGCGTCGGTATTATTGAGGATGCAACCGGTAAAGATGACCTGAGTACACTTTGCTGTTTGCTCAAGATTTCGCCAACCCTTGCAGTAGTGATGGCACTTCTATTTGGTTCAATAGTTGGTTTCTTTCCACTTCTTGGTTTCTTCGCCAAATTATGGGTGATTATTGGTGCGGTTCAAAAGAGTGCATACTTTGGCATTGGCGCAATTGTTGCAGCTGTGTTTACACTACTTTACAATGCACGGTTTTATCATGAGCTCTTTTTTGCCAAACCGATGACGCGATTACCTAAGGCAAAAAGACCAAGCTACACAGGAATTGTGGTGGTATTTATTCTTGCTTTAGCTTCGTTGCTATTGGGTATTTTATTTTACCAACCAGTTAATTATTTAACAGGTAATGGAGGATTTTAGATATGGAATTTTGGGATATCAAGCTTTATTATTGGGTCATATTTTTACCCATCGCAGGCGGCTTGGTTGGATTTCTCATTAATAGACTGCGTACCGAATTCGACTTTGTTGCTTTTGTAGGTACGCTGCTCTTCGCAATCAGAATGTTTATTAATACACGCTCTGAAGTACTTTCTTATAGTATCGCCTCAATTGCTGGGATCGATTTCAGATTTTACGTAGATAATCTTGCAGGATTTATTCTTCTTTTTAATGCGATATTTGGTTTTTTAATCTGGTTCTATTCCTTAAGAGCAATGTCAAGGAAACCGGGAGAAAGAGTTTACCATCTTTATCTTGCGCTAACATTATCAGCAGCAAACGGTGTGGTTCTGGCGGGTAATCTTATATTCTTATTGTTCTTCTGGAATGTACTTATCTTCTCGCTCTATGGAATTCTATTGGTAGGAAAAAAAGATAGTTCATTTGCCGCGCGAAAAGCGGTGACGATTATCGGCGTATCTGATTTTGCTCTGTTACTTGGAATTGTGCTGATTTTTATCAAATCTGGCAATGCGAATATCCCTGCTCCCTCTACAATTTTATTTAATGATCCATGGTATTATGCCGCCTACATACTCATAGCGGTTGGTGCTATTGCCAAGGCTGGTGCTATACCTCTGCATACGTGGATACCCGAAGCCGCGAAGGTGGTTCCTGCCTCGACTATGGCCTATATTCCTGCAAGCCTTGATAAGTTAATAGGAATATACCTTTTGGCGAGAATTTCATATTTCTTTTTTGATATTTCATCGTCTGTGCCTATACTTATCCTTCTTATGACAATTGGCGCTGTAACAATCGTTGCAGCAGTAGCAATGGCAATGATACAGAAAGAGGCAATGAGACTTTTGTCATTCCATGCGGTCTCACAGGTAGGCTATATGGTTCTGGGTCTTGGCACTGGTGTGCCGATAGGGATTGCTGGTGGGCTTTTTCATATGTTAAACCACTCAATATATAAAGCCTGTCTCTTCTTGTCAGCTGGTTCGGTCGAACATAGAGCAAGAACAACTGATTTGGACCAACTTGGGGGACTTGGGACAAAAATGCCAATTACCCTGTTCACATTTCTTATTGCTGCTTTCGCTATATCTGGCGTGCCGCCCTTGAATGGTTTCTTTTCAAAATGGATGGTCTACCAAGGAGTAATCGAGTTTGGTAAGCTATCAAATCTCTGGCCAATATTTTTGGTGGCGGCAATGTTTGGTAGCATTCTCACGCTCGCTTCCTTTTTAAAAATAACCCATTCGCTCTTCTTGGGTGAGAGGCCAAAGGAACTGCATAAGGTGCGGGAAGCCCGCTTTGAGATGGTCGTGCCTTCACTTATTCTTGCTCTGTTGTGTATTGTTTTTGGTGTATTTGCCTACCGAGTGCCGCTACGTAATTTTATCTATCCATCACTACCTTTTCGAATCACGGAAACCGGTGTTTGGTCGCCGAGTCTCGCCGCTCTTTTGATTATTGTAGGTATTATTGTGGGTATAGTTGTCTTTTTATTAGGTACAGCAATGAAACCGAGGAGAAGTCGGGTATTTACTGGGGGTGAGATATTGGATGAAGAAACAGCGCGGATAACAGGTCCAAATTTCTACACTTCTGTCTTTACAGTTGATATGCTCAAGAAGACCTATGATTTTGGCGAGGGAGGTGCTTTTGACTTCTACAATTATTTGCTTGGAATAACAAGTGGATTGGCAATAGTTTTTAAAGACGTTATTAACTGGTTTATCGATAAAATCTACAAATCCGTTGGTAAAATTATTGAGGCATTGAGCCGTTTGACATCGATTCTACATACTGGTGAATTATATAACTATGTCGGATGGATATTTCTGGGTGGTATTATCATCTTACTATTGCTTGTTTTTTAACAATGGGTGAAGTCAGAGAAGCGAGAAAAAAGATTAATGGGAGATATGGTAATTGAAGGTCATCTTTAGCCACATTACTCTTTCTTGGAGGATCTAAATGATTGAACTCTATCTATTTCTAATCTTTATGGTTGTTGCAGCAATCATCGCAACTGAAATAAAGGATCTTTTAGCAGCTGTTATTTCACTTGGTGCAGTTGGTTTTTCTGTAGCTATTATGTTCATTTTTGTTCAGGCACCTGATTTGGCGATCGTTCAAATTGTTGTTGAAATATTAACGATAGTTGTTTTTGTGGCCGTAATTCTAAGAACCACCCATGTTGACGAAACGATTGGTAAGAAACTATCGGGCACACAGATTTTCTCAATTGTCTTGTATGCAATTTTTGCAGTATTATTTTTGATTGTTAGCATAAGATCATTACAGGAGTTGCCGGAGTTTGGGAACGCTACAATGAAGGTTGCCGCGGAATATATCAAGCTCGGACTGCCTCAAACTGGTGGTGCAAATCTCGTCGCCGATGTAATCCTCGACTTCCGAGCACTCGATACCTTAGGCGAAGCCACAGTACTCTTTACTGCCGTTATTGGTGTTATAGCCTTGATGCGTAAGTCCGGGAGGCGAAAATGAAGGGTATGAGTCTGATCGTTAAGAATATCACCAATATTGTAATTGGTTTTATATTCATATACGGCATATACATAGTTTTGCATGGGCATTTGACTCCCGGCGGTGGTTTTGCTGGCGGTGTCATAATCGCGGGTGCATTTATACTCAAATTTCTCGCGTTCGGTAGCGCTGTCAAAGCCGAAAGGCAATCATCGACCATAACGTCGATATTCGAGAGCATTGGCGGACTTCTCTTCATCGGTATTGCGCTACTGGGTCTTGTACTGGCTGGTACATTTTTCATAAATTTTCTCCCAAAAGGAATACAGCTACACCTGTTGAGCGCAGGCATTATTCCATTCTGTAATATTGCTATAGCCATAAAAGTGGGTGCTGGATTATTTTCGATCTTTCTGGCTTTGGCAGCAATGAAGTATATCATGGAGGATTAGGAGAGGACTATGCTGATTTTTACCAGTTGCATTATTCTATTTTTAATTGGTTTATATGCAATTGTAACAAAACGTAATTTAATAAAAATCGCTATTGGGTTTGCATTAATTGAATACAGTGTGAATCTTCTCTTTGCCCTTATAGGTTTTAAGCACAATGCCCTTGCTCCAATTATAACCCGACTTGATACGCCGCATAATTTCGTCGATCCCATTCCGCAAGCGTTGGTGCTTACTGCGATTGTTATTGCGCTCGGAACGACCGCGCTCATGCTTACCATCATTCTTCGTATATATAATCGCTATAAAACTTTCGATGCTGCAAAGATTAAAGAGCTGAAAGGATAAGGAGGCGTTGATGTCGTTTATTCCACTGTTTTTTGCATTACCGCTGGTCAGTGCATTTCTCATTCCTATAGTGGCTAAGATATATAAACCATTGGTTTGGTTCGTCTGTACTGCTGTTTCCTTTATTTTGTTCATCCTTGCATTGTATGGTCTCGCAGTCACGCAAGAGATTCCTATGATTGTTTACAAAATGGGGAACTGGCCACCACCACTAGGCATTATTATGGCATTTGATTCATTTTCAGGCTTCATGGTGCTCGTTATTTCGATTATTGCGTTTACCTGCAGTCTGTTTTCTCTGCGTTTTCTGTCTAACTATTCCGGACAGTGGAAATTCTACACGTTGTTTATGTTGATGACTGCAGGAATGATGGGAATTGTAATCACCGGCGATTTGTTTAACATGTTTGTATTCTTGGAAATTGCTGCTCTCTCTTCGTACGCTTTAGTCGCTTTTGGTGTAGAAGGTGAGCAACTTGAGGCATCATTTAAATACATGGTCATGGGAGAGATTGGTGGATTGACGTTTCTCCTCGCTATTGCTTTGATCTATGCGAAGGCATCAACGCTGAACCTTGCTGATGTTTCTAATGCACTTCAGTCAATTCGATATACTACGTTCTTCTGGATGTCATTAGGCATGCTGCTTTTTGCATTCTCGATTAAAGCAGCTTTGGTACCTTTCCATTCATGGTTGCCGGACGCGTACCCAGCTGCGCCCGCGCCTATTTCCAGTCTCTTAGCGGGTATTTGTACGAAGGTTTTTGGTATCTATACGACGGCACGAATAGTCTTTAATGTCTTTGGCTTAACACGAGAGAGTGATCCAATGTTTTTTAATCTTTTAATCGGCTTAGGTCTACTTTCTATTATATTTGCAGGGCTCACTGCCCTTAATCAGAAGGATTATAAAAGATTGTTGGCTTACTCAAGTATTTCCCAGGTGGGCTTCATTATGTTAGGTTTTGGCATTGGTAATTACTACGGTGTTGTTGGTGCTATCTTCTATATTTTAGCCCATGGCCTTGCTAAGGGATTGTTGTTTTTGACTTCGGGCTCGGTTGTCCATGTTACTGGTGAGCGCAATCTTCAGAAACTTGGAGGGCTTGGCGAACGCATGTCGACCACTGCCTGGAGTTTTCGTGTTGGCGCCCTCTCTGTAATTGGCCTACCGCCTTTAGTGGGTTTCTTTGCTAAACTATTCATTATTATTGGTGCAATCAAGGCAGGATTTTTATGGATTGCAATCAGCGCGATTATTCTTAGTGTCTTGTCTTTGGCGTATCTTTTGAAGATTGAAAATAGCGTGTTTATGAAAAAAGGAAAAATCGAGGCAAAGGCGGCGCCATTTACTATGAGAATAGCAATGGTGTTTCTTGTCATGTTGATTGTCTTAGTCGGCATTGGTTTTCAACCGATCATGGATTTTATTGTTGGCCCAGCTGCCCAAGCGTTATTAAGAGGTCTAGAATATTCTCATTTGGTTTTCAGAACTTTTACGATGAATTTCTGAGGAGGTCTCAATGCGTTACATAGTCTATTTTATCATCGGTTTCTGCTTCTGGCTTCTTCTAACCATGAGTGTCAATCTGGATCACCTCATTGCAGGAATAATCGTCGTGTTACTGGGTGCAGTGTTATTTGGAGGATATTTTACTGACAGACCAATGAAGTTTTTTCAAATACACAGACTCTTCTGGTTTATTGTCTACATACCTGTTTTCATCTGGTACATGGTACAGGCAAATATCGATGTTGCATACCGGGCGCTCCATCCTGAGCGACCGATAAAGCCTGGTATCGTGAAAATCAAGACAATCTTGAAGACAGATACTGCAAAGGTGTTTCTCGCGAATTCAATCACCTTGACTCCGGGTACAATGACGTGCGAAATTGATGGTGATTATCTCTACATTCACTGGATTTGGGTACAGACAGCATATGTTGATAAGGCTTCAAAAATTATTGCCCGCAAATTTGAAAATTATTTAAGGAGGATTTTTGAATGAGTAGTATTATATTTAGCATTCTTGCTGTCGGTGGTTTTCTGTGCCTCTATAGAATATATAGAGGTCCTTCAATTGCTGACCGTGCTGTTGGTGTAGACATTATGGGCATACTCTTTGTTGGAATTACAGCACTCACTGCATTATTCTATGACCTTTCGTTTCTCATGGATTTATCGATAACGCTTACGCTCTTCAGTTTTATTGGTACCTTAGCATTAGCAAAGTATCTTGAGAAAAGGAGTCTCGATGATTAGTCCTATCGGTTGGATTATTATATGGATTGGTATTTTCTTTGATATTCTTGGCACAGTCGGTCTTGTTCGTTTCCCCGATGTCTACAACCGTCTGCAGGCATCGACAAAATGCGTTACATTAGGGACTTTAGGTATTATGATAGGTATCTTTCTACTGAGAGGTTTTTCCCCAATGGGAATAAAAGCACTCATCTGCGGAGCATTTTTGCTGCTGACCAGCCCTGTGGCAGCTCATGCGCTTATGAAAGGGTCATTACACTTCGGTACCAAGTTGTGGAAAGGTACAGTAGTTGATAAATATGGCGAGGAGAAACTCGGTGGTGAACAGATAGAAAAGGAGAGCAAATAAATGCGCAAGCCTAAATTAAGAGAGCTTGGTGAAGCAATAAGAGCAATTGTCTTAGGGCCATATACCTCGAAGTTTCCATTTAAGCCGTCACCAGCAGCACCGCGATTCAGAGGTAAGATCGAATTTAATTTTGATAAGTGCATCTTGTGTGGTGCGTGTGTAGAGGTGTGCCCAGCAAATGCGCGTGCTCAAGAAGACGATAAGATCAAACGGATTCGCAGGGAGATTCATTATCAGGAAAGATGCATCTATTGTGGGCAGTGTGTCACATATTGTACTACAAAAGAAGGTATCAAACATACTCAAGAATACGATTTAGCCCAGATCAAGAATGAAGGATATGATAATGTGATTGAGAAAGAGTTGATATTCTGCGAGCGATGTGGTGATGTGATTACAACGAGAGCGCATCTCCTCTGGATAGCAAAGAGGGTCGGAGAATTGGCATATGCCAATCCTAATCTGTTCTTGGTGCTTTCGCAAGAATATGGGGAAGAGGCAGTACCAAAAAAGTCTGAGGAAGCACCATACCGGAGTGAACATTTGAGATTTCTGTGTCCATCATGCCGCAGGACAGTCTACCTCAAGGAAATCTGGGGCTACTGATACTGCATACCATGCAGTAAGCACCAAACACTAAGCAGCAATTTCGGGACAAATCCAAATACAAGAATTCAAAACATCTAAAGGCGTCATTGCGATCCGCCACGTTGTATGGCGGAGAAGCAATCTCAAAATCTACTCTTCGAGCTTGTCGAGAAGCCACATTCTTGTAATCCAGAGCTGTTTGTTTAACTTAATTGACAATATTCTTAATGTCATTATATTTAACATGAAGGAATTTGTTTGAATGAAAAAAAATTCTGCAATAAGAGAATTGCAGTCGCAATTTGGGCTCAAAGCATGTGATCCTGCGATTGTGATATCGATTTCTCAGCAAAAACTCTATCTCATAACAGGCGAGAAGGTTATCAAAAGATATCTAGTTTCTACTTCTCAGTATGGGATCGGTAATAAAGAAGGGAGCTATAAGACACCTTTAGGCATGCATTGCATTGCGAACAAAATAGGAAGGAATGCCCGCTGTGGTGAGATCTTTAAAACGCGAAGAAGAACTGGGAAAATTGCAAAAATAAACAGTGGAGATCTGGTGGAAGATGTTATTACTACTCGCATTCTACGATTGAAAGGATTGGAACCAGGCATTAATAAAGGTGAAGGGATTGATTCCTATGGTCGTAACATTTATATACATGGTACACCAGCAGAGCATCTCATCGGCAAACCATCATCCCACGGTTGCATACGCATGAGGAATAGAGATGTGATTGAACTATTCAATGTAGTAAAACGAGATTCGTTGGTTGAAATTCAAGCTTAGAGGGAGAGAATGATTGACACAGAAAAGAATATTTAGTATAATAATTTAAAGGGAAACAATGGAAAAGGCTCATATCTTGATTGTAGATGATGAAGAGAGTATTAGAACAGCACTCAGTGACCTACTCAAGCAGAATGGCTACGATGTTTCAGCAGCCGAAGATGGATATAAGGCAGTAGAAAAAGTTCAGGATGGAGAGTGGGATTTAGCCCTCGTTGATCTCAAGATGCCTGGTCTCGATGGAATTGAGGTACTGAGGCAGATTAATGCAATTAACCCAAATATTGTAGTCATCATCATTACCGCATATGGTACTGTTGAAAGCGCTGTGATGGCTATGAAAGCTGGGGCAGTCGACTACATTATGAAACCCTTTTCATCGGATGAGTTACTTATTCGAGTAGAAAAGGCTTTAGAGAAAACAAGACTCGTTTCAGAGAATATACGTTTACGACAAGAATTGGCTGAGAAGTATGAATTCTGTAAAATCGTCAGTAAGAATAAAGGTATGCAGGATATATTTAGACTAATAGAAAAGGTAGCGCCTACCGATTCAACAATCTTGATTCGTGGTCAGAGCGGCACGGGAAAGGAATTGATTGCACGAGCCATTCACTATAATTCACTGAGACGTGATAAGAGATTCATTGCAGTCGATTGTGGTGCGCTCCCCGAGACACTCTTAGAGAGTGAATTGTTCGGTCACGTTAAAGGTTCATTTACCGGTGCCATTGTTACGAAAAGGGGTCTATTAGAGGTAGCAGATGGAGGGACATTTTTCTTGGATGAGGTAGGCGATTTGAGTATGGGTATTCAGTCGAAATTACTAAGGGTATTGCAGGAGAAAGAGTTCAGACAGGTTGGCGGAATCAAGAATATTCGGGTTGATGTTCGACTTATCGCTGCAACAAATCAAGATTTAGAAAAGATGATTCAAGATGGAAAATTTCGTGAAGATCTGTTCTACAGGTTAAATATTGTACCAATTCATCTTCCACCGCTTAAAGAAAGGAAAGATGACATACCTCTCTTGGTTCACCACTTTTTAGAAACATACAAGCAAAAGAGAAATAAGAACATTAGAGGTATATCTCCAGATACGATGGATCTCTTTATGGAGTACGATTGGCCTGGCAATGTTCGAGAACTGGAAAATATTATTGAGCGGTTAGTGATAATGAGTGATCATGACATAATCCAGGCCGAACACCTCCCCATCCATATTGCAGGCAAAAGAGTGTGTTTTAGTATAACTGCTCCACTGACAAACAAGGAACTCAAAGAACTGAAAAAACAGATCAGGGCAAAGGCGATAGAAAATATCGAGAAGGCATTCTTGATTGAAGCGCTCAAGAGATGCGATTGGAATGTCAGTAAGGCAGCACGCGACGTGGGGATGAAACGACAAAATTTCCAGACATTGATGAGAAAGTACAAGATAAAGCCCTGAAATTACCTTGAAAATATCATTTTCTCTAGATACGTTTAAAAAAGTATTCATGCATATGATTTATATGCATACTCTGAAAGAACACACATCATTAAATACCTGACGGTTTTTGATAGTTGGTGCATGTAAAAATCATGCATCTATTATTGAAGGGTGTAGGCGAATCGTCGGGTAAGATATTGATATACCTTAAAAGCATGTAAAATCATTACTTTCTTAGGAAAGACATTACTATCTTCATCATCTTCGAACCTGGCACAGATTTTGCTTTATAAGTTTATGGTTATGACGAGCACAATCAAAAAAACTTCTCGCAAACATGCGCGTATTGTCATTATGGACAGTGACGAAGAGATGCTCAAACGGCTTACGAAAAGTTTCGGGGAAGAAGGATATAAGGTAGAAACTGCCGAGCAAACGAGCAAAATGTTAGAAAAAATCAAGAATGAAAAAGTTGACATTTTGATCCTCGCTGTTGACTCATTTGACGCTACGGGTTATGAACTTATCCCAATAATTAAAAAGATGAATGGATTGCTTCCGATAATAGCAATATCAGCTGACGATTCCATTGAAATGGCAACGAAGGTCAGGGAGCAGGGTGTCTTTTTTTATGCAATAAAACCTCTTGATATGAAAGAGATGAAATTGGTGTTGAAGAATGCATTCGAGAGAAGAGTCACACGCCAATATGAACCAGTAATTACTCAGAAAAAGAAGGTAGTCCGTAAGGATTTTGAAGACGAAATCCTGGATCTCACTGAGGCGAGCAAGATTCTTGATTTGAGTAAACAAACGCTACGGAGGCTCGCCAAGAGAGGTGAACTACCAGCAAGCAGAATTGGAAATAGGTGGTACTTTATTAGAAATCAGCTTTTTGAGTGGCTTAGAATCACTGCTGCAGGGAATCAAAGAAATTATGGGACGCTCATTCTCGAGACAATGGATGAAGGTGTCGCGGTTGTTGATAAAAGACTCAAGATTATAAGCTGCAATAGCGCGTACCTGCAAGCACTCGATGTGCCCCGGGATAAAATCATTGGTGAGTACTGTTATCGGGTCAGTCATCGTTCGATGGTTCCCTGTGAGGAATCAACATGTCCGGTGCGCCAGGCCTTTAAGACAAGACGACCAGTCAAATTTATGCACGTTAATTATGATAGTGATGGAAAAGAGCACTACTGTGATGTTATTGCACTGCCGATAAAAGATAAACAAGGCGATGTATCCCAGGTTCTCGAGGTGATACGAGACAGCACGGAAATCTATGATCTCAATAAACATCTCAATTGGATAACGAATTTTTTCATCCATGAATCTAGAAAGACACTAGGCCCAATTGTGATGAATATCAGTGCTCTTGTTGATAACAAGCTATCAAAGACGATTAACGTCGAGAAACGCAACGAAATGCTGCTCAGTTCTCTATGCAGCTTAAAATTGTTGTACGACATGATACGAAATTACGTAATATCATACAGGGCTGAGAATAGAACAATACAATGTCTTAAAAAAGCTGTAGATATTCAACACGCTGTTTTTCTTCCAGTCATTGATGAACTGAGACCGTTGTTCTACAGAAAAAATATGACTGTCGAGACACAAATAAGAGGAGAGAGGGCTGTATATTGCGATGGTGATCTCATGAAAATTGCGTTTAGTAATATTTTCAATAACGCTACCAAATATGGTGCCGACGGGACAAAGATACAGTGTCTTCTTGCGGTAAATGATGAGGCGTTTGAACTCAGTATTTTGAATGAAGGAATAGGCATTCCACGCAATAAACTGGATGATATATTTGCGCAATTTGCCCGTTTTGATAAGCAGGGAATGAGTGGTACTGGTCTGGGTTTACATGTTGCGAAGATGATTGTAGAAATACACAATGGAACAATAAGAGCCGAATCAGGGTTTCTTATTGAAGGTCAACCCGTAACCTACGATGAGTTTTATGGCAATGAAAATTTATGCAAAACAAAAGAGAAAAATCTCAGAAGATTCGCCAGATTTATTTTGACAATGCCATCTGGCGAAAGAGGTGAGAAACTGGAGGTGTGATATGAATCACCAAAAGAATATTTTACTCGTTGACGATGATGAAGATTTTTTAACGGCAACCAAACTTGTCCTTGAGAAAAGTGGGTTCAAGGTAGAAACATGTATGTCGGCGAAGGAGTGTTTGGCCAAATTGAAATTGACTATGCCCGATGTGATCATTTTAGATGTGATGATGGAATCCGATCATTCCGGGTTTGATCTCTGCAGGGAACTTAAGAGAGATCCCCATACGAAAGCAATTCCTATTCTGATGTTGACTGCGGTGGATCAAAAGTATCCTCTCAATTTTGCTTCTGCAGCCGGTGACGAATCCTGGCTTCCAGTTGAGGCCTTTATCGATAAGCCTGTTGAGGCACATGTCTTGGTTGAGCGTGTAAAGAAACTCTTAAGGATTGAATAATATGTCACCAAATGGAAAAACAGGTGCTGTTCTTGTTGTCGGTGGCGGAATTGGAGGTATTCAGGCGGCATTAGATTTAGCCGATTCTGGGTTTAAGGTATATCTATTGGAGAAGGGGCCGAGTATCGGCGGTGTTATGGCGCAGCTGGATAAGACATTTCCAACGAATGACTGTTCCATGTGTATTCTCGCACCCAAACTCGTGAGTGTTGCGCGCCACCCTAATGTTACATTAATAACGAATTCAGAGCTCGAGAAATTATCTGGTGAGGCGGGTAACTTCGTGGCTACTGTGAGAAGAGAACCGCGCTACGTCGATGAAGAGAAATGCACGGGTTGCGGACTTTGTATGGTTAACTGTCCAGTGCAGCAAATCGCTTATCTAGACAGAGAAGAAATGAAGGTAGCATTGAAGGCTGATGATCGTGTCAAAATTGAGGAAATTCTAAGAGAATATCATTCAAGAAAAGGCAATTTGATGCCTGTTTTGCAAAGAATCAATGCAGCATACAAGTATCTCCCAACCGATCTTCTTCGATACATCGCTTCGGAATTGGACATACCATTGAGTCAGGTATATAATATTGCGACTTTCTACAATGCCTTCAGCCTTGTCCCTAAAGGTCGACATACCATTGCTATTTGTCGCGGTACTGCTTGTCACGTGCGTGGTTCAGCAGCTATCTTGGAGAGGCTTGAGCAGGAGCTCGGCATTACCGACGGTGGAACCACTGAAGATTTGAGATTCTCGCTGCAGACAGTAAGATGTATTGGTTGTTGTAGTATTGCACCTGCAGTTAGGATTGGACAGGATACTTATGGGAATGTGCGTTTAAATCAACTATTAGATATGCTAAGGAAGTACACATGAAGAAAATAAAGGATTTACAGGAATTAGACAAAACTGGTGAGCAAGGGCTCAAGCGTCTTTACCCGGAAGGGAGGACAAGGGTCACGGTGGGTATGGCGACATGCGGTCTTGCTACTGGTGCTGAGCCGGTCTTCAATTATCTCGCAGCGCTGGCCAAGGATAGAGAGGATCAAATCTTAGTTGTTCCGGTTGGTTGCATTGGTTTTTGCCAAAGAGAGCCTCTGATTGATGCATTAATACCACACCTGCCAAGAATTACTTTTGCGAAGGTGGATGGAGAAAAGGTGCAAGAGATCGCCAGACACTTAATACAGAATAGAATCAGTGTAAAGCATGCCGCTTGGCGTTATGATGAGGATGAATTTTTGATCTTGAATACGGCAAGACGTCTGGGCAATGGTTCTTTACCTGCTGCTATCGAATCGATCATCCATTATCATGAAATACCGTTTTTCCAGAAGCAATTAAAGATTGCATTGAGGAATTGTGGATATATAAATCCCGAAGATATCGAGGAGTATATTGCCCGTGGTGGTTATTCTTCGCTCTATAGAGTTCTTAATGAGATGAAACCTGAAGAAATAATCACGGAGGTAAAGTTATCGGGTTTACGCGGTCGTGGTGGGGCAGGTTTTCCAACTGGTATGAAATGGGAGATCTGCCGAGATGTCAAGGACGATGTTAAATATATTATCTGCAATGCGGATGAGGGTGATCCGGGTGCATATATGGACCGTAGCATTCTGGAAGGCGATCCTCATTCAGTGATTGAAGGTATGCTTATTGGTGCCTATGCTATTGGAGCAAGTGCAGGTTACATTTATGTTAGAACTGAATACCCATTAGCTATTAAAAGATTTACCAAGGCGATTGAGGCTGCCGAAGCGTATGGTTTCTTGGGTGAAGATATATTTAATAGGCGTTTCGATTTCAAAATTACTATAAGCGAGGGTGCAGGCGCCTTTGTCTGCGGGGAAGAGACATCACTCATTGCCTCGGTTGAAGGACGACCGCCTGAGCCGAGGCTGCGGCCACCATTTCCAGCTGAGTCAGGGGTCTGGGGAAAACCGACAAACATTAACAATGTTGAGACCTGGTCAAATATTCCAGTGATTATTGCCCGGGGCGGTGACTGGTTCTCAAGGATCGGTACCGATAAGAGCAAAGGTACAAAGGTCTTTTCCTTGGTTGGCAAGATCAACGATACCGGACTGATTGAAGTACCGATGGGTATTAAACTCGGGGAGATTTTAGAAATTGGCGGAGGTATCTCGGAAGGTAAAAAATTCAAAGCGATCCAGACAGGTGGTCCATCAGGTGGTTGTATACCTGCCAGCTTACTCGATCTGTCAGTTGATTATGAAAAATTGACCGATGCGGGGTCAATGATGGGTTCAGGTGGTATGGTGGTGATGGATGAGGATACTTGCATGGTCGATGTAGCAAAATATTTTCTGGAATTCCTAAAGGACGAGTCGTGTGGGAAATGCACATCTTGTCGTGAGGGAACACAGCAGATGTATGACATTGTGAAGCGTATCACTGAAGGTAACGGAAAAAAGGAAGATATAGAGCTACTCGAAAACCTTGGTAATGTTGTAAAGGTGGCTTCAATGTGTGGGCTTGGTCAGACAGCTGCGAACCCTGTTTTATCTACGATAAGATATTTTCGTGATGAATACATTTCACACACCATAGAAAAACGGTGTCCTGCCCTGGTGTGTAAGGCTCTGATTTCTTACGTTATTGAACCTGAGTCGTGTGGTGGTTGTACGGTCTGCGTCGAAAATTGTCCAAGTGATGCAATAACCGGCGAGCCCAAAAAAGTTCACGTAATAGATCAGAAGAAATGTGTTAAGTGTGGCATATGTATTGCAAGCTGCCCACCAAAGTTTAAGGCGATAAAAATTGTTTCTCCAACTGTGAAATGATGAAGTATAAAAAGAAGAAAAGTAAGAAGATGAAGAAGAGAGTAAAAAAGGAAGCAGAGAATATGGTGTCACTGACCATCGATGGTACAGTTATAACAATAGAAAAGGGGAAAACAATTCTTGATGCCGCAGACAGTTTGAATATCGAGATTCCGACTTTATGTTATCACAAGGCTCTCAGTCCATACGGCGCTTGTCGACTATGCGTGGTAGAAATTCAAAAAAATGGCAAGAAAAAGATTCAAGCCTCATGTGTCTATCAAGTGGAAGAGGGTATCGAGGTAAAAACCCAAACACCCGAATTACAAAACATTCGGGAAACAATGATCAAACTTATGATGGCGCGCGCACCCCGCTCGGAAAAGGTGAAAGAGATAGCTCGAAAGTTAGGAGTTGAGCGTACGGAATTTATTTCCAAGGATGAAGATTGTATTCTGTGTGGATTATGTATCCGTATGTGTAGCGAAAGAATGGGGCAGAGTGCCATTGGATTTAAATTGCGGGGTGACAAGAGAGAAGTGTCTCCGCCGTTCGATGTCGAGTCACCACGGTGTATAGTGTGTGGTGCCTGCTTTTCTGTATGTCCGACGGCTTCAGAGCGTCTCAAGAAGCTGAGTTCGAGACCGGTACAGCCGCTGCTCGACGAATTTGATCAAGGGTTACGGCAGAGATCAGTGGTTCGCATTCCGTTTCCTCAAGCAGTACCAAATGCGGCAATCATCGATAAGGAGCATTGTGTCCACTTTCTCAACGATAGGTGCAAGATCTGTCAGGATCTCTGCGAAGCAGAGGCAATAGATTTTAATCAGAAGGAAGAAGTAATCGATTTACGGGTTGGTTCGGTTATCGTTTCATGCGGCTTTGAGGTCTATGATGGTAAAAAGGAGCGCGCATATGGTAATGGGCGATATGTAAATATTGTTACCTCAATTGAATTCGAAAGAATTCTGTCCGCATCCGGGCCTTATCAGGGCCATATTCTGAGACCCGGTGATAAAAAAGAACCAAGAAAGATTGCCTTTATTCAATGCGTTGGTTCCAGGACCGATGAGCATAAATACTGTTCATCAGTATGCTGCATGCATGCGACAAAGGAGGCTGTCATAGCTATGGAACACTCGCCCGGACTTGCATGCACAATATTCTACATGGACCTCAGGGCATTTGGTAAGGGGTTTGATGAATATTATGAGAAAGCGAGTAGAAGCGGAGTGCGTTATATCAGATGCCGTCCTTCTTTGATTGAAGAGGTGCCAGAATCAAGAGATTTAATCATAAAATATTCTGATGAGATTGGGAAGATGTGCGCTGAAGAATTCGATATGATAGTTCTATCATGTGGTCTACAACCGTTGAAGCAAATGTCTGAACTTACACAGAAGTTGGGGATTAGATTGAATGAACATGGGTTCTGTAAAACAGATACGTTTACTCCCATTGAATCAAGTAGAAGAGGATTGTTTGTATGTGGTCCATGTGCCGAGCCGAAAGATATTCCAGAGACAGTAACACAATCATCCGCGGCTGCAGCCAAAGCAATGGTTTTGTTGACTGAAGCGAGAAATAGTCTCATAGCAAAAAAAGAGTATCCACCCGAAAAGGATGTCTCAGATCAGAAACCGCGAATCGGTGTTTTTATCTGCCACTGTGGTATAAACATCGGAGGCTATGTCAACGTGCCCCAGGTTGTTGAGTATACAAGAAACCTGCCTCATGTGGTCTATGTAGAAGACAATCTCTATACCTGTTCTCAGGATAGTCAAAGGCGAATCATCGAGATGATTAAAGAACACGCATTAAACCGTGTTGTTATTGCATCGTGCACGCCGAGGACCCATGAACCACTTTTCCGAGATACAATAAGAGAGGGCGGTTTAAATCCCTATCTCTTTGAGATGGCAAACATTCGTGACCAGTGCTCCTGGATTCATATGACCGAACCTCAATTGGCGACCGAAAAGGCAAAGGATTTAGTGAAGATGTCCGTTGCTAAGGCTGCACGGCTTGAACCCCTCAAGCGTGTGGAGATTGATGTGGTACAAAAGGCACTGGTGATCGGCGGTTGATCGGCGGTGGCATCGCTGGCATGATTTCGAGTCTTTCTCTTGCGCAACAAGGTTTTGAGGTCTTCCTGATAGAGAGAGATAATGAACTCGGCGGTAATTTGAGATATATTTATTATACGCTCGAAGGGGATAATGTCCAGAATCTATTAAAAAGCATAATCAAGGAAGTAAAGGATAACAAACTGATACACGCATTTACTGGTGCGAAGATTGAATCGGTTTCTGGATTTATCGGCAATTATGAGACCACAATTATCCTTGAGCGTGGTAAGAGAAAGAAATACAAACACGGTATTGTTGTCGTTGCTACAGGCGCCCAAGAGTATAGACCTCATGAATATTTGTATGGACAGGATGAGAGGGTGATAACCCAGAGTGAATTGGAAGAAAAGTTGGTAAAATCAGATCCTAAAATAATAAACCTTAAGTCCGTGGTCATGATTCAGTGTGTCGGTTCACGTGATAACGGTCATCCATATTGTAGTAGAAGATGTTGTTCTCAAGCAATCAAAAATTCACTAAAGATACTTGAGGAAAATCCGAAGGCAAAGATCTATGTGCTCTATCGTGATATACGTACCTATGGTTTTAAAGAGGATTTCTACAGTAAAGCAAGGGAAAGCGGCGTAATGTTCATACGATATAGCGATGATAAGAAACCTTTGTTACAAAATAACAATGGCTCTCTAAACATTGCCACATTTGAACCAGTACTACAAAAGAACATCGAAATTCACCCAGATGTTGTTGTTCTTTCAACGGGCATTGTACCTAATAATGATAATGGCATCGCCAAGATGCTAAAGGTTCCTTTGAATAGTGATGGATATTTTCTCGAAGCGCATGTGAAACTGCGTCCTGTTGACTTTGCTACCGAAGGCATTTTCATTGCTGGGCTCGCTCATAGTCCCAAGTTTATCAGCGAAGCAATCTGTCAGGCTGAAGCTGCTGCAGCACGTGCTTCTACAATTCTGGCAAGTGAAAAATATCATGCAGAGGCAACTATTTCTCACGTCGATAAGGACCTCTGTGTTGGTTGTGGTCTTTGCAGTAGTTTATGTCCATACGAGGCAATTGAAATTGTCGCTGAGGATGGCAAGCGTAGATCGAAAGTAAACGAAGCCCTCTGTAAAGGCTGCGGTACCTGCGTCGCAGCTTGTCCCTCAGGTGCAATGGATCAGTATGGATTTACAAAAAGACAGATTATGTCAATGATCGAAGCAATGAAGGAGTGATTATGGATAATTTCAAACCGAAGATAATTGTCTTCTGCTGCAACTGGTGTTCTTATGCCGGTGCTGACCTTGCTGGTGTATCGCGCTTACAAATAGATCCGCATTTTAGGGTAATCAGGACCATGTGTTCAGGCAGGATCGAGCCGGAATTTATCTTGCGTGCGTTTGAGAGTGGTGCTGACGGTGTAATGATTACTGGTTGTCATCCAGGTGATTGTCACTATATTAACGGTAATTATAAGACAATAAGAAGACATTATTTCATGAAGATTTTGTTGAGGGAATTCGGTATTGATATTAACCGTGTTGGGTTACATTTTATCTCAGCCGGTGAAGGTGTGGAATTTCAGAAAAGAGTTAATGAATTTATCGCGGGTATTAAAAAAATAGGCCCGGCAAATTATACCAAAAAGGACTAGCACCATGGAAGTAAAGGAAGAAACGATTAATTTGAGCGAAATGGATTTCAGCTTTGCAGAAGAGGTGATGTCCTATCCAGGCGGCGAGAATTTGAGAAAGTGTTTTGCTTGTGGTACGTGTACTGCAGGATGCCCGATCAGTGAGATTGATGAGACATACAGTCCGCGCAAGATTATCCGTCAAATCCTGTTCGGCATGCGCGAGGAGATCTTGACTTCGTCCGCGATCTGGTTTTGCCTGGTCTGCTATCGCTGCTACGCTTACTGTCCACAAAAAGTAAACTTTCCGGATCTAATGCGTGTGTTGAGATATCTGGCGATTAAAGGCAATTATGTAACAGCTGACATACTCGATCGTATTACAGAGATTGATAAACGATTGCAGATACTGAGGCATGATCTCATAAAATATGATGTTACTAAGCAAGCAAAGACACGAACTAAAGGATAGTGATGAAAACGGTGAATAGCTATAAAAAGGTAATGGTTGTTGGTGGTGGTATTGCCGGAGTGCAGGCCGCTTTGGATTTAGCCGATTCTGGTATTGAGGTATATCTTGTTGAGCATTCACCGAGTATCGGCGGACGAATGGCGCAACTCGATAAGACCTTTCCTACTAATGACTGCTCATTGTGCATACTCTCGCCAAAACTTGTTGAAGCAGGGGATCATCCCTATATAAATATTATTACAAACGCAGAAGTCGAATCGGTTACTGGAACAGCGCCGCATTTTAGGGTTACTCTTAGGAAAAAACCTCGTTATGTAGATGAGGAAAAGTGCACTGGGTGTGGTATTTGTATGACAAAGTGCCCTGTGAAAATCCCTGATGTATACAATATGGGACTTATGACTACAAAATGTATCCATATTCCTTTTCCCCAAGCAGTGCCAGCGGTCGCAATAATCGATAAAGATCATTGTATATTTTTTAAGCGTGGTAAATGCCGCATATGTGAAAAATTCTGTGAACCGCAAGCAATAGATTTCAATCAGAAAGAGGAATTCGTTGACTGTGAGGTGGGAAGCATAATTCTCGCTGCAGGACTTACTGAATTTAACGCAGTGCTGAAAGACGAGTATAGCTATAAGACATGTCCCAACGTGCTCACGAGTATGGAGTTTGAGAGAATACTCAGTGCCTCTGGGCCCACCCAGGGACGTGTGCTGAGACCATCTGATGGCAAGGAGCCGAACAATATTGCATTTATTCAGTGTGTTGGTTCGCGTGATGCACAGGTAGGTCATGAGTACTGCTCAGCCATCTGTTGCATGCAGGCCGCCAAGGATGCGATCATTATTAGTGAACACTTGCCTAAGGCCTCGATTGCTGTCTTTGGCATGGATATCAGGGCGTGTGGTAAGAATTTTGATAAATTCATTGAGCGGGCTGAGTGTGAGCATAACACTCGATTCGTACGTGCGCGCATATCATCGGTAGATGTTGATTCTGTAAATGATAATCCCATAGTGCACTATGAGGAAAATGGGCATATTAGGAAAGAACCATTTGAACTTCTTATACTTTCGGTGGGGTTGATATCAACCCCACAATTGAGACGTCTTGCCACACGGCTCGGTGTTGAAATGGATGATTTAGGATTTGTCCATTCTACTCCATTTGAGCCGGTAGGTACATCACGTCCAGGCATTTTTGTCTGTGGTACACTTTCTGGTCCAAAAGATATTCCTGAGTCGGTTATCGAAGCGAGTGGTGCAGCAGCCTCAGCAGGTGTCGTACTGAAAGAATTTCCGCGGAAAGAAATTGTGGCTGAATATCCGCCGGAAATCTCAATTAATGAGGGAGATCGTCCAAAGATTGGTGTCTTTGTGTGTCATTGTGGTATAAATATCGCGGCAACAGTCGATATGAAAGCATTGGTGCAAGCCACCGCGAAATTTCCCTTAGTAGTCCATAGTCAAGAAATGATGTTTGCGTGTTCACAGGATTCACAAAAAATCATAAGCGAAAAGATTCACGAATTGAGCCTCAATCGTGTCGTTGTTGCTGCCTGTACGCCACGGACTCATGAACCACTTTTCCAAGATACGCTTAAAAAATCTGGTCTTAACCCGTATCTCTTTGAATTTGCCAATATTCGCGAACAGTGTTCATGGGTTCATCAAAAGGAACCAGAAAAGGCAACTGCGAAGGCAAAGGAATTGGTCAGAATGGCGGTTTTGAAGGTAGCACACCTTGAGCCATTGAATAAAACACGGCTTGGCGTTAATAAAAACAGCCTTGTCATCGGAGGAGGAGTCTCAGGCATGACAGCAGCTCTTAATATTGCAGATCAGGGGTACCATGTTGATCTCATTGAAAAAGAGGAAATATTAGGCGGCAATCTGAGATACATTCCTTATACACTCGAAGGCGAGAAGACCGAACCCTTTCTTGAATCGCTTATCCACGAGATGGATGCTCACCCATTGATTACCATACACAGAGGTTCAAAAATCAAGGAGGTAAATGGCTTTCTTGGAAACTTCAGGACAATAGTAGTGCGTGCAGGTAAGAAGAGCGACCAAATGTTATCGGTCGAAGAAGAGGAAGAGCATGCTGAAGTGATCGAACATGGCGTTTGTATCATTGCAACGGGTGCTCAGGAGTATGCACCGACTGAATACTTCTATGGTCAGGATAGGAAAGTCATAACGCAACGTGAGTTGGAACAGAAGATAGCACAAAAAGATTCTGAAGTTCGTAACTTTAAATCGATTGTTATGATTCAATGTGTCGGTTCACGAGACGAGGAGAAGCAGTATTGCAGTAGGGTGTGTTGCGGCACGGCAATAAAAAATGCCTTATTATTAAAAAAACTCAACCCGCGTATACAAGTATTCATTCTCTATCGTGACGTGAGGACATATGGTTTGAAGGAGTTATATTATAAAAGGGCACGTGAAGCAGGTGTGATGTTTATTCAGTATGAGAGAGAATCAAAGCCAGAGGTTGCAAGAGATGAAAATGGTATATACGTCGAGGTGAAGGATAGAATTATGAAAAAGATACTGCGATTGACGCCCGATCTCCTTGTGTTGAGCACCGGCATTGTACCTTACGGTGACAACAAATTTTTATCACAAGCCTTAAAAGTTCCATTGGGCACCGACGGATTCTTTTTCGAGGCACATGTCAAACTGCGACCCGTTGATTTTGCTACCGACGGCATATTCGTGTGTGGGCTTGCACACTATCCTAAGGATATCAGTGAGAGCATTGCGCAGGCAATGGCCGCGGCTTCAAGGGCAATCACCGTGTTGAGCAAAGATGAGATTGAAGCAGAGGGAAAAGTCGCGTATGTAAATGAAACACGATGTAGTGGGTGTGGTTTATGTGTTGATGTATGTGCCTTCAGTGCTATTGAACTCGATGAAGAAAAAGCAATTGCAATGGTGAATGAAGCGTTGTGTAAAGGTTGTGGGACGTGCACTGCATCGTGCAGATCAGGGGCGATTAATCTTAAAGGCTTTAAAGATGAACAGATTTTGGCGGCACTTGTTGCACTATGAGGAGCGGATATGAAGGAATCTCCGAATAAGACGTCCAACTTTGAGCCAAAAATTTTGGCGTTTTTGTGCAATTGGTGTTCTTATGCCGGTGCTGACCTCGCTGGTGTCAGTAGATTCCAGTATCCTCCTACTGTTAGGGTAATAAGGGTGCCGTGTTCCGGGCGCGTGAATCCTGTCTATATCATAAAGGCATTACAGAATGGCTTTGATGGCGTATTGGTTTCTGGATGTCATCCTGGTGATTGTCATTATATTAGTGGTAATTTTTTTGCTCGACGAAAATTTGCACTCTTGAAAAAATTCCTCGAATATGTCGGTGTTGAACCAGAACGCATTCAATTTTCATGGGTGTCCGCTGCCGAGGGCGTTCGTTTTGCAAAGATTATAGAGAAAGTTACCGATGACATTAGAAAGTGCGGTCCTTTGACCTATTTCAAGAAAAGTAATAATTCAATAGAGAAGGTAATATGAAGCAGGCAGAACATGAGATAATGAGCAATGTTGAAAGGCTTTTTGCTGACAAGAAAATTGATCTTTTTATAGGTTATGAGAAAGGTACGTTACCCTTGCGGACATCTCCGTGTTTTATAGACGACCGGAATACTGTCCGCAGACTTGTCTGGAATAGCTGCTGTTCGAATAACCTTGCTGTGTATTTGCCACGCTTGATGCTGCATCGCAAAGGTAAGAACTCGAAACGCATCGGAATTCTCTGCAAAGGGTGTGACAGCCGCTCCGTCGTTGAACTCATCAAGGAGAAACAGGTTGATAGAGACTGCCTTTATATTATCGGAATATCCTGCTCAGGCATTATTGACAGTAGCAAAATATTATCTGAACTCGACGGTGAAGGAATTTTGAGTTATGATGAAACCAGCGATAGCATTGTTGTTGAACTTGCAGAGGGTGAAAGATCTTTCCCGAAACACGAATACTTGTATGAATCCTGTTGTAATTGTGCATACGCCACACCCACAGTATATGATATTTTAATACGAACTGTGCAGTTCGCCCCGAAAGTTGCCGGACCAGATCCCAATATAACGGCATTCGCTCATAAAACGCGTGAGGAGAGGTGGAGAATATTTGAAGAAGAAACTTCAAAGTGTATACGGTGTTATGCGTGCAGGAATGCATGTCCAAATTGCTACTGTAAAGAGTGTTTCGCGGAACAAACAAAACCACGATGGATCGGTGTTACGAATGATAGATCCGATCTTCTATTTTATCATACTATGAGAATATTCCACCAGGCTGGCAGGTGTGTTGATTGTGGGGCATGTGTCCGTGCCTGTCCTATGAACATTAATCTAAGGCTTTTTACACGCGTGCTCGTTGACGAAGTGAAGGAACGTTTTGGCTACGAACCGGGTGTTTCTATCAAAGAACCCCCACCTCTTGCTACTTTTAGTCTCAATGATAAACAGGAATTTATGACTGAACCAGATTGAGGGAGGAGTAATGTCAAACAAAGGAAAAAAGGTAGCAGTTCTAAATCGACAAGATCTTACGGCATTCTTCACGTCGCTATCAAAGAGATTTAGGATCTTTGGTCCTTCACGCATACATAGAGTTGACAGTTTAGTTGAAATAGCCTCAGCCGATGCCATAAACTTTAATTACCGAAATATGAAGATGTCGCCCAAGGCGTTTTTCTTTCCCCAAACACAGACTCTGTTTTCTTTTGATAATGAGAGTAAAGATGTGAATACGTCAGAGCCATGTCAAGATAGACAAAGAATCCTTTTTGGTTTACGGCCTTGTGATGCGCAGTCAATTTGGCTACTTGATAAGGTGTTTGTGGAGAACACCCCTTCAGATCCTTATTACATGAAGCTCAGAACATCAACGAGGATAGTATCACTTGCATGCACACATCCGAGTCCAACCTGTTTTTGTACCTCAGTGAATTGTGGGCCAGATTCTGAGATCGGCGCAGACGTTATTTTTTACGAACTCAATGGTTGCTACCTTATTAAGACACTGACACCTGAAGGTGAGGATGTTGTTGCAGTTGCTAATGATATTGTGAAGCCTCCGACAGAGAAAGAACTTAGTGAAAAAGAAGATATTATGAGAAAGGCGAGAGAGAAAATGAAGCGGGTGTTCGACTTAGAATGCGCGCAAAAGACTCTCGATAATTTTGACGCACCGCGGTGGGCACGGCTCTATCAGAAGTGTCTCGGGTGTGGTGTTTGCACCTATTTATGCCCAACATGTCACTGTTTTGACATAACTGATGAAGTGGTTCAGCCACGCGGCAGGCGAGTGAGGACCTGGGATTCATGCATGTATCAACTTTTTACGCTTCACGCATCAGGGCATAACCCACGGCCTACTCAGAAAGAGAGAATGAGGCAGAGAATTATGCATAAATTCAGCTATGCTCGAAAGTACTACGGTCATGCATTCTGTGTTGGATGCGGAAGATGTATTACCTATTGTCCTGTCAATGTAGACATTCGTCAATTCATGAAGAAGTTCATGGAGGAAAAATGAACAATCCATACATACCGGCGTCCGTAAAAATTGATGACATAATTATCGAAAACGAAGCAGGAGATATTAGAACGTTCAGGCTTACTTTTGCTTATAAAAAAGATGAGCGGAAATTTTCTTTTCTGCCTGGTCAGTTTGCTGAACTCTCAGTGCTTGGTGCCGGTGAATGCCCAATTGGAATTGCATCGTCACCGACTGAGAAAGGGTACCTTTTGTTTACGGTCAAGAGAGCAGGCGTTGTCACCACGCAATTACACCGCGCTGAAAGAGGGGAGATTATAGGTCTCAGGGGACCGCTGGGGAACACGTATCCTCTGCAAAAAATGGAAGGCCACAACATATTGATTGTTGGCGGAGGTTTTGCATTCACTACATTGAGGGCAGTAATAAAATATATCCTTGAAGAAAACAATCGCAAAAGATTTGATGACTTGACTATAATCTATGGTGCACGGACGCCGGGCGAACTCATCTATAAAAATGAACTTTGGGAGTGGGAGAAGCGCAGGGATATGACAACTTACATCACTGTTGATAGAGGGGACAAAGATTGGAAGAGGCGCGAAGGCTTTGTTCCTAGCGTCTTAAAAGAGGTTGCCCCGCGATCGAATGAAACGATTGCCCTTGTCTGTGGACCACCAATTATGATTAAATTTACGTTGCCAGTGCTGGATGAACTTGGATTCATTCCGGAGTCCATTTTTTTGTCGCTTGAGATGAGAATGAAGTGTGGTATTGGAAAGTGTGGGCGCTGCAACATTGGTCATAAATATGTATGCAAAGATGGACCGGTGTTCTCGTTTAGAGAATTACAGGAGTTACCTAATGAGTACTAAATATCGTTTGGAACATAATCTACTCCGATTATTTGATTTTACATCTTTGGCAATATCGCTTGTTTTTGTAGGGTTCGTAATTATAGTGACGAATAGATTATGACTATGAATAATCCTAAAATTTTGATAATTGACGACGAAGCAACAATCTGTCAAGCATGTTCGCAAGTTTTTATACAAGATGGATATTCGGTTGAGACATGTCTTGAAGGTGCTTCGGGTTTAAAGAAATTCGATTGTTTCAAACCCGATGTTGTCTTTGTAGATCTGAAGATGCCAGGAATAGGTGGTATGGAAGTCTTAGAAAAGATTATTGAAAAAGACGAGAATATTGTATTGGTTGTTATAACTGGTTATGCGACGATTGAATCTGCGGTTGAATCAATGAAAAGAGGAGCATTTGATTTTCTACCAAAACCATTTACTCCGGATGAATTGCGGATTATAACGAGAAGGGCGTTAGAAAAAAGAAGAGCTTCGTTAGAAGCAGAACGTTTAAGAGAAGAGAAAGAAAGGATGAGGCAGAATTTTATTTCGCTGGTCTCACACGAGTTGAGGACGCCCTTGGTTGCAGTAATGCAGTACTTGGAGGTATTAGGAGGAGGTATCGCTGGTGGCATTTCTTTAGAACAGGCTAAGATAGTGAATAGAATGAAGATTCGCATAAAGGAACTTCTCTCACTCATCGACCGCTGGCTGAGACTGTCGAGGATTGAGGAATTGAACCTAAAGGAAGAGTTTGAGGATTTTTCTCTCAATGGTGTTATTGAAGAGGTCATTGATGTTGTTAACCCTCTTGCCCAAGAGAAGGATGTGAGTATTCACGTGAAGCCCATGGTGCACAAAATCTTAGTCAGTGGTGATAAAGAGATGATTAAGGAAGTTTTTGCAAATCTTATCAGCAATGGGATAAAGTATAATCGAGAAGGCGGAAAAGTGATCGTTGACGCATATGACCGGGGACATTTCTGGGTGATTGATATCAGTGATACAGGCGTCGGTATCCCCGAACAGGCAATTCCCCATATCATAGAAGAATTCTATCGAGTGAAAAGAGAAGGGAGTGCTGCTGGTTCTGGTCTTGGTCTTGCAATTGTGAAGAAGATATTGGATATCCATGATGGAAAATTAGAGATAAAGAGTGAATTGAACCAAGGCAGCACCTTCAGTGTTTATTTACCCCGTACCTCAGTAAAAACGGGAAGGAAAGATTCGTAAATGTTTATTGTTTTTATGCATACTCTTCAATTATTACTACGAACAAGGAGGTGTCATGAGGTGCGGGGTTTACCAGAGATGATAAGGAGTATAAAATGAAAAAGATAAAAATTTTGTTCGTTGATGATGACCCAGACTATGCTGAGGCAAGTAAGACAATGCTTGAGCATGCGGGTTATGATGTTATTCTTGCATATAGTGGGGAGAAGGGATTGGCGAGTGCGAAAAAGGAGAGACCTGATTTGATAGTTCTTGATGTTATGCTTCCTGATATAAATGGCTTTTCTGTCTGCCGAGAATTGAAGCAAGACCCCAATTACGCGTCAATACCGATTATCCTTCTCACGGCAATTGGTGCTACTCCCGAGAGCTATGCAGAGAGTATTGCGAAAGAGCATAAGGCGGATTGTTATCTTTCTAAATCCGAGGATTCAAAGAAACTGCTTGAGACGGTAAATGATCTATTGACTCAAACAAGGCCTGTACCCAGGGAAGACCGGGCTAAGCCAAAGATCCTTCTTATCGACGATGATCAAGATTTTCTTGAAGCAACCAAGCAGATTTTAATTGCCAATCGATATGAGGTGATAACCGCAAGGGATGGAGATGAAGGAATTGCCAGAGCGAGACATGAAAACCCTGACTTGATTCTTCTCGACGTCATAATGTCGGGTAAGGATGGATATACGGTATGTCATGAATTGCGCAGTATCGCGCAGACGCGGCCGATTCCCATCATAATGCTCACCGCAGTCGGTCAGCAATTCTCAGCACCCGAATATGCAGTTGACATTGCGATTGACCATCTGGCAGATGACTATATCGATAAACCTGTAGACACACAAACGTTAATTAAAAAGATCGAGAAGCACCTCCTCTTTAGATAGAGCATATTAAAGGGTCTAAAGAGGGCGATAAAGAGAGAATGGGTCAGGAAAGTAAGTAATGAACGAACTCTCACCTAAATTTAAGTACGAAATTACACGAGAGCCGGGTGGTGAGAATATAAAATTATGTTTTGCCTGCGGAATTTGCACAGCAAGTTGTCCGATAAGAGAGATAGATAGCCAGTATAATCCACGCAGGATTATTAGAATGGTCCTTCTCGGAATGAAAGAAAGAGTCTTAAAGAGCAATTTCATCTGGCTTTGCTCAAATTGCTATGCCTGCACAGAGAGATGTCCTCAAGGTGTGCGGTTTACTGAGGTAATGAATGCGATAAAGAATCTGGCCGTGAAAGAGGGATGTATACATCCGGCATATAGCCAGCAGATACATATCCTTGCACAAGTTGGTAGATTATATGAAATTGATGAATTTGATAACAACAAAAGAGCTGCATTCGGACTTCCAAAGGTCGAGAAAACAAAGGGATTTACAAAAAAGATTATAGAAATGACCGGGCTTGCTCAGCTTATTTTATCAAAAAAAGGATAATGATTGATAACGCGATAACATAGAGATTTTATGAAATATGCCTTATATACTGGTTGTACAGTCTTAGGCAGAAGTAGAAATTACGAAATGGCAGCAAGAGCGGTTGCCAAGATTTTTAATATTGAATTTATAGATTTGGCTGATTTTGAGTGTTGCGGTTTTCCAATAAAATCTATTCACTACAGAACATTCTTGGTGATGGGGGCTCGAAATGTCCTTGCTGCTGAAAAAAGAGGATTGGATATTTGCACATTGTGTAGTGCCTGTACGAGTTCACTCACCGAGGTGAATAAACATCTCATCGAACACTTTGATGAGAAGACAAGAATCGTCGCAACATTAAGGAAACAAGGTATCGAATATCGGATGAGTAGAAACATAAGTATCAAGCATTTCACAAAGATTCTTTATGAGGATATCGGGACTAACGAAATCGAGAAACTTATAGAAAGAAGATTATCAAATCTAAATGTTGCTTCCCACTATGGTTGCCATTATTTGAAACCAACCGATATTTATAATAATCCTGAAGATCCTGAAGACCCTCAATCCCTCGATGAACTCATCAGAATCACCGGTGCAAATTCTATACGCTACAATGAGAAGATGAGATGCTGTGGTGCTGGTGTCTTGGCGATTAATGAAGATTTGGCTTATGCAATTGCCCGACTGAAACTCAAAGAGTTATCGGAAAATTCAACGGACGCGATGGTTTTGATGTGTCCTTTCTGTAGTGTGATGTATGATGACAATCAAAAGAAGATGGAACAAAGATTTCAAGAAACGTATAATATTCCAGTGCTCTATTACCCTCAACTTCTCGGTCTGGCATTAGGAATTGATGAGAAATCACTCGGACTTCGAATGAACCGGGTATCGACAAAGGCATTGATTGAGAAGATAAAAAGATGAGAGAAGTGATTTTTCTGAATCCGTTTTTGTTGATCTCGCTGCTCAGCTGATTGGGCAGAGCAAAATCTGTTTTAGTAAAGGTAATTATGATGATGAAATTCAAAAAACATAGCTTTAGAACAAATACCCGTTGGCTCCGAGCTCGGAGAGGGGTTCTCTCAGCCGATGATAGAACTACAATCAATGTTGCATGCCCGCCAGAATTTGGTGGTGAGCCAGGTTTGTGGACAGCAGAGCACCTGTTTGTTGCAGCAACTGAGATATGTATAATGACAACTTTTATATGGTTACTTGAGAAAGCAGGTGGTAGATTAATCTCATATGAAAGCGAAGCAGTGGGTACAGCACAGATGGTTAATGGCGATTTTCGACTCAACGAGATAGAGATTAGACCGGTTATTATTACAGAGGAAATATTTCTTTCAAAGGCAAAAGATGCAATGGAGAAGGCACATAGGCAATGTCTCATTTCAAAGGCACTGAATTTAAAAGTGAGAGTTAACTCAATAATAAAAAGGTCTGTCTGAAGCGACGATATGAACAGAGAATGCTCATATTATTGATTATATAAGGTGACATGAGTCAAGACGATATAAAGGAGTAAAATGGCAGATGAGAAAGATGAGAATATGCGTGTAACGATGGTGACTTTGACGATCGATGGCATCCGTGTAAAAGTAGAGCAGGACAAAACAGTAATTCAAGCCGCCATACAAGCGAATATTGAAATTCCTACACTGTGTTATCACAAGGCTCTCAGTCCCTATGGTGCGTGTCGGCTCTGTGTGGTGGAGATCCACAAAAATGGCTGGAAGAAGATTCGGGCATCCTGTGTGTACAAGGTTGAGGATGGCATTGAGGTGAAGACCAATACTCGTGAATTACAGAATATTCGTCAAACGATAATTGAGCTCATCATGGCACGCGCGCCCGATTCTGAGAGAGTGAAAGAGATTGCCCAAAAGCTCGGCGTTAGAAAGACACGATATGTTCCTCGAAACGAGGATTGCATTCTCTGCGGACTTTGTGTGAGGATGTGTAGCGAAAGAATGGGACAGAGTGCCATTGGATTTAAATTGCGGGGTGACAAGAGAGAAGTGTCTCCGCCGTTCGATATCGAGTCACCACGGTGTATGGTGTGTGGTGCTTGCTTTTCTGTATGTCCGACGGCTTCAGAGCGTCTCAAGAAGCTGAGTTCGAGACCGATACAGCCGCTGCTCGACGAATTTGATCAAGGGTTACGGCAGAGGTCTGTGATTCGCATTCCGTTTCCTCAGGCAGTACCAAATGCGGCAATCATCGATAAGGAGCATTGTGTCCACTTTCTCAACGATAGGTGTAAGATCTGTCAGGATCTCTGCGAAGCAGAGGCAATAGATTTTGACCAAAAAGAGGAAGTGCGCGATCTGCAGGTTGGTTCAGTCATTCTCTCGTGCGGCTTCGATGAGTATGACGCGAAGAAGAAGAGTGAATATGGTTATGGACGATACGAAAACGTTGTTACCTCAATTGAATTTGAAAGAATTCTCTCGGCATCTGGTCCTTTCAGCGGCCACATTCTCAGGCCGGGTGACCATACAGAACCGAAAAAGATTGCCTTTATCCAATGTGTTGGCTCGAGAGACCCTCAATCAGGAGCAAATTATTGCTCGTCAGTCTGTTGTACGTATGCCATAAAAGAAGCAATGATAGCTAAAGAACATGCAAAAGGAGAACTCGAGACTACAATCTTCTGCATGGATATAAGGACTTTCGGTAAAGGATTTGATGCGTATTATGAGCGGGCGAAGAATGAATATAAGGTGAAATTTATCAGAGCAGGAGTCTCAAAAATTGACGAAGACCCAAAGACAAAAAATCTTACAGTACACTATGAAAGTGAGGATGGAGAAATAAAAGAAGAAGATTTTGATATAATTGTGCTCTCGGTTGGTTTAGCTCCCAAGGATGGTGTTATCCAATTAGCAAAAAGGTTACGGGTTAATCTCAATGAATACAATTTCTGCCGGACCTCAGAGTTTATGCCAGTCGAAACCATACGAGATGGCATATATGTCTGTGGTGTATTTGCAGGTCCAAAGGATATTCCAGAAACCGTAACCCAGGCATCCGCAGCTGCAGCAAAGGCAATGGGGCTTTTGGCTGAAACAAGAAATAGTCTCGTAACAGAAAAAGAATATCCTCCCGAATTGGACATCTCAAACGATGAGCCACGTATTGGAGTGTTTATCTGCCACTGTGGTATAAATATCGGCGGCTATGTCAACGTGCCACAGGTTGTTGAGTATACAAGAAATCTGCCTCATGTGGTCTATGCAGAAGACAATCTCTATACCTGTTCCCAAGATTCACAGAAGAGAATTGTTGAAGTTATCAAAGAACATAAATTGAACCGTGTTGTCGTCGCCTCATGCACACCGAGGACTCATGAACCACTTTTCCGAGATACAATAAGAGAAGCTGGTTTAAATCCCTATCTCTTTGAGATGGCGAACATTCGGGACCAATGCAGTTGGATTCATATGGACGAACCCAAAGAAGCAACCAAGAAAGCAAAGGATTTGGTAAGGATGGCGGTCTCGAAAGTGATCGGCGGTGGCATCGCTGGCATGATTTCGAGTCTTTCTCTTGCGCAACAAGGTTTTGAGGTCTTCCTGATAGAGAGAGATAATGAACTCGGTGGAAATCTTAAGCATAGCTATTATACAATTGAAGGAAGAGATGTGCAGAAATTCTTAACGCGTACAATTGGAAAAATAAAAAATAACAGATTGATAAACGTATTCACTGGAGCGCATATCGAATCAATCTCTGGATTTATTGGTAATTATGAGACTGGAATTTGCCTTATAGATGGGGTAAAAAAGAAATTTGAGCATGGCGTTATCATCGTTGCTACCGGCGCCCGAGAGTACGAACCCACTGAATATTTCTACGGCAAAGACAAGAGAGTGATTACGCAAAAGGAGTTAGAAGAGATACTAACCAACCATTCAACCATGCAATCATCCGACTGTCCGACTATTCAACCATCCAACTATCAGACCGTAGTAATGATCCAATGCATTGGTTCGAGGGACGATAATCATCCATATTGTAGTAGAGTCTGTTGCTCGCAAGCAGTGAAGAATTCATTGAGGCTTCTTGAAATAAATCCTGAAGTAAATATTTATATTCTCTATCGTGATGTGAGAACATATGGCTTCAAAGAAGACTTCTATAGAAAAGCCAGGGAGGCTGGAGTTGTCTTCATCAGATTTGATAGTGATTCAGAACCGAAGCTACGCAGTACAAATGGTAAATTAAACATCTCGGTATTTGAGCCAATTTTACAGGAGAGTATTGAGATCGATTCTGATCTTGTAATCCTTTCGACTGGCATTGAACCAGTAAAGGATAACGAAGCGTTGGCGAAGATGCTAAAGGTTCCTTTGAATAGCGAAGGATTCTTTCTTGAGGCTCACGTTAAATTAAGGCCCGTGGACTTTGCCACCGAAGGTATTTTTGTTGCAGGAATGGCTCATAGCCCCAAAAGTATTGATGAGGCACTAAGTCAGGCTGAGGCCGCCGCAGCAAGGGCAGCAACGATCATTGCTCATAAAAAATATTATGCAGAGGCTGTAATTTCGCATATCAATGAGGAATTATGTGCCGGCTGTGGCATATGTAGTGCGTTGTGCCCCTATGAAGCAATTGCAATCATCACTGAGAACGATAAAAGAACATCTAAGGTGAATGAAGCACTGTGTAAAGGATGTGGAACGTGTGCCGGTGCTTGTCCTTCTGGCGCAATAGAACAACATGGTTTTACTAAGAAACAAATTATCGCGATGATCGAAGCATTGAATGAGTAAAGGCACAGGGATACTTCGACATTAAAATGATTATCTTCTTGACTCTGTAATGATTTAGCATAGACTTTGACTGTGAAGATTTTGCTAAGAACAAAATTAATAATATGCTTGCTATCAGTTGTTCTCATAAGTGGCCTCATTAGTACGATTGTTGGTGTGAGATTGATTGGCGATGGAATAATAAAACAGGCTCAGGATAAGGTAAGGCTCGATTTAAATTCAGCAAGGGAAATATATCAAGAAGAAAGTGGAGATATTAAAGACATTGTACGTTTAACCGCCACAAGATTTTTTTTAAAAGACGCATTATTAAGAAAAGATAGAGAAAACTTAGAGAAAGAACTGCAAAAAATAAGGAAAGATGAATCTTTAGATATCCTTACCTTAACCGATACAAAAGGAAGAGTTATCATGAGGGCATGCAATCCCACAGTCTATGGTGATCTGCTTAACGATGAAATGATGAATTGGGTTCTTTCGAAAAAAGAAGCAATAGTAGCTACGCAAATTATTCCTCAAGAAGAATTAGAAAAAGAAAGCAAAGAACTCGCAGAACAAGCAAGAATTGAATTGATTCCTACATCCAAGGCAAAACCAAGAAAAGATATTGAAGAGACCTCGGGAATGATGATTAAGGCAGTAGCACCTGTTGTTGGTTATGATGATAATCTGATTGGCACGTTGTACGGTGGGAAACTACTTAACCGTAACTATACCATTGTTGATAAAGTCAAGGACATAGTATACAGAGGCGAAAAATATAAAGGGAAAGATATCGGGACAGCAACTATCTTTCAAGGTGATTTACGTATAGCCACCAATGTCATGAGGGAAGATGGCACAAGGGCTATCGGCACGAGAGTTTCTGAAGAGGTATACGATCAGGTGATAAAAAAGGGCATCCCTTGGATTGCGAGGGCATTTGTCGTCAATAACTGGTATATCACTGCCTATGAGCCAATAAAAGATATGGAGAACAATATCATCGGTATCCTCTATGTCGGAATACTTGAACAAAAATTCACCGATATGAGGAACACAGTTGTTTTTACCTTTTTAGGTATCACGATACTTGGCATTGTGATTGCGATAGGTCTTTCATTTATTCTGGCACATAACATTGTGAGACCGGTAAGTGGATTAGCAAGGGCCGCACGGTTTATTGCAAAGGGTGATTTTTCACACGAAGTCGATGTAGAATCGAACGATGAGATTGGTGATCTCGGCGATGTCTTCAATTTTATGATAGCATCGATAAAGGAAAGGGACACACAGATTAAAGAATTCGCCAAGGCTAAGATAGCCGAGGCAGAGAGACTTGCGATGGTAGGACAGCTCGCAGCAGGTGTTGCCCACGAAATAAATAATCCCCTGACCGGCATTCTTCTTTATTGCGATTTGGTTCTCAAAAATATGCCAGCGGATAGTCCTCAAAGGGCAAATCTTGAGAAAATAAACAATGAAGCGAAGAGATGTAAAACAATTGTTAGAGGGCTATTAGATTTTTCACGTCAGACTGAACCTGAAATAAAACCTTTGATGCTTAATACAACTGTCGAGGAAGTACTTGCGCTGGTTAAAAATCAGCCATTATTTCTCAATATCTCTATCGAGAAAAACCTCGAACCTTCACTGCCGATGGTAAATGCGGATATCTCACAGATTCATCAGGTTTTTATGAATATTATTCTAAATGCGGTCGAGGCTATGCATGGCAATGGTACATTGGCGATTACTACTGGACTCACCGAAGATAAGAGATATATTTACACCACATTCACTGATACGGGCCAGGGAATTACCGAAGAGAATTTACCCAAAATTTTCGATCCTTTTTTTACGACCAAAGAAACTGGTCACGGCACTGGTTTAGGGCTATCAATTAGCTACGGTATAATTAAAAAACATCATGGAGAAATCGATGTTACAAGCGAAGTAGGTAAGGGAACAACATTTATAGTAAAATTACCTTTGGCTAAGCAACAAAATAAGAGATAGTTTTTCTAAAGTTAATATGGATAGGGTCTCATCCATTCGAGCATCTGTTCTCAGATATACTTTGATGCGTCATTATCCTTTGTGCATTCAATCTCTTTCCTAATTCCTTTGTCAGGCAGATACGTATTGAGTATGCCGTTCCGAAAGAGACTAACGTTGACCTGGTGCTTTATGATGTGAGTGGTAGACTGGTGAAGACCTTGGTCTCTCACCTACACGAGACTGGCTACTACACTACTCTCTGGAATGGAACAGATAACAATGGCAGAAAAGTATCTTCGGGTGTATATTTTATCAGATTTGAGGCAGGTGACTGTAGGGTTCAGAATAAAATACTACTCGTTAAATAAAATAGACTATCTCTTCAATCAGCGATCAACATTTTTCAGGAGGCTCATCACTTGTTAGAAAAGAAATATGAGCGCAACGCCACTCAGTGCGATAATAGTGCCTAAGACTGAGCCGACAGTTATTTTTTCTTTAAAGACCCAGTGAGAAAGAGGGATTAAGAATATTGGTGGCAGTGCGATAAGTGTCGAGGCAATGCCCACATAGGTAAATTGTACTGCAACGAGTGAGAGCCAGACACCAAGAAATGGCCCAAAAAATGCGCCGCCGAACATAGCAGTACTTGCCTTTTTTTTCTTCAGTTTCTTAAGCGTGGATAAAATCTCACTGCGCAGCAGCGTTACAATCCAGATGGCTATTGTTGCGACGAGGATTCTTATTATATTTCCAGCAAGGGCAGAGAAATTGCTCTCTAGTCCCTTTTTCGACAGTATGAGACCAAGCGCCTGACAAAAGGCGCCGCCGATGCCATAGATGATACCGGTGAAGAATTGTCCGTGCTCCTGTCTAATTTTTTCGCGCCCCAGTATCACCCAGCTAATTCCCACAATGGTGAGGACAATTGCTATAGTATCTGGTAAATCTAAGACTTCATGCAAGAAAAACCAGGCAATTATTGTGCCAAAGATTGGTACGAGAGCCATTGTTAACATAGCGAGTCTCGGACCAATCAATACGAAAGATCTGAACAGCAGCGTGTCACCGATAGCAAATCCAATAATCCCTGACAATCCAAACCAAAACCAGTGATACGT
>SMTZ1_10000176_pt1 | contig 53337 bp, 51 predicted proteins | sample DeeMarSWOR136_30_FD_25667 | JGI IMG/M metagenome (IMG submission 25667) | reverse complement strand
GCTTCTAACTGGGCCTCTAGCAGGACAAGTTGTCTCTGATGGGTATCTATGGTTTTTTCATCGGAAGCAGCCTTTAAATATGTCAAGATACTCAAAACTATACTACCAACAATGGCAACTGTGAGGATAATACCAATAGTTATATACGTCCAGTTGTAAGAAGCTAATTTTTCTCTGGTGATCATTTTATGTTCCCCCATATGATATTGAACTACTGGTTAACATCAGTTAGTTTACAATCTTGTTACCAGCCTTTGCAACTCATATATTATTTTTTCTCCCTTTATTCTTTACTTATTTTTTATTTTCAGGTGCTAACAATTAAAAATCGGGCTTTAAACCCTCTTGCAATAACCTTTTTTTCATGTTATACTATTTAGGAATTTTTATTCCTGAATTAATTATACGATATTTGGCGAATTTGTCAATAGGTTTTCTGTAAATATTTCGTACTCAGTACCCGAAGGAAAACCGAGGAGGAATTGTAATGCCGGGATGGAAATTTTTAACCAACCATGCCCTCGTGCTGTGTATTATCGCCCAGAAGCCGAGGATTACAGCCAGGGAGATTGCAGCGACAATTGGAATCACTGAAAAAGCGACGCGTAACATTATCAACGACCTCGAATTCGATGAATATATTACCAAGAAGCGAGAGGGGCGACGGTTGAGATACTGGGTGGATGTCGATATGCCCCTGCGCCACGAGATTCAGCAGGATAAGGCTATCGGCGACCTTCTGGAAGTCCTCGGTTGGAGAAGGCGGAAAAAGAAAATCAAAGAGAGCGTTAACATCTAGGCTCAGGTCACAGCAGTTCATGTTGGTGCTATATTGTATAATTGGGTAGTTAAGGCGTTTTTTCCCTTATTCCGGACAATTGTTTATGGGATTATTAAGTTTCCTGGCACCAAAACCTACCATATCTGATAAAGACCTTTCAAACGGCCTGCGATGGATGGCCCTAGAGGGCGGTTTCTCGATAGGCTTTTTTAGCATCACCACCAGTGGCTTCCTAGCAGCTTTCGCCCTGGCCCTGGGAGCCAATAACCTGCAAATAGGTATCCTGGCGGCTTTACCATTCGCCATGCAGATTGTCCAGATTCCCTCTATCTGGCTGGTAGAGAGAGTCAGGCGACGAAAGCTTATTGCCGTATCGAGCTGGTTTTCCGCCCAGTTGCTCTGGATACCGATGGCCCTGATACCACTTTTCATGGATGTACCGGGTAAAGGTGCTATAAGTGTATTGCTATTGTTAATGACTTTCCGTGGCATTTTTTCGGCCATATGCAATACAGCCTGGAACGGCTGGATTCGGGACCTGATACCGCAGACAATACTCGGGCAGTTCTTTTCAAGGCGACTGGTTATCGCCACGGTGATGAGCATGTTATTCAGTCTTGGTGCCGCCTTCTTCGTCGATTTTTGGGAGGAGCGGGTCGTATCTCAGGAGATGATTCTGGGGTATGTCTACGTTTTTCTCTTCGGGGCTATTTTCCTGGGTATGGCCAGTCCTGTTATGATGGCGCTTATCCCGGAGCCGCTGATGCAGCCAGCTCCGGTTCCACACATGTCGCTAAAGGAGAGACTTGTGGCGCCTCTGCGCGACCGGAATTTCCGACGCTTGTTGCAGTTTCTTTTATTCTGGGGATTCGCTTCCAACCTGGCTATTCCCTTCTTCGCCGTTTACATGCTGGTTCGCCTGGGATTTCCTCTTGCCTGGGTAATCGGTTTCAGCATCCTCAGCCAGGTATTCAACATCATATTCCTCAGGGTATGGGGGCATTACGTCGACAGGTTCGGCAGCAAGGCGGTTTTATCAGTTTGCGTCTCAATATATCTCCTGGTGATACTCGGCTGGATATTCACCACCATGCCCGAGCGGTATTTCCTGACCATCCCTTTGATTTTTATTCTTCATATTTTCATGGGCATTGCCACCGCTGGAGTGAATATTACCATAGCGACGATAGGTCTGAAGCTGGCACCGCAGGGTGAGGCAACCTCCTACCTCGCCGGCGCTTCACTGGCGGTAAATGTCGGGGCAGGGCTCGGGCCGCTTTGCGGGGGCTTCCTGGCAGACTTTTTTATCAACCGTCAGCTTAATCTGACATTATCCTGGATGTCACCGGATAGGATTATCGAGCTACCGGCGCTCAGCATCATCGGGCACGATTTTCTCTTCGCCATAGCTTTTGTACTCGGACTGACAACGCTCAGCATGCTGTCTGTCATCAAAGAAGAGGGTGAGGTTAGCCGTGACGTGATTCTGAAATCGTTGGTTTTTCCGGCGCGTGACATTTCAAGACCGCCCAGCGCTGTACCCCAGTATAATCTAATCAGCACGGCAACCTTCGGCTATCTCAGACGATTTCCCCTTCCGGGGCTCGATGCCGTCCTCGGCGTAACCGCATACCAGATAGCCGAAGCTGCCAAAGCGGCAACCTCGGCCACGATTCGCGGGAAAAAACTGACAACAAGACTGGTCAAGGCTTTTGAGCGAAGACTGGCAAGGGTATGGAAAACGAAGGCCGTGTTAGATGAACACGCCGTTGAAATCACCCGTGAAGCAACCCGCGGCGCCATGCATGTGGTCGATGAAAAACCGATATCGGTTGACGAGCTTATTGAACCGGTTGCTACCGGAATCGTTGAGGCATCGAAGAAAGCAGGTATTCAACCGATGAACGGTATCAAGGGTGCGAGCCAGGGTGTTATTCAGGGTGCGGCGGAAACGGGACTTGATTTAAGTGAAGCAACTCAAAGAATCATAGAGGCTGCACGCAAGATAGCTGAGGAAATGGGAATTTCCCAGGAGGAAGCGATTATCCAGGCGGCAAGGGGAATCTTAACCGCGGCCGAAGAAATCGGCCCCGAGGCGGCGGCTGAAGTTGTTGATAATTTACCCGAGCAGGTTTTTACAGAACACGAACAGAAAGATGCCAAATAGGTCAATCCTGAACCGAAGCTCCTTTGCTCTGGTCATTATTCCACAGGAAAGAAATATTTAAAACTCCAGAAAGGGAACGGGAAATAATCCGTTCCGGTATCACCGGGATGGAAATACGGAGTCCAGGGCGGAAAAATGTAGCCGGGCCATCTGCTTTCTAATGTTCTCACCGTTAGCCATTCCGGCAGAACGTGAAGATCCAGGTCCCATTGCGCATAAAGAACAGCTCCAATAACTATGAGTACCACCATCACCGGTATCAGCATCTTGAGCGGGAACCTGTCCATCACCAGAGCGCAAACGACGACTATGGGGAAGAGTCCCGGTAATAGAAAGCGAGTGAAAATAACAAATCCTCCGCCCAATTTTATTCCCGCCGTCCACTCGTAACCCAGATACAGCAGAAAGACCGAAACGAACCAGCCGATAAGAACCAAGAAGATATCCCAGGGTAGCTCGGAGCGCAGGCTGGACCACTTCCCCTCCGGCTGACTCCGCTTTAATAAAGCGGCGATTTTATAATAAAGCACCAGCACAAATCCGGGTATACCGATTATCAGGAGCGGGAAGCCGATAAAAGTGTTCCTGTAAAAACCTTCCAGGTTATACCGGACTATCTGGAGGGGTATGGACTCGCCGGCCGCGTCGACCTGCCCCAGATACTGGAAAGCGAAATTAATCGGGTAAGGAGAGACGGAATAGCCGTATTCAAGAGGCGAGCTAAAAACGTAATAGTTGTAAAGCAGAATCGATACCGCGGGTAATCCGATTCCAAGCACCAGCGGGATTATTTCCGGTGCAATCCCTGTTTTTTCTCCCTTTCGCCAGGCGATAAACCTCATCAGGACCAGATATAAAGCCAGTATTACCGCAATCGGCAGGTTGGTATAGCGCGTCACCACCGACCAGCCGGTGAAAAGGAAAGCGAAGAACAGCAGTATTCCGCCTTTCACCGTAGTAAGCTTATTTCTTTCTAAATGATAGTAGATGTACAGGCCTCCCCCGATTACCAGAAAAGCCAGGGAGGAATAGGTATCCATGTAAACACGGTTGAGCATCACCATGGCGATAGGAGTAAAAAGCACCAGTAAGGAGCCGAGCATCGCCGCCCTTTCGCTCCGCAGGCGTTTCAGCAATACGAAGGTCACTATCACCATGCCCAGAGCCAGCAGTACGTTACCATAGCGCGGTATACCTATTTTTTCAAAAGGAACGAGGTAAAAGACATGGCCGGGCGCTTTTTCCAATGCCCATTTATTGTACTCGAGCGGTAAATACTGGAGTAACGTGCCGCCCTGCTTTATAGTGTCGAGAGCCTGCTGGTATTGAGTATCATTATCTACGGTAAGATGGCCTTCGGAGAAGTTCCTGGTGGCGTGATAAAATGCCCAGTCATCGGGGTCCGGCATTTGCAGCGGTGTAGCTAATATCAATACCGCAGCAATGATAAAACCTGTTCCAACGATAGCCCTGTTAATGTTGATGTGTTGTCTTAAATAATGTGTACTGCCTGATACGATACTTTTCATCTCTTATCATAAAAGACGGTTACTCATAAACCTTATATATGTATTTGAGCATGCTGGAATATTCCATCTTATTATCTCTGGGGGAATTCCGCTGTTAAAAACCGCTATATACGAAACCATCGTAGCCTGGCACTAAGAAGTATAGCATAAATAGGCTCCGCCGGTTTTTACCTGTACTTCAGGAGTGAGTAAATGATGCAATTAAGGTACAAAGTTACAGTTGAAATCTGTATTCTAATAACCTAGACTAGATTATCATCTTCTCGAAGACGTCTGGTTAATATCAATACTTGGTAAGTGAAGAATTGAACGGCAAACCGATAGAACTCGTTTTTCATAACATCCATGAACATGGCGTGGAAATCATGGATATGTGGATAAACGAGATAGAGACACGTACCGGTGGTAGAATTAGATTCGCCAAAACCAGCGGCGAGAATAGCGAGTTAATTGCAGCTGCCGATGTCGTCCGCGATGTCCCCGCCATGAGCAGTCGTTACCCGCTTCTTAACCTTGTTCAGGTTCCGTTTGTTTTCCCCGATTCAACCGTCGGCAGCAAGGTTATCGCGCAACTCTATGCAGAATTCCGGGAACTGCGAGAAGAACTGAGCGACGTCAAAGTAATCGGGTTGGGAACCGGCGCGTTAATGGCTATATTTTCAAGCAGGGACTGGGGACCGATATGTACCCTCGAGGATTTCAAGGGTGCCAGGACAAGGTCTTTGACGCCAATTGACGGAGTAATCGAAGCCCTGGGAGGCAAGCCGCTGCACGTTGGGTATCTGGAAATCAGGCAACTCCTGGAAAAGGGCCAGCTGGACGCCACTGTCCTGGGAATCCTCCCGGCCTATAATTTTAAACTCGCCGAAGGGCCGGCACCCTACTGCACCATACCCGGAGCCCGTTCGGTAACCATGCACCCGATAAGACTGTACATGAAACGGGATACATGGGACAGCCTGCCCCCTGATATCCGCGTGATTATTGATGAAATGGGCCCCGATGGGAAAGACTGCTGGTACGCCGTCCAGAGTGGTACCGATGCCGATAACCACCTGGTCGAGGCGATGGAGTACATAAGACAAAATGGCGAGATGGTGAAAGTGGCTCCCGGGGAACTGGACCGATGGCACCAGCAGATTCAACCGAATCTGGAATCAGTAGTAAACGAGGTGGAAGCACAGGGACTACCAGCCAGAAAGTTCTTCAAGCGGATGAACGAACTTGTAGCCGAGTATAGCCAAATCTAAGTTAATCCAGACGTGTAACACACCAGGAAAGAAAACAACCTGTTCTTTCAGGGCTTTTTCGAAGTTCTTAATATTCTCCGCTAAAGACTCATCAAAGCATTTTCCCCCGGAGTTTATAAAAATCAGCATTGGATTTATTCACTGCTTTAAAGTAAACTACTGAACAAGATATCCAGTTACTTGCGCTCATGTTTCTATCTGAGTACGAGGGAAACAATCCATGAGAAGACTAGCGGTTGATACCGGCGGGACGTTCACGGATATCGTCTATATCGATGACGATACCCTGCAGTTGACCGTGGACAAGGTGCCGACCACACCCAGGGACCTCGGTGAGGGAGTCCTAGAAGCCATCAGAAAGATCAAGACGGAAATGTCCCTAATTGCACTGTTTATCCACGGAACGACCACCGGACTGAATACAATCGCCCAGCGCAGGGGCGCGAAAGTCGGCCTGATAACCACCCGCGGGTTCATCGATGTTCTGGAAATGACCCGGAGCAACAGGAAAGAGGTTTACAACTACCTGTGGAAAAAACCGAAACCTCTGGTACCGCGGTATTTAAGACAGGGAGTAAGAGAACGTACCAATTACAGGGGTGAAATACTGGAAAAGCTCGATGAAGAAGACGCGAAAGCAATCGTCGGGAAACTTAGAGAAAACAGCGTGGAGGCTATCGCTGTTTGCCTCCTGCACTCGTATGTCAATCCGGAAAACGAACAAAGACTGGGTGAAATCATTAGTGAAATCTGGCCTGATGTGAATATATCTCTGAGCCATCAGGTAGCCAGGGAAATCGGCGAGAACAGGAGAGCGAACACCACGGTTATCAGTGCCTACATGGGTAAAGCCGTGGCCGGATACATCAGCCGACTGAGCAGGGCCCTGAAAGATATTGACTTCAATGGGCAACTGCTAATACTTGGACCCAGCGGCGTCCTGGGTATCGATTCCGCCATGGAAAAGCCTCTATACAGTCTGGCATCCGGACCGGTAGGCGGTGCTGCCGGCGCCGCCTATCTCGCCAGATTATGCGGCGTGAAGGATGTAGTGACCATGGACGTTGGCGGCACAAGCTTCGACGTGTCCATAATAAAAGATGGCATAAACATGGAAAGACACGAGGCCGAGTTGATGGGCTACCCGGTACTCATGGCGGGTATAGAGATACGCAGTATCGGCGCCGGAGGTGGAAGCATCGCCAGGGTTGACGACGCAGGGCTGCTTACCGTGGGACCGGAGAGCGCCGGCGCCGACCCGGGACCGATGTCCTACGGACTCGGAGGAACGGAACCGACGGTTACCGATGCCGCCCTCGTGAACGGCCTTATCGACCCGGGCTATTTTCTCGGCGGGGAGGTAAGCCTTGATGTTGACCTGGCAAAAAAGGGAATCGATGATATTGCCAAAAAGCTGGGATTGAGTCGGAACGAAGCCGCCGACGGCATCCTGGCAGTGGCCAGAAACAACATGACTACCGCCACGACGGAGATACTCATCGGGCAGGGGTATGACCCGCGTGACTTCACCATTATGGCTTTCGGCGGCGGAGGTGGTATATTCGTGGGGAATATTGCCAGGGACATGTCCATCTCACGGGTAATCGTTCCGCCCAATCCTGGGGTCTTTTCCGCCAGGGGTATTCTGACCATGGACCTGGTGCATACTTACGTGAGGGCTTACGCACGTTCACTGAACAAACTGGATATTCCTGAACTCGACGGTATTTTTAAAGAAATAGAAGACAGCGCTTTGGAAACACTCGTTGCGGAAGGGATGAAAGAAGACCAGATAGAGTACGTACGCTCCCTGGACATGAGCTACCAGGGGCAGCAGTATTACATCGAAACACCGGTGCCCGGCGGGAAACTGACCGAAAAAGCCAGGATGGAAATCGGCAATGCCTTCGAAAATCTTCACGAGAATAAATATGGTCACCGCGTTACCGCCCCGCTGGCGACGGCGAATATCAGGCTGAAAGCCATAGGAAAGATAAAAGACGTGCTCGTCACTGAAATAAGTCAGGGTAAAGACATACCCAATGGTGCGATAAAACAACCGAGAAAAGTATACTTGGAGGGCATACTTGCCGACGTGCCGATTTACGAAAGGGACGAGCTTCTCGGGGGTAACACAGTTATCGGACCGGCAATCATCGAGGAACCGTTTCACACCACGGTCGTCATGCCGGGGCAGGTATTACGCGTGGATAAACTTGGCAATCTAATTATCGATACGGGAGGCAGCTAAATGCCGAAGGTAGACCCTATTACATTCGCCGTCGTTCGCAACAAGCTAATCTCCATCGCCAACGGGATGATAGAGACAGCCGCCCACTGCGGAGTATCATCGTTTCTCAGCACGATAATGGACTGCTCGTTTGCCATCCTCGATGCCGACGCCGGTATTATCGCGCAATCGGAAAAGGGCATCCTGCTTTTCCTCAGCAGTTCCAGTCCCGCCACCAGGAACTGCATCGACTATATCGGTAGGGAGAATATGGAGCCAGAGGACGTTATCATCTCGACGGTTCCCGAGTTTACCGGCAACCATACCTCGGATGCCGTGCTGTTCACACCCATATTCTTTGAAAATATGCTGTTCGGCTACGCGACCACCAAAGCACACTGGCAGGACGTCGGCGCAAAAAATACCTACCCGACCGACGCCGTGAATATTTACGAAGAAGGTCTGCGCATACCACCGGTCAAGCTCTATAAAAGAGGCGTGCTGCAAACGGAGGTTCTGGAGATTATCAGGTGGAACTCGAGGGCTCCGGAGCTGGTATGGGGAGACATCCAGGCCCAGATAGCCGGCTGTCACTTCGGGGAAAAGCAGGTAACCGAACTGCTGGGAAAATACAGCGTCGAGACGATAGACGCCTGTATACAGGAGATGTACGACCACAGCGAGCGTATCACCCGACTGGCGATAGATAAGATACCCGATGGCACCTTGACAGCCGAGGACTTCATCGACAGCAACGGAATCGACCTGGACAAACCCATCAAAACAAAGGTTACGGTTACCGTTAAGGGAAGCGATATTACCATTGATTTTACCGGCTCGGGACCGGAGCAGAGAGGCCCTATGAACGGACTCTGGGTTACCACCCTGTCGGCATCAAGAATGGCGGTGAAAGCCCTGACCAGTCCGGAACTGCCCGCCAACGAAGGTTCCAACCGGCCGGTTACGGTTATAGCCCCTGAAGGCTGTGTCTACAACGCCGGTCCCGCAGCGCCTTGCTTCCTGTGTGGCAACGTGGCTTCAACCATACTGGAGCTGATAAATAAAGCCCTTTACGAAGTACTTCCGGAGAGAATTCCCGCCTGTTCCGGGGGCGACGTGTGCGGGATGGGGTTTTTCGGAGTTAATCCAGATACCGGAAGACATTGGGCGACCCTCTCCAGTGCCGCTATCGGGAACGGGGCCGACTTTTACTCCGACGGCGATAACGGCACCGCCCATCATTCTATCGCTGGGGCGGGGGGAGGTCAGGGAAGCTCGATAGAATTAACCGAAGCGACCTTTCCGCTTATGATAGAACAATATGAGTTGATACGGGATAGCGGTGGGGCGGGGAAACACCGGGGCGGTCTCGGTTCCGCTTTGCAAATAAAACTTCTCTCGCCGGCAACGCTCTTCGCCTTCGTTGAAAAGGGCAAAGCTCCCCACTGGGGTATTGATGGCGGGAAAGAGGGGCTCAGGAATTACTCAATAATACAGCCGGAGAATGGAGATGAATTCGAGGTTCTCAAGACTTCGGGAATGGAACTGGCGGCAGGCTGCCGCGTGATAGCCGTCGCCGGAGGGGGTGGGGGATACGGGAACCCCATTAAAAGAGATATCGAAGATGTACGCCGGGACGTTATCAACGGTTATGTGTCAGTCGAGAGCGCCCGGCAGGACTACGGGGTAGTCATCGACCCGCAATCATTTAAGGTCGATAAAGCTGCCACAGAAGAATTAAGGAACAGCATGTAACAAACTGAACAGAAGGATTCCGGATAATATATATAGATAATTCATAAATAACGCAGCTCTTCCATGCAATCCCAGCAGAGAATCTCACAATCCGCTATATTATTCAAATAAGCACCGCTTTTACTGTGAGCTTCCCAACCGTAGTCAGATTCATCGTCACCCCGGTACAGCTCAAGTAATTTTTTCCTGCACGTTCTGGAGTGGCCGTGGGTTGTCCTGATACACTCGCACCTACCGCCCGACCGTCTCCACGCCTGTTTGACAATATACTCTGAGAAAGGCATATCATACCTCCCCGGTACAGGTACTAAAATTATATCATATAAACAGGTATTTTATACCAGATTTATCGCCCAAAATAGTGTTATTCAAGACAAAGCACTTTGATTTCATCCGGATTAATTAGACTCACCAGTATCTTGACTCACTAATAGTGGGTGTTTATATTAAACTAGAGACATATTAATGTAAAAATTGACAGGCATATATCTATACTGTAAAATCCATGTTGACAAACCAAAGGAATGTGTTTTATATTATATGCAATCTAAAATCAAGAGCAATAAGGAAATCTGTGGGCAATACTGTCCTTATCTGTAAATATACTGGGTGGTACCCAAATATATTATGATAAGGAGGGTTTGATAATAGGCAAGATACGATAAATATTATTAGAGTCAAATAAAAGAGGAGGTAAAATGAAAAAACTGTTATTAGTACCACTTGTACTAGTACTCGCGGTTGCCCTGGTGATCGGTAGCTGCGGGGAACCAGAAGAGACCACCAAACCACCGACGACAGCACCAACATCAGCACCGACATCAGCACCGACTTCAGCACCGACTTCAGCACCGACTTCAGCACCGACTTCAGCACCAACCACGAAGCCAGCCCCTTCTGGAACGATAACCGCCGCCAGTGCGGATTTCGGTTATGAGTCGACCGATCCGGTTTTCTACGAATCCCTTTGGGGTTGGTCTTACTATGACTCCCTGCTCCGCTGGGATGAAAGCGGTAACTTTATCCCGGGCGTAGCTGATGAATGGACAATTGATGGAAATGTCTGGACTTTTAAAATCCATCAGGGTATAACATTCCATAACGGCGACCCACTCACTGCCGAGGATGTCAAGTTCTCAGTTGACCGGTTTGGCGATATGAGCCTATCAAGCAATCCGTGGTCTTTCTATATCAGCGAAGCTTATAACAAGGTAAGTTCCAGAGTCGTTGATGAATATACCTTTGAGTTTGTCAGTGACCATCCTGAACCGGCCCAGGCAATCGTTTTCGCCTGGACGCGTATCCTGCCCAAGAATTATTACGAAGAAGTCGGCATGGATGGATTCCGCGCCGCCCCCATTGGTTCTGGACCCTGGAAGTTCAAAGAGCTCATCACCAAGCAGAAGATGACCCTGGAAGCAAACACCGACTACTGGCGTGAAGATGAGATACCCGCCTACCAATACTACATAGAACTAATGGTACCCGAACAGGCTACCCGTATTGCCCAGCTCAAGAGCGGCGAGGTCGATATGGCTTACGGTATCGACTATGACCGACTCCCCGATTTACAGGATTCAGGGTTCACGGTAATGCAGCAACCCGGGCCTCCCGGCACGAGCAGTCTCTGTATCCAGGGTTCCTGGCTGCCGGATGCCGGACCGGTAGGTGACCTCCGCATCCGCCAGGCCTTATCTTATGCGCTTAACCGCGAGGAGATAGTGGAAACCTGGTACCAGGGCTTTGGTGATCCCACCGCCGGCCAGTTCTACATGTATCCGGGATGTTTTGGTTGGAATGAAGACCTGAGGTTGGATCCTTACGATCCCGATCTGGCTAAAGCTCTGATGGCTGAAGCTGGTTATCCAGGTAAATGGGCCGACCCGACCATCCACATCTATACAACCGCCGTCGGACAGGACTATATCCTGCTGCTCATGGGCTACTGGCAGGATGTCGGCCTTGATGTCCAGCTGGAAGTCGTAGACTCGACCATCTACACCTCCTATTTCTTCAATTTCTCCCGTATCCAGGAGGGTGACCCGAACGTGGGCTGGATATTCACCTGGACATTCCAGTCATTCTTTAACTGCATGTACCATTCCTCCAACATGTACACCTCATGGGGCGTGCACAATGTAGGTCAGGACCCGGTGATAGATAGCCTCTATCTCAAAGCTTCCGGTGAGACTGACGCTGCGCTATCAGCGCAGTACTTCGGAGAATTCCAAGCCGCCGCCAGAGCCAAGTACTGGAATATCGGTATCTGTTTGTTTGATACCCTGGTTGTTTACAACCCCGATACTATCGGTGCATGGACTGGCAGGAATTGGGTAAGTCTCCAGGATGCTCTAAACGGCGTCCAGCACCCCTAAACCACTTAAGGGTTATTAGAAAATAAAGGATATATAGCGGATTCCCGGGGCAGGTCTAAATCCTCGTCCCGGGAACTCGCTTAAAAAACACGACTCATTTCTCTGGAATAACAATTAACGTTTCCGAGTAATATCAGTTAATTTTTATCACTATGAACCAACGCTAACAAAACTGTACCTGAATTAGTTTGTGCTCATCTACGGGTTAGGGTATAATAATAACAAATTTAATGCTCCTTATATAAGCTGGATAGAAACAGAACAGCTAATATATCCTGAATATATAAGGACTATTAAAAACCGTCATGATAATTGAGGATATTCATAAATGACGCGTTTCATCATCATCAGGATTCTACAAGCCTTTGTTGCCCTCATCGGCATCACAATCATCGTCTTTTTCCTGGTCCGTGCCTCCGGAGATCCCATGCAACTGCTGGCGAACCCCAATATGACCGAGGAACAATATAATGCTATTAAAACCCGCCTCGGATTGGATAAGTCATGGGGCGAGCAGCTGTTGATTTATTTTAATGACGTTCTACACGGCGACCTCGGTGAATCACTGGTCAGGCAAAAACCGATAACCACCATGATTAAAGAATCGCTGCCGAATACCCTGAAATTAACAGTCCCCTCCTTTATTATCAGTATGCTGATAGCATTTTTCCTAGGGATAACTGCGGCTACCTACCGCGATACGTTCTGGGACCAGGGGGTAAAGTTTCTGGCTGTGCTTGGCCAGGCTCTGCCTGGCTTCTGGGTGGCTATCATGGCCGTGTTGATATTTTCCGTGAATCTGGGGTGGTTACCGGTTGCCGGTATGGCTACTCCAGCCCATTATATATTACCAGTGGCCACTATGGTATTCTTCATGCTACCAGGCATGATGCGTCTGGTACGCTCATCCATGCTGGACGTGCTCGACACCGAATATATCAAGCTGGCTAGAATCAAGGGGCTTCCCGAGAGAATCGTAATCTGGAAACATGCTTTGAGAAATGCGATGATTACACCGCTGACGACCATTGGTATGTTAATACCCGGGCTGGTACTCGGCGCTGTAATTACCGAAACGATTTTCAATTGGCCGGGTATGGGTGTTATGATAGTCCAAGGGACATTTCAACGAGACTTTCCACTGGTACAGGCGATTACCATGCTTACGGCAGTACTCGTATTAAGCATAAACATACTGGTAGATATTGCCTATGCCTGGGTTGACCCGTCAATAAGATATCAGAGGTCTTAGATAATTTTAATCATGGTTAGTATAATACCGAACGTAAAAGAAAAGACCAGGAAGCAATATACCGGCGTGTCACGCGGCACGCGGATTATGAAGAACCTTACGCTCATTTTACCGGTAATGGTGTTGACATTGATGGTCATATGCGCTATCTTTGCCAACCTGTCATGGTTAGGTCTTCCCCAATACGGCCTGGCGCCGCATGATCCTAATAAGACTGCACCGAGGGATAAATTCCTCCCACCCGCTTTTATAGAAGGGGGAAAATCCGACTATTTACTGGGTACAGATAAGCTAGGAAGGGACATCCTAAGTCGTGTCATCCATGGCGCCAGGGTATCACTTAGCGTATCGCTACTGGCCATCTTTATTACCGCCGGCGTCGGGACAATGCTGGGTATATTCTCCGGCTATGTCGGGGGCCGTGTTGATGGCTTTCTCATGAGGATAGTGGATGTGGCTTTATCGTTTCCCGGTTTACTCTTGGCTATGTTGCTGGCTGTCGCCGTCGGGCCGGGTTTCTGGACGGTCGTTTTTGCTCTATCCGTACTCGGTTGGGCATTCTATGCCCGTCTGGTTCGAGGAGAATCTTTGAGGATAAGACAGTCTGATTTCGTAGCGCAGGCGCGTGTTAATGGTGCCTCGCCGTTTCGTATCATGCTCAGGCATATTTTCCCTAACGTTGTCAATTCGCTGATAGTTCTCATGACACTTCAGGTAGGCATGATGATTCTGTCAGAAGCCGCTTTGAGCTACATCGGCATTGGTATTACAGCTCCGCAGGCATCGTGGGGCTCTATGGTCTCTGATGGAAGGGCCGAGCTCGACAGAGCCTGGTGGATATCCACGTTCCCTGGTGTCGCTATCGGACTCGTGGTGATGTCAGGTAATTTCCTGGGCGATTGGATCCGGGATAAATTAGATCCGAGGTTGAGACAAGTATGAGCAGAACTATATTACAAGTAGAGGATTTGCATACATCATTCTATACCAGAGCTGGTGAGGTTAAGGCTGTTGATGGGGTAAGTTTCCACGTAGACGAAAAGGAGACATTCGGGTTGGTAGGCGAGTCTGCCTGTGGAAAGACAGTGACAGGTCTATCGCTTCTCCGGCTGCTGCCGGAACCTGCTGGAAGAATCGTCGGAGGTAAAATTATCCTTAACGGAAGGAATATCCTGGAACTAAGTAAGAAGGAGATGAGAGCCGTAAGGGGTAAGGAGATATCGATGATTCTCCAGGACCCGATGACTTCCCTTAATCCGGTTTATACCGTAGGAAACCAGATAGCAGAATCGATAAAGCTCCATCAGGGCCTCCGGGATGAAAAGGTTACCGACGAGGTAATTTCGGCACTGCGTCTGCTGAAGATACCAGCGCCCGAATCGCGTATTCGGGATTATCCTTTCCAGATGAGCGGAGGGATGAGGCAGCGCGTAGTCGGGGCTATTGCGATGTCCTGCCGTCCGAACCTGCTGATTGCCGATGAGCCCACAACAGCCCTCGATGCGACGATACAGGCTCAGTACATCGCCCTATTCCAGGATATTCAGAGAACGACCAACGTAGGCATTCTCTTCATTACCCACGACTTCGGAGTCGTGGCCAAGATGTGTCACCGGGTGGGTGTGATGTACGCCGGTAGGATAGTGGAGACAGCCACGACCAGTAAAATATTTAAAGACCCCAGACATCCGTATACAGTCGCTTTGATTAATTCCGTGCCCCGTCTCGAGGAAAAGAACAAGCGACTTTTTTCAATAGAAGGGCAACCGCCATCGCTATTGAACCTGCCTCCCGGCTGCCGTTTTGCCGCTCGTTGCGACAAGGTAATGGATAAATGCCGGGAACAGCAGCCGCCCGAGGTAGACATAGGTGATGGACATCTCGTATCTTGTTGGAAGGTAAAATAAAATGGCAGAAGTATTATTAGAAGGACAGAACCTTACCAAACACTACCCCGTTACAAAAGGGCTTCTTCAGAAAACAGTAGGCTGGGTAAGAGCTATCGATGGAATTTCCTTTACCGTAGAACAGGGAAGAACACTCAGCCTGGTGGGGGAATCAGGGGCAGGCAAGACCACCACAGCTAAAATGATACTGCTCCTGGAGAAATTGACTTCAGGTAAAATCTTATACAAAGGGGAAGACCTGAGCAAATTCTCAGCGGCCAGGATAAAATCGCAATATCGCCCTAACGTGCAGTCAGTACAGCAAAATCCCTGGAGCTCGATGAATCCGAGAATGCGGGTTAGAGACATTGTAGGCGAGCCACTCGTGGTGAACACCAAGATGACCAAACAGGAAATCCGTGAAAAGGTACTGGAAATACTCGATGACGTGGGTCTGAAGGCCGAACATGCCAGCCTTTACCCGCATGAGTTCAGCGGCGGGCAACGCCAGCGTATCGCCGTGGCACGAGCCCTGGCTTTAAATCCGAACATGGTAGTGCTGGATGAACCCGTTTCCGCCCTGGATGTATCAATCCGGGCACAGATAATGAATCTGCTTAAAGACCTGCAGGAGCAACATAATCTGAGTTATCTGGTGATAGCGCACAATCTGGCCACGGTGCGCTATATGAGCCATACCGTAGCCATAATGTACCTGGGGGAGATTGTAGAATACGGAGAAGCCGAAGAGATATTTCAAAATCCGCTACATCCCTATACCAAGGCGCTGATATCCGCATCGGTGCTGGTACTGCCCGAGGATGAAACCGAGGAAATCCAGCAGATTATATTAAAGGGAGAAATGCCTTCCCCGCTGAATCCTCCTCCCGGCTGCCGGTTCCATACCCGTTGCAACGAAGCCTCAGCACAGTGCTCGGAAGCCGTACCCGAGATGAGGAGGGTTAAAGAGAACCACCAGGTCAAGTGCCATCATTACGTGTAATACGGAATCCGTGATAATTTCTATATATAAAGACCCGCTAATCCTAGTGGGTCTTTTCTTTCCTTATTAAGTAGCCAGCTTTTTACCGAATTCTTTGCAGGCATTAAGATTTTCCGGAGTAGGCTTACGCTGCACAGCCAGGCTTTCCATTACCAGTTTCATTTTAAGTCCGTTGCAGATATGTTCGACGGTATCGATAGCCTGACGTCCACCTCCGCCGTAAGTACCGAAAGCAACGTAAGGTTTGTCCGCCATTTTCTCGCGGACGGTTATCCAGACACGGTCAAAGAAGTCCTTGACCATGCCAGCCATGTAGCTGAAATAATTGGGCGTACCGATAGCCACGACATCGCAGTTCAGTAAATCGGTATCAACGGCATCGACCGCTTTTTTCAAAACAACCCTGGCACCGGCCGCACTGGAACCTTCGGCGATTGCCTTGGCCATAGCTTCAGTATTCCCAGATTGTGAATGATAGACAATTAAAACATTTTTCAAGGTGATTATCCTTTCTTTCTTACGTAATTCATTCTCCCTTCTTGTATATCGGCGGAACGAAGGGCGGACCGGACGTTGGCCTAGTGGCCAGCCATCTGCCGGTCATTTCTATTATGGGCAGCTTAGCTTCCAGGTTCTGGCGTCTGACCGGTATCATGTCGACGACATCAAAGCCGGAGGTCTGCAAGACCTTCTCCAGGCTGGCACAGCACGATATGGTGCCGTTGCCGCTGCCGCCGGCATAGCAGATAGCAATAACGGGAGTGCCCCCTGCCGAAGGGAAAGAGCTGGGCTCACGGCCAGCCGTTATCATGGCGAGGTGGGTGATACGGCGGTAGCGGTCAAGGAAAGCCCTCATGCTCTCACTCTGGTCGCCGAAGTAGACCGGATTGGCGATAACGACGACATCGGCGTCTTCCACTTTCTTTACCAACAACTGAAAATCATCCTCGACGATACATTTTCCCTCCCGCCGGCAGAGCCCCCAGCCATCGGCATCACACTGCCGACAGCGCTCCAGGGTCAACTCGGTGAGAAAAAGAGTCTCGGCACTGGCCCCGCCATCGGCGATGCCCTTACAGAGAGCCTTGATGGCGCGTGCCGTCTGGCCTTCGCGGTTACGGCTCCCCGATAGTATCAGGATATTCATGTCATTACCTCCATCTTTTAGTTTCCGCTGTACTTGTTTGTTTCTGATTATAGCATCTGGACTGTGTTTTTTATATTTGTTTTATCGGTGCTCCAGAACCAGGCAGCCGTAACCCCGGCGCTTTTCTCGTGCCGTGATGCGAAGCAGGCTGGCTGATTCAAGGTCAGCGACGAGTCGAGTGACCGCCGTCGAACTGGCGGCAACGATAATCTTCCCCCGAGAAGAAAGCTTCCCGGCAGCCTGTTTTACCGTTTGAAAGGTTGCCTCTCTTCCCTCCTCTTCTCGTAAAACACCGATAAAGAGGTCCAGTTCGTCCCCGGAATCATAATCAAAGCCCACTCCATGAGTAATTCTGATCCTATCGGCGGGGCATTTATTAAATATTAGATTGCGATGAGAGTATCTCAAAGCCAGTAAGTCCCTATCGACAAGGTGGATATTACGCAGCTGAAGGATTTTCCAGAGAGCTACCGCCGTATAGCCCTGGCCGGTATTCAGTACCACAGCGCAGTTTGTATCATCAGGAGGACTGATATTACCTAGAGCCCGTATGAGCAACTCGCTGCGATAATCGAGAGAATCGAACTCGGGTAAGCCGTAAGCAGTCTGCACGGTATAGTCGATATTCCCCTGGTGCACGGTAATATTGTCCCGCTGGTAAACGCCCCGTTCTATGCTATTACGCTCGGGTTCAGCGGCATGAGCCTTATCAATAAAGCGGTAGTGAAAAACAGCATGACCGGACCTTCTCCGCCGGCTAATAACATCTACTCCCGGAGTGTCATGAAGTATAGCAGCCACCGTATCCACCAGCGGGCTGACCACCACGATAGCGACGACACCGTCCGGCGCCAGATAATAAGCAGCTTCGCTGAGGAGATGGGAAATAACCGGCTCGCCGGCTTTACCGGGGATATTAGCAGCGATGAGGCCAAAATCAGTACAGGTAACATCGTCATAACCGAGGCTGCCGTAGATATGCAGTCCGTCAAGGTCGTTGATTTGAGCGTTATAACGCGAATAAATCACCGCCAGTGCATCCCGGTCTACCATATGAATATCGTTGGCAGGATTCAATTTCTTCAGGCAAAGACCGAGGGGACCGTAACCGCAGCCAAGGTCGAGGATGCGCGGTGATTTATCGAGTCCTGCCTCGACAATACTGCGGAGGAGAAAGCGCGTGCCGACATCAATATCGTAGCTGCTGAAAAGCTCCTGCGACGTTATAAACCGGAGGCTGTGTCCGTACGCCCGGTAAGTTATGGTTTTGTGAAAATAGATGTCTTTATCCATAGATGCAATTTTTATACAAGGAGAACCAAATATTACGACTTTGTTTGCAGATACCTCTGGGCGGCCATAGCGGCCGCAGCGCCGTCGCCGACGGCGGTACTGACCTGTCCCGGCGAACCACTGCGGATATCGCCGGCAGCGTAAACGCCCGGAATCCCGGCCTCCATCCACTCGTTGACCAGCACCTGTCCCCCGTCATCAAGGGAGACAACACCCTTAAGATAGTCCGTCCTGGGGTCGAGGCCGACGTGCACCAGAACACCGCCTATATCCAGAGTTTCTTTTTTACCCTTGCTATCGACTATCTCTATCCCTTCAACCTCACTTTCGCCAATAATCGATACCACCTGTGTCCCGGTGCGTATCTCAATCTTATCGTCAGCCACAGCCCTTTCCAGAAGTAAAGCCGTGGCCGTGCATTCGGGCATGGCCTCGATGAGAATTACTCTGGAAGCGATATTGGCCATGTACAGCGCCCCGGTAATGCCGGAATCACCGCCACCGATAACCGCCATAGCACGGCCGGCGAACTGCCCGCCATCGCAGAAAGCACAGGTAATAATCCCCTTGCCCATCAGCTTCTCCTCGCCGGGAACGCCAAGCCGTTTTGGTGTGGAACCGCCGGCAATAATCACGGCAGCGGTCGAATAGGTCGTGCCGTCAATACAGGTCACGTATTTACTGCTCGGAGAAACCTGCAAGCTATTTACCTCATCACGCTGTATCTGCAAGCCGTACTTTAGCGCCTGGTTTTTCATCTCCGCCGCCAGCTTCGAGCCGACGACGCCCTCGCTGAACCCGGGATAGTTCTCGATAAATTCAACGTTCACGATATAACCGCCGACAATATCCTTCTCAACGAGGAGAGTCTGCCAGTTGCCCCGGCAGAGATACATTCCGGCGGTAAGTCCGGCCGGACCGCCGCCAACAATCACGGCATCCCAGTCAGGCATGGATAAACTCCTTTGGTACTAACAAAGAAATTCTTTACACACCGGCCCTGGTGAGGGTAGCCCCGGTAATGGGCCTGGTCATAATGGCGGTGTGGGTATAGGGAGGTACGCGGTAATAATTAAAAGAGAAAGCACAACCCGGAGCGCCTCCAGCCACGAACAGGTGGATGTTCTCCGGCATCATCAATAGCGGGACTTTTTCGCCGGGATGAAGAGCTTTCTCGAAGACCGGTTTGCGCTCGGGGGGTACCACGCCTAACTCCATGCCCGTTTTGATAGCCTCAATTTCCTCGGAGGTAAGGTCTTCGTAAGGCACCGAGACACGCCGGTATATTTCATCCTGCAGTTTCGTCTGGTCGTAACCCATTTTCTTGTATTCCTCCACCAGTTCCGGGAAGAGGATAACCATGTGATTGTTGGCGCCGACACCGGAACCGGGGACGACACCCATACCCTTCTGACCCCACTCTCGCAATGTCCTCCGGCTGCTCCTCAGCAGGTCATCAACCATCCTGTCCAGAATCCCGTCCGCCGTCCAAGTCATAATCATGCCGCCGTAGAAGTGCTGCAGGGGACCGCTGCCGTGGATGGAAGCCACCGTAACACAGCTCTGCTCCGCCGGGAAACCCCGGCTGGCATGGTACGGTTGCCAAGGACTCATATCAGAATTCTCAGCGAAAGTGAAGAAGGTATGTGCCGAGAGACGACCGATCAGAGCCATATCATTCTTGGCGGGCCAGGTGCGTCCGATATTAAGCGTCGCCAGCCTGACAGCCCTGCCGATGGTATTATTAGCCCGATTACTGTGCCCCAGGAAGCCGATACCGGAGTTCATGTTAAGCTCTTTTCCGATAGGACCACCGACCACGATTAACAGTCCGAACGACCCCGCCGAAGCCAGGACATGCAGGTCATCGAATTTGTTATCTGTCAATGCTTCAATAACAGAGATGATTACAGGAAAGTACTCGGGTCTGGCTCCCGCCATTACCGCGTTGATGGCTATCTTTTCGATGGTGGCGGTTCCATTCTTGGGATTTATGGTACCCAGTACCTCTTGCGATAAACGCTTTGTCCCCGTAAGCATCCACCTGATCCTGTCGGGGGTGGGGGCGACCATGGGCAATCCGTCGCCCCACTGCTTGACGAGATAACTCTGGTTAAAATTCTCGTAAGCTTCTTCGTAAGAATCACCGATGTACAGCAGTTGCGGCAGCCCGTCTGTATCCGGGGGAAGCTGGGAGGTATCGGTCTCTTCAGATGTCAGAGGGGTTACTATAGCGTCGACAAGCTCATCAAAAATCTTCTCCACCAGGGGCCTTATGGTTTCAACACTGCCGCGGAGCTTGTAAAACTCGGCCGAGCTTATCTTATGATGTCTTACGGCGGGCATGCCGTTATCGACAGCCGCCGAACCGGCATCATCATCGAAGGTATCGCAGTTCATGAACACGCCGGGTAAACCCAGCTTCTCCAGTTTAACCGTGCCGGCCACGCCGACATAGGTGCAGGACCCTCAGTCGCCGACACCGTAGACGAAGGCATCCGCTTCCTTAGCCATTGCCTCGGCGTCTTCATCCCTGATGAGGAAAGCACCGCTGACCTTCATCGCAGTTGCTTCAGGGTATTTCTTTTTCATTATCTCTTCAAAGACGGTATAGAAGTTATCCATACCCTGCTTCATATTGGAATAAAGCCCGATTCTCTTCCCGGACAAATCAGCGATACGGGGACTCGGGGAAGAAGCAACCTTGGCTTCAATTTCTCCCCGGGGATTTAACACCCTGAGTTCGATTTTCTCCTGGTTCATAACATACTCCTTCTTGTTTGCCTTGTCTTATGGAAATCAGGTACAATATACCGTTGCGATATATCAATTTTACTACATTATGTTGCTAGGTAATTGGAAAAGTCAAACGTGTGAAAGCTCAAACAATGATGGAGGACCAGAATGCCAACAGGCAAGATACTCAAGGAATTAGCCAGATATAAAATCGGAACATTTGCTTATATCATCCACCGGCATTCATTACTGAGACCAGAGGCGGAAGCCTACATATATCAGGATGAAAGAATAAACTTCAGAGAGTTTAATGCCAGGATAAACAGCCTGGTGCACGCACTGCAGGAACTCGGGGTAAACAAGGGCGACCCCATCGGCCTGCTCTCGTGGAACTGCCTGGAATACGCCATCGTTTACGGGGCAGCGATGAAGGGCGGCTACATCCTGTCACGCTTTAATCCCCGGCTGGGTGCCGAGGAACTGGAATACCTGATCAACTATTCCGAAGCTAATACCCTCTTTGTCGGGCCGGAATTGATAAATACCGTAAATTCACTCAAGCCCAAGCTGCCCACGGTCAGGAACTACCTGTCGCTGGAGGGGCCCGCCGAGGGCATGATTTGCCTCCAGGAAGTGCTAACCTCCTATCCCACCGAAGAGCCGGACGTAGAGATAGAAGAAAACGATCCCCTTCATATTATCTATACTAGCGGTACTACCGGCGTACCACGGGGCGCGGTATATACAAACTATCATGTCTGGGAAGACACACGCACGTATATCATCAATACGGGGCTGCAACCCAGCGACCGTCATATCCAGGTATCACCCCTGTTCCACATCGCGGGCGATACCATTTTCCGGTCTATCCTCTATGTGGGAGGATGCAATATCATCATGAAGTCGTTCGACCCGGCCGAGGCGCTGCGCCTGATCCAGGATGAAAAAGCCACCCACATGAGTATCGTACCAACACACCTCGTGGCGATACTTGCCCTGCCCGACGTTAAAAAGTACGATACCAGCAGTCTGAAGATGATGTGGTACGGCGGCTCACCCATGCCACTGGAAGTGCTGAAACGCGGCATCGAGGTCTTCGGCCCGGCTTTCGGCCAGGGCTACGGTCAGAGCGAGAGCGGACCGGCGATAACCCATCTACCCAGAGAAGAGCATACCGTGCTGGGAACGCCGAAGCAGAAGATACTCACTTCCGCCGGCCAGCCTGATACAGGAGTACAGGTAAGGATAGTTAACGATAAAGGCGAAGATACCGCTCCCGGTGAACTCGGGGAAATAATCGTGCGGAGCAAGCATATCATGCGGGAATACTGGAAGAAGCCCGAAGACACCGCCAGTACCATAATCGACGGCTGGCTATATACGGGAGACATCGGGTATTACGACGAACAGGGCTACGTATATATCGTCGACCGCAAGAAAGACATGATTATCACCGGTGGTGAGAACGTTTTCCCCAGAGAAGTCGAGGAAGTTATCTACCGCCATCCCGATATTCACGAGGCGGCGGTAATCGGCATTCCCGACCCCTACTGGGTGGAAAAAGTCCATGCCGTTGTCAGCTGTAAGAAGGGCGCGAAGTGCACTGCCGAAGACTTGATTGCGTTCTGTAAAAAGCACCTGGCGGGGTATAAATCACCCAAGTCGGTAGAGTTCGTTGATGCCCTGCCCAAGAACGCTGCCGGGAAGATACTCAAGCGCGAACTGAGAGAGAAATACTGGCAGGAATCAGGTCGAAGGCTTTAAAAATAACTGATATCTATTCTACGTACTACCCGTAAATCTGGAGCTTACTTGCTCCCGGACAGGTATTTTTCCGGGTCTTTATCGAAAGCCTTTTTACACCCTACCGCGCAGAAATAGTACTTTTTCCCTTTGTATTCCGAAGTAGCGGCAGCGCTTTTTTCATCCACCTGCATTTTGCAGACCGGGTCAATTGCCATGATAATACCCTCCATTATTATTATGTAAACTTTACTGGTTTGAAACTTCTCAATCTCAGGGAATTGGAGACCACGGTTATCGAGCTGACAGCCATGGCCGCAGCCGCCAGGATGGGATTGAGAAAGCCGTAATCACCGAGGACACCCTGCAGTCCTGCCGGGACACCGCCGTTGCCGAAAGCCAGGTACAGGACGCCGGCGGCTACCGGGATAAGAGCCGTGTTATAGGCGAAAGCCCAGAAAAGATTCTGTTTAATGGTACTCATGGTGCGGCGACTGAGTGAAATGGCGGTGGTAATACCGGAAAGGTCGCCGCTGATAAGTGTAATATCTCCCGCCTCCATGGCTACATCGGTGCCGGTGCCGATGGCGATACCGACATCGGCCTGAGCCAGAGCGGGGGCATCATTGATACCGTCGCCAACCATCGCCACTACCCTGCCATTGTCCTGAAGCTTTTTTACCTCGGATGCTTTATTCTCCGGTAAGACTTCAGCCAGAACGTTATCGATACCAACCTCGCGGGCGATTGCTTCCGCCGTACGCCGGTTATCACCGGTAACCAGGACTACCTCGATGCCCTTATTCCTCAGTTCCCCTATAAGGTCACCCGCCCCGGCTTTCAGGGTATCCGCCAGAGCAATCAGACCTGCCAGCTTCCCATCCACCGCCAGGAACATCACCGTTTTCCCGCTGTTTTGCAGACTCTCAATATCAGGTTCCAGAGTCTTCACGGATATTTTTCTGTCCCGCATCAATTTCAGATTGCCCACCAGTATTTTCTTCCTGGCGACAACAGCCTCGGCGCCATGGCCGGGTATAGCCTGAAAATGTGAAGCCGAAGCTATCTTAAGCTTCTCTTCGCGGGCTTTCCTGACGATAGCCTCACCGAGGGGATGCTCCGACCGGCTCTCCACCGCCGCGGCGAGGCGTAGTATATCCTTTTCCTTAAACGGAGAGACAGGAGCGATGTAACTTACAGCGGGTTCGCCGACGGTCAGCGTGCCCGTTTTATCCAGGAGCATGGTATCCACCTTATAAAATCTTTCCAGCGCTCCGGCGCTTTTTATCAGCACGCCGTACTCGGCGCCCTTGCCCGTACCGACCATGATAGCGGTGGGTGTGGCCAAACCGAGCGCGCAGGGGCAGGCGATAATCAGGACGGCGATGAAATTGAGGAAAGCAAACGTCAGCGACGGTACCGGCCCAACCAGATACCAGATAATAAACGTGATTATAGCGATACTGATAACCACCGGTACGAAATAGTTGGCAATAACATCGGCGAGGCGCTGTACCGGGGCTTTACTGCCCTGGGCTTCTTCCACAAGGCGGACAATCCGGGCCAGGGTGGTGTCCTTCCCTATCCTCGTCGCTTCGAAGCGGAAACTGCCTGTCCTGTTAATGGTAGCCCCGATGACATCATCGCCTTCCTGCTTCTCCACGGGGATGCTTTCGCCGGTTATCATCGACTCGTCCACGCTGGAATATCCCTCGCGGATAACGCCGTCCACGGGGATTCTCTCCCCAGGTCTGACGACCACCACATCACCAACGAGCACTTCTTCAACCAGAATCTCCGATTCTTTACCATCACGGATAACCAGAGCCGTTTTTGGCCTCAGGCCGATAAGCTTTTTGATTGCGTCCGAGGTACGGCCCCTGGCTCTGGCCTCAAGAAAACGACCAAGCAATATCAGGGCGATAATCATCGCCGAGGTATCGAAATAAAAATGAGCTTCCAATCCTCCGGAGGTGAAAATACCGGGGGCGATCGCAGCCACGACGCTATAAAAATATGCCGCCGAGGTACCCACGGCTATCAGGGTGTTCATATCGGCTGTCCGGTGTTTCAGGGCACCCCAGGCGCCCCGGTAAAACCTCAGCCCCGCCCAGAACTGCACCGGTGTCGCCAGTGCCCACAGCAGGTAAGGTCTGCCCGCGAAAGCGGGTACCCACATCAAAACCATAATAGTTACCGCCAGGACTATGGCGACAATAAATCTGGTCCTGACCGCCCTTGTCTCGCGCTGCGAAGCCTCCGAGACGTCCTCCAAGGTTTCCGCCTCAGCACCGAGAGTATAACCGGCATCCTCCACCGCCCGGCGTAAATCAGCCACCTCGACGTCATCCAGGTATTCCACGGTGGCTTTTTCCGAAGCCAGATTTACGTTCACCGAGACAACACCGGGAACACTCCGTAAGGTTTCTTCGACACGCGCCACACACGAGGCACAGGTCATACCGCCGACCGGAAATATAGATTTTTTTACAGCAGTGCCATATCCCACCTCTGAGATAGTATCTTTAATGGAAGCAAGATCCACCTGAGCGGGGTCGTACTCAAGCGAGGCATTGCCCGAGGCAAAGTTGACCTTCGCCTGTGCTACACCCTTTTTCTCCGCCAGGGCTTTCTCTACGTTGGCCGCGCAGGTGGTACAGGTCATACCCGTGACGTGTATGCGGGCTTTCCGCGTATTCCTGGTCTTTACCGTCATGTTCTCCAGACTCCCCGGATAGAGTAATACCACTATTTATATGTTAAGAATACACCAAAAGTAAAATTACATCTGTGACTTTACTCTCAATACAACAATTCGTAGTTTCCATCCATTTTAATAACATTTTAATAATCGTCTGTTATATTACCTGTAGAGAAAGGAGGATATACCCCATGAAAAGAGGAAAGAAGATAGCGTTAATCGCCCTGATGGCAGTGGTTGCCCTGGCCGGGACTATCGGTGGTGTAGCCATGGCACAATCGGGAGACGATGAAACAACGACCACATCGGAGAACAACCGGTTTGCTTACCTGGAAAGAGTCTGTGAAATCTACCAGGAGAAGACCGGCGTAGCCCTCGATGTGGATACGTTGAAAGAGGCGTGCACCCAGGCTGGCGAGGAGCGCCGGGAGCAAGTTTGTAACCAGTTCCGGCAGCACCTCATCGATGAGGGAATACTCACTGAGGAACAGCTCGCCGAACTGGAAGCGTGGCTGCAATCAAAGCCTGACTTACCGATTGACGAATTGAAAGAATGGCTGCAATCAAAACCGGACGACCTGCCCAATAGATTCAATTTCGGGACCCAGCAGGGCAAGCGTAACGTCATTGCTTTCAGCTACGGTTTCGGGAAGGGAATCGGTAAAGGCTTCTCCGGCTGGTGCCTGCAGGGTAACGGTTCAGAGTAAAAATCGACCTGATACCTGATATACATCACAGGGAGGGGGATATCCCCCCTCCCTGTTATTTTAACAATTTCTTAACATTTATGGTATAACATGATAAAGAAATATTACTTACAGAGGGCTCGAAAATGGCAGGTAAAAAGGTACTGGTAGTTGACGATGATGAAAAAACGGTGGAACTGGTAAAACTCTACCTCAACCGTGACGGCTACCGGGTTATTACCGCTTACGAGGGAGTAGAGGCTCTGCGACTGGCCAGGGAAGCTCATCCCGACCTTATCGTGCTGGACCTGATGCTGCCCGGTATTGACGGTCTTCAAATTTGCCGGACCCTGAGGAAAGAGTCCGACGTTCCCATTATCATGCTGACCGCCATGACCACCGACGAGGACAGGCTGAGAGGGCTCGATTTAGGCGCCGATGACTACGTAACCAAGCCGTTCAGTCCCCGGGAACTGGCAGCCAGGGTCAGGGCAGTATTGCGGCGTATCCCGGGGGAGCGGGGGCCGGATAGAATCATTCACGGGGAGCTTACCATAGACTTTAGTAAGCATGAGGCCAGTCTGGCCGACCGCTCGCTGAATCTGACGCCGATTGAATTCAAGATTCTCGGTGCGATGGCGAAAGAACCGGGAAGGGTATTCAGCCGGGCCCAGATAATAGAAAAAGCCCTCGGCTACGATTTCGATGGTTTTGACCGAACCATTGACGTTCACATCCTCAAACTCCGCCGCAAGCTTGAACCGGACCCGCGCCACCCGCAGTATATAAAGACAATCTACGGTGCCGGCTACAAGCTTCTGGAGGCCAATGGTGATACACAGTCTTAATTTCCGTCTTCTGGCAGCCTTCGGGCTGGTAATCATAATTATCATCGGCGCCGCGTTTTTCTTCGCTCACCGGGCGGCCCGCGCCGAGATAGGTCGCATCGGGGAACAAATCGACCTTTCCCAGATCAGAAGAATGGAAGGACTGATAACCGCTTATTATCTCGGTAACAGGGACTGGGAAGGCATCCAGCCATACGTGGAAGAACTGGGCGATTTTTACGGTCGCCGTATCATACTGACGGATGCTAACAACATAGTAGTTGCTGATTCAGAAGAAGAGCTTATCGGCACTACTTACGCCGACCATACCAGCGGCCAGGGGAGAAAAATGAATCCGCCCGGGCCGACCGCTTTTATCGGCACCCTGCACGTCGATACCACCGAACCGTCCGATGTAAATAATGCCGCCATGCAGATAGCTTTTAACTCAATTGGGCGTTTCTTTATTTGGGGAGGCCTGATAGCGGTGGTGGTGGCCCTGATACTCACTTTTATCCTGTCACGGCGTATATTATCACCGGTAAAAGCCCTGACGGAAGCCTCCAGGAAACTGGGTAAAGGAGATTTCTCCCAGAGAGTAAATGTCAATGACGAAGGCGAGGTCGGTGAACTGGCCGAATCTTTTAATACCATGGCCAGTGACCTTGAACATAACGAGCAACTGCGGCGAAATATGGTTGCCGATGTAGCCCACGAACTGAGAACGCCTCTCTCCAACCTGAACGGCTACCTTGAAGCTATACGGGACGGCGTGATAAAACCGGACGCCGAAACCATCCGCTCGCTCAGCGAGGAAGGGGCAACGCTTTCCGGACTCGTTAATGACCTCCAGGAGCTGAGCCTGGCCGATGCCGGAGAGCTCAAGCTTAATTACCAATCGGTAGATATTGCCAAACTCATCAAAGAAGCCGTTACGGCGGCACAGACAAGGGCGAATGCTAAAAATATCAAGCTGTCCGCCAGTCTTCCGCGTAACCTCCCGCGGGTAAACATAGACCCTCAGCGTACCAGGCAGGTCTTGAATAATCTCCTCGCCAATGCCATAGCCCATACTTTGAGTAAAGGCACCATTACCGTATCGGCACAGCGGAAAGTCAGCGAGATAATTACCAGCGTAACCGATACGGGCGAGGGAATAAGTGCCGAAGACCTTCCCTATATTTTCGAGCGTTTTTACCGCGTCGATAAATCACGGGCGAGGTCTACCGGAGGGAGCGGCCTGGGTCTGACCATCGCCAAGCGCCTGGTGGAAGCACATGGCGGTAGAATCCAGGTTGAAAGCGAACTAGGTAAAGGCTCCACTTTCTCCTTTACCCTTCCCGTTAACCGGTAATCCGGCAGCTAGCGAACAGGCACATAGATGTCCAGTTCGGAATCAGGGCTATCCATACTTGGTAAAATATTCCCCCACATACGAGTTGGGTATAGTGCTATAATGTACCTGTATTTAAACAGAGATACTCACTATGGACGATAAAAGCCTCGAGATGCTGGAATTCCCGCGGATAAGGGAAAAACTGGCGGAGCATACCAGGTTAATCATGAGCCGTGAGCTTGCTCTGGGGCTGAAACCGGGCACCGACTACGAGCGAATTTCGCTGTTACTCCGGCAGACAGCGGAAGCACGCCAGTTGCTTGCCCTTGATAGGGGATTTGCAGTCGGTGAAATCCCGGACATACGCGCACCTCTGAAGATGGCGTCGCTGCAGAGCGTCCTGGAACCTCAGAACTTGCTGGAGATACAGCGGGCGTTAAGCTCGCTGCACCACCTCCGGCACTACCTTGGAGCTTCAGCCGCCGATTTTCCCCTGCTCTGGGACATTGCCGGCGGTATCGTTGAACTGAACCAGGTGGAAAGGGATATCGCGGGATGTATCGATGCATCGGGAGAAGTGGTCGATACTGCCTCTCCGGACCTGGCCGACATACGCCGCCAGCTCAGAGAGACCCGCGAGCAGATACTGGAACGATTGGAGGGTATTATCCGTTCGCCCCGCGGCAAACGCGTCCTCCAAGAAGATATCATCACGGAACGGGAAGGACGCTACGTAATCCTCGTCAAAATAGAATGCCGGCATGACATCAGGGGAATCGTGCACGATATTTCCAACACGGGCGCCACTGTCTTCATGGAACCCACGTCCACGGTGGGTCTGGGAAATGCCCTGCGGGAGCTTGTAATAGAGGAAAGACGCGAGGTAGAGCGTATTCTGGGCCTGCTTACCGCGGAGGTGGGAGCTCACAGCGACGAAATTCTAAACAGCATCTACCTGGCGGCGGAACTCGACCTGGTGCTGGCAAAAGCCAGATATGCGGCAAAAATAAAGGCCACCGAACCTGTGATTATTGACTCGGATAAAGCCAGGTCGCCCAAGAAGAACGGACAGTCCTTTCTGAAACTGGTAAATGCCAAGCATCCCTTACTCGGGGACAAAGCCGTTCCCTTTTCCCTGGAAATCGGACATGATTACTCTATACTGGTGATTACCGGGCCCAATACCGGCGGTAAAACGGTAACGCTGAAAACCATCGGGCTTCTCAGCCTGATGACGCAGGCAGGCATATCCATCCCGGCTTTAGGGGAAAGTCAGCTACCGCTTTTCGACGGCGTTTTTGCCGATATCGGCGACGAGCAGAGCATCGAGCAGACCCTCTCCAGCTTCAGCTGGCACATGGGTAATGTTGTCCGTATCATTAAACGAGCCACGAGTAACAGCCTGGTGCTGCTCGATGAACTGGGAACCAGCACCGACCCCGCCGAGGGTTCGGCGCTGGCACGGGCGATACTGCGATATTTCCTCGACCGTAAGACCATGACCGTAGCCACAACCCACTACGGCGACCTGAAAGCCTTCGCTTATACCACAGATGGAATGGAGAATGCCTCGCTGGAGTTCGATCCGGCTACGTTTCAACCTACCTACCAGCTGACGGTGGGGATTCCGGGGGGCAGCAATGCCATGGCGACCGCCGCCCGACTCGGTATTCCGTTGGAAATTATCGATGATGCCAGAACCATGCTTACGGAAGGCAGCCAGGAATTGGAAAACCTTCTTAACAGTCTCATGGTGGAAAAACAGAAAACAGAATCATTGCTAAATGAACTGGCAGCAGAAAAAAACGAGTTCAGCCGACGCAACGCCGAACTTGAGAAAGAACAAACACGCCTGGAAACCGACAAACGGCATATCACTCAAGAAGCAAGAGACCGCATCCTGAGCGAAGCGGCCGAACTCCACAAGGAAATACGGAAGGCAGCCGCCGAACTAAGAAAGAAAAAGTCGGCGGAGAGCATCGGGCAGGCCAGAGAAACCCTGAAAGAGGTACGCCAGCAACTCGATAGCGAAGCCTGGAAACTGTATAAATCGCATGAACAAGAAACCGAGCCTGAGACAATCAAGGTCGGGGATGATGTCTGGATAAAGGAGGCCGGCCTGGCCGCGACGGTGCTGGCGATATCCGAGGAAACACGCGAGGTGGATGTCCAGGCGGGGCGCACCAAAATGCGACTCGGTATCGACGGTATAGCGAAAATAACTGAAGCACCAGGTAAAGCCACCCCGGTATCAGGAATCCTTCCTCACATAAAAAGCATCCCCTTACAGCTGGACCTGAGAGGCAGGCGTGCCGATGAAATCGAGCCGGAAGTGGACAGCTACCTCAACGACGCGGTGCGGTCAGGTGCCAGCCAAGTCCGTATCATTCACGGCATCGGCACGGGCACAGTACGCAACATCGTACGGGAGTATCTCAGTAAACACCCATTAGTAAAAAACTTCCGTTCCGGCGAGAGGGACGAAGGCGGCGACGGCGCCACCGTCGTCAGCCTGAAATGATAATCAATCTGCTGGAGTTTTCATCGTGGCATTGACATTTCATAAACACACTTTCAGCCGTCGGAAAATGCTGGACTTCCTGAGTCAGTTGGAGGAGCATTCCAGCGACAGCAGTCTTACGTTTTACATTCCGCCACGCCCAAACCATATTAAAATAACGAAATCACTGCGAGAATTATCCATGCCGGCAGAGACAAGACCGGAAATATCAGGGATTATAGACCATTCACATACTGGAGGAGTAATTTTCTGGAGTGACGAAGCCATATATGTTGTCTTGTCACCTTTCCCAATTACCGAAGAATCGATATTCGAGGGATACTCTACACAACCACTGCAATCGCTCCTGACGAAGGACTACCTGATCGGCATCGTGCTGGTGCGCCTGGAGGCATACGCGGTCGGCTTATGCCGCGGGGAGATAATCGTCAGCAGCAAGGTCGGTACCGGTAATATCCACGGAAGGCACAAGAAAGGCGGTTCTTCAGCGCACCGCTTCGAGCGGCACCGTGATAAGCAGATAGAATACTTCTTCACCCGGGTCTGCCAGCGCGCCAGAGAACACCTGGAACCCCATGAAGAATCTCTTGACTACCTGGTCTACGGGGGTGCCCGCACGACAATACGAGAATTGCAAAAGCAATGTAATTTTCTGGGAAAACTTAATACCCCGACACTTCCTTCGTTGCTGGATATTCCCAAACCATGCCAGTCAGTATTAAAAACAGCCCTGAACCGAGTTTGGTCGAGCAAGGTACTTGAAATTCGCGAGGAAGAATAAAGCTATTTAGATATCAGGGTTTTCAGTTGTTCGATTGCCGATGGCAGTACCTCGCCGATAGCCTCAAAGAATCGCAGGTGGGCTTCGTTATCGTAGGGGGTTTCGCCCTGGTTGATGATTACCAGTTTCGCCCCGACCTGTAACGCCATCCGGGGCATATCGGCAGCGGGGTAGACCACCAGGCTGGAACCGACGACAACAAAGAGGTCGCATAGCTTGGAGTGTTCGTAAGACTCGCGGAGGTCTTTCTGCGGTAAAGACTGCCCGAAATTGACCACCGAGGGCACGAGTTTACCACCGCATAATGGGCATTCGCTTTCACCCTCGATGCGGTCCATTTTAAAGTCACACCCCTCACAGCGAACCTTAGTCATGTTCCCGTGAAGCTCCGCCAGCAGTTCCGGTTTAATACCCGACCTCAGGTGCAGGTTATCAACGTTCTGCGAGATAAGAAACTCCATTTTACCCAGGTTCTGAAGCTCGGTAATGGCTTTATGACCGGCATTGGGTTCAGCTTTGGTAAAATCCTGCCTGGGGGTAGAAAGCCCTTTATCCCGCCTGGTCCACAGCCCGTCAGGCCCGCGAAAATCACGGAGTCCGGACTCAGTACTGATACCGGCACCGGTAAAAACGACGAGATATTTTGACTGATACATCCACTGTGCCAAAGTAGCTATTCTATCATCCAGATCTGATTCCATCTGACTAAATCTCCTTCATTAGTCCAGCTTCTTCAACGCCTGCTGGAACATCGTCCGGTGGTGCTTCTCCCTCTCGAAAGCCAGGCGGAAAGATTCAGCAGCTTCCTCCCTTTTTTCATCTTCCGCCTCCTTGATGAATTTGGGGTACATGGAAACTATCTGCAGGCTCTCTCCCTCCGCGGCTTCTTTCAGATTATCCCTGGTGGTTTTCACGACACGCATCGTCTTCAGATGGTTCAGGGCATGTACCACCTCAGCGCCGGCTGCCTCGCGGAAAAGCTGAGCTATTTCCACATATCCCTCCTCAATAGCTCGATGGGCGTAGGCAAGATATTCAATGTTGGTCTGGCTTTCATCAGCAAAAGCTATCTTCAGGTTTTCATCTGTCTTGGTCATCAGATACCTCCTGAAAAATATCTCTAATATACTACATGAACGAACCATTTATCTCAGGCAAACAGGCTACCAATCTGATAAATCAGAGTAGCGACCAGCCAACCCAGCACCAGTGTATAACCAAATGCAAAGAATGTCCACTTCCAGGAGCCGGTCTCTTTTCTAATAATACCCAGAGTAGCCACACAGGGGATATAAAGCAGAACCATGGCCATAAAGGCAAAAGCAATCAGCGGCGTCCAGCCGAGTTCCGTACCCAGCACCGCACCGAAACCCGCCGTTCCTTCGGTAGCGGGAAAGAGCGTACCGAAAGTACCGACAACCGTCTCTTTAGCCAGCACGCCGAATATCAAAGCCACGGCCGCCTGCCATTGCCCGAATCCGGCCGTGGAAAAAACAGGGGCAATAGCCCTTCCGATATTATCCAGGACATTAAAGTAATTTAAAAACCAGATAATTACCACCGCACCGAAAATCAGGGTGCCTGCCCGGATAAGGAAAGCCTTGCCATGTTCCCAGGCATGTGCCAGAACACCCGTAATCGTCGGGAGACGATAAGGAGGCAACTCCATGACAAAGTGTCCGCTCTCACCGGAAAGCAGCTTCTTGCGGAAAAGCCAGGCAAGAAGAATCGCCAGAATAACTCCGATGGCGTACATGCCAAAGACAACCAGTCCCTGATGGGCGGTAAAGAAGGCAGCAGCTAGAAGCACATAGATGGGAAGCCTGCCGCCACAGGACATCAGGGGCGTAACCAAGATAGTAGCCAGCCTGTCTTTGGGATTCTCAATGGTACGGCTGGACATTATGGCGGCGACACTGCACCCGAATCCCAGCATCAGGGTAACGAAAGAGCGCCCGTGAAGGCCGAGCCGGTGCATCAGCCGGTCCATCACGAAAGCCGCCCGCGCCAGGTAACCGGTATCTTCGAGGATAGACATGGCGATATACAGCAGGAAGATAATGGGGATAAAGGTAAGAACCGCACCGACGCCGCCGATAACTCCATCGGAAAGCAGCGAGCCCAGCCAGGCCGGCGATATCACGGCTGCCTGTTCCGCCAGCCAGTCCATTCCCCGGCTGATCCAGTCTATCAACGGGGTGGACACGGTAAAAGTGAACTGGAACACGCCGAAAAGAATAACCAGGAATAAAGGGATACCCAGCCAGCGGTTAAGCATGAGGCGGTCGATTCTATCGGTCATCGTTACCTTGGCGACCGATGGCTTCTCGAGGACATCCTGCATCAAACCGCTGATGAAGCCATACCTGGCATCGGCAATCATTGTCTCGGCGTCATCACCGTGAATTCTCCGGAGATGCGCCAGACTATCATTTCTGGTATTGATTATTTCACCGTCACTCACAACTACGCATGCCCGATCTTTTTTTCTATTTCTTTATCCTCTTCCAGCAGTTTCACCGCGAGCCACCGGGGAGAGTAGCCGTCAGCCAGAGCACTGCCGGATATCAACTTTTCCAGCTTCTCAATCTCCTCCTCGACAACATGCCCGTAATTCAAATTAATACCTTTCACCCGGATGCTGCCCTCAGCAACATCGATAACAGTCTGTAACAGCTCTTGAGTGCCCTGGTTCCGCGCGGCTACCATAGGTACCACTGGCGCCCCCAGGAGTCGGGATAATTCGCTAACATCAATGCGATATTCTTTCGATTCCGCTACATCCATCATATTGAGAGAAATAACCAGGTTAGTCTGCATTTCCAGTAACTGAACGGTCAGATAGAGGTTTCTTTCGAGATTAGAGGCATCAACAACGTCAACGACGACACCGGGTTTCTCATCGACGATATAATTCCTGGCGATTATCTCGTCCAGCGAATAAGCGGTCAGGCTGTAAACACCGGGAAGGTCAACAACCTTAATACTATAATCTTTATAGTTTAGATTCCCTTCCTTCTTCTCTACGGTCACCCCCGGCCAGTTACCCACGCGCTGCCTGGTGCCGGTGAGGTTATTGAAAACGGTGGTCTTTCCCGAATTGGGATTACCCGTCAATGCTATGGTAAGCTTCTTCTTTTCCATATGATAGATTACGTGTACGCTACCAGTATTTTAGCGGCGACACCATGTCCCAGAGCCATACGGGAACCACGCACTTCGATAACGACCTGGCCGGGCCTGCCGCTGCTGATAACCTTAATCCTGACTTCAGGTGTCAGCCCCATATCAGCCAGCCGCCTCTGCAAACCCCACCCCGCCCCAAGGGCGATTACGGTAACTGTTTCACCGGCCTTAACCCGACTTAACATCCCCCGGGTTATCTCAACCTGAATATTGGCGGCTTCTTCTCTACGCAGGGCAAGGTCATACCCTTTTATTCTGATTTCAACCGGGTCTCCCAGTGGAGCTACCCTTTGCATCTCAACTTCCGCCCCGTTGACCACTCCCATATCAAGCAGTCGCCGTCTTATATCTTTACCGCCGCTAACTTTAATAATTATCCCTTTTTCGCGGGGTTCCATTTCCCTTAATGATTTCAGCATCATACACAATCCCTTAGAATATATTATAGCAAAGCCCACGATGAAAAGTCAAGGTATTCCTAATAATTATATTAGATTATCCTTGAAATTATCTTGACATATCCTAAACTTTTTTATATAATAAGACTGTCAGGAAAGAGATGTAATTACGGGAGCTTATCTTGAGTCAGCGTATAACAGAGGAATACCTTGAGTCCATCGGTACCCTTGAGGAATCGGAGAGTCCGGTCAGTACCACTGCAATAGCACAGAGTATGGGAATCTCGCTGGCCTCTGTCAGCGAAATGGTAAGACGGTTATCCGATAAAGGGCTGGTGGAATACACACCGTACGGGGGCGCCAGATTAACCGATGAAGGTAATAAGCGCTACATCAGACTAACCCGCCGTCACCGTCTCTGGGAGGTATTCCTGAATAAGCACCTCGATATCGGCTGGGAGGATGTCTATAGCGACGCCTGCGCCTTGGAACACGTTACCTCCGACCTGGTAGAAGAAAAACTGGCAGAATTCTTAGATAATCCTGATTCCTGCCCCCACGGTAATCCCATACCGGGCAAGGATTTAAAGAGCGTAAAAACCAAGGGTATGGCTTTATCCAGACTGGAAACAGGCCAGTTAGCCAGAGTGCTGAGCGTTGTCAACGAGTATAACGTCGAATTCCTCCGTTACCTTACCAGTGTGGGGCTGACACCGGGCGCGATATTCAGAGTAATCGAGAAATCATCCTATGACGGTACGCTTACCATAGAAGCCGACGGTATGACCAGAGCCGTCGGAAAAGAAGCAGCCACATTGATTATGGTAGAACCGATTAACGAATAATCGTCGCGCCGAAAGAAATGGTTCTACCTACCAGACGCCCGGCACCAGGGCCTTTCTTTCCGCAGGATAATCAGGGAAGGTTTCCCGATACCAGACATGGTTCGCTCTTGCGCGGGGTACGAGGTTGGCGATGGTCCAGACGGCGAAAGCCAGGCCCGACAGCGACCAGGTTGCCAGCGCCCATCCCAGCCAGATAACCACTTCGCCGAGATAGTTAGGGCAGGACACCCAGCGGTAGAATCCCCGAGACGTTACCTTATATCCCGACTCATCCGGTCGCCGCAGGCTTCTCAGGATACCGTCAGCCTGGCGGTTGATAGCATATCCGGCGATGAACAACGTCACCCCGATAATGAACCTGGGGTCAGTTAACCATTCGTTGGCATAGCCCCCGGAAAAGACAGAGATATAACGACCGTTGAGATAGCCGTTCATTACATTAAAAAGCAAGCCGAAACTTACCACCGCCAGCGGCATACGCCGTTCCCTGCCGCGCAGACTGAAGGGATAAATAAAAGCACGGTGCAGGTAATGTACTTCCCACATAACGAGAAACACGATAGTGGCGGTAGAAAGGCGGCCGCCCAGAAAAAAGCATAAAGCGAAAACCAAGGGAGATGCGGCTTCCATGAGCACCCAGCCTAGTTTATTTCCCAGTGTATAGCCCCACCCGCCGCGCATATGACGACCGTACGGCGCCACGATGAAGAAGAGCAGAATAAAGACAACGGCCGCCAGGGCAAACCAGCCTATCAGCAGTCCGTCGAAAATAGTCAACTCTTTCACGCGGATTTCTCGCTCTCTTGCTTTACGGACAGGGATAGCCGGTTGTTATCTTTAAACCATTGCAGGGTATCCGCGAGAGTTTCCCGGAAAGGACGGGGATGATAATCGAGCTCGCGGTCGGCTTTTTCATGGCTCATATTTCGGTTGCTTTCCACAGCTTTAAGCGAAAAGCTGGTATATAGCGGGGTTTTTCCCGATAGTTTACTCATTACCGAAACTACGGGAACCCCAAGGCGAGCCAGCCACAGCGGAACGGTAAGACGCGGGGGTGGCGTACCGGTTATCTCCATAACCATATCGGCGATATCACGCAATGACAGCCAGTGGCCGGAGAGGATATAGCCTGTTCCGCATACCCCTTCTTTCTCAGCGGTAATGGCCCCCGAGACAACATCACGCACGTCCACCCAGTCATAACCGCCCGTTACCAGGGCGGGCAGCTTGTGCCGTGCCATATCCAGTATCGCCCTGCCCAAATAGGAAGGCTCGTAATCATGAGGTCCGACTACTGCCGTAGGATTAAGTATCACGGCATCAAGGCCGTTTTCTATCGCCCGTCGTACCTCTATCTCGCCGAGGGCTTTAGAGCGGTCATACGGAGGAAAACCCGGCGATTCCTTTAGCGGACGTGATTCATCGACAGGTACCGAGAACGGTTCCTCCTGTAAAGCATGGATGGAACTGAAATGAACAAGACGCCTGACACCGGTCTTCAGGCAGGCTTCGACTACATTTCTCGTGCCGATAACATTTATTGCTTCCAGCTTCGACCAATCTTTCATCGATAGAGAAATGCAACCAGCGAGGTGATAGACAACCTCAGCATCACGAAACGCCCGGTATAGCGATTCGGGGTCGCAAACATCGCCCTTGACCAGTTCAGTGTCGAGTCCGGCAATCCCCCGGTCATGCACGTGCACCAGAGAACGTACCGGACGACCACTATCAATTAAGGCGCGTACCAGGTTGGCGCCGATGTGCCCGCACGCGCCGGTAACCACGATTGTCATGTTCCATCAATTATACCATTGATGAAAGGCACATATCCACGCTGGAGTTATGCGTAGTTATCAGTCAGACGTAATTTTAATGAATATATGCCGACTCCTGGGTCCGTCGAACTCGGCGAAGAATATCCCCTGCCATGTCCCCAGTACCAGCCTGCCTTCTTCGACAAACAGCGTTTCAGAATCGCCGATAAGCGTTGCCTTGATGTGAGCCGGAGAGTTACCTTCACGGTGGCGGTACCCACTGTGTTGCGGCACCATGGCATCGAGCTGAGCCTCTATATCCCTCACGACATCGGGGTCGGCGTGCTCATTGATCATCACGCCGGCCGTGGTATGAGGAACATATATGTAGCAGATACCGTTGATAACGCCGCTCTTGGCCACGATTTCATTCACTCTCCGGGTAATATCCTTAAAATCCACCCTCGATATAGTCTTTATGTCAACTTTGTAAATCAACGAATCCCCCTTTATATCCCCTATCCTACACCCGAACCGTCCCGCGGGCAAGGCTGGCATTATGATACTTGACCGCCAGACTTAAACCTACTAGACTATAATCAGGAGATTGGTTATGCCGATATATGAATATATATGTACGGAATGCGGCTGCAAGTTCGAGCAGCTGCGTCCTTTAAGTCAGGCCAATAATACGGCTAATTGCCCCAAATGTAAGAAGCCATCCAGGCCCAAAATGAGCACTTTCGCCGCTTTCAGCGTCAGCGCCAGCGGCATCCCCAAGACCATAGCCGGCACCGGGGGGAGTTCCTGCTCCAGCTGCAGCTCCGGTAATTGCAGCACCTGCGCATCGTAAACCTGTTAGAAGTCCGGGAGTATAATTTGCCTGCTTCGAGGACAGGTATTGCCAACCTGCCGCTGCACGGCGGTAAAGCGCCGCGGTGGTTATTCGACCGCATGGTGCCCCTGGCCCGCGAGATTACCATCGCTATCGTCTCAGATTACGGACCCGACGAGATGCTGCGTCGACTTTCCCATCCCTACTGGTTCCAGGCTTTCGGATGCGTCCTGGGTTTCGACTGGCATTCCAGCGGCGTAACGACCACGCTTTGCGGGGCGTTGAAAGAGGGCATCAGGGGAATCGAGCGCGACCTGGGCCTTTTCGCGGCCGGTGGCAAGGGTAAAACCTCTCGCAAGACGCCCTCCGAGATTGAAAGCTGGGGAGAAAAGATCGCCATAGAGCCCGCTCCTCTCGTTTACGCCAGCCGTATGTCCGCCAAGGTGGACAGTGCCGCCGTCCAGGACGGTTACGAGCTTTATCACCACAGCTTCATATTTACCGCCAGGGGCTCGTGGACGGTTATCCAGCAGGGTATGAATGAGTCCAACCGTTACGCCCGCCGTTACCACTGGCTGGGTGAAACGGTCAGTGATTTCGTCAACGAACCTCACGCGGCAATTTTATCCGAAACCAGAGGGCGGACCCTCGACCTGACCGCAGGTGAAAGCCTGCCGGCGCGGACGACTATCACCGATATTATTACCGAAGAACAGCCTGAAAAGGTCATAGGCGAACTTAAAAGGCTGAAAACGCTGGACCTGCCGGCCCGCCATCAGATATATCTCCGCGACCTGCATCCCGATAGCTTGAGCCGGATTATCCTGAGCACCTACGAACGCCAACCGGAAGACTTCGAAAGACTGCTGGGCTTATCGGGGGTTGGAGCCAAGACGATACGCGCCCTGAGCCTGATCGCCGAGCTGGTCCACGGCGTCGAGCCAAGCTACCGCGACCCGGCCCGCTACAGCTTCGCCCACGGCGGTAAAGACGGTATCCCCTACCCAGTGGACAGACAGACCTACGATAAAAGTATCGAACTGCTCTCCAGGGCAATAAACCGCACCAAAATAGGCTTGAGCGATAAACAGAAAGCTTTCCAGAGACTCAACCGCCTGCGTTTGGAAAACCAGAGATAATCCAACCCCGCCCGATTGACATTATTGCTTTACAGTAACTCATGGAAGTGATACAATTTATCCACTTAATGTATCCTAACAAATTCAGTATCTTCATTTTGAGTTTTCTTAGCACTATATAAAAGTAGGTGACCGGAATGACAAAAATCGAGCACAATATTATTATTCAGTCACCTCCGGACCGGGTATTCGATTTCACTTCAAACTGGCAGAACTTCGTGCAGTATTTCGGCTATATTAAGGAATTAAAACCGGCCAGTAATAAAACCACCGGCGAGGGAGCACTCTTTGCCACTAGGGTTAAATTCATGGGACTGACACTATCCTCTTTATGGGAAATGGCGGAATACGTGCCAAATGAAACCCTAGCATTAATTACGCCACTTATGGGAGTACGCGCTAAAAAACACTGGCGTTTTACTCCCGAGAACGGCTCTACCCGTGTTATGTTTACTCTGGAATATAAACCGTGGCCATTGGTCGGCCCGCTACTTGATATGCTTTTCATGAAACGTTACTGGGAAAAAATGGATGCAAAGCTGGTTCAGAATTTAAAAAGGTTGATTGAAACATAGACAGTAATAGCCGCCAGTGATAATAGCAGGCCTTCCAGAGGCTCAACCGCCCGTGGATGCGATAAAAGTCGCAGACACTCCACGTTCTCCGTTTTACTCTTAAATCAGAGGTAAATACAGGACTTGGTATTTACTCCAGTATTATAGCGGAGGTGGTGTCGTGAGAAAAATGTCAATTCCGGGACTGATAATTATCGCTCTTATCGTCGCGGCATTCCTGATAGGTATATTCGTCTTCGGTCCTGAAAGTAACAATGTCGAAGAATTGGAGGGTGTCGAGGTGAGGGAATACGAAGGCCAGAATCTTTCCTCTATTAACGATTTCAGGGAGAATTCCATTAAAGGGCCCCAGTACGTGGATATAGAAGACTATCAACTGCAGGTAACCGGTCTGGCAGAAAAACCGGCGAACTTTACTTACGATGAAGTTATCGATGACTTTGATAACTATAAAAAGGTCGTCAGGTTAAACTGCGTCGAAGGCTGGGCAGTGAATATACTCTGGGAAGGCATCCTGGTCAGGGACATCCTGGAGAAAGTTACACCTATGCCCGAGGCCAATACTATTATATTTCACGCCTATGATGGCTATACGACTTCTTTTTCTCTCGATTATGTCCTGAATAACGATATCATCATAGCCCACAAGATGAATGATGTTGCCCTGCCTCCGGAACGGGGCTTTCCCTTCCAGCTCGTCGCCGAGAGCAAATGGGGTTATAAGTGGATTAAATGGATAACCCAGATAGAGCTTTCCGATAACGCTGACTACGAAGGCTACTGGGAGAGTCGCGGCTACTCCAACGAAGGCAACCTTAATAAGAGCTTCTTCGACTAAGAGATACCGACAAACTTCCGGCACCACGACCACTGATACATGCCCGTAGAAGTATGACCGCAATCAACTCTACTATTTTGACACCCCTGCCTGAAAGCTGGTAATCTGGAATAACTATTTCTGGTTTTACCGGGGGTTGCCATCAACGAGAGTAAAGATACAAAGATAGCCAGTATTCAAAGCGGTAAATACTTTCGCTGGTTGTATATAATATTGCCGGTAGCGCTATTTCTGCTTTCCGTAATCCTGGCTGCGGTTTTTTATAGTAAGCTACCCTCCGAGGTGTACTATCATTTTTCCGGTGACGTACCCGATAGAGAAATCAGCCGCACTGCCATCATGGTGTGGCTGCTAATTCCCCAGTTCTTTCTGATGTTTATCGGGGTGGCCATCAGCGGTATCGGTTCCATTATCAGCCGGAGATACGAACTCACCGACAGCAACCACATAAAAAAGCTGCTGATGGCAATGGGTAATATGGTAGCTCTTCCCCAGATAATTCTTATCTTTGCAATGCTTGATATTTTCCTATACAATGCATACGATATACGCCTCATACCTCTATGGATTGTTATCATCGTCGTCTTGTTATTGGGCACCATAGTTCTGGGTATATTTTTCTTCCGAATCATCAGGCAATTTCACGCGTCAAACGTTAAACAGAATCAGGAGTTATGAAAAATGGCAAACCCGGTCCCCGGTAAACTCACCATGGACAAGCTCGTTTCACTCTGCCAGCGACGGGGCTTTATCTTCCCCAGCAGTGACATTTACGGGGGTCTTTCCGGTTGCTGGGACTACGGACCGGTGGGCGTGGAACTCAAGCGGAATATCAAGGAAGCCTGGTGGCGGTCTATTGTCCAGGAACGCAACGATATAGTGGGACTGGATACTAGCATATTGATGAATTCCAGCGTCTGGCAAGCCAGCGGCCACCTTACCAGCTTTTCCGACCCCCTGGTGGAATGCAGGGTCTGCCATTTGAGGTGGAAAGCCGATGAACTGGCCGAGAGAAAGTGCCCCTCCTGCGGCGGCGAGCTTACCGAGGAACGGATATTCAATACCATGTTCAAGACCTTCATCGGGCCGGTGGAAGAAGAAGCCGCCATTGTTTATCTACGCCCGGAAACAGCCCAGGGTATGTTCGTCAACTTCCAGAATGCGCTGAACACCAGTCGCAAGCGCCTGCCCTTCGGTGTTGCCCAGCAAGGTAAAGCCTTCCGCAACGAGATAACCACCGGCAATTTCATCTTCCGCAGTCGCGAGTTCGAGATAATGGAGTTCGAATACTACGTCAAGCCGGGGACGGACAAGGAGTGGTTCGACTATTGGGTGGAAGAACGGTTCAACTGGTATATTAAGCTGGGAATCAAGAAGGATAACCTGGGGCTGTACGAGCACCCCAAGGAGAAGCTGGCGCATTACTCCCGGAACACCACCGATATCACATATCTTTTCCCCCACGGCCAGGCGGAGCTGGAGGGAATCGCTAACCGTACCGACTTCGACCTCAAGCAGCACGGCGTCGCCACCGGCAAAGCTCTAGAGTACTACGACAACGAGACCAACGAGCACTACGTACCCTATATCATTGAGCCCTCGGCGGGGGTGGACCGGGTGATACTGACCTTTCTCTGCGATGCCTACGACGAGGAAGTAGTCAATGACGATTTGCGGGTGCTCTTCCATTTTCATCCCGATATCGCCCCCATTAAGGTAGCCGTACTGCCGCTGAGTCGTAAGGAAAACCTGGTGGCACTGGCAAAAAACGTCCATGCCGACCTGCGTCCCTGTTTCATGACCCAGTACGATGACACCCAGGCTATCGGGCGGCGATACCGCCGGCAGGATGAACTGGGCACGCCCTTCTCGGTTACCATCGACTTTCAGTCGCTGGAGGACAACATGGCAACCATCCGCGAGCGTGATACGCTGAACCAGATACGGATCCCCATCCCCTCGCTGAAAGATACCCTGCAAGCCAAGCTGGCCGGTGAGGACCTTTTCGTGCTGCCAGAGGGCGGTCAGATATGGAAGCAGGATAGCGGCGGGTAGGCAATGAGTAGAGGCATACCGGAATATTTCGCTCATAAGAAATACAATATCTCACCCGAAGACGTCACCAGGTTAATGCTGGGCTGCGAACCGGAGGACATCAGCGAAAAAGTAATACTAACCCCCATCTGGAGCAAGGACGATTTTCTGGCGGAGTCGGTTGATAGCGTCGATGCTCTCTGCGAACGAAATCTCTCGCCGTGCGTTTATACGATTACCTATAAAAACCAGAAGATGACGCTGATACGCTCGGGTATGGGCGCGCCGTTGGCGGGAGACGTCGTCCTGACCCTGGGGTGCACGCCATGCCGTTACCTGATATTCACCGGCTCGTTCGGCGGCCTGACGGCGGATCTGTCCATCGGCGACCTGCTGATGATTACCGAGTCCATCGGCGGCGACGGCTATTCCAGTTATTTGAAAGAAGGAGATCTGGCTCCTCATGCTTTCCTGAAGCCCGCCGGGCCTGATGCCAAACTCAACGGGCTACTCGAAGAGCACGCGACAGCGCTGGCCGCCGAGAGCAACGTCCCCCTCCATCAAGGGCGGATTTTCTCCTCCGATACCATCGTCTCGCAGTTCTTCCACCTGGACGAAATGAGGGATAAATACGGCTGCAGCGGCATCGAGATGGAGACATCGGCGGTATTCAACTGCTCCCGACTGGTTGGCATTGCGTCGACCGCTCTGCTGATAGTATCGGACGTAATAGCCACCAACAAATCCCTGTTTTCAGGTCGGACGGAAGCTGACAGGTGGATATACCGTACCACCAGAAAATCGGTGCTGAGCCGGATAATACTGGACACTCTCTGTGACGAATGGCTGGACTGAAAGATGAAATACAAAGCGGTATTGTTCGATATTTTCGGGACGCTGGTTGTTATCGAGGACATGGAAGCCGAGTTGGATACCTGGCTGGGATGTTTCTACGACTGCATGAAACCACACGGACTTGATATCTCCCGGAATTCCTTTAATGAGTTTTGCCTGCATCATATAGGTCAGGAACCGCCTCCCCCGGGTAACGATGACCTAACCATTTTCGAGCGCCGGATACAGACCGCCTTCTCCGGTGCCGGACTGCGAGTAAGCACTGCCGATATCAGGCAGACATCCGCGATGTTACTGGAAGTCTGGAACGATTACGCTGTTATCGACCCCGATTGTCACCCACTGCTACAGGAACTAAGTCAGCAGTATAGGCTGGGAGTAATATCAAATTACGACCATCCACCCTACATACACCGCGTGCTGAACGACCTGGACCTGAAAAAATACTTCAACACGATAGTTATTTCCGGAGATTATGAATTTAAGAAACCCGACCCGAGGATTTTTCACCTGGCACTGGAGGAACTAGGACTAAAGCCGGAAGATGCCGTCTACCTCGGCGATGCCGAAGAAGACATCATAGGAGCGCGAGCCGCCGGGATTCAACCCGTACTGATACAACGGGAAACAACCGCCAAACCGCCGGATATTCTCAAAAGAGAATACACTCGAAATGATGTGGTAACGATAAACAGTCTCCCGGAATTAATTAATTCACTGGACTGAAAAATGAGATACAAAGCAGTGTTGTTCGACCTTTTCGGGACACTGGTGGATAACTTCACCATGTCCGAATACTCCAAAATACTGGAGAACATGGCCGCTGTCCTCAACGCACCTGCGGAGGGTTTTGCCAGACTCTGGCGCGGCTATTTTACCCAACGCGTTAACGGCACCCACCTCACTCACGAAGACAGCATCCGCATCATCTGCCAGGACCTGGACGTGGCGGTCACCGAAGAGCAGTCTCAGCACGCCGCAGATATACGGCTGGAGTACACGGTACTTTCCCTCAAACCCAAGCCGGAAGCAGTCCAGGTATTGACCAGACTGCGGAAGCAGGGCTTAAAGCTGGGGCTTATCAGCGATTGTTCCCCGGAGACCCCAAAAGCCTGGCCGGGCACTGCTTTCACCCCATATTTTGATGTAACTATTTTCTCCTGCGAGGTCAACATGAAAAAGCCCGACCCGCGTATCTATAAAATGGCTACCGACCGGATGGGAATAAAACCCGAGGACTGCCTGTACGTCGGCGATGGGAGCAGCCATGAACTCACCGGGGCGAGAGCAGTGGGGATGCAAGCGGTACTGATCCGGCACACCGACGAAACGGTCGATGAAGTGGTCATGGAACGGGAGGACGACTGGGACGGTCCCAGGATTACCCGCTTGCGGGAAGTGCTGAATCTGGTAAAATAACCCTTAAGGGGCGGTATGAGCCAGGAATTAAACATCGGCATTATCGGGGATTATGACAAAAGCAAGCCCTCGCACCAGGCGACGAACCGGGCACTGAACCATGCCGCGAAGAGACTTGGTGTCGTTACTAATATAACCTGGCTGCCGACGCCGTCTTTCCTCATCGACGCCAGCGAGGAGCGAATCAGAAAGCACGATGGCTTCCTGATAAGCCCGGGCAGTCCTTACAGGAGCATGGCGGGTGCCATCAGGGGAATCCGCAGTGTCAGGGAGGCGAACCTTCCCCTCATCGGCACCTGAGGGGGCTACCAGCACGCTCTGTTAGAGTATATGATGAACGTCATCGGCGATGAGGACATCGGACACCAGGAATACGATCCGAATATATCAAATCCGCTGTTCATACTGGCTTCATGTCCCGTAGCGAGCAGACCGGAAGGAACGCCCCGGCTCTGGGGCAATATTAAAATAAATGTAAAGCCCGGTTCACTGGCATACAGGATTTACCGTCAGGACGAAATCGTTGAGCCATACTCATGCAACTTCGAGATGAACCCAGGGTATAAAGAGATACTGGAAAAACGCGGCGTAAAGATAAGCGGGACAACCGAAAACAGGATTACCAGCATCATAGAGCTGCCCGACCGTACCTTCTATATAGCCACCGCTTACCAGCCGCAGCTAAGCTCCGAGGAAAGTAATCCCCACCCGCTGATCGCGGCTTACCTAGAAGCGGTCATAAATCATAAGAAAGTGAAAGCGGAGTGAAAATAATACATTTTGCTGACCTGCACCTCGGCGTGGAAAATTACGGCCGGATTGACCCAGCCACCGGGCTTTCCTCGCGGCTCAATGATTTTCTTTCGGCTCTGGACCAGCTCGTGGATTACGCGCTGGAGAACAAGGTCGACCTCGTCCTGTTCTGCGGCGACGCCTATAAAACACGGGAGCCGACCCAGACCCAGCAGCGGGAGTTTGCCAGGCGCATCAACCGGTTGGCGAGCAACGGCGTACCTGTTTTCCTGCTCACTGGCAATCACGACATGCCCAATGCCGTCGGGCGAGCTACCGCCACCGAGATATTCGATACGCTGGCAGTAAAGAATGTCTGCGTAGCCAACAGACCGGATATCCACACCATCAAGACGGCCGACGGTACGATACAAATAGCAGCCCTGCCCTGGCTGAGGCGGAGTGCTTTGCTCAGTCGTGACGATACCAGGAACCTGAGCCTGGAGCAGATAAACCGGAAACTCCAGGAGACCCTGACGAATATCGTCGATAATCTTACCAATAAGCTCGACCCAACGCTGCCGGCGGTACTGGCGGCACATGTCTGGGTAACCGGTGCCAAGGTAGGTTCGGAGAGCATGATGTCCATCGGGCAGGAGCATACGCTGCTGCTCAGCAACGTCGCCCTGCCGGCCTACGATTACGTGGCGCTGGGGCATATCCACAAGCGTCAGGTGCTCAGCGAGAGCCCCCCGGTGGTCTACTCGGGCAGTCTGGAACGGGTCGACTTCGGGGAAGAGAACGACGAGAAGGGTTTTTACGTGGTCGAGATAGAGACTACCACTGGTGGCAGGAAAACAACCTACGAATTTCATCCGGTTAACGCACGGCGTTTTCTTACCGTCAACGTTATGCTTGAGGAGGACGATATTAATCCGTCGGTTACGCTACAGAACGCAATAGTTGGACAGCGGGAGAAAGTTAAAGACGCCATCGTGCGCTTGAATATCAGTGTGCCGTCGCAGATAGCCAGTCAGGTGAGTGACACCGCCATCCGCGAAGCATTGAAGGAAGCCCATTACTATACGGTCGCGCAGGACGTGCAGCGGGAAACACGACTCAGAATGGGTAACCGTACCGCCGAGGAGATAAAGCCCACCGACGCCCTTAAAGCCTACCTTGAATCTAAAAAAGTTCCGGCAGAGAGACAGAGGATATTGCTGGAATACGGCAAGAAGCTGATAGAGGAGCTTCAGGAAGGTTAACCGCCGCCAGCACTGTCTGCTTCGGCGTGGTAGTGGTCATTGGCATCGAAGATAAAGAATGCCGTAATTATCGCCACGGCGGTTACACCGACCGCCGCCCAGGTGAACATAGTGTCAAATCCGAACCTCTCCACGAAATACCCACCCGGTATGGCGAAGATAGCTCCGGTGTACTGCATCGTGGAATAATATACCCCGAAAATTTTGGAGCGGTGCTTGGCAGGTGCCTGGGTCATGATGAAAACCTCGGTCACGGGCATGCGAATCGCCATGACCAGACCGTGGAAAAACAACAAGATATAGAGCGTGGGGCCTAAAGTGACCAGCTTAAAGATATAAATCAATACCCCGCCCAAGATACCGGTTACTATTATCACCTTGACACTACCGATTTTATCGGAGATATAACCGCCGAGGGGTCCCGCCCAGAGACCAGAGGAAAACACAATGGACATCAGCCCCCCGGCCGTTGCGTTGGATGCTTTCAGTATATCCGTCATATACAGGGTAAGGAAAGGCAGCACCGACATACCGATACCGCCACCGATTACCATCATGGTGAGGAAGGCAATGAGACGCCGCTTGTAGCCGGGCTGCGGGGGTTTTTCCACGATAATCTGCTGCTTTACCGCCTTTACATGGGCACTACCGCCACGCCTAGATAAATAAACCAGGAAAATCAAACCGAACACGACCGTCGGTATTGCCAGGATAAGGTACGAATAACGCCAACCGGATTCCTCTCCAAAAGCGCCTAGTATAGCCCCGGCGATAATCGGTGACACGAAGAAGGCAGCGTTACCACCTATAAGGTGAAGTCCAAGCGCCCGACCGCGTATTTGCGGGTCGACCGAAGCAGAAATAAGCGGGGTGGCGGCAGGATGATAACCCCCGGAAAGGAGACCCATAAGGATAAGAAAAACAAGCAGCATAATGAAGTTGGGAGAAATCCCGACGAGTACACCGGCTACAGCCACGCCGAGCGTGCCGATGATAATCAAAGGCGTGGGCCCGAAGCGGTCGGCGAACCATCCGGCCGGCAGCTGTCCGGTAGCGCTGGCGAAAGCGAAAGCAGCCGGAACAGCAGAAGCCTCGAAATAAGTCCCGATTTTAAAATAATCACGAATCGTCGGGAACAATGGCTGCTGGAGAGCCATCAAGAAATGATGAGCAGCATGCGCGAAGATAAAAAATGGGAGTGCGGAAAATAAGAACGAATGCTTTTTGGTTGCTGGTTGTGTCGTCAAATCAGCCTTTCAATATCTCCAGCCGCATCTGGATGCGGCATACATGGATTTCTAACCAAAACCGATTAATAATCGGATTACGAAGAAGGTGGGACAGGATTCAAGGTAATTATATAACGAACGGCTTATAATTACAATTTGACGAAGCGACCGGTATATTTATCGCGACAGCAACAACCGGCGAGCCTGATTTGACAATAACCAGCAGAGGATTGTATGCTGTTGCCAGCAATAATCCCCAAGGCTATTAAGGGTGATAAATGGCGCACGACGTTTTTATCAGCTATTCATCAAAGGACAAAAAAGTAGCCGACGCCGTATGCGCCACACTCGAACACCGTAAGATCCGCTGCTGGATTGCCCCCCGGGACGTTCTATCCGGTATTCCCTACGCTGAAGCCCTTATCAACGCTATAAACGAGAGCAGAATCATGGTGCTGGTGTTTTCCTCCAACTCCAATGATTCACCGCAGGTAATGAGGGAAGTCGAGAGAGCCGTAGATACGGGCATCCCCATCATCCCATTCCGTATCGAAAATGTGCTACCTTCCAAAGCCATAAAATACTACCTCAGCGCTCTTCACTGGCTCGACGCCATTACCCCACCCCTCGAAAAGCACCTGCGTAAACTCGCCGACACAGTACAGACCCTGCTGGCGGAACTCGAGAAACCACATGAGGAGGGAGATGAGGAGAAGAAAGAAGCTTCCAAGCCAGAAACCAGAACCACAACAGAGAAAAAACGAACGAGACTGTGGGTGACGGCAGGAATTGTTGTGGTAGCCGTGATAGTAGTGGTGATAATCCTGACGGTGGGAGGTTCCGGGGATGGCGAAGATACCAACGGGCTGGCGTCCGGTCCGACGACAACGCCAGCAACCACACCGACGACGCAAGGAGAAACATCAACATCGACAACAACACCACCAGTCACACCAGGAACAACAACGGCAGGAGTAACAACGACAGCAGGCCCGACGACAACGTCATCCGGGAAATCACTCATCGGAAGCACACTTCAGTCCGGGACCTCGATACAGGGAGAGATAACTTTCTCCGGAGAGGTACATTGGTATACTTTCGATGCCCAGGCCGGTGACGCGATATACATCGTTCTAATCGATGATACAGAAAACGGCCCGTTCGTGCCGTGGATGGGACTGCTCGCCCCTGACGGGAGTATGGTCTGGGAGGATTACGATTTCAGCTGGGGGCGCTCGGTCCAAGTATTCAGGTGGCTGGAACAGGACGGAAGCTATTCTATAAGAATAAGAGATGAGGCCCTGGGAACAGGTCCCTATGTACTATCTTTTTCACTGCTATCACAAACCGTGCAACCGATAACACCTGGCTCAATCCAGGGGAACCTTGATTTCCGCGGAGCAGTCCACTGGTTCGAATTCGACGGCAAAGCCGGGGATACAGTGTACCTGGGTCTGGTCGATAGCGAAGACGGTCTTTTAAATCCCTGGCTGACTCTGGTAGCCCCTGACGGCAGCTTAATCTTCGAGGATTATGATTTTCACTGGAACAAATCAGTCCAAACAGACCAGGTCCTTCCCGAGACTGGAAAATACATTATCATGGTAAGAGATATGTCTCTTATTGGGGGTGCTTATACCCTGTCATTCAATATAATTACCGGCTCCTGACCGCGTTTCATCGTCGGTAACATTACGTGTGCCTGATCAAACCTAGCCGTTCCCCCGGAGACGACTAATTACGACTACCCCGCAGGAAGAACGCGCAGAACAGTGTCATGGCGATAATGGCGATACTCGCCCAGGTAAAGGCGCTAGCATAAGTGTAACGTTCGCTGATATAGCCCATTATCGGGGCGAAGACGGCACCGGTACCGGTCATCGTTGAATAGTAAAAACCGTAGACGAAGGAGCGGTTGCGCTCGGTGGTCTCGCCGATGATATACGCCTCGGACACCGGCATACGCATGAACGTTGTTATGCCCAGCAACAGCATTACCGCCCCGATGCCCACGCCGGAAGGTGCAATTCTCATCAGAAAGACGCCAGCTCCGGACATCACGCACAACGTGATTATCAACGGAACACGGCCAAGCCGGTCGGAAATATAACCCCCCAGGGGACTCGCCCAGAGTCCCGTAGAGGCGAAGACGGTGAAGTAGACCGATCCGGCAAACTCGCTGCTCTGGAATGCATCAACGACATACAGCGGCACCAGAGCCGTGATCGAACCGACAACTCCGCCGGTAAAGATACTCAGAAGCAGGAACATGACGAGTCGGAGGTAATTGCTTTTAGGTCGGGCAGCATCGCCGTAAGCACCAGAGAGATCCGTGCCTGTGCCCGATGCCTTTGTCCCCCGGTTCAGATAACCGGCGATGACGATACCGAACACCAGTATCGGTATGGAAATGCTGATATAGGAGACCCGCCAGTTCCACGCCGTGGCGATACCCGCCGCCACCATCGGGGCTACCAGGAAGCTGGCGCTGGCACCAATCTCGTGAAAGCCCAGAGCCCGTCCCCGGTCTGCCGGCGAGACCGCCGCGGAAACCATCGGCGCCGCCGAGGGGTGATAGCCACCTCCCAGTATCCCCATGAGGACCATGAAAGCCAGCAGCATAACATAGGTCTGGGAAATGCCGATTAAAATGCCCGCCACCGCGAGACCGGAGATACCAACGATCAGGAGGATGCGGGTGCCGATGCGGTCGGCGAGCCATCCCGCGGGTATCTGCGCTACGGCGTATGACCACGAGAAGACCGACTGAATGAGCAGCGTACGGGCGTTGCTCAGGCTGAACTCGTCGCGAATAAACGGGGACAGCGGCACCGGCAACGCCGTAATAACATGATGAACGAAGTGTGCCAGCATGAAAACGGGAAGAAATCCCTTAAAAATGGAGCGAATTTTGGATACTTTGATGGCGGTTTCCCTTCTTTATCATTGTAAGTCACGCGGTCGGGCATGTCAAAGAACCCCGCTTTCTTTTGATGATGCATTCGGGTTAATGATATAATCACGAAGAAGTGTCCGAGTACATCATCCAGGTAGAAAACCTCGTAAAGAAGTACGGCCAGCTGGCAGCCGTTAACGATATAAGCTTCGGAGTTGAATCGGGAGAGATTTTCGGTTTTCTGGGGCCCAACGGCGCCGGCAAGACGACAACGATAAACATACTGTGCACCCTCGCCAGACCAACCTCGGGGAAAGCCACTCTTGACGGCTACGACGTGGTCAAGCAGCAAAACCAGGTACGCCAGTCCATCGGGCTGGTATTCCAGGACTCCAGTCTCGATGATAGACTCACGGGACTGCATAACCTGCGCTTCCACGCCATGGTCTATAACGTACCGAAATCCGTACGCGATGAACGCATCGAGCAGGTGCTCAGGATGGTAGACCTCTGGGACAAACGCAAGAATTTCGTGCGGACGTATTCCGGAGGGATGAAACGTCGCCTGGAGCTGGCCAGGGGGCTGCTGCATTATCCCAAGGTACTCTTCCTGGACGAACCCACTTTGGGACTGGACCCTCAAACGCGGAACTACATCTGGGACTACATCCTGGACCTGCGTAAGCGCGAGGGGACCACCATATTTCTCACCACCCATTACATGGACGAAGCCGAAAAAGCCAACCGTATCGCCATCATCGACCACGGCAAGCTGGTGGCGATGGACACACCGGCAAAACTGAAGCGAATGGTAGCACGGGATATAATCACGGTGAAAACCAGAGATAACGAAAAAGCGGCGGAAAATATCAGGGAACGCTACCGCACAGACGTACGGAAGGACGGAGACACCCTCGTCTTCGACGTGGATAACGGGGAAGAATTCCTCCCCGACTTTATCAGCGAGTCTGGCATCAAGGTGACCAGCATCAGCCTGCGCCACCCGACACTGGAAGATGTTTTCCTGAAAATAACGGGGCATGAAATCCGCGACGAGGAAGTGGGCGATACCCTGAAGGAAGCCCTGAGGCGGGGCGGTCCCATGAGACATTAGGGAATACATATGAACAACCTCATCGGCGTATATACCATCTGGTACCGCGACGTGTTGCGTTTCTGGTACGACAAGGCACGCATGTTCAGCGCGCTGCTGTTCCCGGTTTTCTTTCTAGTTATCTTCGGGGCGGGACTGACACAGAGCATCGGCATGATGGCGGAAGGTGTCGACTTTATCCAGTTCATGTACCCCGGCATCATCGCCATGTCCGTCCTGAT
>SMTZ1_10000231_pt1 | contig 53394 bp, 51 predicted proteins | sample DeeMarSWOR136_30_FD_25667 | JGI IMG/M metagenome (IMG submission 25667) | reverse complement strand
AAATGGAAATCTACCCCATTCCATTTTGTAGCTATTTACAATGTTTATTAACTGATCATAGTTATCTGCAGATTGCATTTTTTCCATCAATTGAGCTAACAATCCTTCAACTTCCCTAATTTTTTCTACAGATAGTTTTATAGTCTCAAATGAAATTTTTCCATCTTCTCCTATTAATCCAAACTCAATTTTTTCTTTTAAACTCACCTTCGCAGTAACAGGGCTCAAAGAAAGTCCTAGGAATAGAATTATCACTGCAATAGCTAGCAATGATTTTCTTTTTAACATTTTTAAGTCCTCCTTCTTTTAAATTAATATATTTTTTATATTAATTAGCAAAAACATTTATAGGTAATACTGTATATATAATTTTTTGTTTTGAAATAGTCAATAAGCGATATTATAATACCAAATATTTTCATCTAAAATGAATATATTTTTCAAATTAATTGAAAAAAAGGAAAAAATTATTTTATTAATGAGAAAAGGGGGTTATATCATATGCTTTTGCTCTGTTTGCACCGCCGATGAAAATCATATATGAATTTCCGGTGAGTTTACTTTCTCTATCAATGAATAAACCTCTAAAACCTATGACGTATCCAATCTGTGATCCTATTACTCTTTGTTTAATTCCAAAAGGTTGCCTCTTGATAATTAATGTCCTACTTTTTAAAAGTATTGATTTGCTTGAATAGCGCCAGAATTCAAATCCTTGTCTGAATAATTTTAATTCATCTTCTTTACGAGGATTCCATCTTTTGTAAGATCCATAGCTAAAGATGAAATTATTTTTAAGATAATCCCTGAATCCTCCAATTCTAAATTTATCTAGAATATTATCAATATTTTTACCAAAGCCATAACCTTGAAGTGCGGTTACCCAATATAATATCTTGTTAAGAATATATTTTAAAATTGGAAATTTTTCTAATTCTAAATTCTTATAGAGATTTCTAACAATTTCTAAAAATTCTTGATAATTATTGGATGTATAAGCTGCTGATTCGATTTCATCAAATAACTTTTCCACTGCGTTTAATTCAAGTTCGCATAGTCTAGTTTTGTTTATAATGGAATTTCCAGAAACTGAAGTTATGGATAATGCTAAAAATAGATATGTTATAGCTATTGTAATTATCATTTTCTTTTTAAACATCTATAACGACCTCAAGGCTTTTTTTTATATTTGACAATAAAGAATTGTTTTGTTTCATTTATATAATTTTCTATAATTAATGTATACAATTAAAATAATAGATAAATTAAATCTAATAAGCTCTCCATCTATGACCACACTTCGTACATGTAAAAATCCTTGTTTCAGGTTCATCACTACTTCTAGTTTGTCTTAGAATCCAAAAAGCCTCATTATGTCCACATTTTTGGCATTCAACACGTATTTTCGGAAGAAGATCGATTTTCTTTTCCAGAAATACTGTTTCTTTTTCAGTTTGTTTTTCTATAACGACAGAACTTCCTTTTTTCTTCTTTTTAAAACCACATTTACTACAGATAAAATCTTCTTCTTTTGGAAACATTAATGATTTACATTTAGGACAAAATATCATTATAAAACCTCTGCAATAATTCATTTATTATTTCTTTATGATCAAACGAAAGACTTGGGAGATTTTTCACGTTAAAAAATTTTACATCAGAAGCATCATCTTCTGCTTTTAATTCACCATTAATTATATCCAAGATATATACGATTGTAATTGTATGTCCTCTTGGGTCTCTTTTAGGATCTGAATATACTCCTGCAAGTTTATGAATTTTTGTTTTTAAATTAGTTTCTTCAAACACCTCCCTGATTACCGCGTTTTCGGTTGTTTCTCCATATTCTACAAAACCTCCCGGTAATGCCCATTTTCCTTGAAATGGAGGATTTTTTCTTTTAATAAGAAGAATTTTCTTATTTTTTATAATAATCCCATCAGTAGTAATATTCGGTATTTTAAAATTCATTGTATTAGGGAAATATGATATTTGTTTAAAAAGATTTAACCAACAATTATTTATCAAAAATTTGAATAGTAATTGACTTAAGTGTTAAACATTTAGTCCTTAATCATTTAGAAAATCATTCCAAAAATCAGTTAATTCTTTTCCAAGTATTTTAGTCCATTGCTCGAAAGATTTTTCGTCCTCAATTTTTTGCATGACATTCAACTTAAGCATGTTTTATCTCCTCATTTTTATTTGTTAATCAGGCAAGTTTTTACAAAAGGGAAATGTTATTATTTTAAGTCAAGATTGCTTTATACTTTGCATCCCATTTTTTAAATATCCGCATCCCGTTTGCTAATTTAAAAGTAAGAAATTATATTTTAAATAACTTTTTTGCAGATGCATAGCCCGGTATATATGTAGATATGTTTTTTTAAAAAAATTAAATTGATAGTCTCTAAATATTTGTTAATTTTTTTTTAAGACAATATTTTATTGCATAATCAATAAAGAATTTATATTCGGGAAAAGAAAAAAAGTAGAGGATTTATTCATTTTATTTGTATTTACATTGTCTTTTTTAAATAAATTTTAAATCTAACAGGTGCATTTTAGATACTACAAAAATTAATTATTAAGTTCTATTTCTATTTTATCAATCTTATCCACGCCCTTTAAGGATTTTATCATTCCGACAATAGAATTATGAATAATATTTGCTGGAAACTCTGAAAGAGGTACGACATTCCCGTTGACTAAAATACTAATTTTGTTTTTAGAAATCTGTTGTAAATCAATTTCTTTTTTTATTAAATTAATAATTTCTTCAAAGTTGTCATGATAGTCAAGAATTGTATTTTCTCGCTTTTTTATATCTCCTAACCTAATTTTAGATATTTCTGGTTCATTAGCGCCTTCGATTAGTATGACATCATACTTTTCGAATTCTGAAACATATTTTATAATATCTTGAACTGGTATGTTTTTTTTAATAATTATATCTGTTTCAATAGGTGATGACAAAACTACAAGTTCAGCACCAGCTCTGCTGTGTATCCAAGTATCTTTGCCTTCTAAATCTATGCCGATTTTCTTATCAGTTTTTTTTATGGTTGCAACTTTGAAGTCATATATTGTAAGTTTTTTAACGATCTTTTCAATTAATTTTGTTTTTCCCGTGTTTGTTTTTCCATAGAATCCAAATACCGCAGGATTTTTCATATTAACCGATTAAGTAAATGTTTAACTGAAATAAAATGTTTACACTTCTACTTGGACTTTAGATGAAAATTTAAATTTTTTGGTAAGATATTTTTTTCTTGAAAAATATGTAAAAAAACCATAAGTTCAATATACATTTTTTCAATAAACTAATTGTTATGCAAATCATAAAAAATAAAGCGTTACTCGTACTATTTATTTCTATAGTATCTGTTTCATTTGCAGCGATTTTTATAACTACTTTATTAGGTCTTTATGATATTTCACCTTTATCAATTGCATTTTACCGATTACTATTTACTACGTTACTAATTCTACCAGTTGTTATTTTTCATAAAAAAACAAGAGATGAACTAAAAAGCTTACCTCTATCCACACTTTCTTTTATGATTGGTATTGGAATAATTCTAGCGGCTCATTTTGCATTGTGGATTACATCCTTGGAGTTTACTTCTGTAGCAAGTTCTGTACTATTAGTTACAGCCCATCCAATTTTTGTAGGACCAATTTCCCACTTTTTTTTCAAAGAAAGACTAACTTTGATTAATACCGCGGGACTTGTTTTTTCTATGGTTGGTGTTTTTATTTTAGTAGTGGGTAATTATGGTTTAGGTTCTTTGACTTTAGATACATTAGAAGGTAATATTCTTGCCTGGCTTGGTGGAATAGCTGCTGGTCTTTACATCCTTGGTGGGAGAAAAACCCGAAAGACGGTTTCTGTTGTTTCTTATGTTTTTGTTGTTTATTCAGTTGGTACTGTTGTTTTATTTTTTATCTGCTTAGTTTTTAATGTACAGTTATATGGCTTTGAATTTTATACTTATGAGATAATATTAGTTATGGCGATTATATCAGGTATTTTTGGTCATACATTTTATAATTGGTCTTTGGAGCACGTTCGTGCTTCTATTGCATCTGTTGCATTGCTAGGAGAACCTCTTGGTTCATCGTTGCTAGCTATTAGTTTGCCTTGGATTCAACAAATTCCATCAAAATATACACTAATAGGAGGAGCCTTCATTCTTTTAGGTATCTATTTGACAGCCAAAAAAAAGTCATTTGTTAAAAAGGATTAAAACTTGGTTTTTTATTATCATTAACATTAGATTCCTATGCATAATATCGAAGAACTCGTTGGAAATATTAAAAAATATAAAAATACAATTGTTCAAAAAGACTTTGAAAGTAAAAAAAATACAGTGTGCTATGTAATTTTTAACAACAAACCTGTTGTATTAAAATGGTATGCACCAGGTTTCAAAAAAAACATGGAAAATGAATACTCCGTTTTAAAAAGATGTTCACCAAAAATAGATACACCCATTCCTTTGGATATGGACGAAGAAAATCATGTTATTTTGATGAATTATTTAATTGGAAAAAATTTTTGTGATATAATAAATAATGAACAAACATCTACTGATAATAAAAAAGATCACATGTTTAATCTGGCAAAATGGTTTTTTGAGTTTCATAATCATTTTAGAATTAACGATAATTTCCAAATTCGTGGTGATTCTATATTAAGAAATTTTATTTTCACAGATCGAATTTTTGGTGTTGATTTTGAAGAATCTAGAATTGGTAAACCTGAGGAAGACATTGCAGGTATGTGTTCTTCAATTTTGACTACAAATCCTATGTTTACAAAATGGAAATTTCTACTATGTAAAGAATTTATTAATTTTTATGAAGAATTTGCTGAATGGAATTTAAATGATATCAACTCAGAGATAGCATATGCTATTCTTGAAAAGATACAATTCAGACCAGATGAAGAAAATACATTAAGAGAAAACAGTATTAAAATAAGAGAAAGAGGTTTTTTATAAAAATTAACTTTCGATTAGTGAATTTTTTCGTAAAATATTGTTTAGAATGTCAATTTGCCATTCTGCACTACAATTTAGGCAATACCAAAATTGTATTTTATCCTGCAATTTTTCATTTAATTGTAAGTTTTCATCTGTTTTTTTGTATTCCATTTCTTGGCCACAGTTAGGACAAAAATATTTCTCTTCTAAATCTTCTTCTTTTATCATTAAAAACAGATTTACGATAATCCAGTCTTTTATAAATTTTTTTGCAGGGTTTAAAATCTAATTTCTAAATTCATAATTTTTAAATATACAAGACAATATCGGGCATCGATAAATATGGGGAAGGAAAAAATAATTCCGATTTTAGCACTGATTATATTAATTGTAGCTGGAACATCATCGGCATATGTATATGTTTCACAAGTGGATAAAGAAACAATAGCAATAAATGGTGAAGAATATACTATAGATCAATTATTTTTTATTGGAGAAAAAAAGACAGTTCTAACTGTTGAAGGGGAAATAACTGGAGTATCTCTTGAAGATCTTATTTCAAAGGTTGGAATAGCTTGTCCATCTTGTTATACCTATACCATAATTGGTAAAGATGGTTATCAACAAACTGTTGATTGGGATATTATGAAAACAGGCGTATTGACAAATATTAAAAAAGTATATTTTCCAGAAACTGCAAAGAAATTTTGGGTTAGTGATATAGTTGAGATAGAGGTGAAATAAAATGGAAAAAATAAAACTTTTAGCAGGAATATTGTTGTTTGGTTCACTTTGGGGTTTCTCTGAGGTTATAATAGGTACTGCAATTCACGATACTGGATTACCAAGTGGTGCCATTATGACAGGTTTTTTTGCTTTATTATTTTTGGTAATTAGTAGAATTATATATAAGCAACCAGGTACTCAATTTGGAATGGCACTAGTTGCAGGTGGTCTTAGACTTTTTAATCCATTTGTTGGTTGTCACTTATGTTCTGCGATAGCAATAATTGCAGAAGGTGCAATATTTGAAATTATATTTAATAGGATTTCACTTGATTTTAGTGAGTATAAAACAACTATCATGAAGAGTAGTATGGGCATTATCACTGCATATTTTATATATGTCAGTGGTTATATTATTACTCAGATTCTCACTCCAATTGCATCAGGTGCAAATTTCTATATTGAAAATCTGATTGTTTTTATGCCAAACATACTTGCAAGAGGACTAATTGCTGCTATAATTGGTGGTGCGGTTTTCCCTATAGCAATGTTAGTAAGTAAAGTAGATTTACATGTAAAAGAAAAAGTATATTATCGGGCAACATTAGGTATTTCGTTAATATGTTGGCTTATTGTAGTTGGTAATTGGTTTTTGGCTTAGAGGAATTGTTTAATGGATAAACCAAAAACTGTAAAAATTTTAAAGTTCCATCCTGAAAAATGTGATGGTGGCTTAGCATGTGAACAAGCATGTTCGCAAGTTCATTTTAAGTCAGATAACGGTGGCGAAAAATCAGCAATTAGAATATTAAAAGATGGAAAATCGTTTAAAATGCATGTTTGCGATCAACGTGGTTTATGTATAGATATGTGTCCAGTTGGAGCAATTTATAGAAGAAAAAACGGGATAGTCTGGCTTGATAAAGAAACTTGTATAGGTTGTCAATCTTGTGTCGGTTTTTGCCCGATTGGTGCAATGAGAAAATCAAAGGCCAGAATTGAACCTTTTAAATGTATATCATGCGGAGCATGTGTTCGCGCATGTCCAAATAATGCACTTGAACTAGTTGAAATAAAAATTGGTGATATCAAAGATGTAGTTTATCATAAACATGGGGTTTAAAATGGTAGAAGGGCAAATTCCAATCGAAGAATATGATACTAGAAATACAAAACATAAATGGAATTTAAAAAAAATTAAATCCGCTCATCATATTCTTTATGAATATTCATATAAAAAAAATAAAATACAAAGAGGATATGCAAATCGAACTTTATATATAAATCTAACAAGTGGGGAAATAAAAGAAAAGAAAGTAACTGAAGAAATGAAAAAAAAATTTACTGGTGGTAGAGGTTTTGGTCTTAAACTTTTATGGGATTCAATTAAACCTTCGACTCGATGGAACAGCAATGAAAACGAACTAGTTATAACTACTGGACCATTATGTGGGGCAACCCAGTATCCTGGATCTGGTAAATCTCTATGTCTATCAGTTTCACCAGCAACAGATATAATTTGTGATTGTAACGTAGGAGGTTTTTTTGGTCCTTATCTGAAATTTGCTGGTTTTGATGCATTAGAAATCCAAGGAAAAGCAGAAGAAGATGTAGTGATACTAATTGATGGTGAGAAAGGTAGAATTACAGTTGAAACTGCCCCTCTTGAAGAAACAAATTCCCATCTTCTAAACGAGCAATTAACATATATCTATGCAACAGAAGATACCGATAAATCGCGACAAAAAATATCAGTTGTTTCAGCTGGAAAAGGAGCTGAAAATAGTTGGTGGGGTTGTCTTAATTTTTCATTTTATGATATTCGACGAAAAGTTCCTCGTATAAAGCAAGCAGGTCGTGGTGGTCTTGGTACCGTTTTTAGATATAAAAAAATTAAAGCAATTGTAGCAAAGGTTGAACGCTTTACAGGCGTTTCAAATAATCCCGCTGATCCTGTTAAGCTTTCAGAAATTGGCACCAAACTTCATCGTGAAATAAGAGACCTTGATAGATATCAATGTAATATGAGAGCAGTCGGTACCGTTCATCTCGTTGAAATCATGGATAAATATGATCTACTTCCATGTGAGAACTATAGATTTGGATGTTTTCCAAAAGCATCAAAAATCTATTCCACAGAATTCTACAAATATTTCACCAAAATCATACCAGATGGATGCTGGCATGGTTGTACATTGGCATGTGCAAAAACAGTTGACGGTTATACTGTAAAAACAGGACCATACAAAGGGCAAAAAGTAACTGTTGATGGACCGGAATATGAAACAGTTGCTGCATGTGCGAATATGAGTATATGGGATCCTGGGTGGGTGCTTGAGTTTAATTTTTATTGTGATACATATGGGATTGATACAATTTCTACAGGAACTGCTATTGCTTTTTACCAAGAAATGTACGAGTATGGTATTTTAAATAAAAAAAGATGTGAAGGACTTGAACTTTGCTTTGGAAATGCTGAAGCAGTTTTAGAATTTATTCATAAAATTGCAAAAAAAGATAATAGTGAGTTTATCAAAGTGGCTTCAAAAGGAATTAGACGGGTAAAGGATTGGTTAATAAAAAATAATTGGGGGGGTAAACAGTTAATTGAAGATTGTGGAATGGAAAGTAAAGGGCTTGAATATTCAGAGTATGTAACAAAAGAATCACTTGCAATGCAGGGGGGCTACGGTCTGACTTTGAAGGGACCACAACATGATGAGGCTTGGCTTATTTTTATGGATATGGTGAGTAATGCAATTCCATCATTTGAAGATAAAGCAGAAGCGTTACATTACTTCCCTATGTGGAGGACATGGTTTGGTCTTAATGGACTTTGCAAACTTCCATGGAATGATATAGAACCAGCAAATAATGCAGAAACTGATGAACCGGCAAAGGTGCCTGAGCATGTTCAAAACTATGTTGACTATCAAAATGCAATGACTGGTTGGAATGTTACAAAAAAAGATTTAATCCTTCAAAGTGAAAGGTGTTATAATTGGCAGAGAGCTATGAATGTCTGGATGGAACGGGGTAGAAGAAAAGATGATTGGATACCTTATCGTTCTATGGGACCAGTTACTGAAATGGAGTATCTATCTAGAAAAAATAGGTATGATAAACAATTAATTCAGAAACTTGGAATGAAAAAAAATTTAGTAGAAAAAATGGATATAAAAGAGAAAATAAATAAACTATATGCATACCGTCAAAATCAGTATCAAAAGCTTATTGATGCTGTATATTATCGTCGAGGATGGACACCAAATGGTGTTCCAACACCAAAGAAAATGATGCAGCTTGGAATGGACGATCCAAAGATAATTAAGATTCTTCAACACCGTATCGATCAGGATGAAAAAGCAGGGTTGAATGTATGGGGTGGAAGATATGAAAATGGAGAAAAACCACCTTGTACTAACCCTAGATATTGGAAATAATTTACCAATTTATGTATTAATATTGCTATTTTAAAAACTTATTTATATATTCCTTTTATTATCAAGAAATATTAATTTTAATTATGATAGCAAATATAAACCTATAGAATTATAATAAAATTTATATAGTGAATGTCTCTAATATATATTAGAGAAGGGGGGACAGTAATTTTTATCACATCTCCTCACCACCTCACTAAATCTCCCCTTCTCCAAAATATCAAATAAAAATTTGTCAAAAATCGTAATGTTAAAACTCTTTTTATAAGTTTTTAATTTTTTAAAAATTATATTTTATTCATCTTAAACATATCTTAAACTTTTTTTAGAAATTTATAAGAATTTTGTAAAATATAAGGATAAAGACATAAAATTGTTTTTTCTTTAACAAATTATACAATTGACTATTATACCTAACATGGAACCACTAAAAGGAAAACCTAAAAAAACATCAGTTGAAATTTTTGAAAAATTTGATTCAAAAAACATAAGATTTCCATTAGAGCGTTTTCCATATCCAAAAATGTTAAGTGATTTTGGGTTGCAATCAATAATAATATTCTTTTTAATTTTGTTCATCGAATTATATTTTCCCCATATTAAACCAATATGGAATTTTCCCTTGCCAATAGAAAAAAAAGTTGCTCCATATATACCCCAAGGATTACCCCTTGAAATTTTAGAAAAATCATACCAATGAATGTTTTTATCCCACGTATTATAACAAGCATAATTATTACTATCATCATAACCGATAGCTGTAATGAAGTGATCAGTTTTACCATCTCCATTAGTATCGACAAGCATTACAACTGGACGATTTTCATCGATTTCTTTGCAAAATTTTTCCCAAGTTAATTCTCCCCAAACTAGATTATATGAAAAAACATCATAATTTTGATTAATTGAGTTTACATAATCTGACAAAGAATCATCCACGTCATTAAACCAACTCCATCCGTAGTAATTCTCCCTTGTGCTTTTAGATGTATCCATAAAATCAGCTAAACAATTATTTGTGTGCGTGGTTCGGTTTTGGGTAATATAATCATCTGGTATCATATTAGGAGGTAAATCTTGAGGGTGGGCATAATCCTCATAATGTCTCTCAGAACCAGGAGGATTTGGATTGGATAGATTTCCTCCAGATGCAATTGCTTGATTAACAAGATGTGTCTGTGTTGATGCATCACCTGAAATAAAATCATCATAGCCTTGTCCATCCCAATAACCTATGACCATACCAGTTGCTGTCGGTCCACAACCATGTCTCCATAAATAGGCAGGTACTTCACTAATAATAGTCTGACCTGTTATTAATTTGGGATTTAGTCCCATGTCACAATTAGGAGGAGGTATAGGTCCAGTTGTACTCTGTGAATCAATAGGTAGAAAATTAGATCTATTATTTATTGATTTTTCAGATTTAGTTTTTCCAATGTCATAATTGGTATTACCATTAATTGAAGGTATGAGACAAGCTCCAAATAATAAAATAATCGTTATAATTACAATATTTTTTATTAAAAAACTATTTTTCATGCTTTTCCCTTGAATTTAATATAACATATTAATAAGCTTCTAATTAAATATAAGTTTTTTGAATAAAAGACATAACATATGTTACATTTTAAAATTTTTTTGAAATAAATACCTATTTTAATTCATTAATCCAAAAGCTATATAGTTGTTAAAAACTAAGATTTTCTTTGTAATGAACTATTTATCAAAAACAAAAATATAGAAAAGGTAAATTTTTAAAATAAGATTAATTCACCTGAAATAATTTTTGCAAGTATAATAATCGTTGAAACAACAATAAGTAGAGTAATAAATTGTTTTATTCCTTCATTCATGTTCTAACCAACTGTAGAATTATATACTTCATGATTTAAATATTGTATGAATATATTTGGAAAAAACCAAATAATTCTGGCAATATATTTTAGAAAAACAAAAGTTCGTATGTAGTTTCAATATCTCATACGAATGAAGATCCAATGATATTATTCCGTATTTTATCGATGACTTTACCACTTTGATCCTTCTTATAAATACAAGATTTTCGTTAACCTATTTGACAGTTAGGGGATTTACAACCTCAAATTTTAAATTATATCTACATAAATAAAGTTGAAAGATATCCTAGAAGAAAAATAAAATATAGAAAAGGAAAAGGAAGGTGTGTTTTGGATAATATTATCCTGGTTGGTAGTTCATAAGCTCCATGTTAATATTATTTATGAAGTGAAGAATTTCTTCGAAATTTCCTAGTACTTTAACTATGTTACCTGCCTCTGGAGCGTAATGGATACTAGCCAAATCTTCCAATCCTGGTATACATATTTTATATGCAAGGTATTTGGTCCCGTTAACAGTTATATTTTCTATTTCATTACAATAAAATATCAGTGGAATTCCTGGGAACGAAATGAAATCTCCAATTCCTAACATATCTTTAAAGAGATATGATATATCAATGATCGGAAGAATATTCTTCAGGAGATCTGACATATTTTGTAACTCAGGAATTTTAAGAAGTTTTGATAGTGGGCCTATTAAATCATTTTCCCTTGCAAAATTATTTATTTTATCTAAAATTTCAAACCATTTGGATTCTATTGTGCCACCAAAGGAGAAATTCGTAGCAGGTAGGCCCCATGGAAGGGTGCTGGTATTAAATGGAAATTGGATAAGCGGATAAGAAACATTGAGATTTATATTTGCATTAATTGTAAACGGGAAGGGAAGAGAAATTTTTGGAATAATTCCAAATGGAAATTCTATAAATGGTTGATCTTCAAGTCTTCCTTTTAACGTACCTGATATTGTTGCATCTACTGCTTTTATTCCTAAGTCAGATTGATTAATAAATATATTTCCTTTTATAGTAGTATCTTTTAATTCTCCGCCAATTTTAATTGGACCTGAAAAATTTAAATAATTCCCCGTAATATTTATTGAAACGTTGATGTAACCATCTATGGAAAAATTTCCAATTAAATTCGTTTCATGGACTTTTAATTGATATAAGTCTTTGTCGGTATTTACAACTTCTAGTATTAAATTTTTAATTTCTCCATGAATGTTTATTGAAAGATTTTGTGAAATATTTTCATCATCAATTGCAATGTTTATATCATTTATTTTATAGGTCCACTTATCGCCAATCGTCCAGTTGGGTTTGAAAGCCTCGTCGGTAGAAAAAACTGTCCTTGGTTGCCCATATATTATTTTTTCTTCACTAGCGTTTTCAATTAATTTTATATTCTCTGAAGTGACCGCAGTTAAAAAAGTAGTCATTAGCATAATACAAACAAATAGTCCAATTATTTTCATTTTCATATTTTCCCTCTCTTTTTAGATAAATAATAAATAAATCTTTTAAATATTTATCTATGAATTTTTTAATATTTTTATTAAATAATACATCTAATATTATTTTTTAAATTTTTTTATAAATCGAATATTATTTTTTCTATAAATTTCATAAATTTTCTATGAATAATTGAAAAGCGTTAGTTTTTTAATAAGAATATAATTATTCGCTATATATGAAAGTAGTTTTACAGGTTGCTTTAGATCTTATTAACAAAGACAGAGCATTAAATATTGCTAAGGATGCAGTGAAAGGTGGAGCAGATTGGTTAGAGGCAGGAACACCACTTATAAAAAGTGAAGGAATGGATGTAATTAGACAGTTAAAGAAATTTTTTCCAAAAAAAATTATTGTAGCTGATATGAAAACAATGGACACCGGTGCACTTGAGACAGAAATGGCTGCCAAAGCTGGTGCGGATATTATCTGCATACTTGCAGCATCTGATGATAGTACAATAATCGATGCTATCAAATCAGCTCGAAATTACGGATCAAAGATTATGGTAGATCTAATTGGAGTCAAAAACAAACTAAAGCGAGCAAAAGAAATTGAGAGATTTGGGGTTGACTATCTTTGTATCCACGCAGGAATTGATGAACAAATGGTTGGGAAAAAACCTATTGAGCTTCTTTCCCAACTTGTAAAAAATGTAAATATTCCCATTGCTGTTGCAGGTGGGTTAAACAGTGAGACCACCGCTGAGGTTGTCAAGGCGGGTGCAACTATTGTAATAGTGGGCGGAGCAATTACCAAGGCAAGAAATGTTGAAGAGGAAACAAAACAGATAAAAAAAGCAATAATTGAAAAAAAATCTATCTCTACTAAACTTTATAAAAAATATGATAAATCTCAATTGAAAGAAGCATTCTCAATGGTTTCAACACCAAATATCTCAGACGCAATGCACAAGAAAGGAGCAATGCACGGAATTAGGCCTATAAAACTCGGTTTTCACATGGTTGGAAGAGCTCTAACTGTTTCTACAATTGACGGTGATTGGGCTAAACCCATAGAAGCAATTGATGAAGCAGAAACAGGTCAAATAATTGTAATTGATGTTAATGGTGGTCTTACTGCAATTTGGGGTGAACTTGCAACCTGGAGTGCCAAAATAAAAGGGCTTTCTGGTATTGTAATTGATGGTGCAGTAAGAGATTTAGATGATATTGTTAAGATGAATTTCCCCATTTTTTGTAGACATATTTCCTCAAATGCTGGCGAGCCAAAGGGTTGTGGAGAGATTAAAGCGGAGATACAGTGTGGTGGACAGATTGTACATACTGGAGATTGGATAATTGGAGATGACTCTGGAGTTGTTGTTGTTCCTCAAGAAATAGCACAAGAAATTGCAAATCGAGCTTTGGATGTTAAGGAACATGAAAATCGTATTCGCCAAGAAATAAAAAATGGTGGCTCTTTGGGAAGTGTTACGAAACTTAAGAAATGGGAGAAAATTATCGGATGAAAAAAGTCGTATTTTTTTCTGATTTGAAGTTGCTCAGTGAAGCATTGGAAAATTTTAATATTAATAGCTTTTCTGGTAAAAATGTACCTGTAAAATTACATATGGGTGAGAAAAAAAACAAATATTATCCTAAACCTAATTTCGTTAAAATCATTGTAGATGAATTGAAAAAAAACAAAGCAAATCCATATCTTTTTGATACAACTGTGGCCTACCCCGGGGTAAGAAATTCAATTACTGGCTATAAAAAATTGGCAGAGATTCATGGTTTTACATCTGAAAATGTCGGCTGTGAAGTAGTTATTGATGATAAAGGTGTTCCAATTACTGTAGAAAATAGAGTGTACGAGGTTGCAGACCATATAGTAAAATCACAATATATTTTTGCAATATCCCATGTAAAAGGTCATGTAGCATCTGGGATGGGAGGTTCGATTAAAAACTTTGGGATGGGCGGAGTTACCAAAGAAACAAAAATAAAAATTCATCATGGTAGCCGTCCTATTTTCAAAAAGGATGCATGCACTTATTGCGGTGTATGTTCAGAGGTCTGTCCCTTTGACGCTATCAAAGTCAGTAATGATGATTGGATAAAAAATTCGGAATCCTGTTTTGGTTGTGGTGTATGTGTTGATGCATGTACGGCTAATGCTTTGAGTTATGAGGATACGAATTTTCAATATCTTCTTGCCTGTTCAGCAAAAGCTTGTGTTAAAGGCAAAAATGTGATATATCTAAATGAATTAAAACGTATTTCCAGAAGCTGCGATTGTGATCCATATGCTGGACCTATTATTTGTCCAGATATTGGCTACCTATTAGCAGATGACCCTGTTGCAATTGATAAAGCATCATTAGATATTATACACAATGTAAAAGAAAATGTTTTTGAAAAAGAAAATAAGGTTAATCCGATTAAACAGATAAAATATGGTGAGGAAATTGGATTAGGTTATTCTAATTATACCTTGATTAAATTGTAGAGTTTATTTTATTGTCGGACTACCGATAGGTAGAATTATTTTTCCATAGGTTTCATTTATTACCTCAGCCATAGCTAAATAAATTGCACTTAAACCACAAATAATGCCTTCATATCCTGCGATTGTTGTAAGTGTAGAACTTCCAGTTAACTCGCTAAGTGAAAGCAACCAAAATAAAATTGATAATGATATAAACACAAACTGGAGCGCTTTGTTTTTCTTTAACGTAGAGATAAACATCATGAATGTGAATAAACCCCACATAAAGAAGTATGCAACCATCGCTATCGAATTTGGGGATACTACACCTGGGACTATGTTTGGAATAAAAATCAATCCTACTAGCGTTAGCCAAAACAAGCCATATGATGAAAATGCTGTCATGCCAAATGTATTTCCTTTTCTGAATTCTAAAATTCCAGCAATTATCTGTGCTATGCCCCCATAAAATATTCCCATGGCTAGAATCATGGACCCTAATGGATAGAGACCAGCATTGTGTATATTGAGTAGTACAGTTGTCATTCCAAATCCCATTAGTCCAAGTGGTGCTGGATTTGCTAAAACATCTTTATCCACCATACTATATCACAGCATCGCCGAATCATAAAAGTATTTAAAAAACTATCGAGTTAAATAATGAATTTACTTCCAAAATATAACTACAAATCCTGCAAAAATAAGAAATAAAACAATAAGTATTGCTAGGATTTTAATAGCCCAAGTCTTTAATGTTTTCTTTTTAATTTTCATGTTATTCTTCCTTTATTTCTAAATAAAATCCATCAAAAGGTATAATTTTATGATCACGTTTTCCTTTAATTACGATGTCCTTTTCTATTTTGACATAACCGTCTTTTACTATTTTTTCATTAGGAACTGTATAACCTGTAGGATAAAATTCAGATAATGATATATCTTTGTTTCTCTGTATTCTTTCTATTACCTCTTTGTTATTATTTTTAATATATTCGATAAATTTTTTACCTTCTTTTTTTAATTTCGGGCCGATTTTTGAATTAATTGGAGTAACTTTTGTAATTATTTTTTCTATAGCTGGTTCACCTATGATAAAATTATGTTCTTGTGGATATTTTAAGGTGGATATTATGATTGAACTACTTGGTTTTATTTTTGAAATGATTTCTTTTGATGCATAGGTTACAGAAGAGTTCATTTGAGCATTCAATGCTATACCTAATTCACTTTTGTATGATCTAACTTGTGAAATATAGTTTTTAACGGTTTCTCCAGCTTTTTCGAATTCTTCATCAATAAAAACAGGTTCAGGCCATTTTGAAATATGGATGCTATTATCACCTTCATATTTTTTGTAATTATTTTTATAGATTTCTTCTGTTATATGTGGTAGAAAAGGCGAAAAAAGTTTGAGTATGCCAAGACCAATTGTGTAAAGGGTATATTGGATGCTTTCAATATTTTTCTTTTCATAAATTGAAGATTTAACCATTTCGATATAATGGTCAGCAACTTCATGCCAGAGAAAATATTCTATTTCTTTCATTGATTGTGAATAGTCAAACTTATCCATTTTTTTTGTGCATTTCTTGACTAATTTGCTGTATTTTGTAATAATCCATTTGTCGATATCCTGAAGTTTAGTTTCTTTTGGTTTACCGAGTTTAATAACATTGCCTATGAATTGTTGAACATTCCACAGTTTTCTTAGTAGTTTTATACCTCGAACTACATCCTTTCTTCTGAAGGGGTTATCTTCCCCTAGTGCGCAACTTGCAGCATAACACCTAAAGGCATCGCTTCCGTATTCATCAATGATTTTTAAAGGGTCAATGATGTTACCTAAACTTGCATGCATTGGGGTTCCATCTTCGGATAATATAAATCCTCCCATCATTATATTTTCAAAGGGTTTTTCATCTGTTAGAAGCGAACATCGTAGTATCGTGTAAAATGCCCACGTCCGGATAATATCATGTGCTTGTGGACGTAACGACATTGGATATAATTTTTTGAATTTTTCATCATCTCTATACCAAAATGTATTGTATAATGGGGAAATTGAAGAGTCCATCCATGTATCAAAAACATCTTCACAACCTATTAATGGACCTCCACACTTTGGGCATTTAGCTATATGTGGATTGTCTATTGTAGGATCTACATAACAATCTTCGGTTCTAGCTACAACCACTTCTTTGCATTTTTTACATTCCCATATTGGTATTGATGTTGCAAAATAACGTTGCCTACTTATGACCCAATCCCATTCAAGTGAATTAACCCAATCTTCAAGTCTGATTTTCATAAACTCTGGAAACCACTTCATTTCATTGCTTTTTTGTAGTACTTTGTTTTTAAAATCAACAGTTTTTAAAAACCATTGTTCAGCATTAATGAATTCTACAGGGGTTTTGCATCTCCAGCATACTCCTACATTTTGGTATAGGGGTTCTTGTTTGATTAGAATATTTTCTTTTTCTAGATCCTTTATGACAGCTTTTCTTGCTTCTTCTATCTTCATTCCTTTGTATTCTCCACAGATGTCTGTCATTTTTCCTTCTTCATCGATACTCATTTCAAGAGGTAGTTTGTATTTGAATACCCAGTTGAGATCTTCTTTATCCCCAACAGTACAAATCATTACAATTCCGGTTCCAAAATCCGGGTCAACTGATTCGTCTTCAACAATTTTAACGACTTTTTTTGTAGATGGAACTTTAACAATTTTATCAATTAACCATGGAGCTCTTTCATCGTTTGGATGTACTGCAACGATTTGGCATGAGGGAAGCATTTCTGGTCTAGTTGTGGCAATTTCAATATAAACACCATTTTTATCCCTGCCTATACTGTGGAATTTTAATAGTTGTTCGGGTTGTTCTTTGGAGAAATAAAATTTTATTGTATTTAATTTTGTAGTTCTATCGGTGTAAACAACCTCAGCATCAGCCATTGCTGTCATACAACGTGGACACCAATTCACTGGAAACGTTCCTTTGTAGATATGTCCTTTGTGGTATAACTCAATAAAAGATATTTGGGTAATCCTGCGATAATACTCTGCATTTGTCTGGTAATATATTGTTGGGTCCATACTTTCGCCAAGAATGGTAAACTGATTAGTCATCGTTTCAATATTTTCTTCTGCAAAATCTGAACAGAGTTTTATAAACTCATGTCGGTCAATGTCTTTTCTGGTGATATTTAATTTTCTTTCTACACGTTCTTCAATAGGTATTCCATTTACATCAAAGCAAAGTGGAAAAAAGACATTGTAACCTTTCATCCTTTTATAACGGGCAGCAAAATCTATATGGGTGTAGTGAACAGCGTGACCAGCGTGTAAAGGACCAGATGCATAACGTGGTGGAACATCTATGCTATAAGGTTTTTTATCGGTATTGAAATCAAAATGATAGACTTTATTTTCTTTCCATTTCTTTTGCCATTTTGCCTCAATTTTTTTTTGATTATACGTCGACATTGCTTTCCCTTGAGTAACTAGTATGTTTATATCAAAGAAATTTATAACTATTATTTAATTATCACAATATTTTTAATTTCTATTTTACTTGTAATTTTAGGGGGAAAATAAGAGTGTATCTTAATAATTCTTTTGATTTTGGTTTGTGTAATAATTTACGTTTAAAAATCTATCGCGTAGAAAATTGAATAATTTCAACGAATTTTTTTAGGGTAAATACACTGATTCTCTAAAGTTCAGAAATTCTATTTTAGATTATTTCATAAAAGAAAAAAAATCTATTGCTCTATTAGAAGAAAAATTTTAAGTTTTTTAGTTGAAGTTCAAATTTTTTGTTTAAATAAATATTTTATTTAAATATAAAAAAGGTATAGATATTTTATCCAATAGTGGAAATATTTGTTTGAATTTAAGAATAAATTGATATATCCCTGAAGGAATAATATTCTTAACTGCAGCAGTTTTTAAAGTTACAGGAATAAAATCGAAATCTTCAGGATCTTCTTGATTTTCAACCCTTATATAACCATCAAATCCTTTTTTTAATTCATTTGGAACTACTACAGATATTTGAACAAATACTCCTACACTTTCTGTACTAAGATTTTCACCGTGTTCGGGATTAAATGTCCATTTTCCCCAACTTGGGTATGATTCAATTTTCCAGTTCAGTAAGGAATCAGAGCCACCTATATTTTTTACTTGGAAACGACCTTTTATCGTTATTCCAGGTCCTACGTTTTTCCAATTTAAACTACCTTCGCAATCTAAATCAGGTATTGTAGGTTGTTCTTGTTTATGTGGAATGTATTGGATTTTAAATACATCATTAATAGTTGGAATAGGATAAGGGTTGACATATTCCCAAATTTTTACCTTGTTAGGTGTAACTTCAAAAAACCTCCCCTCAGAACCCTCACATATGAGAGTATTACCATTACTTAATCGTTCAGCACCACCGACATAACCTGAGAAGAAATCTGTTGGATTTCCTTTGGTATAAATCCATATCTGCTCTTCAGGACCAAATGGGGAGTCAGGTTGAATATAATAATTTCCATTACTATCTACGGGAGGTATGATTTCATCAACAGAAGAATATTGACCTCCTGGACGATTTACTCCATTGTTAAACACTAGAATGTTTCCTTCACCAAGGCATCCATGCTCCACCCAAGTTGCGTCATGCTGACTAAAGAACTTCTGATCATCTGAATCTCCTCTATCGTATGCTCTGGGATTACCCCAGCGGTAAAGAAGATCCCCACCTTTTCCACTTTTACCACCTGTATGTCCTGCAGATTCCTCTATGGTAGTACTATGGTCTATCACCCAGATTTCATTGAAATTACGAACACTTAGCAATATTTGATCAAATTTTTCATTATAATCTATTGAATTGGTATGGAGCCAATCCGCATCAACACCACCAAAATTAATATCGATTAATTCAGGATGTTCTTTTATAACTCCATAATTGTTTTTTGTTGGATCATAATCTTGGATAAGATGATCCCAGGCATGCCATTCCCATACGATATCGCCACTTGTTGGGCTTGTTGGTTTAACTTCGACTATATGATCGGGTTTTATATCGTTGCCCTGAGGTTTATTTGGGTCTCTTCCTTCTTCAATTGCTTCTTCAAATGTTTTATATTCCCAAGCAATTATCAAAACATTACCATTAGGTAAGGGTTCAACATCATGATGACTTAGATATTCATTTGAGTAATATGAAAAATCCCATATCTTGTTTCCATCCCACGTTATTTTTCGAATGCCACCACCTGCACCATCACCATATGGAGCTGATTTTATAGAACGAAGAATAGTCCCATCGTCTAACATATAAACAGATTCTCCAGGCATATAATTACTTGACCAACTATGATTTATTTCACCGTTACTATTAATCAGATATGTTGTTGTAGAGTACATTGGTGCAAATAAAATCTGACCGTCATTTATATTTCCACATTGTGTACAATCCGTTAGGGTCATTGATGAAGGCAGAAAACAAGTTCCTAATAATAAAATAATACTTAAAATAATAATAATTCTAGAATTAGCATATACTCTCATATTAAACATTCCCCTAGAGTTTTTTTTCTATTTTTGCTAAAAACAATGTATTAATACTTATATTTAATTTTTTCCCCGTTTTATACCAAATTAGACGGTATTTTCAGGTTTAGAACATAAAAAAAAATAATATACACCAGATTTTTATTCTGGTATGAAGCAGAAGTACCATACTTCCATTTCAGCATAACCAATGTTATTACTTGTATCCTTGGCAGAAATATTCAATATATAAGTTCCAAGGTCTGGGCCTATCCATTTTCTCTCAAATAAATTTGTTTTGTTATTTAAGGTCATATTTCCCTGCTCATTTTCATATACATACATATAAACACTGATATCCTCTAGCGGATCAACATCATCTTCAACCTGTACTTGTACTGGTCTAACTCTAAAACCGCCAAAACCCATAGTATCTGCGACAAGATTTAAAATCGTTGGAAATAATTTTATGCCAGAAAAATGGAAATAACCTGTGGTTGGATTTACTATTTGAACGCTGGGTGGAGTATCATCAATTTTTTCTACTCCTAACACTGTGGGAAATGCTATAAAACAGCTTAAAGTTATACATAAAATGGCTATTGTTTTTTTCTTCATAATTATGATTTCTCCAAAATTTTGTTAATTAATGTAATATTATAATTCAATATAAATTTAACTATTGTTTAATACTACATCTAAAACACAATAAAAATTAAATTTTATTAAATCTAAATATTTTATTAAATATAAAAATAATACTTGATTATACTGATACATTACAATAATTTTATAATTAAGGTTTAGATTACATTGATGGATGTATATTTATCCAAACTAGGAGGATAAATTTTGAGCGAAGTAATTGCTTATGAATTGGCAAAAAAACAAAAAGAAATATCAGTGGCTGAATTCTTTGAACGAAATAAACATATACTAGGATTTGGAAATCCCACAAGAGCGATCCTAACAAGTGTTAAAGAGGGAGTAGACAATTCACTTGATGCATGTGAAGAATCCGGTATTTTACCTGATATAATAGTTGAAATAAAAAACCATGAGGATGGTGAATGTAAACTAATAGTTGAAGACAATGGACCAGGTATTGTTAAACAACAAGTTCCAAATATTTTCGGGAGATTACTTTATGGTTCACGATTTCATGCTGTTAGACAAAGTAGAGGACAACAGGGAATAGGAATCTCAGCTGTTGTACTATATGGGCAGCTAACTACAGGTAAACATGCGAAAATTATTTCAAAAATCCAAGAAGATAGACCTGCAAATGTTATAGAATTAGCAATTGACACGAATAAAAACCGGGCTGAAATTGTAAAAAAAGACATTATGCACTGGGATAAACCTACAGGAACTAGATTAGAAATTGACATAATAGCAGATTATAAACGGGGAAAACGTTTTGTGTATGAATATCTGCAGAGTGTATCGATTGTTAACCCCCATGCGCAAATAATTTTTAAAGAGCCAGATGGTAGCGAACATTTTTTTGAAAGAACATCAGAAATACTACCCCCAAAATCCATTGAAATCAAACCACACCCTCACGGAGTTGAACTTGGTACCTTAATAAAAATGGGTAAGAATACAAAGAGTAGGAAATTATCCTCATTTTTAAAAACTGAATTTAGCAGTATGGGTGATAGAACCACTGATTCAGTATGTGAAAAAGCTCAATTAGATAAAGATCTTATCCCTAAAGAAATATCAAGGGAGCAATTTTTAGCTTTACATAGAGCGTTTAAAAAAGTTAAAATAATGGCACCCACAACTGATTGTCTTTCACCTATTGGGGAAACTTTAATTAAGCGTAGCTTAAAACATGAAACTCAGGAGATTTCACCTGAATTTATTGTAACTGCATCAAGACCAGCTTCCGTGTATTCAGGAAATCCATTTCAGATTGAAGTTGGGATTGTATATGGCGGTAATCTACCCAAAGATAATGCTGTAAAACTTATGCGTTTTGCAAATCGTGTTCCATTATTATATCAACAGGGAGATTGTGTGTCAACTACTGCAATATCATCAATAGATTGGAGAAGATATGGTCTTGATCAACCTTCAGGAAAAGGAATACCTACAGGTCCTGCAATTTTTTTAACCCATGTATCCTCTACTTTAATACCCTTTACATCTGAAAGTAAAGAAGCAATAGCAGATATTCCTGAAATTGAAAACGAAATTAAACTAGCATTCAGAGAATGTGCACGTAAAGTACAGAATCATATAAATAAAAAAGTAAGGCGAGTTAAAACTAGAGAAAAATTTGATTTAATTACCAAAATTTTACCTGAAATTGCAAAAAAATCTTCTAATATGCTAGATAAACCTATCCCCTCTCTAAACAAGATAATTACAAAGATCATGGATGTGGTATGGATTGAGGATTTAATTGAATATGAAAAAGTTACAAACAAACCAATTCAATCGACATTGTTTGATGATTCTGTTGATGAGAAACGTGAGGGCGGTTGGATTACAAAGAGCACAATCATGGTTGTAAATTATAAAAATAAGCCTCAAAAATTCAATCTTGTAGCAGTAATACCAGAAGATGCAGTTGTTGGAACTGTTAATCCAAAGCCAATGATAATAACTGATAATTATATAAAATGGAATCTTGAAAAAATTGACCCTGCTGATAAAAAAGATGTTTATTTTGAATTAGCCGGCTTGGATAAAGGGGATTTTGATGAAAATGATCTGTACACTGAAGGTATTAACCCAAGTTTTGTTATCGGAGCTGATAAATGGGAGGGCGAATAATTTATGTCACGTGATTATACAAAGGTAATTGAAAAAATTGATTCTGTAGCATTAAAGGTTTATAATGATCTTACAAATTCAGAGATACCCTTTTTGCAACTTCCTTCAAGAACAAAATCAAATATTCGATTTGATCATAAATTAAACGTATGGAAATATGGAAAAAACATGACAGAAAGATCAGCAAAATCACAAGATGGAGCATATATGATGCTTAGGACAATGTACATGGTAGATTTTATAAAAGATATGATAAAGGCCAATAAATCATCCACTTTAAGAGAAATGTACTATATTTCTGAAGGATGGGACCTTGCTAAATTCAATTCACAACCTGAATCAGATTCACTAGCAGAAGACTTAGAAGTTATAACAAGCTGTATGAGAGAAGATTTTAAACTTAGACCTGAAGAAGATGGTGCAAGAGTAATTGGCAATCTTGTAATTGAAGAAGTAACTCGAAATAAGACAAAAAAGAAAATCCATTGTCAAGAGGATGTGGGTGATTCAGGTTACTCAATTCCATATAATGTTGAACCTGAAAAAATATCCTTCAAAACAGCAGATGCTGATTTTGTACTTGCAATAGAAACCGGTGGTATGTTCGATCGTCTTGTCGAAAATAGTTTTGACACATCTTTTAGGGCAATACTCGTTCATTTAAAAGGACAACCTGCTAGATCAACAAGAAGATTTATCAAGCGTTTACAAGAGGAAAAAAAACTTCCAGTACTTGTTTTTACTGATTGTGATCCATGGAGTTACAGAATCTTTGGCAGTGTGGCCTATGGTGCTATTAAAACCGCTCATATATCCGAATATCTTGCAACACCTGGAGCTCAATTTCTAGGTGTTACACCTTCAGATATTGAAAACTATAAATTACCAACTGATAATCTAACAAAAGAAGATGTAAATGCCTTAAAAAGCGAGCTTTCAGATCCTCGATTTCAAGATACCTTCTGGAAAAACGAAATCAAACTACAACTTAAAATAGGTAAAAAATCAGAACAACAGGCTCTTGCAAAATATGGTCTAGACTACGTCACAGATAAGTATCTACCAGAAAAACTTGCTGAAATGGGGATGATTAAGAAATAACTTAGCAAACTCATATAACAATCCTATTTTGAGCTATTAAACTCCTTAGATAAAGATACAGCAAGCGCCTAGTTAATTTTCTCTTATTTTTATATAGTTTTATATTGCCAGCTAAAATTTCTAACAATAATTCAGATATTTTTTTATCTTTGTATGCTAACTTTATATATTTCTCTGTTTTTTCTCCAAATTTTTTCTGTAGTCGATAAAAAAGTTTGATATCTTTACCAAAATCATACATCCAAAGCCTTTCATATTTAGATAAATATTCACCCGAGGTTTTTCCTTGTTCTAATGCCGCTGTGGCAATATTTGCTGCAATTACTCCAGAGGTCATAGCGTAATCAATGCCTCCTCCGCCATAATTAATGAAACCAGCTGCTTCTCCACATAATAAAACACGATCAGAATAAGTTTTTTCAATATGACATGAAGGCAAAGCCGCACATTTTGCTTCTTTTAACTTAATTTCCATAGGAATTATTTTATTGTCTTTAAGAGTTTTGATATAATTTTGAAAAATCTCCTTTATATTTATCATTTTACCAGATTGGTTTTTTTGAATCCTTAGTTCTCCAACACCAATATTTATATGATCTTTTTTTGGAAACACCCAACCATAGCCGTTTAACCCTTTAAATCTCATATGCACATGGACAAGTTTCTTTTCAGGAAAATATTGATCAATTAATTTGTTGTTCATAGGTGTTTCTTGAAAAATACATACTCCGAAGTTTCTATAATTTTGACCCAATTTAGATTTTTTTGCAACAACACTCCAAATACCATCTGCACCGATTACAAGTTGTGATTCGTAAGAATCTCCACCATTTACTATAACTTCTATTTTGTTATTTGACAATTTTATTTCTTTAGCAGTTTTGCTATCTAAAAAAGATGTACCACAATCTATGGCGTGTTTTACTAAACCATGATCAAATTTTTTTCTGAGAACCATCCCATGCATTGGTTTTTCTATTTTTATTTCCAATCGATCTTTAATTGATGGTAAATAAATATATGCGCCATATGTATAGTTTTCTACCAAATGTTTTTCTTCTATGTATTTGAATTTCTTTAAAATTCTCAAAGGTATAGCACCACCACAAGGTTTATCTCTTGGAAATTTCTCTTTATCAATTAGCAAAACATTCAATCCTTTTTCTGATAGAAATTTTGCAGCTGTAGATCCAGCTGGACCTGCACCAACTACAATTACATCAAATTTCATAAGTTTATCATTTGTATACAACTATTTAATTTTATTTCAAGATTTTGAAAAAATATTTGAAAAAATCCTGTATTTTGTAAAAATAAGTTACTATATTTACAGTTAAAACGTATAAATAGTCAAAAAATTAATAGTTCTTAAAAATAGTTCTATTCTTCTTTTTCGTTCAACATTTCATAAGGCGGGGTCATCTGATATCTTAAATTCAGTACGTTGTCATCGTCAATATTTATATAGGTTTTACTATATATTCCACCTTTTGAACCATTTGGTTGAGTAAAAATGAGTAATTTTTTTCCTTTAAAAAACAAGGGTTTGGGTTTTTCACTTTCAATTCTTTTTCTTTTGACTATGAAATAATGAATAAAAAATAGTATTTCAAGAACAATAAAAATACTAAAAAGAACAACACTTGAAATTATCCATTGATCCATAGTTAAAACGGCCCATTTATTCCCCAATCCAACGAAGTATACACCAATTATTGTAATAGAAATCCATATTGAATAAATTATTACAAGTAGTAAAATAATTTTAGATAATTTGAGGTATAGATTTTTAAGGAATTCTTCATCCTTATTTTTTATTGGATTAAACATATACATTTATTTATTAAAATATATGTTTTTAAAACTTTCTATTTTTATAAACATTCCTTCCTGAATTTTTAAATAAGGTGAAATATATGGTTTAATCTCCCCAAGTATTTCTTGAATATTTTAAAAATTTTATTAATATTTATTTATTTTTTTACCTAAAATACATACATTATTTTTTCTCGAGGCATTTATTATCAATTAAAAAATTAATAAAATTATCAAGTGCTTTTCCTCGATGTGAATATTTGTTTTTATCTATTGTACTCATCTCAGCAAATGTCTCAGATTTACCATTAGGAATAAATATTGGATCATAACCAAAACCCCTTTCTCCTTTTTCATGGGCAGCTATATTCCCAGGGCACTCTCCAATAAAAAACATAGGCTTTCTATTGGGTTCAGAAAAAACATATACTGATTTAAAAATTGCCGTACGCTTTTTTTTTCCCTTCATCAATTTTAAAATTCCCTTACATCCAATTGTTAAAAATACATACTTTGAATATACACCAGGAAATCCGTATAATACATCAATAAATAAACCCGCATCTTCAATTATAAAAGGATATTGAAACTTTTTTCTAATATGATTTGCACCGTATACTGCTACTTCTTCCAAAGAACTTGCCTGAATCTCTGGATAACCAAATTTTTCTTGCTTTAATGAAACATTAAGACCACTTATCTTTTCTTTTACCTCAGAAAATTTACCTTTATTGCCTGTAACAAAATAGATAGTCATCATCTATATCTTCCTCTTTTTACAATATCTTCAATTTTTTTAACCACCAAATCAGCATCTCCACCGCATATTTTTCTATAGCCTTCAAGTACATATTCAAAACACTTTGGATGTTGTGAATGAGTTGACTCAAAAGCTTCCATAAGAACATGCAAATCTACTCCCTTTGTTTCAATCTCATTACTTTTACAACCAAGACCAAAGTCTATAAAGTGTATTTTATCATCAAGTAGAATCATATTCGATGTGGTGATATCTCCATGAATAATACCATTTTCATGAAGCTTGGCTATTCCCTCTCCTATCTTGTTGCAGATACGTCTTCTTTCTTTTTCATCTAAATCATTTAAAATATCCTTAATTCGTCTTCCATTGACATATTGCATAGTAATTACGCCATCAATTAGATCAACGTCAAAGATTATTGGTACAGATACTCCATATCCTCTTGATTCTGAAATCAACTTTGATTCTTCTTTTGTTCTTGATGAAATTAAATATGAATCAATCTCATTTATTCGATATGATTTTTTTATTCTCCTTTTTTTAATTACTCTTTTACCCAAATAGGTTGATAAGCAGATTTCTGCTTCAGCGCCTTTGTATATTATTTTTTCAGTCACGCCAGGTCACATCCACCATGTCCGTTCTAAAACGTTGATCGATTGTGCTGTATTCTATGCTCATTCTTGTACCACTTTGATACATTAAAAAACCAAGCCAGGCAATCATTGCACCGTTATCAATACAAAGATTTTTTGAAGGAACAAAAAATGAGGCATTGCGCTCTTCTGCCATTATTTTCACCATTTCTCTTAGTCGGGCATTGCTTGCAACGCCTCCACCTAAAAGAACTTGTTTTTTTTCAGTATGTGCCATAGCTCGTTCTGTGACTTCAGTAAGTGCTGCAAATGTTGTTTCTTGAATTGAAAAACAGATGTCCTCTAGTTTATTGCCTTTTTTTACATATTGTTCTGCTGCGGTTAGCAATCCTGAAAATGCAATATCCATTCCTTTAATTGAATAGGGTAGGGTCAAATACTTGTTTCCATTGCTTGCCATTTCTTCAATCTTTGGTCCAGATGGAAATTCCAAACCTATCGATCTACCGAATTTATCAAGGCAATTTCCAATTCCAACATCAAGGGTTTCACCAAAAACTCGGTATTTACCCTGAGCAAAGGCAATAACCTGAGTATTTGCACCTGAAACATATAACAATACTGGGTCAGTACAACCTTTTATAGTTCCTTTGCCAATCTCAAGATGAGCAACACAATGATTGACACCCATTATTGGTTTATTAAGAGATAAAGATAGAGCACGAGCAGCTGTTGCTGCTGTTCGAAGACATGGTCCAAGTCCTGGACCTTGTGAAAAAGATACAAGATCGATATCTGAAAAATCAATATGTGCGTGTTTAATAGATTCACTAATTAGGTCGGCTATATAAATTGTATGATGATTGGCAGCTTCTCTGGGGTGAATACCACCTGTTTCAGGTACATATGTTTTTATTTGATTTGATAAAACTTGACATTTTCCGTTTTTATCATTTACGATACCTACACCTATGCTGTGGGCTGTACCTTCTATACCTAAAGTAATCATCAACTTGTAAATAACATTTGTATAAAATAGATTTGGTAGTAGGTTTGGATGTATTTTTAATTAAATTAATCTTGGCCCACTAACGAAAATATGGATTTTTGAAAAGAGTTGTAAACCACTTCTAGTCAATGTTTTATTATCTGCGGATAAGGTCACAGTTATGTCTACAAAGGGATGTAAGCAAAAAACTGGATGAACAGTTTTGATTAACATACTTCCTGATGGAACTGTGATTGTTTTATTGTCGTCACGTACTATATCTTCTCGAAATATTCCTTTAGCAAACGCAGTGTAATTTACTTTTAAATCTTCGTCTCGTTTAGAATTATCAATATATAAAGTGTATCCAAATCCACTAAAGATTGCAAGAGCGAATTCCTCGTTTTGAAGGTTCGTATCTAGAAGAGAAGTTACAGGTGAAGGAATTAATAAAAAAATAACTCCTATTATTAATAAAATAGTTACTACATTGTGTTTTTGTCCTGTTATAATTTTCATCTCACCTAATTTATACACTATATACAGTTATAAATCTTTCCAATTAAATTAAAATATATCCTTTAATATTTGTTTTTTTATTTTCTTATTCCAATTTTTGCTTCCAAATTATCAATTTTCCAACTTAGAACAAGTTCTCCATTTGGTTTATCTATAAATGATATCTTTTTTGAACGAGTTTCTGTTCTAATATAATCTGTCCAGTTTTGTAAATCCTTGATTTTATCTTTATCTACTGAAATTTCTGTTGAAATTCTATCTTCTACTTTAAGGTCTAATTCTTTTCTCATTGATTGAATCCGCCGTACTATTTCCCGCGCAAAACCCTCAGCTTCTAATTCTGGAGTTAGAGTTGTATCAACCAAAAGAATTGTATCATCGACTTCAGTTCTAGCAAAATGTGATTTTTCTTGTTCAACTATTATAAAATCATCACTGGTGAGTTTTATTTTTTCACTTTCAATTTCTAAAATGATTTCTTTATCTTTTTTAAGATTATTGTATAATTTGTTTTTATCCATGCTTTCTAGTTTGTTAAGAACTGACTTTGCCTTTTCTTTTAATTTTGGGCCTAATTTAGAGTGATTTGGTTTTACTGTTTTTGTTATAAATTGCGAGGTATCTCTGGCAAAGGATATATTTTTTACATTTATTTCTTCATTTAACAGATCTAATAAATCTATTATTGAGCTTTCAACATTTTTGTCACATACTATAATAGCTTTGTTCAATGGATATCTAACCTTAATTCCAATCTTTGAACGTAGCGATCTTCCTATTTCTACTAAATCCCTTAGCCGATTCATACCTACTTCTAGTTTTTCATCTATGTATTTATCGACTGATTCTGGATAATCACATAAATGTATACTCTCAGGCATATTGTTTGTTTTTAAATTCTGGTACATTTCCTCTGTAATGAAAGGGGTAAATGGTGCTAATAATTTTGAGAGTTCAAGAAATATATCATACATTGTTGAATATCCTGAAAGTTTATCTTTTGTTTTTTCTTCGACCCATAAGCGTTTTCTCGAACGACGGAGATGCCAGTTGCTGAAATCCTCTAATACAAAATTCTCAATTGCTCTGGCAGCTTTATGAATATCAAAATTATCTGTAGATTTTCTGACTTCTTTGGCAATCTTGTTAAATCTACTCAATATCCATTTGTCAATAAGTTGTCTTTCTTTTATTATTATATTATCTTTTATTGGATCAAATTTATCTAAAGAAGCATAAGTAGTGAAGAAGTTGTATGAGTTCCAAAGTGTAAGAATGAATCTGGCAAGTGTATCTTTAACTGCTTCTTCATAAAATCTTGTGGACATCCAAGGGGCATTAGCAGAAATGAGATACCATCTAAGTGCATCAGCACCTTCGTGGTCAAGGATAATATTGGGGTCAACATAGTTTTGTTTGCTCTTACTCATCTTCTGCCCCTCTTTATCTAGAACGAGTCCCAGGGTCAGTACGTTTTTGTATGGGTTTTTATCAAAAAGAAATGTTGAAATAGCTAGTAACGAATAGAACCATCCTCTTGTTTGATCAAGTGCTTCACTAATAAAATCTACTGGAAAATTAGATTTGAATTTATCTTTATTTTCAAATGGATAATGCCATTGGGCAAAAAATGCAGAACCTGAGTCGTACCAACAATCAATAACTTCTTTTTCACGACTCATTAAAGAGTTGCATTTTGGACATTTAATAGTTATTTCGTCTACAAATGGTTTATGTAAATCATAATTCTCAGGAAAGTTACTGGTAAGACCTTTTAGTTCATCAACACTTCCAATACATAGGGTATTTCTACATTTTATGTTTTTGCATTTCCAAATAGGAAGAGGAGTACCCCAATAACGATCACGTGAAAGAGCCCAGTCTTTTACTTCACGAATGAAATCTCCGAATCTTCCGTCCTGAAGATGCTCTGGAAACCAATTTATTTGATTATTGTTTTTTAATAGAGATTTTTGTACCTTTGACATTGCTATAAACCATGACTCCATAGCATAATATAAAAGAGGGGAATCACAACGCCAGCAAAATGGATATTCATGTGTATATGTCCTTGTGCCTTCTAAAGAGCCTTTTTCTTCTAGATATTTGATTATATCCGGATCTGCATCCTTGACAAACCTCCCTTTCCAAATTGTAACCTCATCTGGAAATGTTCCATCTAATTTAACTAATTGAACAACAGGGAGTTTATATTCTCGACCAACTCGGTAATCGTCTTCTCCAAAGGCAGGAGCTATGTGTACAATTCCTGTTCCATCTTCCATTGTAACAAAATCAGCTAATACTACATACCATGCCTTTTTATCAGGTTTAATAAATTGGAAGAGCGGCTCATATTCTATTTTTTCTAACTCTTTACCGGAAAACCCGTCAATAATTTCATATTCTTGTCCTTTTAATAATGCCCCTGCACGGGCTTCTGCTAAGATTAGAACTTGCTCTTTATATCGAATTTTAATATATGTTTCATCTGGATGAACAGCAAGTGCTACGTTTGAGATAAGCGTCCAAGGTGTTGTTGTCCATGCTATAAAATAAGCATCCTGGTTTTTCAATTTAAATTTTACAAAAATTGAAGGCTCTTCAACTGTTTTATATCCTTGGGAAAGCTCATGTGCAGAAAGCACAGTGCCGCAACGAGGACAATATGGAACAACCTTATGTCCCTTATATAGTAATCTTTTATCCCATGCTTGTTTTAGAGACCACCATACAGATTCAATATATTCATTTTTAAAGGTTATATATGGGTTGTCCATATCAATCCAGAAACCAATTCGTTGGGTCATGTCAACCCAAGCGCGTTCATATTTGAGAGTACTTTTCTTACATTCTTCATTAAATTTTGAAATACCGTATTTTTCAATAGCTTGCTTATCTTCTAAACCAAGCTGTTTTTCAACCTCAATTTCTACAGGTAGACCGTGTGTATCCCAACCAGCTTTTCTTTCGACATAATATCCATTCATAGTCTTGTAGCGTGGTACTAAATCTTTCATTACTCGGGTAAGTACGTGTCCTGGATGCGGTAATCCATTAGCTGTGGGAGGACCTTCTAAAAAAACATAACGTTTACAATTTTTTCTCTGTTCTATAGATTTCTTAAAAATATTTTTTTCTACCCAAAATTTTAGAATCTTTTCTTCTATTTTTTTTGGATTATAATTTCTAGGCGGAGATTTTATCATTTATCTTTTCTCCATATAATCAAACTTTTCTATAGGACGGTCTACGTAATAGCAAGAGTTGGTTAAAACGATTTCCATCGTTTTTCTCTAATAATTTCTTACATCCTTTGATTTCATGAATTCTCGTAATAAAGAAGTAGCGTAGGTTCCTTTTTTCAATTCAAATTTCATTAATATTGCCTGTTTGCCTTCGTTTATTTCGTCAATATCTAATTTCCAATCAAAATTATTTATTTTTGCTAACAATGCCCTTCTTGAACCAGATGAAGAAATAAAGGGAATTTCAGGAATAATAAAATTTCTATAATCGATTTTTTCTTCATCGATTATTCGATGTTCTATTTCGCCCATTTCTCCTTCTGAAAAATTTGGACTATAACCAACTAATAATCCGCTTACAAATGCTTTTTGTTTTGAAACCTGTTTATTTACTTTTTCAATATTTGATCGTGTAACGTAGATTATATTTTCGCTTTCACTGCTTTTTCTAACTGGTAAAATAATGTCGCCTATTATTGCTTTGTTTAATGGAATTTTTTTACTCATACGTTTACTTAAAATTTTATTAAAAAGATATGATTGATAAGCGTTGATAAACATTGTTAGAAGATTCTTTGGAAGTTCTTTTAACGCCGATATAAAATCGTCTGGATTGGTTGATAATTTGTTTAATATTGCTTTTTCAAAATTAAGATATTTTGGATAAGAATGTAATGCTTTTGGAAAATCTAGAGTTTGTTCTAATTCATCCCTTAATTTATATGTCTCTTTACTTTCTCCTTTTATAGGGTTTGCTACATAGCTCATAGCTGCTTTTTTAAAATCTCCCTGTACGATGTATTTACCAACAATATGAGTAATAGGTCTAATTATTCCAAATCTTTGAATTCCATAATAATTGGGAAAACCACCTTGTTTATCTAGATGTGAAACCGTGTTTTGTATATGATTTGATGTAATATTTTTACCAATGTTTCTTATTATTATTTCAAATCTATTACCATATAATTTACCTATTTTTATTGGCTTGTCAGATTTATAAATATTATTTATTTCAACATCTTTTATCTTAATATTTGATAATTTCTCCTTTGAAATATTTTGAAAAGACATGAGTTGTTTACTGTGGGATCTTTTGTCTTTTGTGCCTGCAAAACCTATTCTTTTTCTAGAGATATGTAACTTTTTTGATAAAGTCTTTACTAAAGTATGGGTTTCCCAGTTTTTACTTAATACTTCAGCAACAGCAAATACACCATTTTCTTTTTCGACTGGAAATTGGAAGATTTCTTCAACGATAAAATCGTTAGTTATGCTTCGAAGCTTTCCACCTATTCCAGGGGTTGGAGTTAAATAATTCTCGATACCGATGTTTTTATCAAAATCCGAGATTTTCATCTAATTTTATACTCTTATTATTCAATGCTATTACTAAACTTTTTAATTTCGTTTTTTAAAAATTTTACAGCATTTTTTAAAGCATCATCTGCAGAACCTTTTTTTACACGGATAAACAACCGTCTTTTGTTTGCAAGAGGGTGATCTGTTAAACAAGCTGCATATTCCACATCTTCATTTTCTAAAAGGATGTGTGTGATTGGATTGAGTATATTTTCGTATTCATCACCAAGTTCAATTTCAAGTTCGTTTTTTGTGGCTTTAATTTTTTTAAAATCAATACTTTCATCCTTTTGCATTATTCTCACAACTTATTAAAGTCAATATTACCATAATCATTTGTTATTCTTCTTTTTTGTTTATTGCCGCAATATTCACATTCAAGAATGTTACCTTTTTTTACAAGGGGATGTCTACATTTAGTGCATAAGGATTTAATTGAACCTAGATCAGGGCTTTTTGTATCAAGTTGTATACTTGGTTTAACTTGAGTTACCTTAGCCTTGATGTAATCACCTACTCCAAATTCTGTTGAAGGATCTTTAACATATCCTTTTGCTATCTCAGATACATGAAGTGTTGCAAGAGTATCACCAGATATTGCCCTGTTTTTTCCCACAACATGAATAACTTCTGCAACAACCATTGAAGATTTTACAGTGTCAACCTTAGCAATAATAATATCTCCCTTTTTTACTTCTACAGGGATTGAAGTAATAGGTTTTACTTCAGCTCGTTTAGATTCTGTATTCACTATATATTTTCCAAACCTAGCTGCTCTAATTATACCATCCTCTTCAAAAGTTCCCTCTCCAGGCAACAATTCTTCTGAAGTGGATAAACGATCTCCAGGCATTACTATTTTATCGCTCATTATGATCTACTATCTCTCTTAATTTTAAACTACGCAAGCTAATTCAAGTTTTAAAGGTTGTGGTCACCAGTAACAATTACTTTTGAAAAATTAGGATTATTGAGGTAAAAAGTGTTATAAATAACATATTTATTTCGACATTTCCATAATCAATAGAGCTGGTATTAAGAATGGCACGAAAACCAGGTTCCATGTACAGATATATAAGAGGGCAGCCGACGACTAGAAGAGAGTTCGTAGGTGGAGTTCCTGCATCAAGAATAACTCAATTTGACATGGGAAATAAAACAGGAAAGTTTCCATTACAGTTATCACTAGTTGCCAATGAAACATGCCAAATTAGACATAATTCATTAGAGGCAGCAAGGATATCCGCAAATAGAGCAATGGAAAAATATGTTGGAGCAGCAAATTATAGACTTCGAATCAGGGTTTATCCTCATGTTATTCTTCGTGAAAACAAACAAGCAACTGGGGCTGGAGCAGATAGAGTTTCTCAAGGGATGAGAGCTTCATATGGTAAAAATGTTGGAACTTGTGCTAGATTGTACGAAGATCAAATATTAATGACTATCGACACAACGAAACAACATATATTACACGCAAAAAATGCACTTAGAAAAGCAGGAATGAAAATACCTACGCCTTGCAGAGTCAATGTAGAACGAGGAGCTGATTTAGTCAAATAAAAAAATTAAGAAAAACCTTATTTTAAAAATACTTTATCAACCAAGGAAACATAATAAGAATTAGAATTATTAGTGAAATAACAAGTGTAATGTTTTTAACCAATTTTTCTCTTTGTTCTTCAGATATACCTTTTTTTATTCGTTTTATCATAGATCTCATTGCATCATTAAACAAAAATCCTCCATCTAGTGGAACCATAGGTAGAACATTAAATAAAGCAACAGCAAGGTTTAACCAGAAAACCCAGTATAGAAAATTAATTATCCCCCAAAATATGTTTGTTGGTATGCCATGTAAAAAACCCGTGAGAATATAAGCATCATTAAAAGGGTGAGTTATCGGGTTATAACCTTGAAAATAACCAAGTAAAGGAAGGACAAAGAAAAACAGGAAACCGTCTGGAAAGTTAGCAAAAGGATTTTTTAATATGCTGAGATGCTCATTTTTTTTATCTTCTCTAAGAAATGAAGAAACACCCAAATATCCCTTTCCTTTAAAAGATTCATTATTAGTTATGTAGATATTCGGACGTTTTTTCCATTCATAGTATTTATCCTTCAGTTGAACTTGTTTTTCATAGACCTTATCGCTTTTAACAAATGTTATATTAATTGTTTGATTAGTTTTAGTATTATTCAATAATACTATATAGTCATAATAACCAGAAACCTTCGAATTATTAATTGATGTGATGATAGATCCTGGAGTTATATCAATTTCTTCTGCTGGAGAATCACTGTCAACAGAAAAAACTGTTGTTCCTACTGCCGCAGGTTGTACAGACGACATTAAGATAAATGAAAAAAGAAAAATGGTAATTAATACAACTAAAAAATTTGATGTTGGACCTGCTGCATAAATACGCATTCGTTTTGATAGATTTGCCTTTTTCAACTGATCTTCATCAGGTTCACAAAACGCACCTAATGGAACGATTAAGTATAAAATTCCAAGTGATTTTACTTTTAACTTACCAACAATTGTAAGAATTCCATGGGAGAATTCATGAACAATAATAGCAATGATTAATGCAAATAGTATATACCAGATATACTCAAAAGGTAGAATTGGATTGATGCCTGGAATTATAACCATGAATTCGATGCCAGGTAATTGTTCAACTTGTTCAGGTGTAAATCCTGATACCGTCCAGACTTGCCAAATCAGGAGTAAAACCATTGCAAACATAAATATAAAGCAAAGAACTATTCCAGTACTACCATATGCTTTCCAAAATCTTTTTTTTTCTGCAAGTTTTTTAAGAAACCCCCTACCTTTTTTGGTGCGCAGCATCAAAGCTGGTCCAAAAAAAGAGATATTATATTTTTTAAATAAACCTTTTTTATGAAGAATAAACACTATTAAAAAATATAATAAAATAATTGCAAAAAAGATTAATAATCCATCAATGAAAGTCATAATCGAGTTGGTAGAATTAAATAACCATATAATAAACTAACCGTGGTTGCTATGAGGAAAAAATTATTAATCAGTTTTTTCTAAAAGTTCTAAAGTTTTATCATTCATCTCAATTTCTTCCTCTGAGATATAAACATCTTTTATATAGTGATATGTAACTGCCCCTATAAAAGCAATTAAAATTCCTACTGTAGCATAACCAATAAATGAAGGAGTAAGAAATGGCTCAATTGAAAAATCACCAAGCAAAGAATCATATAGTGATCCAAAAATCGCTGAAGCTATAAAACCAAATGCAAAAAGTGAAAATGGTATTATCCAGTATGACCAGATAACCTTTTTCTCTCTGATGTATAAATCAGTTACTCTTCCAAAAGCAGCAATTATTCCTGCTGATACTATACCCCATGTTATATCTCTTAAAAATGAAAGAACAGGTAATAACCATAATATTTCAGAGTTAAATGTAATTCTATTATAGGCATAAAAGGCACTTACAGCTAATATTACTATTGAAATAATGTATGTATAAAACGAAAGCTTCCCTGTTAATAAACCTGATTTCATTTCGTGGAAAAAAATTGAAATGTTTTTTTCCCAATTGAACACTCTTACAAGAAGATAAACACCTAGGGTAAATACAATTGCACCAAATCCTCCAGCTGCTAAATCAAATATTGCAAATACTGCCCATACAATTAGTATCAAAGAAATAGGCAGAATAAATTGTTTTTTTACTTTCTCATCATCCAATAGTTTAATAATCTTGTAATAAACATCTTCTAGTTCTCTGCTTTGTTTTACATTCACTCTTTTTATTGAAGATATCTTCAATCGTGATTGAACAATAGGAAGTATATATTCATCCTCTGCTCCATCACTTAATAAAATTGCTTGACCAACATTTGTTTGTTTTATTACTGAGTCTAACTGTTTTGTGATTTTTTGATCTGAAACTATTCCAACATCCATATCCCCACAAAGTGTCGCGATTTCAACGTCTTCTCCTTTTTCCTTTAATCTTTTATATGTAGATATTGCTAAAAAAATTGCATTAAGATCAGAATCTTCTGGATCTGAATATCCTAATTTATTTGCAGCATCAATGTTATCTTGAATTCCAACTATTGGGCTTTTTATCTTTGCCTTTCTACCAAAATCATCATCCCGATCAATATTTAATATCAAAGTTTTCATTAATTGTCAAAACCCATAATAGATTGTGTATATAAAATTTTTTTAATGTAAAAAAAATAATGTAATAGCCACCAAAACCAAATATACCAAAAAAATATTCACCTTTTTTATATGCCTTTAGTTACATTTGGCTATACAGATTTCCTTAACTTACTTGGTTACGATATCTCAAAAGTAGAAGTAATCGAAAAACTACCAATGATTGGCGGTGACTTTGACAAGGTTGAAGGAGATGAACTTAATATAGAGTTTTTTCCAAATCGACCTGATTTGACATCTGTTGAAGGAATTGCACGAGCCGCTCGGGCTTTTTTTGGATTTGAAACAGGTTTAAAAAAATACAATTTAGAAAAATCAGATATTATAACTAAATCAGACCCTTCTGTTAAAAATGTTAGACCTTTTGTTACAACTGCTCTTATAAAAAATGTAACTATGACCGATGAACTAATTGCCTCCTTAATGGATATGCAAGAAAAACTTCATTTTGGACTTGGGAGAAATAGGCGGAAGGTCGCAATAGGTGTTCATAACTTTGAACCAGTAACTCCTCCTTTTACTTATAAAGCTGTTGATCCTGATTCAGTAGATTTTATTCCTTTGGCAAAAGACGATTATATGACTCTTAGTGAAATATTGGAGAAACATGAAAAAGGTATTGATTATGCTCATCTTTTAAAGGATTTTGACAAATATCCACTTATTGTAGATGCTTATAATAACGTACTGTCTTTTCCTCCAATTATTAATGGTAGTTTAACTGAAGTTACACCATATACAAAAGAAATATTTATTGATGTAACCGGTACAGATAGAAGAGCAATAAATCATGCATTGAATATAGTTGTAACAGCTTTATCCGAACGAGGTGGACAAATTTTTACAACCACTGTTTTAGAAGAAGGACAAACATTCACTGTACCAAATCTTCAACCAGTGAAAAAAAGTTTATCAATAGGTTATGTAAACAAGATTTTAGGTACAAATTTGGGAATAAAAGAAATTATAGATTGTTTATCAAAAATGGGATATGATTCAGTACAAATTGATGAAAACAATATCGATGTAGATATACCTGCCTGGAGGGCAGATATTTTACATGAGGTTGATCTTATTGAAGATGTAGCAGTTGGTTATGGATTTGATAAATTTGAAACAGATTTTCCTAAAGCCTTGACATTTGGAAAAGCCCTAGATCATCACAGATTATTAGACAGTCTAAGGAATATTATGATTGGTCTTGGTTTCAATGAAATAACAACATTTACAATTTCAAATCCGAAAGATGAATTCACCAATATGGGTCTAAATATTGGAAAAATGGTTGAAATAGAAAATCCTATTGGTGAAGAATATTCTTCTTTGCGTACAAGCCTTTTACCATCTCTTTTAAAATTATTACGTGAGAACAGACATCATCAATTACCTCAGCAAATATTTGAAGTTGGGATAGTAGTTGATGGACAAGCAAAAAACCGGTATAATCTTGCAGGGATGAAAATTGATGCTAAGGCAAATTTCACCGGATGTAAATCCATTGTTGAAGCAGTACTTCGAGATATTAGGATTGATTACAATATTAAAGAAAAAAATAATCCTGCGTTTGTATCTGGAAGATGCGCCTCGATTATAAAAAAAGATAAAGAAATTGGTTTTTTTGGTGAAATCCATCCAAAAACTATTCTATTATTTGACCTTGAACATCCTATTATTGCATTTGAATTATTAATTGATACGCTTCAGTAGGTTATCTAATGACAATTAGTTGTACAAAGTGCAAAAAACCTGCTGTTACTTTTATTAGATACAATGGAACCCATTTATGTGAAAATCATTTTATTGAATATTTTCTAAGAAGAGTTAAAAAGGATATTAAAAAACAAGGGAAAACTGAGGGAGAATCAAAAATTGGAATTGCAATTTCCGGTGGAAAAGATAGTACAGTTGCATTACATGTAATAAGTGATATTTTTTCTACTCGATCATCTGTTTATTTATATGGAATTACTGTTGATGAAGGCATTAAAGGATATCGAGATGTAAGTATTAAATCCGCCAAAAAAAATTGTGATATACTAGAATTAGAACATCATATTATCTCTTTTAAAGACGTTATAGGAAAGACTATGGACGATATTTCATTAATTCATGATGAGCTTGGGGAATGTACCTATTGTGGTGTATTTAGAAGATTTTGTCTAAATAAATTAACAAAGGAACTTGGTGTAAATAAGCTTGTTACTGGTCATAATCTGGATGATATGTCTCAATCTATCTTGATGAATTTTGTTGGTGGAGATATGCAAAAACTTGCCCGGTTAGGTCCCCATAAAAAGATACAACCAGGGTTAGTTCCCCGTGTTATGCCTCTTAGAACTATCCCTGAAAAAGAAGTCATGCTTTATGCTATTTTAAAAGGTATTGAGTTTCACAATGCAGAATGTCCTTATTCAATTCGTGCTTCAAGAAGATATTTCAGGGCAATAATTGATAATTTAGAATATAATAATCCAGGCACTAGACACAGTATTATAAACAGCTATGAGAGCTTAAAAGATTTGTTAATTCAAAAATATCCACCAGCTAATTTAAATCAATGTGAAAAATGTAATGAACCTACTTCTCAGAAAGTTTGTAAAACATGTATATTAAAAGACAGAATCCTATGATATAAATCATTCTCTTTTTACATCAACTTTTAGGTAGCATAGTTCTCCAAGTTTTGCTTCAATAACATCATTTTCAAATAATTCTCCCACGCCTTCGGGAGTCCCTGTTAGGATTAAATCCCCCTTTTTAAGAGTCATTATTTTTGAAATAAATTCAATGATTTTTTCTACTGAGAATATCATATATTTTGTATTTGACCTCTGTTTCAGCTTTCCATTTATTTTTAACTCAAGGTCTAAATCATGTGGATTTGGTATTTCCTTTTTCAATACAACATTACTTATTGGAGCAAACGTGTCAAACCCTTTTGCAATGCTCCAAGGCAAACCGTTTTTTTTTGCATCAGATTGTATGTCTCTTGCAGTTACATCCAAAGCAACAAGGTAGCCTAAGACATAATCTATTGCATCTTTTTCTAAAATATATTTACCATTTTTTCCTATGACTACTCCTAATTCTATCTCATGATGAACACAATTAGACATTTTTGGAAGTATTATAGATTGATTATTGAATATAACTGAGCTTTCGGGTTTTAAAAAAACGATAGGATCTTTTGTTATCTTGACATCCATTTCTTGGGCATGTTTTTTATAAGTCCTTGCAAGACAGATTATCTTTCCTATATTTACATGTTCTTCATGGTTTTGGAAAATATATTCAGTCATAATGTTGGTAATAACATAAAAACTGTTTAAACTTTTTACATCAAATTTTTAAAAAAAATCTTTAAAATAATTTTACAAAAATTTTTTGGGTAACAGCTGTAAAGATAGTGGGTATTGGTTGTACAATAAACCGTTTATAAGGTAATCGACAAAAATCAAGTTGTGGTGATTTACTATGAATGGTTTATTTGTAAGAGCTTTGAAAAAGAAGTTTGAAATGACAGAAGAAGATGCATCATCTCTTGCTAAAACCGTTGATGAAATTTTTAATGGAGAAGAAGAAGTTGAGGATATGAGTATTGATAAACATGTTAGATCCTTGTTTTATGAGTTACATAAAGAAAATTTTCTTAAACTCAGGAGAGAAGAATACAAGGAAAAGGGTAAATTTATGAGGAAATATTACTGGTCTTATAATAACGATGCTATCAAACAAGAGGCATATAGAAAACCTATGGTGGAAGATCCTTACAAGGTTTATCAGAATATACCTAGAAACGCTTGGTTGATACGTTCGTATAACACTTAAATGATTTTTATAAATGATTGATTTATTTTTCGTAGCCACCTATTTTTAAACTAGGATCTCCTAAAAGTACATGTGTTTCCACAATCTTCGCTTCGTATTGATCTTTAAAAACAGGGAAATTTTTTACATAATCTGTAACTGTTTGTCCGTACGTTTCTCCTAGAATATCAATTTCTTCTTCGTTATATAATCTGAAAAACTGTGTTTCAAACCAACCATCACGACCTTCAATACAGTCTGGGATGTCATTGTCATTTTCATCTCCAATTCCAACCCCGCCGTAACCAACACTACCAATAGATGCGATACATCCACCACCTTTTATTTTTACAAAAACCCAACTCCAACATTCTAAAGCCCATTTGAATAAGTAGTAAGAACCAAATTTTGTTTCATTATATGAAAAAAATGCAAGTCCTTCTTCAAGTAGTCCTTTAATAAAATTTATGGGTGCTACATCAAACTCACTGTTATGACATCCACCAACTATTAAAATTGGATACATCCTGTCATTTGAAAGCTTCTTCATATGTTTATTTTCATAGCTTTCGCTCCAGTTAATATAATCACCGTTAAAGTGAGTCCCCCATTTTCTAGGGTTGCCGTGTCCAACAAAATATAGAAAACCTGAACCTTTGCAAATTTCGTTATGAATATTTTTACGTGTCAGGTTTCCAAGAGATGCATATATTTTTACTGGGTTAAATTCTGTCATATATTCTAATGCCTTTTCGGTGGCTACTTCTCCTTCATCATAATCTGTTCCACCTTCTAATCTTTTATCAAAAGTATCTCCCCCACAAACTATCATAGTATTAAACCATTCTGAGCCAGATGCGTTTTGTTCATAATCTATTATTTTCTCTACCATTGTTTTTACTTCATGTTTAAACATGCATGCGAGTCTACCGACGTAAACATCTGGTGATAGGTCAACCTTATCTTGCATAACGAATCCGTCAGGCCATTCGCCATAATTACCATCATTGTCTGTATCCCAGCTTGAAAAGTTACCCTCAGAATCAAAAATATCAGAATAATATAAATCAGTTGCAAATTCTAATTCTTCATATGTGCCACCTGCATCTGTTTCTAGATGGGTGTATCTAATGGGAACATTTCTGAAATCACCAACAAACATTACATATGTTATATTCCAATTTTCTATTGCGCCTTTAATAAAATATTTTATTTTCTCTGGTTTATCTCTTCCTTGTATAAAAGCGTCGTTGTAGATTTCTTTTACGGTGACAAGTTTTGTTCGGATACCGTGGTTTTCTTTATGATCAATAAGTGGTGTGAGAAGTGAAGCATATAATTTAGAAGTTATAATAAGAAGATCATATTCGTCATTATTAATCAAGTTTTTAAGAGGTTCTTCATAGGTTATTTCTAATTTTATAAAATTGATTGATTGAATAGTATCTAATACAGGATTATATCTTACCGGGTTTATCTGTACTGTTAGAAAAGTAGTGTGTTCATTATTTCTATTTAGCCCACCTACAAGTTTGTATGAAAACCAATTTTCAGGGTAAAATCTATTGCTATTATAGATTTCTTTGTTTTTTTCTACTTCCTCAACATCTTTTTGATTGTAATAAACAGCAGGTTTAGCTGCAGGAGTTACTTCTTTGTTTATTTGAATTTCTTTTATTACAGAAATTATACATTTTATATCTTTAATGTGAGTACCTAGTGGAAACTCATACGTTTTTAAATAAATGGGAAGAATTGGCTCACCAGTTTTTTTAAAAAATGAATTTGTTTCTTTGACATGTAAGTTTAAGAATATTTCGTTCTCTTTTATTTCAGGTGTAGAAAATTGTTTAACTAATTCTAATATTTTGTTATTGTTTGATTTATTTATTTGTGTGTTATTTGAAGTAATGTTAAATGCATTGATACTACTTGATATTAGTATCAATGTTAGAATTATTGCTGTTACTGCTAAGGTTTTCCTTTTTTTCATATTTAATTCCCCTAACTATATTATTAAAGAAAGATTGTTATAAAAATTTTTTGATTATTTACTGGATTGATTTTAAATTCATGAGAAAAGCTTATTAACAGCTAATTTAGTTCAAGTGTGGAGCTATGGAAGAAAAAAATAATGAATCAGAAGAAATAAGCCGAATGTTTTCAGATGAAAAAGGGCAGATGAAGTTAGACGAAGAATTAGCTTTTTTTATCCATAGATTTAATTCAGATATTGAAACCATAGAGTGTATGCCTGCTTTTGAAGACCATTTAAAAGAGTTATTTCCTGAGAGGAAGAAAGAATAATATTAAACTCAATTTTTGTATTTTCTTTATTACGAAACGCATATAAAACTTAATCAAATACAGAGCAGTGGAGGGTTTATGGATAATATCAATAGGCTATATTCAGATAGAGCAGGAAAAATGAGAAAATCAGAGATTCGTGAGCTTTTAAAAGTAACACAGGATCCTGAAATTATTTCTTTTGCTGGTGGGCTTCCTAACCCGAAATCTTTTCCTATTGATGATTTAAAAGATGTTGTTCAAACTGTTTTAAATGATTATGGAAGAATTGCTCTTCAGTATGGTACTACTCAGGGTTTTGATGGACTTAGAGAATCTATTGTAGAACGCTCTTACAAAGATGGTATTAATGCATCAAAAGATAACATTATAATAACCACGGGGTCACAACAGGCCTTAGATACGGTTGGTAAAATATTTCTTAATCCTGGAGATGTTGCATTAGTTGGTCTTCCAACATATCTTGGCGGTATCAATGCTTTTAGAAGTTATGAAGCGAATTTGATAGGTATTCCTCTTGATCAAGATGGTATGATAATCGATATTTTAGAAGAAAAAATTAAGGAATTATTAAAGGATGAAATGATTGTAAAATTTGTATACGTTGTACCGACTTTTCAAAACCCTGCTGGGGTTGTTATGCCTGAGTCACGGAGAAAAAAATTAGTTGATATTGCAAATGAATATGATATTGTAATAGTAGAAGATGATCCTTATAGCAAGCTTCGTTATGATATACCACATATTAAACCTATTAAAGCTTTTGATGACGAAGGTCGTGTAATTTATATGTCAACGTTTTCAAAGATTTTGTCTCCTGGCTTTAGATTGGCATGGACTGTTGCTAGTGAAGAATTAACACGAAAAATGATTATTTGTAAACAAGCTCTTGATCTTTGTACAAACACATTTACACAGTATATTGCAAATGAATTTATTAAAAGTGGTTCACTTGATCTTCATATTATGAAAATTTGTGAGATGTATAAACCAAAACGAGACATTATGATGGAGGCTAAACAAAAGTATTTTCCGGAAGGGTGTATTTGTAATAAACCTAGTGGGGGAATGTTTGCTTGGGCTACATTGCCAAAAGGAATTGATACTGAGATAATGTTTCTTGATGCTTTGAAACAAAAGGTTGCTTATGTTCATGGTAAAGCCTTTTGTGTTGACGGAAGTGGTGGTAGATCCATGAGGTTAAATTTTTCATATTCAACTAATGAACAAATTGAAGAGGGTATGAAACGATTAGGTGCAGTGATTGAAAAAAAATTGAAAATTTTATGTCAATAAAAACTATTTCCATAGTATTAACTTTAATATTATCAAGTTCCTTTTCGGGATGCATACTTTTCCAAAAAACCGAATTTCAATTGATTTCATCAACCGTTATTGATGATGAAGGATTCGTTGGTGTTGAAATTAATTTCAATACCACTGATAAAATTACTCTTAAAATAATCAACCCAAATGGATTGGTAATTTTTTCAGAAGAATTTTATAAAGGAATCCATAATGTAGTTGCTTATCTCGATGAATACAAAGTAACACCTTCATCTGGTAATTACACAATCAAAGCAAGTGATCAAAACGGTAATTCAATTTTTGAAAAATATTTATTTTTCAGCAATCAAAAACCAGATTTGGTTGATGTTGTTGAATACTGGTGGTTAGAAGATAATAAATATTCTATTGTTGGCTTAAATATTACATTGAAAAACAATGGTGATTTACCCATATATCCTTATAAGGTGCATCTTAGGATTGAAGATAAAGAATCGTCTTGGTTTATTTTACCCGCTGTGATTTTACCACTTCAAACTAAAAGTGTATTTTGTATGATTTATATTGGCGACATAGCTATAGGAAATAATGAAATCGCAGTTATAGTTAAAAATTCTCAAGAAGAAACCATTGGAAATAAAACTTATACTGTTTATCCAGTTGAAAATGTTGATGAATTAAAATTTAGCTGGAGGTATATTGGAAAAAAGGATCTTGTGCTACCCGATGTAGAATTTTTATATAATTATTACATTAGTTTAGATCGTTTAGATGCAACAGATTATGCTGCTTATGAATTTGATAGACACGATAATCAATACACAGATTTAGTAACTAATAAATTAAAATCTATTTATGAGTCAACTAATGAAATATCTAATGATGTATCACTTATTAATTATGTAGCATCATTTGTACAAAATTTTGAATATATTGAAGATACAACAGATTGTGATTATCCGCGTTATCCAATAGAGACATTAAAAGAAAAAAAAGGTGACTGTGAGGATAAGGCCATCCTTGCTGCTTCTATTCTTAAAAACCTAGGATATAATGTTTCGCTTATTCAATTACCTAAACATGTGGCAGTAGGGGTAAATTTAGATGAAAATGCAACAAATGAAGATTACTTCGTAGAAAAATATTATTATCTAGAAACAAGTAGTACCAATTGGTTGTTAGGAAAAATTCCTCCAGAACATAAATATCAAACAAATATTACAGTTTTTACGCTTCAATCAAGACCAATTCTTATTCATAGTTGGAAAAATGCAACTCGTTACAGTATCAATGATGGATCAGATTATATTAAAATGAAAATTGTCGTTGAAAATCTTGGGGTAACAACAGCTAGTAGTTTTGATATCTGGACAGCGTTTTTTACTCAGGATGACATTTTTTTCAATGAAAAAACAACTCCAGTATCAAGGCTAGAAGCTGCTACAAAAAAAATTGTAGAGCTAACATTAGATGTTCCGCAAGAATTTTCAACAAAACTCAAAACTCGAATTTATTTAAACGATAAAATGGTTCATGAACGAGAATCGTTATCAAATTTTCCATGAATTTTTAAATAGTGTTTTTAATAATTTCTAATATTCTTTTAGCAGCTTTTTTATCCCCGTCAGATTTTTTAAGTTTATTTGAAAGAGTTTTTGAATTTGTTAAATAAGTATCGTAGTTATTAAAAATATATTTTATAGCATCTAAAAATTTTTCTTCAGTAAAAAAAGTTTTAGATAGCCTAATAGCTTCTCCATGTCTTACTAGATTGTCTAAATTAAATTGTTGCTCACCATTTAAAGGTATTCCAATAGCTGGTTTACCTGAATAAGCAGCGTTATAAACTGTTCCTCGGCCACCGTGAATAACAGCAAGGTCAACTTCTTTGTTTAACTGTGCAATAAATGGTACGAATTTTTTTAAAAGAATATTGTCGTTTAACTTTGGAAGCTCATTGTCTTTTAATAAATTAGTATATGTGGCTATAACATTGTAATCAGTATTATTTAATATTTCAATTATTTTTAAAAATAATCCTTTCATTATTGTTGAACTTCCCATAGATAGAAGAATCGTTTTACCTGGTTTTTTTAAAAACTTATTGATTTCTTCATCTTGTTTTTCTTTATGCTCAAAAAGATCATCTGAAAGTATAGGACCTATATAATTTTCTGCTGGAAAATTTTTTGTTGGTTTAAGACCTAAAAATTCAATATCGTCACTGATAAGAGTATAATTTCCTAATCTGATATCTTGGAAATTTCTAAATCTTTTTTCAACATTGATTTTTTTAGCAATTCGATTAAATTTTTTCGTAATTGGTCCCTTATAACGTAATGTATGCCAATTAGTTAATCGATTTTTAAATGATTGCGGTAGAAGTTGTGTAAAAAACCCTTCTAAATTATCTGGAAATGTTCCAAAATTAGCTTTTAAATATGGTGGTGTTAAAGTCCCAGAAATTACTGAAATAAGGGGGATTTTTCCTGATATGCAAGCCAATATACAATCAAGATATGAACTTGTTTGTACCAATGCTTTGATTCCATTGTCTTTGTATAATTTGATGTGATTGTTGATTAAATCAATTATTTCTTCATCGTTTTTTTTAAAAAAATATCTTGTAATATCTGGTCCACTAGCAATAGGTTTTATTCTTTTTATTTTGAATTTTTGTTCCTTTGCTATGTATTCATAATTACCGCCATGACTAAAAATTACTATTTTTCCTCCAAGTTCTTGATAACTTTTTGCAATTTTTATCAAAGGATAGGTTTCTCCGATATCAAAAAAACCTGGAAAAAAGCCGATTAATGGTTTTTTTTCTGTTTTTTTCATTTTTCAAGTAGTTGGTAGATAAAAAAGTATATAAATGATTTGTTATAATTTGTTATGTACTGGGTCTAGGTGGACGGTTGACAGTGATTTATTTCGCTGAGGAAAGTCCTCTCTCATTCTGAATCAGGATACCGTGCAAGCGGTTAAGGCGAGAGTCTTAGCAGAGGCGCAGAAACGACACAGCTGCTCCTGGAGCAAGCCCAAATATCGGGATCAGTTATTCAGACTGCCTGAAGGTGGGGCGCATAGACGAATGCCGTTAAAACAAAAAGAGGCTTACGGCCTAGACCCAGCACAGTGTATTTTATTTATTGAACGATAGTTTTATATATTGAACGATAGTTCTATTAATTATGTATATTAATAATATGTTCGAAAAATATATGGAATGGAAACTTCTCAAAATATTTCTGAAAAAACCAGATTGTAAATTCTACACAAAAGAAATCTCACGACAAACAGGAATTGGGGCAGGAACAGTAAATACATTCCTTCGCAACATAGAAAAAGATGATATTCTGTTAAAAGAAGTTGTCGGTAATGTTCACCTTTATAAACTCAATAATGAACTCGAACTTGTCAAATACCTAAAGATTGTACATACACTCCTTGAGTTCGAAAACCAGCATTTTATTAAGCAATTACTCAGCAGAAATAATACTACGAGCTCTATCATTTTATATGGTTCTCATGCCAATGGAGAGAACGATTCAAAAAGTGACATCGATCTCTTATTTCTTGTGAATAAAAAAAGGTCATATACGACTCTTTTACAAACGTTAGAAAAAAAAATTAACAAACAAATCTCCATTCAGCAGATGACCATCCCAGAATGGCAAACACTTAAAAGAAAAGATAAAATATTCTATGAATCGATACTTGAAAAACATATTGTATTGTATGGAAGTGAATTACCGTGAGACTTTCGGACTGTTATGAAGAAGGATTACTGAAGAAAACAAAACCATCAAGACAATATGCCTCAAAATCATTAGAAACGAGCCTTAACTATATCGAAGACGCAAAAGATAATCTCAACTTGAAAAATAGTAATCTTGTCATTTTTTGTTGTTATACTGCAATGTTTCATGCTGCAAGAGCCATCCTCTTTTGTGATGGTATAAAAGAACGAAGTCATCTCTGCGTTATCTCATACATTAAAGAAACATATCCTCAATTAAAGAGACTAGCAAATCAGCTAGATACCTATAGAAGAAACAGGCACAACACGCTTTATGCTTTGGATTTTCTTATTTCAGAAGATGAAGCAAAACAAGCAATTGAAGATGCAGAAAAATTTTATAAAAAAATCAAAGAAATGTTAGAGAAAAATATACTATGAAACCCTTAGAGATTTAGTCGCTTTTTTGCTTCTTCTAAAGAATAATGCCTACCTTTCTTGAATTCCTCTTATGATCTTTGGATTTCTTTTTTTGTTTCTTCATTAAGGGCTAGCTCATCTTCATTCATTATCTTCCGCATAAAACAAATATATTATTAATGTTCTTCTGTCTTCAAAATTCAGAATTTATTCTCATTTTCTCATGTTGCAAAGAGGCTTACGGCCTAGACCCAGCTACTTATGTCTTAACAGGTGCGATTTTTACGTTTCCTGTCTTCAAAAATATTACTTCTGGCTTGGTTAGAAGCAGTAGTTATTACTGGTAGATGTATACTCCTTCTGTCTGGCCGTAAGTTTATAGTGAGCTTATGACTTGAAAAAATCGTTTAATAAAAGTAAAAACGTCATTATTATTGAAGTTTGTTTTCAATATATATCATCATATTGACATGTTCTTTAATATTAATATCATTATTAACCGCTAGTATATGTTCCAACCCGTCTTTCTGACCCAGTCTTCCAATGAGTTTTGGAATCCTCCGAATAACCATTTCTTTCCAATCATCATTTGCCTTGATTATCTCAATAACTTTTTCCACATCACAAATATCAAGCAATACTTGTGAATCGAAATTGTTTTTGTAGTCCACAGGGAGACCTAGCTTTACTGCAGCCATATGTTCTGCAGATGGAACCTTCACCCTTACTTTACCTTCTTTCAGATGGTATGATATTTCTCTTTCCTCAAACTCAGTTAAACTAAATTCAAAGTAATGTTGAGTCTGCGATTCTTTTATTCTCGGTCCTGAGATTTCAATTCTTAACTCCACTTGTTCTATTGTTTCTCTTATCTCTTCAGGAATCTGGACATGAGGATAATATTTATGATAGAATTGGATGCCCCATTCATTCTTTCGTATATTCATTCCAATAGCTGATAGTTTTGATTCAATTTTACCCATTTCTACAGAATCTGTTACGCCATCGATATCTAACGTATAGCGACCATGTTTATCTCCAGTTAAAGCTCTGACAGCCCATCCACCTATTACAATAATATCATCTTTAATTTGTTCTAAAATTGACAATGATTGATCTTCGATATCTTTCTTTATCGGTTCAGGGAAATCTTCGAGATTCATACTCCCCTAACTCCATGTTCAATCGCTCCGATGTCGAGGTAAAGGTTCACGTTCCACTTTTTTTCGTATTTTTGCTCCCATCCAGATTTTCCATATTGTTTTTCATCCTTTAAAAAAATAATTTTTTCATATGTGATGTTATCATGAAATTTTTTAATTATTCCCTTTGGGATGAGTTGATCGTTGATATCGTTAATGATTTCAAGATAACATCCAATCAAATTTACAAGATTGTCTTCAATTGAGATTTCCAGTAGTCGTTTATAGTTGATTTTTTTAGAAGCAAGTAATTTGATGCAAATATCTTCTACTCCCTCCGGAGTTAATATTTGTTTTATAAATATTTCCTCATTTGTAAGCTGTTGTGGTACGCTTTCAAGTACTGTAATTTTTTCTTTCTTTCCTTTTACTAAAAAACCAGTTTTTTTCACCGTAAGGCTTTCGTCAATTTTGTCATACAGGATTTTTTCAATTTCGTCTGGCGTAGTAATAATCTCATCAAACGGAGATGATCCAGAAGTGTAAAATCCGTTGGTTTTATCTTTTGATTTCGTCATTGCATTTAAGATGATCCCAATTGGATGTTCATGAATTTTTTTTACGATTATCGGTTTTTTCTTTTCATATGTAACAAGACCATATCTGGAAAATTGTTGGAAGATTTTTCTCACCGTTTTTTCAGAAAGATTGGTTTCTTTTGAGAGATCCTTGACAGTATTAAATGTATCAAGTAATTTCCATATCTGTTGCGAAGTTTTTCTAAGAAGAATCTCCGGATCTACACCGTAGCTTAGGGATTTAATATAGAATTCTCGTTGTTTTTGATGAAGGTAATCCCTTGGAATATCTACTTTCATTCCCTCTTTTGTTTTGATTTTTATAAGAGTTCCTTCTTTTATCATCTCTTCAATAACATTATAGATAGAATCTTGGGAATAGGGAAGTCGTTTCACTACGGCATTAATCGATTGGGGTTTAATCGAAATCAATCCGAATACAGCTGTTTTAATATTCATAATAAACGGAAGTTATATATTGAAAAATATTTAAATGTTTCCACAATTTTTTTCCGTTTATTTATTTTTTCGACTAAAATGTTGTTACAATACCTATCGTACTCGTGAAAACTCCACTGCACATGGCCGTGAAGTGTCCCGGAGAAGATCCCTTTCCGAAAGGATGTTACTTGTAATATATAAAATCATAAGGAATATTGTTATTTATTCTTTACGTCATTTATTTACAATTTGAACTGACAATAAGAGGCTTACGACCTAGACCCAGGACTTATGTTCTAAAACAGGGTTTTCGTGCTAAAACTTATGTGTTATTGGTATCCGTTTGGTGACTGGCTTTAATTCTTGTTTTCCTTAAAGATATTCAGTTGTTTAATCGTTTTTCTAATCTATTTCCAGCACTGAGATGCCTGATTGAACTATAAACCTCCAACTTTTTTCAATTTTTCATTTTGTAAGCATATTACTGGTTTTGATTGAATCATCTTTTCAGTAAAAGGCATAATGTTATAAAGCAATTTTGTATTTATAATACCAGGATGGGATTATAAATGCACGAAGAACAATACCAAATGATTATAAAGCAACAAAAAACGCCTAGTGAAAGTTTAAGAGAAGATAAAGAATTTTGGCGGGATATTTATTCTTTTTTTAAAGCATATTCAAAAGAATTTGATGAATTATTCAATGTTGTTAAAAAAAAAGTATCTAAATAATGATTTTTAGGATTCATATTCTTTATGTTTAAGTAGGAAAGATGGGTTTTTAGGATATTTTTTTAATTAAAAAAATGTTGATAGATTGTAGTTTATATGTGGAGGAAAAAATGGCAAATGAAGATTTGTTTTTCTTTTTGAAATGGATTGAGAAATGGAAAAAACAACTCCTTAAAGTTATTAAGGATAAGAAGGATGGTAAATAATCATCTTGTAATAATTGAAATGAAATTATAGATTTGGAGAAGGAAAATTAAAGGGAGGTATTGAAATGGATAATGGCTATTATTAGTCCAACTGGAGGTTTTGGACTTGGTTTATGATTGAGTTGTTATCTTGAAAAAATATAGCTCTTGGTATTGGTATATTTGTTGTTTTTATTTCAGCTATTCTTCTGAGTAAACTATATTACTTGTGTAATATGAAAAAGAGACAAAAACTGTGCTAATGCTTGACAGAAACATTAGTTAAATTTATCTTAACAATTTATACATTCTTTTTGCATTTTCAAGCATCGCATGGTTATTATTAAAGAAAATATATACTTGATTAGGATTAGACAACATAATTCGAGCCTTTATATCTTGAAGTTCTTCGTCTGAATAATCGTGCGAATACCATCCTGTTCTCCCATGAATTCTTTCATAGATTGTTGTTTTACTCATTATAATTCTAGGCATTTTTGGAGCATCAATACTCACAAGAAGCACATTATGTTTTTTACCCCATTCAATGATTTCATTTGTAAACATTGAGATATTTCGAAATTCAATAGCGATCTTTTTGTTTCCATATTCTTCAATGAATCCTTCACATCTATCTAGGTTTGTAAATTTCGGTGGGAGTTGAAAAAGATAATAGTGTATACAAGCTTCAAGTGGTGTAAATAGTTTCTTGAATCTCTCAAAAATAGGATATGATTCTTTATTGAGTTTTTTATAATGAGTTATTGACCTATGAACCTTGATCACCCAAGCCAGAGATAATCCTTTCTTCACCCAGGATTTAACCATATTGGGAAAAG
>SMTZ1_10000175_pt1 | contig 53536 bp, 49 predicted proteins | sample DeeMarSWOR136_30_FD_25667 | JGI IMG/M metagenome (IMG submission 25667) | reverse complement strand
AAATCTTAGATAAGGAAATTAGAGAAAATACAGACATTGGAAGGTTATATGGAAATGGAGTTAAAAATATCGGTGAAAAATTAAATGCCCGAAGAGTTCCTCAAGTAAAAGGACAAGGGATTTCTGCTTATGATTGCAGAGTATTTAAAGCAATGGGAGTAACCTATGCAACATCACCTATGGGTGCTGATCATACTAGCGGTGCTGCTATTGCAGGAAGAGTCGCACGGCAAGATAAAAATTATGGTGAGTTAACAAAAAATGAAAGAAAGTTCGACTTATCTTTTGAACTTCAAATATATACTGCCATATTAGACTCTATGGGATGCTGCTACTTTATTGGACCAAGTTATGAAAATATGAAAATTATTGCTAAAGCCATTAATGCTATGTATGGTCTAAAATTAAATCAAGAAGATGTAATCAACATAGGCAAGAATATCATAAAATCCGAAATAGGCTTTAATATTAGGGCAGGAATAACTCAAGATATGAACGACGTTCCTCAATTCTTTAGAGAAGAATCTTCAATTCCTTTAGGTTTAAAATATACTTTTGACAAAGAAGAATTAAAAAATTTTTGGAACAAATTAGATTCCCATAAGTTTTAATTTTATTTATCTAAATTATCAAATTTTGAATTTATTCTTTTGATTACTGCTAAAGCGATCTTTCCTTCAAGTTCTACACATTCATGATAATTATCTTTAAGCCATGGAATACTCCATTCTTCTAGCGGATTAAAATAGCTATAAAAAATTGCCCCAAATTGGATTCTTTTTATACGACATATTGTAGCAATAACATTTAATTCTCCATTTTCCATTGAAATATAACCATGTTTTTGCAATTTCAAAATCTGACTTCTTCTCATTCGATATAATGCTTCATGTGAAAAATTTTTCCCAATATGATAACGATTAGTGCTTTTTTTAGTTTCTTGGATGATTAAATTTAATATATCGGAGGTTATTATAAGTTCATCATTTAGATTTCTCCCATAATAAGAAGAAATACCATCCGGTCCAGTAGTATGTGTAGGAATAACATAATCCAACAATTTTATATCTTTTCCAATCCCCCATGATCCACATACAAGAAGAATTACTCTTGCTCCACATTTAATTAAATCTTCTACCACACAAGAGATTGGAGATGCACCCATAGGAGGTTGTATTGCTGAAATGGAGATCCCTTCATAATTTCCTCTAAAAAGAAGACCCGAACTATATGGATGAAAGGGTAAAAGCCAATCATCTTTTATCATGTTAGCTTCTTCTTTTAAGTATTCTAATAGCATATTTGGAAAATAAATTACTACGTAAGGATCAACCTGAAAATCTTTTTCACTCTTAGTCGAATTTTTTACTGCTAATTTTAAAACATCGTTAGAACTAATACAAAACCTATTTTCCATGTTCTAATTCACCCAAAATAAAGGGATCAAATATCAATTAAAAAATTTTGCCTTTTTAAATATATTTCAACAAATTTTTTTTTTTCATTTGCCATTCTATTATAAATATAATTAAAAAACCAATGATTACTAAAAATAAAGGAGTTAAACTTGTTATAAATCCAAATTGTGCAGTTAGTGGATTAACTCTAAAAATGATACTTAAACATCCATAACCTAGACCAGCTAATAATGCGATTACTTTCTCTTTTTTATAAATAGAAATTGAAAAATGCCAACAAATAACAATAGAAAAATTTGAAGAAAGTAAAGTAATAATTAAAATATTAAATGATAAATTGAAACTAAAGATCAAGCTAAAGATCGTAAGGATAATAGAGATTATGCTAAAAACTATTATAGCTCTTAATAAATTTTCTTTGAAAAAATTAATTTCTAATTTCAGGAAAAAACTCAATAATATCCATAAAAAATCTGTAATAAAAATAATCAGAAAGATTAACCAATTATTTAATATAAAATAATCTAAAAAAAGTGAGGAAAATAAGGCTATTAAAATGAAAGAGGCACCAATAAACCTAAACAAACCTATCTTTTTTATTTGAGTGCGCATTCTGCAAAAATTTTTTTTTATTTTCTTCCCATCTAATTAATTGAGAATTATGTGATACATTTATTATAATTAATGTTTAATTTTGAATTATTATTAAAATAATAATTTAATGTGTTAAGAAAAAATCGTTTTAAACTATATTTATATCAATTTAATTTGTGAAATTTTATGAATAAGGAAAATATTTTAAAAGAATTAGAAGAAATAGTTGGAAACCAATACGCTTCTAATAAGAGTGAAGAACTTTTTATATATTCGCAAGATCCTGGAGCTTCATTACCAAGAGCTGTCGATTTCGTAGTAATGCCTAAAAATACAGAAGAAGTTCAAAAAATTGTGAAACTAGCAAATCGAGAAAAAATCCCAATTGTACCCATGGGTGGTGGATTAACTTTAAGTGGGTTAGTTATTCCTATAAATCGAGGAATTGTTATGGATATGAAACGAATGAACAAGATTATTGAGATTAATGAGTGTAGCAAATATGCACTTATAGAATCTGGTGTAACTACGGGAAATTTATTATCACATCTTAATCACCATTATCCTAAGCTACAGCCTCCGATTCCAGATGCGCCTCCTTCGGCAACCATCGCAGGAAATGTTTTAATCCATGGTTCAGGGTATCTTTCTCAAAAATATGGAGATCACGGAGCCTTAATTAATGGATTAGAGGTAGTTTTACCAACTGGTGAAGTTTGCCGGTTTGGTTCATGCGCAGTTTCTAATTATTGGTTTGCTAGAGGACCAATTCCTGATTTTATTGGGCTATTTATAAGTTCTTTTGGTACAATGGGAATTGTCACTAAACTTTCTATACAATTATTTCCTAAACCAAAGTTAAGAGACGTTGTATTTGGATTATTAAAAGATCCAAACGAAATTCCGAACCTCCTCATTAATGTTACTGAAACTGGCTTAGCAGAAGATGTTTTACTTGGAATGCAAGACAAACCTGAATGGATGAAAGGCTATATCTTCATTATGGCATATATTACTGGCGATACTCAAGAAGAAATAGATTCTAATACAAAAATCTTTAAGAAAGTATATCGGCAATCTAATGCGAGATTTATGAAACCACCTCAAAAGGTTTTAAATGTTTATTTAGAGAAACCTATTTTTGCTGCAGCAGCAGCAGATTTTAGAAAAGGAGGAGGTTTTGAATATGTTGGAGCAAATATGCCATTAGAAAATGTTCCTCAGGCTTATATACGAGCTGCTGAGATATCCCGAAATCATGGAATACCTCCTACTATTGGATCTAGATTAATTGGAGGGACACACAATATTGTCGTATTCTTCTCATATTCCTTTAATCGTGCTGATCCAAGAGATATGGAAAATGCAAGAGATGCATTGCATCAAACTAATAAATTAGTATTAGAATTAGGAGGGCTACCATGGAAAGTCGAATTAGATGGTCAAAAATTAGTTCTTGAAAAAATGGATTCTAATTACAAAAAAGTATTAAAAGCAATTAAAAATATGTTAGATCCAAATGGAATTATGAATCCCGGCAATTGGGAGGTGATTTAGAAATTACATTAAATAAAGAATTAGATTGGAAAGATATTATACATAGATGCTTTCGATGCGGTTATTGTAAATTTACGAATGATTTTTCAGATTATAATTGTCCCTCTTATAAACAATTTGGATTCGAAACATATAGCACAGGAGGAAGATTATGGTTAGCCTATGGTTTAATAAATGGAGAAATAAGCTGGAATAATAACGTAGCTAACGTTTTATATGCATGTACGACGTGTGGTAATTGCTCTGAAAATTGTAGGTTTGATAAATTTAAAGATTTCCTTGTAGATTTTATCGAAGCTGCTAGGGCTGAAGCAGTAAAAAATGGATTTTGCCCCGATAAGCAAAAAGTTCTATTGGAACGAACAAGAAATACAAATATGTTTAATCCTTATGGTGAAACCAATTCTGATAATAAATTATTAAAAGAGAAATATAACTTACCCGATGAAGCAGAATGGGTTTATTATATAGGATGTACCTCAAATTATCGCCAATTGAATTTAAGGGATGCAACAATAAGATTTCTTAAAAGAGCAAAAATTAATTTTACTTTAATAGATGAACACTGCTGTTGTAGTCCCATTATAAGAACAGGACAAATTGAACCTGTAAAAGATTTTATAAACTATAACATAACTCAACTTAAAAATGTAGGTGCTAAAAAGATAATCACTTCATGTGCCGGATGTTATAGAACAATAAATAAAGATTGGCCGAAGTTTGGAGCGGACTATGATTTTGAAGTTTATCATACAGTAGATTTAATTAATACATTATTAGAAGAGGGAAAGTTAAAATTTAAAACAGATTATAACAAAACTCTTACTTATCACGACCCTTGCCATATGGGACGCCATATGGGATTGTATGAAATACCAAGAAAAGTCTATAAACAGATTCCTGGTATCAATTTTAAGGAAATGAAAAGAAATAGGGAAAATGCGTGGTGTTGTGGTGCTGGAGGGGGTATTAAGATAGGATATCCTGACTGGGCTGTTGAGATTTCAAAAGAAAGACTTGAAGAAGCAAAAGAAACTGGAGCAACAGTTATTTCTTCAATTTGTCCTTTTTGTAGAACAAATTTAAGTGATGCCAATGAGAAATTTAAAATGGGTTTCGAAATTAAAGACTTAGTAGAAATCTTAGATAATTTTGAACTAGAATTTATTGATGATAATCTGCCATCTTAAACAAAAATTTTTTTATATTATTTAAATTTAAAGTTTAATTAGCCAGATTTATAATTATATTATATGAAGGTGATTCTAATTGAGATTAGGAGCTCATATGAGTGTTGCGGGTGGTAAAGATACAGCCCTTGAAGCGGGTAAAGAACTTGGATGTGAATCTATTCAAGTTTTTATACGAAATGTTCGTGGTTGGTCCTCGAAACCCTTGGATCAAAAAGAAATTGATCAATTCATAAAAAAAAAAGAAATATTGAAAAACGAAATTTGGCCCCTTTTATCTCATAATAGTTATTTAATAAATTTAGCAACCTCAGATTCAGAAAAATTAAAAAAATCTTATATTGCTATGCAAGATGAATTAATTAAGGTAGAGCAGTTAAAATTGGATTATGTGGTAATACATCCCGGTACTTATAATATTCAAGATGAAAATGAAACAAAAAAAACCGGATTATCACGTATTGCCCAACAACTAAATAAATTAATGGAAATCAATAAAAAATCAAATATAAAAGTACTATTAGAGACTGTGGCGGGTCAAGGAAACAATTTAGGAAGGAAATTCCATCATTTGAAATATATTATCGACAAAATTACAAATAAAGCGAGAATTGGCGTATGTTTTGATACTTGTCATGCTTTTGCCTCGGGGTATGACTTTACGGAAAAAAAGAAATATAATGAGATGTGGAGTGAATTTGATGATACCATTGGACTAAAATTTTTATATGCTTTCCATCTGAATGATTCTGAAAAAAGTTTAGGCTCTCGTGTAGATCGGCATACCCACATCGGTCAAGGAAAAATTGGTAAAGAACCATTTGGTTTTTTCGTCAATGATGATAGGTTTGAAAATCATCCTGGAATATTAGAGACCCCCAAAGGGAAGGATTTGAAAGAAGATATAATGAATTTAGAGACTTTACGTTCCTTGATAAAATGAGTGTTTATTCTACTTCAAACCAGACGGGACTCTTATCATTGGTAATACCATTGTAATTAATTGTTAGTTCTTCTCCTTTTGAAATATCTCTTCGTGCGATAAACGTAATTGTATTATTATTATAATTAAAAAGATATTCAACATTAGGTTTATATGAATGATTTATAAATTGACAAAAGCTTAGTGCAATAGCACATTTATACTCCGGACCATTTTTAGGATCTTCCCATTCGTACGTGTAATTATATAAAACCGTTTTTTCTATCAAATCATAATCCTTATTAGATATTAAAATAATGGGAGAAATATCAATCACCTTCCCTTTTTTAATAAGTTTTTTGGCGAAAATACCTCTTCCTTTGGATGGTGAAATAAATTTAATTTCTACTAAACTATTCATTGATTTCACTATAATTGATAAAATTTATTTTAATAAAATCTTTATTGATTCAACAGTGTACTTTGTTAATATATTTATTTTATCTCCGCTAAATGTGACCAGATTCTTATCATTGCCGATTTGATGAAAATAATCCGAGGAATACCCATAAGACGTAAATGTTTAGGAAATGCAGTTAGTTAACTGATTACAGGTGTAATTATGAGCAGGGAGCCCATATTCATCAGTTATCCAATTTCCAAAAGAATCGCTTCCATTCATATTAACTATTCCCTATTCAATTGAAGCATGTCTTTCATCTATATCTTCTTCTTTTACTCCAATGATCTTCATTAATGTTCCAGTAATTGAATCGAGTATTGCTAAAACTGAAATATCAAAAAGTGATGTGTAAGGAGCTAGAGTACTTTTTGAAATTGCTAGGTCTTTACTTTTACCTTCTATTTCAATAAGCATATCAGATAGTTTTGCAATAGTACTATAGGGATTTCCGGTAAATAAAATAATTTTTCCTCCAATTTCTTTTGCCTGTTGAGCAATTGCTTTTGGAGAGGGCGTTTCACCACTTCCAGAAATTATAACTAATAGATCATTTTTTGTATAGCGATGGGTGATGGCATCAGAGATATAGCAAGATTTAATTCCTAAATGCATTAACCTTTGTGCAAAACATCGCCCAATAAATCCTGATCTTCCCGCACCATATACGAAAATCATCTTATTTTTAGCATATATTTTGTAAATAAGCTCAATAATTTTGATAACACTTTCTAAGTTAATGATTTCTGAATTTTTTTTTATTATCTCTTCTATTTCGAGCATGGTGTTAATAAATCTCTCACGAGTTTCTTCAACATTCATTTGTTTTACCTCTTTTCCTCTATTCTTCTCTAAATATTTCAGGGTGTACGCATTTTCTCCATTGATCAACAGTTTCTTTTGGACCTAAACCAATTATCAAATCTCCTACATTAAAAACAAAATCAGAATTAAAACTATAAATCCACTTATTTTCTCTTTTTAGTGCTATTATATGAAAACCTCTTTTATAGCGCTGATCTTGTAGTTGTTGATATGTTTTTGATTTAAAAAATGAGTCTTTTGATAAAGTCTCACGTACTACTACTTCTGAAGTTTCTTCTATAGCTTTTTGAAGAATGAAATGAGGTTTAAATCCTTTTAGAATATTTTCTGCAATATTAGCAGCAGCATCAGCAATTTGTTCACATGAAAAAATTATACGCATAATCCCGGTTAGATCTCTTGGATTGTCAACTAGATGAGCAAAATCTAAAAGATCTTTCTCAAAAGCAATATTAAGACCATCCATTAATTGCTCCATTTCTAAAACATCCTCAGCAACTTCATAGCTATTAAAGAAAAGAGATGCTAATGAAAGTTCAATCATCGTTTCTGATATATCAGTTATTAATACATAATTTCTTTTTAGTTCTTGAATTTCTTCAAAAATTTCTGGATTTTTAAGATCAAAATTTGGTTCAATTCTTTCATTATTTAGTTGAAAAGAGATAGATTCATCATCACATGCTAACTTCTTTAATTCTCTTATAGGTTCAATTTCGCCTTTTATGATGAGAAGATCATCTTTTAGAATTATTGCATCTTTGCTAAATATCCATTTATCATTTCTTTTAATCGCGATTAAATCAACGCCATGCTTAGATCTAAAATGAATTTCGCGACGATCTATTCCAATAAACTCACATTTATCCTTTACTGTAATCTTTACGATGGGTTCTGGAACTTCGTCCCAAAAAAGTTGAGTAAATTCACAAATATTATTATTTATAAATATTACTTTAGCGATATCTGCAAGCGCATCAGAAATTTTATCGATCGAATAGCCCATTACTACGATGGGTTCTAACTTTTTTGCTTCCTTAAATCCCCCCGTTTGAGTCTGAATTATTTGTAAATTTAATAGAAAAGTTAATTCATGAATCCGCTTCTCAATTTTGGAGGCTTCCTCAGCAATTTCTTTACTACCAAACTTAATTGCACTATATGCTAAATCTACCATTCGATCGATATCTTGTTTCATTTCTTTTAAAATTTCTTTTAATGATAAAGGCTGATATTTAAATTTCTTTTTTTTCATTCCATGCATTTTATTCTTACCACATTCCTTTTCTTGATTTAATTCTATATAAATATTTGGATAAAAATTATAATAAATAATGGAGTTAAAAAATCCGCTGCGGACGTTACAAAAGGGATTAAAAAATTGTTAGGATCTCTTCCTCTTTTAAATAAAAAAATAGAACTGATAAATAAGAATATAAACAGGATTCCAAAAAGTAGCAAAATAGTTAAGATCAAAATTGAAATTATTAAGAAAGGGTTTACAATTTCTATTCCTGTTACACTTCCTATAGTATATCCTAAGATTATTAATGCAGCTAAACTTAATAAAATTGTTATTAATAATCCAAAAAAGTCTTCTATCAATCTATCTGACTTTTGAACTTTAGGGGATATAGTACCAATATATAAATGTGAGGTTAAACGAGATATCAATACTGTAGAAATATCTCCAATCAGAGAATTTAACGATGGTAATACTAAAAGGATAATTGGAAAACTATACAATACTTCTTCATTACCTGATAAAAGTGTACCAGAAAATAGTCCCATAATTGATGATAATATAACTATTATAATAGATTCTTTGAATATTTTCTTAAAATATTCCAATTAAGGCACCCCCAACATTAATAATGTAATATAGAAGCTAAGTACTGTAAAGAAATCATCTATAGCTGTCATAATTGGATTTACTACATTGTTAGGATCTAATCCTTTCTTAAAAACTATATAATTTAATGTGGTTGAGCAAGGTATTGATACTGATAGAGTTAACAAAATAGCAATTATAGGAATAATAATAAGTAATCCTATCGGTATTATAAAAAGCTTCACTAAAATAAGATTCAAAAGAATACTAAATATTCCAATTATAATGGCTGTGAATAATGAAAGAGTATAAGTGGCTATAACATTTTCGATCCATGATCTTTTATTAAATTCGCCTATTATAAGGTCTCTTGAAGTTCGTGCAATAAAGGGGCCGCTAATATTTCCTCTAAGAGAAAGTAAAGCAGGTATAATTAAAATAAGTATAAGGAAGCTTTCAAAAGGCAAAATTAAAAGAGTTAAAATAATACCTGCGAGGATATCTCCCACAATAGAAACAACTTCAGATGGAAATGTTTCTTTGACAATTTTACCTTTTGTATCGTGCATTTCCATATATCATCATCCTCAGAATTGGATGATTCAGATCTTTTACTTTCAAACATTTTTCCTTAATTACTTTAAGAAAATTTATTATTTAAATATTCCTAAGATTTAATTTAGTATTAAGATTTAGTAAATGTAACAATTAAATTAATGGAAATCCTAATTAGAAAGAGATTTACTATAATTTTTTTTAAATAGTTAGGTTTGACTAAAACAACTTTAACTAAAAAGAGGATCTATATTATTTTATACAAATTAATAAGCTAAAAAGATATAGTTAGTAAACCACATTTTCATAAATTTTAAAAAATTCAATTAGTTATTCAAATTAGATAATCACCAAACCTCTTTAAAAGATAAATTATGAAATTCATGCGTTATGAATCTCGCTTTTTAGCAGGAGAATTATTAGCTAATTTTATAGTAGATAATGAGAAACCCTTAAGTGAAGAGATTTTTCAAGATGTACAGCATTTCTTTTGCTTCGCTATTCCTAATGGAGGGGTCCCCGTAGCAGAAGGTTTTTGCACTAAATTAAATATTAAATATGATCTACTTATTGTTCGGAAAATTAAAATTCCGTATAATCCCGAAGCTGGTTTTGGAGCTATAGCCCCTGATGGCAGTGTTTTCATAAATGAATCCCTTTTATATCGATTAAATCTAAATCAAAAGGAAATAGAAAATTCCATAGAATTAACAAAAAATGAAATTAATGAAAGATTGATTTATTACGGAAAAACTACAAATTTAGATGATATATTAAAAAGAAATATTCAGAATAATACAATATTTATGATTGATGATGGATTAGCCTCAGGTTATACTATGTTGGCAGCTATTAAAATGGTTAAGAAATATAAACCTAAACAAATCTTCATTAGTATACCAACTGCTCCATTGCATACAGTTAAGAACTTACAAAAAGAAACAGATAAGATTTTTTGTCCTAATATCAGGGATACTAATTGGTTTGCGGTAGCGGATGCATATAAACACTGGTATGACGTATCAGAGTTAGAAGTTATGGATATAATAACGCATTCGAAATCTTATTATAGGTAACAATATTGAAATCTAAATTATTAAAAGAAAAGTAAAAAAAATAAAATTTTATGAACTAATCAATTGAAAGAGAATAGATGCATGTGGTATAAAGAATTGGTCTCCTTTTTTAATTACAACAGTATGGAAATATTCTGCGAGACCTAAGAAACCTCTGATAACGGATTCATCTTCCTCGAATTTAAATACAACTCTTGCGATAGCTGCACTTGTGCCAAAATTTACTTTATCGTATACCCTTTCATCTATTAGGGGTATCTTTAGTTCATTGACAATTTCATATACTCGTTTTATAAAGAGTTCTCTTTTTGGAATAATAAATCACCTTTTAATATTCAAGAGATAATTATTAAAATTATCAAATGAAGTATGATATATAATATTATTAGATTTAGCATTTTTAATTGTTATTTTTTTTATAGGTTCAGCAAAAATTCGGAGAAAAAGTTTTACTTGTAATAGGTTCATTCAAAAATTATAAAAAACATAAAAACAAAAATATAAATTAATATAATAAAATTATCACTATAAGTATATAGGAAACTACTTTTCAAAAAATTTAGAGGATTTGATTATACATTGGTCTCAAAAGAACAAAAGAAGATGGAAAGAGTAATCAATTTTATGAAAAAAGGCTTAACTTCTTTATCAGACGATCTTGAAGAAACCGTAAAAGGAATTAATGATTTTATAAAATCATTAAATAAAGCTATGAAAGATTTAAAAGAAGTTACTGTTGAAGAAGAAATTCAAACTGTAAGTACCTCCTCTAAAAAGATAGCAGCGCCAACTTCTAACGTTAAAACGGCAGCAGCGAGTACATTATTTAATTTACTGAGCGGTACTGGAGGCACCACCCCTGGAACACCTGCAACGGCTTCAGCAGGCCCTCCAAGTTCTGGTGGACTCCCTAAACCTCCTATTGCAGGATCTCCAAAACCCCCTATTGTTGGTGGACCCCCTAAAGCACCTACAAGTGGTGGACCACCAAAAGCGCCTGCTAGTGGCGGACCTCCTAAAAGACCAAATTTACCTCCTGCTCCGAAGTTACCACCGGCATCTGGAGGTGCACCTCCAATAGCACCTTCTTCAGGAGTAGCTAAGGCACCATCATTTGCGAAAAGGCCTGGACCACCTGCAGCTCCATCAGCAGGCCCACCTAGACCTCCAGGAGGACCTTCACCTACGGCATCAGGAAGTTCTCCAGGAGGTATTGCTGCTGCGGTAGCAGCTAAACCGGGGGGAGGCTTAAGTTCACTACGTGATGAGATGTTAGAAGAATTAAATCGTTTGAAGAAAATCATGAGAGGAGAATAGAAAGAAATTATCAATTATTTGATTATTTATTTTTAAAATTTCGTTTTATTCCATTTTAATCATTTTTTAAAGTGAAGTTTCTCCACTTTCAAACGATCTAGAAAATATTTTAATACCTAAAACAGAAATTGTAACTTAATGCCAATTAAAGAAGATCTCATTTATGAAGATGAAATCCCGATTGTTGTTCCAAAACGTATGATGGTTTTCGCGGGGCATCCTGATGATGAGATAATATCTTGCGGAGGAACTATTCTTAAATATCAAGAATTAGGATCTGAAATTGTTATCATTATTGCTACAAGTGGAATGGGCGGGTATGCCAAGGATTTCCAAAAAGGAGCAATTTTAGAACAAAGGCAAAAAGAAGTAGAGTTAATTAAAAGTGTTCTAAAAACGGAAGTTGTAGAATTAAACTATTCTGATTTACAAGTTAAAAGAGAAATCGTATCAAGAATCACCAATATAATACGAGATTATAAACCTCAAACTATATTAATACCTCACTTTACTGATTTTCATAGAGTTCATCGAAGCTTGTCTTTTATTGTCAGAGAAGCAATTTATCATTGCTCTACAGGTAAAGCTTATGGAGGTCATGGTAGAAATTGGACACCATTGGGAGTTTATTACTACGAATCGCCCTCATGCAAATTTCAATATATAGAAGGATCTGTATTTGTAATTGTGGATATCGAAAAATACTGGATGAAGAAAAAAGAAATTTTCAATCAAGTTTATAAAACACAAAAAGAGGTATTAGAACGGGTCTTGGATTGGGCTGAAGACACTGCCATTTTGAGGGGAAACGAAATTAATTCTTCTTATGGTGAAGCTTTTATTCCAATGACAGAATATACACCTTTGAAAATTTTATTGGTTTAAAAAAAAGCTTTAATGATACAATACTTAATTATTTATATAAAATTTTGAAAAATTTTGGCAAGAAGTATGGGAAATCTCACTGTAGTTTTAGATCTTGGACAATTTGCTACAAAATGTGGATTTGCAGGTGAGGATTATCCAAGTCAAGTGTTCTTTACTATAGTGGGAACACCAAAATATCAACAGATCGATTTTGACTATGGTGGAACTCGTCAAGAAGAATTTTATGTAGGAGATGAAATTCAATCTTTAGGATTGTATAAGGTTTTTTATCCTATTGAAAAAGGAATAATCCAAGACTGGATTTCTTTTGAAAAAATTATTGATTATATTTTCTATAATCTTAGGGTTGATCCTAGTTTAGTTAATGTGCTATTCGCTATCCACCCATTATTTCCTCACCAAGATTTATCCCGATTGTTTGAATTGTTTCTAGAACATTATCAATGTAATGCCTTCTATCCCGTATTAGATTCTATGCTTACACTATATTCAGGAGGGTTTCAAACGGGATTAGTTATAGAAATAGGAGATAGTATCACTAGAATTGTACCTATATATGAGGGTTATAAATTAGATCATGCAATTCGAATCTTAGATATTGGAGGAAGAAGATTAACTAGGTACATGGAAAAGATTTTGGGTGAAATAGGTTATTCTGCGGACTCATCTATAAGAAGAGAGCTAGTGCGTGCGTTAAAAGAAAAAGCCTGTTTTGTGTCCTTAGATTACAAAGAAGATCTTAAAAGAGTTGAACAATATGAAAAGCAATACTCTTTACCAGATGGATCCACAATTTCTTTAGGAAAGGAGAGATTTGAAGTTCCAGAACTTCTTTTTAATCCAACTTTAGAACTAGAAGAAGACCCTTTACCAGAGGCAATTATGGATGTTATAGGTGCTTGTGATTTGGATATTCGTCCAGATTTATTAAATAATATCTTCTTATCTGGCGGATCATCGATGTTTCCTAATTTAAAGTCACGAATCTATCAAGAATTAGAGATTCAGTTAGCAAAGCGCAAGAAAAAAAGCCAATCAATAAAAATTATAGCTCCAAGAGAAAGAGTCTTTTCGGTATGGGTGGGAGGATCTATTTTAGCTATGATTCCAGAATTCTCACAGAATTGGGTAACCAGAGAAAAATATTTTAAAAAGGGTATTCCTGAAGGACTTCTATAGCCAAACGATTTTATAAAAGAAAGGCAACTTTTTTTCTACAACCTTCACGTATTACAAGCATAATACACTTCATTAATAATATTATTCTGATATTATCTCTTATAAAAACTAAATTTTTATAAAAGTGAATATAGATATGCAAGACTCTCAAAATGACAATGGGAATCAATTTAATCTTTTAAAAAAATATTACAAACCTGATTATTCCCAGTTGTTTAATAAAATTAAAGAAATTAAAACACCAGTTAAAACCGATATTTTAGTTGGATTACTCGATGGTAATTGGCATTCAGAATTGGATTTAATAAGAATTGCTAAAAAACAACAAAAATATATGGGAGCGGTAACGCTTGGAACAATGGTTCATTCATTAAATCATACGCTTAAAAATGATTATGTGGAAAAAAAAGTTATCAATGGTAAAATGTTTTATAAAATTTCAGATAATTATGTGGGCTTAACTCGGGCAGCGTTTAATAAATATCGATTTAAGATGGAATAATCATCTATTTTATCCTTTTTTTAAAGATTTGATAGTAATAAAATTTAAGATCAATATTAAGATAGTTAAATAATATCCTAGACCTACAACACTAAAGAAGGTAACAAAATTCGGTAAACTCAAAATTATGATATTAATTCCAAATATTACTAAAAGAAAAATTATCAAAATAATATTCACTCGATATAATTTTAATGAATGAATTATATTAGATTTTGTAAAGGACGCCATAATTGAATTTAATCCTATAAGTATAATGATTAAAAAGAGTATAACTGCAATAATGTTCTCAGGAGGGTGTAAATTAACTAAACTGAAACCATTATTATTTACTGAATACCCCCAGAAATAGATTTTAACATTGTTTATTGAAAAAATATTAAAATCAAGTTCCCAATTCTCAGGTGGAAAAATAGGAATCTTGCTGATAATCGCTAATACCAAAGAGATTATTCCTGCAATAATACCTGACTTTTTTACCATTATTACTAATTCCTCCAACTATTGAAGTGGATGTTTGATATAGGCAATTAAAGAAATAAGGATATTGATCAATAGAAGATAAAATCCATAATTTAAATATAAGAAAATATCGAAATATCCAAATTGAATTCCGATAATTTCTTGACTATATACTGGGATACCTATAATTGAGAATAAAAAAACCAAGATTAAGAGTATTAAATTGGCATTCATTAATTTTTTTCCTGTTTGAGTTTCTTTTTTACAACCAACAAATGTAATAATTACACTAACTATGGAAAGAAGAAATAGAAAAATAAAAGATAATAAATTAACTTCAAACCAAAAAAATAATGTCCCGTTTACACTTAATCCCCAAAGATATATATTGGTATTCTCATAAGTAAAAAGATTTAACGGGAGAGAACTATAAGCATTAAATATAGGGTTTTTTATTCCAAAAAAAGCTAATAACCAGTTTGAACAAGAACCTTCAACTCCAAAATGAATTCCTAAAGGAATGAATTGAAATAAAACTAAGAATGTACTGATTAATCCAGAGATAAACCCTAATCTGTTCATTTTTATCTAAAAGTTGTTCATAATGTTTCCTATGCAATTAATATGAGGACTGATAAAATTTAATTTTATCTTTTTTTGCAGGAATTATTCACAAATTCATAATCATTACAACTGGAACAAAAACCTTGGCTTAAATTATTTTTCAATCCTTCAGTCCAACAATTTGGACATAAATAATAAGAAAAGGCTTTTTTATTTTTCCATGTCATAATTTTAAAGACATTAAAACCACATTTTAAGCAGATCGAAGATTTTACAATATTAATTCGCCCACTTTTAGGTACTGAAAGAAAACTTTTGCAGTTTTTATCGGTACAAGCAAGAAATCTTCTCTTTCCAGGAGGAGTGATGAGTTTCATTGGAGAATTTTTGCACACTGGACATTTTGAAGTTGTAATTTGAACATTTTGCTCATTAATCATCATTTGAGTAACTATTTTATTAGACTCTTTAAAATCGTTAACTTTTACCACTATCTCTTTTTTATTGTGGAGAAATTTATCAAAAAGCAGAAGAAATTTATGTTTAACCATTTTGACAACTTCATCTTTTGTTTTTTTATCTTCTTTTATTTCTTCAAGTAGAGCTTCTACTTCTCTGGTAAATTCCGGCTTTAAAAAGGGTAACCAAATTTTGATTAATTCTTCAATTAGAAATAATCCCAAATCTGTAATAGAATATTGAATTCTTTTACTTCTTTGTATTAACTTTCTTTTAAGAAGGATTTGGATAATTGTGGGACGAGTGGATTTTGTTCCTAAATGCTCTTTTTCCATTAGCTTTAATAGAGTAGTATCGGTATAATTTGGAGGAGCTTGAGTAAATTTTTTATTGCAAGAGATCAATTTAATTGGTAATTCATCACCTTCTATTTCAATATTAGTATCATAACTTTTTTTTAAAAAAGGAGCTATTTCGTAAAATCCCATGAATATCAAGGAAACCAACCGAGATATAAAAATTTCATCCTTAATGAGTAATTTTAAAGTAGTCTTAGATTCTTTAGCCTCTTTACCAAAAAGAGCTAAATAATGTCTAGCTAATATATCATAGACTTTTTTCTGAAGTTCATTTTCAAGTCTTGGATCTTTTAGCTCTAAGCTTTCTATTGGAGTAATAGGAGGATGATCTCCAGCATCTTTTTTACCAATCATAGGAATGATCCTTTCTTCTATTATTAGGTTATTTGTATATTTTCCATATATCGAATGAGTCCCAAATTTTTTCAAGTATTGAATATGGTTAAAATCTACCTTATATTTATCACTTTCTGTCCTTGGGTATGATATTATTTTATTTAAGTACAAATCATTCATCGTTTTCATAGCTAGATTAGCATTGATTTTCAGATATTTTGTTAATAATACTAAAGCTTTTGAAGTGTTTAAGGGAAGAGGAGGTTTACGAGCTAACATTTCTTTTTTATTATTTAAAATTTTAGCTATTTTTTCATTTTTTATTTTCTCGTAAATAGATATGGCTATATGGTGATGATCTTTATTAAATGGATTTTTATGATGAAATGCTTTTATTGATTGAGCCTGATATTCTAAATCAGCTTCTATAATCCAATAAGGTTCGGGTTTGAACTTACTAATTGCTTGATCTCGTAAATATATTAAATACAGTAAAGAGGTTTGAACTCTACCTATAGAAATCAATTTATAATTAAGTTTTCGAAGAAGGGGTCTAAATGTATTAGTTACTTCTCGAGTACTTGAAAATCCAATTATTGCGTCAATAATAGCTCTAGCTTCTCCACTTTCAGCCCAACTCCATTTAGGAGGAATCAAATGATTGAATTTATGTCTAATTTCTCCTTCTTCCAATGAACTTAACCATAATTGATAAACTAAGATGGAGCTATTTTCTTGTTTAACATAAGGAAGTGCATCAATTAATCCAATATTGCATCCCTCAATATCCGCATCAGTACCAATTATACATTGATCACATTTCCTAGCATATTCTTTCAACGTTCTAATATAAGGATATGCATAGCTTATTGGCTTTTTTTTAATAGCATTAGAATCTGTTATTATTTCTCTTGGTATTGAATTTGTCCAACTTTTAAAAGGATCTGTATTTTGATATTCAAGAATATGCCCCCTTAGGGGAATAACATATATATCTTTCGAAGGGATTGTATATACATTCAAAAATTTTGATTTTTTTATTGTATTTACAGTACCAAGAGCTTCTGCAATTGCTAATGCAGCTTTATTTTTTTCAGATACTATTAAAGTTGGCATTGTTTTATTAAAAATATCAAATAATGTTTCTTAATTGGAGTATTAAAATCTATGATTATTGTTTTATAAGATTTTTAAATTTCTAATTCCTTTTAAAAGAAAATTTCTTTGATTCTAAGATGAAAATTAATTTAATTATAATTTTCTATTATTAAGATAATAAAATCAACCTAAAGCAATTAGAAAAGTATTGATTTTATTTATAGGTTTCCTTTAGCTATAAACGAATTATGACATATTTCGCCTAATGGGTAATAGAAAGCTAAATTCTACTCCTTTATCTTTTCCTTCTGATTCAACCCATATTTTTCCTCCATGAGTTTCGATGATTCCTTTGGCAATATAAAGACCCAAACCGGTTCCTTTTTCAAATGTCGAGAAGTTTTCGGTAGTTCGATCTAAAGAAACAAATTTCCCAAATAATTTTTCTATCTCATCTTTAGTTAAGCCCTTTCCATTATCTTTTATATGAAAAACATAACCATCCTCTTGTTCATCGGTGGAAACCTGAATCAAACCTTGGTCCGAGGTGAATTTTACAGCATTTGATAAAATATTAGAGAATACTTGTGATATTCTATATGAATCGACTTCTAATATTAGATTTTCATCAATATTTAATTCAATTTTTAGATCTTTTTGATTTATTTGAAACTCTAAATCTATAATAGAATTTTTAACAATATTATAGATATTTTCTTTTTTTAATATTAAATCCATTTTTTTTGCATCGATCTTCATTACATCCATCAATCGGTTTATGTAATCTTCTAATCGATGTACATTATTTAATACGCGTTGTAAATCATCTTTTATTTCTGGTAATAATGAGTCCTTATCCCTTAATAAGATAAGATCTACATACCCTCCTACAGATATTAAGGGAGTTTTTAACTCATGAGCAGCAATACTAATAAAATCGGTTTTTAATCGATCTAATTCTTTTAATTCAATATTCTGTTTTCTTAAAATTCTTTCAGATTCTTTTAGTTTCTCTTCTGCAATCTTTTTCTCTGTTATATCTTGGATAATTACTTGAGTTATTAACTCCTCACCATGTTTTATAGTAGACAATTCAGATTCTACCCAGAGCGGCCTACCTTTTTTATCATAGATTTTAATAATTTGGGGCCTTACTACTGGTTTTACAGGTTCCCCTTTAGATAATAAATCAGAAATGTCTCTTAAAGCAGACCAAGTATCCTCTGGATAAATGTTAAAAAGATCCTGGTAATTTTTTCCAACAAGATCTTCTTTATTATAACCGAATAATTTTGGAGTGGTTGAATTAATATCAATAATTTCTCCTTTGTAATTCAAAAGAACAATGCTATATGGGGAATTTTCATAGAGATGACGATATTTTTCTTCTGATTCTCTCAATTTTTCTTGAGCTACTTTTTTATCCGTTATATCAACAAATGTTATAAAGTCTGCTATCTTATCTTGATAAGTTATAGCTTTTGAATGGAGTTCTATCCATCTGAGCTCATTCGATTTTGTTATGATTCTACAACTATAATGAGACATAGGCTCAATATCACCCTCCATCTTTTTTCGCAGTTGTCCTAAAACATACGATAAATCATCTGGATGTATATGCTTAACGAACTCATTTTGTGTCCATTTCGATATCTCTTTATTCTCAAATCCAGTAATTTCTGATAAAGCTTGATTAGTAAATACAAGATAACCATCCTGCAAAATTGCTATACCTAACGAACTCTGTTCTGCAATAGTTCTAAATTTTTCTTCAGATTCTCTTAGCTCTTTAGTTCTTTCAAGGACAATCTGTTCAAGTTTTTTATTTAATAATCTCAATTCTTCCTCAGATTTTTGTAATTTTAACGTAGCCTCCTTCTTTTCAGTAATATCTTGGATAATTACCTGAATTAAAAGTTCCTCACCCAATTTAATCCTTGAGCTTTGTATCGTTAACCATAGTTTTTTCTCATCTGCACGAGTAATTTGAAATTCAACTGGTTCAAAAATACCTCCTTTTGTAAATGAATCAAATCTAGTTTTAAAGAATGGGATGAAATGTTCTGGTCTTTCAAAGAGCGAAAGTACATCCATATAATTTTTGCTAATTAAATCATCTTTGGTATATTTTGATAATAATTTATTCGTGGTTGAATTACAATCAATTATTTTTCCATCCTTATCAATAAGCCATATAGTAAAAGGAGAACTTTCAAAGAGGTGACGATATTTTTTTTCAGAGTTTTTTAATCTTATTTCTGCTTGTTTTCGAGATGTTATTTCTCGAGCAAAACTAAGAATTTTAGCGATTTTTCCTCCTTCCTTCAAGGGCACTGCATTAATTTCATAGTCATTAATTTCACCCTGAGCATTTTTAGCAGTAATTTCAAGACCTTGGATTGCCTTTCCTTCCCTTAATTCATTAATTCCTTTCAATAGATCTTCAGGGTTCTCTCCCGCAAAGAATTCTATAAAATTCCTTCCTTTCAACTCTCCCAATTTCATTTTTGACTTTTCAAGAAACACTTGATTTACATCTAAAAAATTACCTTCTAAATCCGTGAGGTAAATAATATCGGGACTGGCACTAAATATTGAATGGTACCTCTCTTCAGACTCTTTTATTCTTTGTTCAGCAACTTTACGTTCAGTTATGTCTCGTCCCATCAGAATTCCCTTAATATTGCCATCTTTATCTTTAAAAACGTTTCCCTTAACTTCAATCCATATCCAACGTCCATCTTTATGTCTAATTCTTGTTTCAAGAAAAGCTTGACCTTTTTCTAAACCATCAACCATAGCCTTTATAGAACGTTTTTTATCATCGGGGTGAACAAAACTAAGCACAGAGTTATTAATAATTTCCTCACTTGTATAGCCTAACATACTTAACCATGGTTGTTCATTAGCATATTCAAATTTTAAATCTTGATTTAAAATAGAAATTAAGTCATAAGCATTTTCAGAAATTAACCGATATTTTTCTTCTGACTGTTTAAGCTTTTGTTCTAAAATATATTTATCACTAATGTCTCTTACGATACCATAAAAACCTAATTTTTTTCCATCAGAATCGGTTTTCAAATACACAGAGGTATCAATATAAACTAGCTCATTATCTTTATTGAAAAATGTGAATTGGGAGTATGTTTGTCCTATCCCTGTCTTATAGACATTATTAAAAATTTCATAAATTGTCTCTCGACTTTTATCATCAGTCATATCTTTATAATTCGTTTTTAGTAACTCAAATCTTAAATATCCCGTAATATTGCATAATGAGTCATTAAAAAACGTAAAATTACCATCTAAATCAACTTCATAATACCCTTCTTGGATATTTTCAAGAATACTTCTATATTTCTCCTCAGACTCTCTTAATTTCTGTCCAGAAAGAATATGTTCAGTTATATCATTATAGGTTGAAAGAACACCCATAACTTCATTTTTATAATCATGAAGGGGAATCCTATTAATTTCAAACCAAGTTTTTTCTTTATTAGGCAGGATCCAAGATTCTATTCCTGATTCACTTTTATCATCTTGAATTACTCTTCTTTCACTTCTCTGAATTTGACTTAAATTGGTTTTAGGCCAATTGAGTTCTTGATCAGTCATATTAACGATGAGTGCTGGATCGTCGATATTATTTATCGAAGCAAACTTTTGATTACAACCTAAGTATTTTAGATTTTTGTCTTTCCAAAAAATAAGTTGTGGGATATTATCAATAACAAGGTCTAACATCTCACGTGTCTTGTGGAATGCTTCTTTTTCGCCTATTGGTTGTAGCAACTTCCAGAATCTTATTTCTGGCAAGGATTCTGCTAATTCTTTCAGCTTTTTTTCGCGTTCTGCCCATTCATTTTCTAACTCTTTAAAGTTGGAAATATTACGTAAAATTAGCAAAATCTTGAGACTCTTATTATTATCTGTAAATCTTCTTCCTTTTACTTCAAAATATCCATAAGTATTTTTTATACGGAATCTTATATGTTCAACGGCTTTCCCAATTTTTAAGATTCTTTGAAGAAATTTAATTGCTGGTTTAATATCGTTGTAATAGATAAAATCCGTAATATACTTTTTTAAACATGAATAACCTAACTGTTCTTGGTGTGTTTTTTCGTTAATATATTCACATTCATAATTTTCATTAAGTATTATGATTAAATCTTCAAAATTTTCAATTAAAATTTGACCAATATTATACGGGGAATTTGAACTTGCTGCCATTTTAGACGAAAACCTTATTGAAATTATTAGAAAATAAATATTTATGATATATTTTTCTAAAAGAAATATTTATAATTAAATTTTTTAATATAATTCCTTATTAAATATATTCGAATGATCATAGGGGTCAATTGATTAAATAATAATTAATTAGAATATCAATTTGCTTGCAAAAAATAATAGTTAATTAAATAAATAACAAAAATCATCTATTTCACAATAAAGTACAGATAATAAGAATGTCATATATAGAGCCTTCTTTTGAAATCGATGATAAGGGTAGAGTAATCTGTCAGTTCCATTCAAAATTTCCCTTTTTTGTAACACCAGAAAAAGATATTTACCAAGAAATGGAAATGGAGAAGTTGTTAACCTGTAAAACATGTGTTCATTACGAAAAAAACGATTGTTATTTTCCAAAAGAAGAATTAGATGAAATTGAAAAAGATAGGACCCTATTCGGTCAATTTTTATGTAAACTTTGTGGAAATAAAGTAGATAGAATGCTTACAGTAATACAAAAATTATACTTTAAGGAGCGACTTAATATTGAGATCCCCTTAATTTGCTGTAATTGTTATGAATATTTAACTAAAAATAGGTTTAGAAAAGAATCACGATGGGATTCTTTGAACGATTTTTTGGGGATAATTACGTCTATACTTTTGATCCCTCTTATTATTGTAATTAATATTACCTTTAGTTTCATCTATATCGCACCATTTATATATCCCTTTATTGTGTGGTATATATTTAAAAGCATAAGAAAATTTATTTTAAGACAAAAAGGGAGAAGATATTATAATAAAAAATTCTATGAAGGCCTTAAAAAAAAAAATACTTAATCTCTATTAACCTAGCTTTCCCACCCAACCTCTAATATGTTTTCTCATTTTTTCCTGCTGAAAAATAATTGTATTTATTTCCTTTGTAGATTTATTGTCTAAGTTATTAATTTCAGGAATAAAGTTATGGGATATGAATAATCGTTTAATATCCTTTGGGATAATATCATTAGAAATTCTTTTGGGATCATTTTTAAAATTTGAAAAATTATTTTCCCAATTTTCCAAAAATTCTTGAATATTATCTTTTAATTCGAAAATTGGTAAAACAGCTAAATTATTTGGGGAAGTAACAGCAATATTAGATCTTTCTACAGTGAATCTATTACCATTAAAAGAGATAGCAATTCCTCCTTCTTTTTTCAACCTCTGAAGCATATTAATATCTGTGATAGAATCACCTATAGCAATCATCTGAGAAATGTCAGTTTTAGTTCTTTTAGAAATATCTTCAACAGCTAATTCTTTCCTCTTACCACCTCTTACCTTAATCTGATTCATAACCTTAATATAATCATTTTCTTTCTCAAACCAAAAGAAGTTATCCAAATCTTTAATAATAGGTTTTAAATCTCTTTGATTTTTAAGATACTTTTTAAAAATATTAACTAGAGTTTTTATATCTTTATTAATGTTTGATAATCCTTTTTTCAGTTTTTTGATGTTCAATTCTGTACAATATACGTGATCTTCGGGAATATTTAGGAACCGTGTGACGTTATGAGCAAAATGAGTGTAGCTTGTTGAAATTATAAAAATTTCCCACTTTTTATGAAGAATAGATATTAAATCTTTACAACCAGGTATTAGACCTAAATTTTTTCTTGCTAAGGCATTTAATTCTTCATCTGTAAATCCAGAAACATACAATGGGGCCATTAATCTTAATGTATCACCGGGTTGATAATCGGGTATACGTAATTCTTCTTTTACACCAGGAACAGCAATTAAATAATCATCATAATTAGAAATCATAAAGAAAAATTCGCCCATATTATAATTATTCAAATTTAGGTGAGGTTTCGTATTTAATAATTTACCAATTTCAGCTGCAAAATCTAAAATACTAATAGGACCTTCTAGATCCCAACAACATACACTTTTTTGGCTCAAGGCTTTTCTATTTGAAGTAGAAATATTAATAATGATTTTGAAATAATAAGATTTAGATTTTCTTTTAAAATCTTCTTATTAAAGAATTATTATTAGTAAAATTAGAGGATTTTTATTATTGTTCTGGATTGTTGACATTAAAAATTCACTTTAAAAATATCGTGAATGGACTTTTCTTTTCTTTCTTCTTCCAAAATTTTGCGCCATTTTGGTTCAATAAGATCAAAAGCTTTTTCAGATAACTTTCTTAAATCTTCATCAGGAGAACTTAAAAAATTACCAATATAAACTAAAGCTCTTTTATCCTTAATCCTAGTTAAGCTTTCTATTATATAAATTATTGACATTTTATCTGCTTCTTGCTGATCCATCTCTTCTTTCAATTTTTCTATAATTGGCAGCGTTGCTCTGCCATCCGCTATTCGTCCCATTGCTTCAATTATTCTATTACACACAGTATGATCTTTTTCAGATTTTAATGCACGGCATAATAAATTTACAGACCTACCATCTTTTAAAAAGCCAAGTTGACGTGCTGCTTCTGCTCTTTTTTCCCAATTTTTATCATGAAATAACTGCTTAATTAAAGCATTAAAATTAGCGTTTTGTACTTGCCAATCCATAATTCAATTTACTAATATTATCAACATTATTATAATATAATCTTTATAAAATATAATTAATGAGAGTATGAAATTAAAATTTATATAAATAATCTAAATATGTAAAATTGAATGCATATGATCAATTCTTTTTTGTAATAATTTTAAAGTACCCACGTCTTTTCTGTGAAAGAGTTTACCCTCTATGCACTCAACTCCTTTTTCAGCAATTTTTTCCGCTTCTTTTAAAGAACTAGAGATTCCTAATACCCCCATCGCCCTAGAAGTAGTAGTATAAATATTTTCTCCTTTTCGATAAACCGAAGCATAATAATATTTTGCTCCAACTGCTTCAATTTTTTCTTTATTTATTTTTACAAGCTCATCTCTTTTAGGTGATATGGGGTACCCTTCTGGGGCTAAATATTTACATACAGTTGCTTTTTTCTCAAATTCTATATTAGAGGATAAATTGCCATTAATAATTCCCATACAAATATCAATAAAATTTGTTTTTAATAAAGGAAGTACATTCATCGCTTCAGGATCTCCCAATCTTGCATTAAATTCGATTAGTTTTATTCCTTTTTTAGTTTTCATATATTGTCCATATAAAAATCCTTTGTATTCGACTCCTGTTTCTGCTTTCACAGCCGCAACTACTTTTTTCATATCTTCAGTAGCCTCCTCTACATCTTTTTCATCAATAAATGGCATTAAATGATTTTCCATGGAATAGGAACCCATACCTCCCGTATTGGGCCCTTTATCATCTTCATAAGCTCTTTTATGATCTTGAACTAAAGGAGATCCAATAACATTCTTCCCATCAACAAAGGTTTGTAAGGTAAATTCTTCTCCTTCTCCTTTCTCCTCTAAAAGAAATGAAGATTTTTTATTTACTAATTCTTGACAATAATTAATAATATCGGTTTTTGAAAAAAGATGATCTCCGTATACTTTTACACCCTTTCCACCTGTTAAACCATCAGGTTTTACCACAATATTTGATTCTCCCAAATCTTTAATATATTGATCAACACCATCCATTGAATTAAATTGTTTACTTTTAAGATTAGAAGATATTTTATATTTCTCTAGTAATTGTCTTGTAAAAATTTTTGAACCCTCAAGTTGAGCAGCTTCTATTTTAGGGCCCACACATGAAATGTTATTTCGTTCTAAAGCATCGACTATACCAATTACTAATGGAGCCTCAGGACCGATTACAGCAAAATCTATCTTGTTGTCTTTACAAAATTTTATTATCTCTTTAAAATCACTTTCTGAGTGAATTTTCATCCTACCTTGACTTAAATCTTCTAAACCAGCATTCTTAAAACTCATAAATGCGAATAAGTTTGCTCCACTACTAACTAACGATTCTCCTATTACATGTTCTCTTGCCCCATGACCAACTATTAATACATTAACCAGATCGCACACCTAAAAGGACTGAATGATATCTAAATTTATTTAAATTTATAATTGTAACAAAATTGCATTATGAATCATTTTAAGCTAATTATTAACCATTTATTATTTCCTAATTTAATAAAAGAGTCGTCTAGTGATATAAAGTAAGTTATCTTCAAACATAATCTTCATTAATAAGAGATAGTACCTTTTAAATACCATTTCAAAATCACTTCATGAAGGAATAACAAAAAGAAATAATATAATTATTCTGATTTACAATATTTAGTATGTAAAATAATCATTTGATAATATGTATTAAAAAAAAGGAGTTATTATAATTTTTGTCCACATTTAGCACAGAATTTTGCTTCTGATGGTAATTCCACTCCGCAGTTTGGACAATTCTGAGTTTGAGCTTCTATTTCAATTTCTTTTTCTTTCTCACTGATAGAAGACCCACAATGTGGACAAAATTTTGCATCTTCATCAATTTTTTCATGACAGTATGGACAATTCACTTTTGCTATGGCCTTTTTTACTACTTCTTTATGAGTTACTACTGCCCTTTGCGGGGGTAGTTCTACCTGTCCTACTCTTACTTCAATTGGGAAAGTAATCATGTGTCCCTTTTTAGATAACAGAGTAGCCTGCAAGTTAAAGATACCATTTTCTCTCGGCAATATAGTAAAAAGCCGATTTTTACTACTTCCACTAGCCATTCCACTATACCATTCTGAATTTACGAGTAACTTAACCTGAGGGGGACCAGATAATTTTACTCTAACCTGAGGGATATAATTTCCTGAAATGTTATGAACGGTAATAAAAAATTCTTTACGTCTACTTAAATTTGCGTATACTGCTTCTGCATTATTTTTTAAATAAATTCTAAAATCAGATTCAGACATATAACCTAGCACCTATTTATAGATTTATTAGTTTTATAAATTTACTAATTATTTTAAATTTAAAGTTATCAGTTTACTAAATAAAAAAACTATTCGAATATATAATATAAGTAGACCAATTTTTTATATATTTGACTAATTTGGATGTAATTTGTTTATAAAGCGAAATCTATATTTATAAAAATTATTTTACATAATACTACTAAACTCGTATAGTTTAATATCATGTCTGAAGAAAAATATAGAAAGGCCGGGCATATAATTGTTAAGGCGGGAATGCTTCCTTTTCCAATTACTGATACATTAATTGAAATCTTAAGATTATTATATACTGAAAAAGAAATTGATTTCATCATTAAAACTTTTAATAGAAAAGCATCGCAAACTATTGAAGAGTTAATTAAGTCTAGTAAATTGGAAAAAGAAAAACTTTTTGAGATAGTCGAACCCCTCGTAAAGAAGGGAGCAGTTTTTAAATCAAAGAGTTCAGCGGGTTTAATGGTTTATAGATTACTTCCATTAATCATGGTTGGGATTTTTGAATACCAATTTATGAAAAAACTAGAGTATTCAGACCACGAAAAGAAAATTGCAGTCTTATTTCAAAAATTATTTGAAGAAATTAGAGAAGTGATTCAGGATAAATATGAGATGTTTTTACCTGTTTTTAGAAATATTCCCCCTATAGATAGAACTGTTCCAATCTTATTAAATGAAGAAGGAAAAGAAATTGTTATAGAAATTGATCAAGATTTAGAAACCCCAATGGAGCATATATTACCTGCTCAAAAAATTGAAGAAGTGATAGATAAATTTGATGATATAGCAGTCGGACATTGCTTTTGTAGGCATCATAAAGAGCTTTTAGGCGAAAATATCGAAGTAGAGGAAACAAGTGAAATTTGCTTCACTTTAGGAAAATCTGCTCGATTTACTGTTGAACAAGGTTTTGCACGGATGATAGATAAAGAAGAAGCAATGAAATTACTACGGAAAGCTGAAAATGCTGGAATGGTTCATAAAGTTTATCACCCATTTGGGAATATTTCAAAAGATGAAACTTCGATTTGTAACTGCCATAAGAGTTATTGTGCTACCTTTGAACTATGGAAATCGGGTACTATGCCAATGATAAATGCTACTAATTATCTTTCAATAATCGATGAAGATTTATGTGTTGGTTGCGGAACTTGTGTTCAGGAATGTCCTGTAGATGCGATTGAACTAAATGACAAGAATAAGGCAGAAAGAAATCCAGAATGGTGTATAGGTTGTGGAGTTTGTGCTCACTTCTGTCCTGAAAATGCTATAACATTACAAGAAGGAATGAGAAAAGTTTATGTTCCTCCCCCAAGGATGAGATAATAAATAATCATTAATCATATTATCCACTTTTTTTTAATATCCTTGAAGTTTTTGTTTAAATAAATCTATAGTATCAGAGATTTCATTTATTTTAAGAGAAAATTCTTTTGGTTGCATCTGTTTCAATTTTTCAAAATTTTCAATAATTTCCTTAAATTCATCTATCCAAATTTTCATTAAAATTTCATGTTCTTTTCCATCAATTTTCTGTTTAATTTCAGTGTTTATTACAGATTTTAATTTTTCCAAGAGTTTTTTCTCATTTACAGTATATGAAATTTTCAGAACATCTTGCTGACCTTTGAGATTTTCGATATCTTGGGAAATTGAAGTTCGATGTTTAATAAATTCATCATTGAATTTTTTTATCATATCCATGATTATCTCTTCTTGAGTCTCAATTGTTTGTTCTATTCTCTTTTGATTTGAATTCAGATCATTTTTTATATTTTTAACTTCATATTCTAATTTATTCACTTGGTCTACTAAATTTTGGAATGTTTTTGGAGATATTAAGGATGAATTTAATTTTTGCTCTAGTTTATTTGTTTGATCTGTTAAGTTTTGAATAATTTTGGGAGAATCTTTTAAAAGATTAACTTTGTTAGTTAATTTATTAATCTGATCGGTTAAATTCAAAATGCTCTTTGGAGTATCTTTTAAATTATTAAATTCGCCTTCTAGTCTTTCCATTTGATCTATTATATTCTGAACTATTTTTGGAGTAATTTCTTCAATTTTTTCCTTTTTTGGAATATAACTTCACCTTTTATTTCTATCTTGATTTGCTATATCCATTTGGTTATCTTCTTTTGAGTTCAATTCTAGGATTGAATCAAGTTTAAGTTCAAAATCCTTCTTGATATAATATAGATCTTCAATTGACTTATCTATTGTAGTAATTAACGAATTTATAGGGGTATTTTTTAGATCTAAAATTACATCCTCAATCATAGATAAATTATCTCGAAAAGTATTTATAATACTATTTTTTATTAAATCTAGATTCATGGAGGTTTTCTTAATCCCTTTGATGCTAGTAATCTTCCTGGCAGGGAGAATATTCTTATTAACCTCTTTTACAACTTTTCTAATAATCGTAGGGGCTAGTTTTTTCTGTAATGATGTGGAATCAATATTTTCTAAATTTATAAGAAGTTGATCAAAATTCTCCACAGATTTATTAATTAAGTTTAAATATTCACTGCTAATTCCTTTTAATTGCAGGGAAGTACTTTCACGTTCTATTTTTTGAAGAAATTTAAAGATGATTGATTCAAAAGCGGCTGAAACATTATTTTGGGTTTTTGCAGAAATAAATACAATTGGATATTCATTAATTTTAGAATTACGAATGCTATTTAACAATATCTGTGAATCTTCTGGCTTAATTAGATCCGACTTATTCCCTACTAAATAGATTAAGCATTCAGGAGAATGTTCAATTAAATTTTTTAAATAGGTTTGTTGAAGTTCTAATAAAGTTTCTTTGGGATTAGATAAATCAAAAACTAGAAATGCAGCATCTAAATTATTAAAAAATACAGGATTTAAAGGATTAAATGATCTTTGACCTCCAATATCCCAAACATTTAATCTGATATGTTTATCCCTCAACAAATACTCTTTTCTTTTTATATTTGAACCAATGGTAGGAATATATATTTCCGGAACTTCTTGATCTAAATAAGAATTGACTATTGATGTTTTTCCAACGCCCCAATAACCTACTATTGAGAGTTTAATGTTAATTTCTGATACAATCATGACTTTGAAATTTATTAAAAAAATTTAATTTAATAAATTATAACAAGAGAGATATATAAATTTGTGTTTCCTTTTGATTGTATATATATGATTAGTTCTACATTTTACGATTTTGGGATTATAAGATAAACAAGTCTCTCCTTAGTGTAATATTAATTCTTTTATATAGCCAACTATAGTAATATTGTTGCGCTTTAATTGTTTGATTAATTTTAAAGGATTGAAATTTTAGAACTAATTATCTATATAAAATCCAAATAAATTATTTTAATTATCAGTAATTTTTGAAAATTTTCGAAAAGCGAAAATAATTCTTTGAATCGCTGTAAAAGTAGTACCAATTGCTAATATTATCATTGTCCACCATAATGAAGTAGGAAACCAAATTTGCATAATTGCTCCAATAAATAGGATAGGTACTCGATCGGTTCGCTCTAATAATCCGACACCATAGAGATCCTTTATTCCCAATGCCTCTATTTTTGCTCTAGTGTATGAGGTTAAAAACGCTCCAATAATTACGATAAGACCAATAAATTGATGAGTATATCCCCCAAGAATAACTCCTGCGAAAATAAAGAAATCTCCAATTCTATCTAACGTGGAGTCTAAAAATGCTCCAAGCTTGGTAGGTCCTTGTAACCTGGCAACTACTCCGTCTAATTGATCAAAAAATTCAATAATAAATAAAGTGATTATAATGAATATTAATAAGTTAAATAAGAATCCGAAAAAGGATAAAATTGCGGAACATAAACCCAAAATGGTAAAAATATTAGCAGGTATTTTAGTTAATTTTTTAGCTAAAGGGAGGAGAAGTTTTTCAGAATATTTTTTCACTTGTAGCAACATAACTATATTCTTTTAAAATAGTCTATAAAATAAAAATAGTAAGATAATATAACAAAAGTAGAAAAGAAAAAATTAGAGATTATATATTGGGTAATACTTCTTCTCTATATATTGAAGGAAGTAATTTGAATCTAAATCTTTTCCTGTTATTCTTTTTATCAAATCAGGCGCCCTATAAATTTTTCCATATTGATGAACGTTCTCTCTTAAATAATTTAATAAGTTAGAGAAATCTCCTTTTTTATAGTCATCAGGCAAGTTAGGGATTTTTTTTATAGCGTCTGAGTATATCTGTGAGGCGTATAAATTTCCTAAAAAGTATGTGGGGAAATAACCTATAGACCCCATTGACCAATGGATATCTTGTAGAACACCTTGTGCATCATCAGGTGGAATAATTCCTAATAAATCTTCCATTCTAGAATTCCATAATTCTGGTAATTCTTTTACTTCAATTTTGCCATCAATTAGATCTTTTTCTAATTCAAATCTTAATATGATATGTAAGCCATAAGTAACCTCATCAGCATTAACTCGTATAAATGAAGGTTGTACAAAATTAACTGATCGATGAAATTCTTCCATTGGGTAGTTCTTCAAAATTTCAGGAAAGTATTTTTGAAATGTTGGATACCAATAAGTCCAAAATTCTTTACTTCGCCCAACTATATTTTCCCACATTCGAGATTGTGATTCATGAATTCCCATTGATGTACCATTGCATAGAATCGTATCATGGAGATCTTTGTTAATACCCATCTCATAGAGTGCATGCCCACATTCGTGTATTGTTCCAAAGATGCATTCGTTCAAGTAATCTTTTTTAGTTCTTGTGGTAATTCGAGTGTCTAACGGTGCAAGTGATTGAGTAAATGGATGAGTTGACCTATCCTGGCGTCCATAACCAAAATCATAGTTCAGCTTTTTAATGATTTCAAGGCTAAGCTCAAATTGTTTGTCGGGATCATAATTTTTCCTTAGAATAGAATCATCAGGTTTATCTGATGAGGAATTGAGTTTTTTAACAAAATTGATCAGTTTTGGTTTAATTGGGTTAAAGATATTTGCGATCCAATTATAAGTAGCACCGGGTTCATATAAATCGATTAAAGTTGAATACATGTCAGGGTGAGTTCCTAGTAGTGAAGCTTTTTCTTTTTGTAATTCAACTGTTTTTTCCAAAATTTTTATAAAAAGTGAAAAGTCGCTCTTTGATCGTGCTTCTCTCCAATCTCTTGCTGCTAATATACTGGTTTCCGCAATTTCAGTTACTAATTTTTCAGGCAGTTTTGTTGCAAGATTATATTCTCTAGTAATTTCTCGCAGCATCGCCTTTTCAATTTCGGTAAGATTAGCTATCTTCTTGGATTCCTCTATTAATTTTCCAACCTTTTCTGAAGTAACTCGTTGATGGATCAATTTTTCTATAAGAGATACTTGTTTTGATCTCCCTTCTAAGGAAAGGTAATTTTGCATATTCACTTCTTGATCCCACGCTAGTACTGCTTCTATATAGTTTAGTCTCATTATATCAGCAAAATATTCCTTAAGCTCATCTATAGCTTTCATTTATAAATCCATTTTTTTTTTTAATTGATGTACATTTAAAAAAATTAGTTAAAGGTATACAAAAAAATTTTGCTTTTTTCTAGCTTTGATTAAATCTTAAGATTTTTATCTCTAAATTGGACTAATTATCAAGATTAAATTAATTCAGATAGGATTTTTTTAGAAAAATTAAATAAATTTTTTAAGTTGAGAGGCTAATAATTTATTATTATTTTTTATCATGAGACTACTAATTGTGAAACATAATTGAGCTATAATATAGATTATTTAGGTTTTATTCCATTTGTGATCATATATATTGTAATCGCAGCTTCAATTATTATTTTCACTGAAAAAGAAAACCGAAAAATTGTAATTTCTTTAATAATTTCAGTTTCTTTAGTTTTTATGAATCTTTTTATAAATATCCCGCTTTTGAGTTTCATTTTTTTCCTCCTATTATTGTTAAACTTGCTTTATTTCCTATTTTTTATTTTATATTCCAAAATAATTTCACCGTCAGATTATTATTTATTTGCAGATGTTGACAATGAAATTTGGGAGGATATTAAAATTAATAAAACCATAGTAGAAAAAGAAGGACCTCAAGGTGATTAACATCGCACTTTCTCTAAATATGGTGATATTAATAACTCAGTTAATTAGCATGTTTTTTGGAGCAATGTTAGCTTTAATAGTTAAAAATAGGAAAATAAGAAAAAATCTGACTTTATATCTGATGGTCTTTAATCTAATATTAAATTCTTTGTTACTCTACTTTTCTTTCGTCAATAACTCAGTAGACAATTACTTAAATTTGAGTTTATCTATAGGTACCTACATTCTAATTGAAGTTATATTTATAGTAGGATTGATTTTGTCTATTTTCTCAAAAAAGGAATTCCAAAAATTTGATTTGGATGACTTATCCGATAGTTTGCTATTGATAATTCTATTAGGATTAATTGGAATAATAATATCTTTTAATTTATTATCCATAATTACTTTTTTTCTCTTAATAATAGTTTGTATCGGCATCATCTTCTACATTAGCGATTATAAGAAGGAATTTAAGGTTTTAAAGCTATATTTTATGGCAACTATTTTTAGTATTATAATGTTATCCTTAGCGACGCTTATAATATTTTTAGAAACCAATAGTTTATCACTGAGTATTATTAAATTTCATAAATTTTCAGACTTCATGAATATTTCAATATCCATTATGTTACTTTTAGGTATCGGAATTCCATGTGGACTTTTTCCACTCTCAGTGTTCCATTTAAAGAATTACTTTCAAGACTGCTCTTATACACAATTACTTCTCTATTCCCTTTTTAATTATATAACAGCTTTTTTAAGTTTAAGAATTTTAAATATGTTTGCTTTTTCTTTAAGTTTTAATAGTTTTATGTTATTAATCTTATCTAGTATAGGATTAATAATCACTTTTTTCTTCATTATAACAGAACTCTTTACTCATTTTGATGGAAACACATATTCAATAAAGAAGTTATATGGATATTCTGTTATCAGTGATTATAACGTTTTTATATTAATATGTACGTTATTACCACTGATTTCAACTATTAATATGGCTATCTTATTTAATATGATATTATATTATCTATTGAATGTAATATCTTTCAAATTACTTCTATTCTATAGTTTTTATCCTGTTATGTTAGAGACTTACGATGACAATATTAGAATTTTAGGGGATTTTTGGAAAAAGCATAAATATTTCTCTTTCATTTTATTCTTAACTGGTCTAATCTTTATTTTCCCTTTAGGATTTATAAGTTTTATTTCAATATTGAATTATTTCTCATTTTATGAAATTATAATGAATTCTTTATTGAATACTATAGCAAATTTGATTTTAGTTTTATTCTCTGTTTATATAGTAATCACACTTATTCTACTTTCGACTTTATTTATTCAAATTTCCTTTAGTAAAAAATCTCAGCATGAGGTAAGAGAGAATGTAGAAGTTGTAGCTAAAACGGATTACTGGCCATTTTATATTTTAATGATTTCTTTTATCCTCTATTTAGTTTTATACTTTATTGGGAACACTGTATTTTTTGATATATTTCAAGAATTTCTCTTAATATTCAACTAGAATTAAAATTCTTAAAATTAAAAACAATTAGATTAGATACTTTCTTGCTTAACGAAAATTTCTGCTGCCATTTTAATATCTTCAAAAGTCAACGGTCTTGTGAGTGATTTCTTTAATTCAGTAATTAATTGTTCGCATAGTCTCAGACTTAGAGTACTTCCTTTTTCTTTAATTAGGATTTGTAATTCTCTTGCAAAAGCTGATTCTTCTATAGGTTCTTGAGTAGAAGGTCTTCTAGCGTGAGGTATTGAAACATTAAAATCAATTTTTATATCATCTGCATGCAGATAGGTCGTTTTTGACTCTTCCTTTTTATCTATTGTCTTAAACAGGGTTAAATCCCCAGTACTTTTACCTGGAACTTTGAGTTTTTCTCTTTTTTTAGTATCTAAAGGTAATTTAACCTCTGGTTTTTTAGGACCCTTTATTTGGTCGGTGGGTAATGCTTTTACTTCAATTTTTTTGGTAAATTGAATTCTACCAGGTAATTCGAATTTTTTTTTACTTTCTTCAACTCTTCTTAACCTATTTTGATTATCAATTTTTTTCTGGATTTCTTCTACTTTCTTCTTAAATGATCGAATATGAGTTAAATCCTGATAGATATTGCAAATATTTATTAATTCTTTATATTTTGAAAGAGCTAAAACATGGTTACCATCTGAGCTCGCATCTTCTGCTTCATTTATTAAATCCTTAAAATTTGAAGGTAGAGATTTTGTTAATTGTAAAAGATTTGAAATAATTTGATCAACTTGATTTTTAGCATTTGAATCTAATAATGATATCTCTTCGAATTCTGTAAAATTTAGTTCATTCTTAATAATTTTAATATCATTATCAGAAACTAAATCCCTTTTATTTCCTAATATTATCAATTTTGATAATTTATTTTCTTGGTTTTTCAGATTTAAGAAATGATTGATAACTCTTAGATGATAATTTGAAAGATCAAAAACTAAAATTACTAGATCTGCTCCACTTATGAATTTTGACCATAAAAGGGAAAAATTATCCTTAAGTTGAAAGTCCCACAGATCAAATTTAAGATCACCAATATTATAATTTGAAGATTTAGCAAAATTCATAATTTGTTTTTCTTCATCCTCTCTAAGCATGTTATAAAGTAGTGTTTTACCCGAATTAGTAGGACCTATAATTACAATTTTTGAATGCAATTCATGTTGCATTTCTTTCAGAAATCTAGTAAATTCTGCTTGCTTTAATTCAGATTCCTTAAATTTTTCTAGATCTGGGAAGACTTCTTTGCACTTTTTGGTTATTTTTTCAATTATTTTATCCACATAGTCAAGATGATCTATAAGATCGGTAATAAATAAGAAAAGAGCGTTATTAACAGTTTTATGAAATAGCTGATAATTTGATGCAGGTCGCTGGTGAGTCTTACTAGGCATAGGCATATCAATATATGATTGAATTGTCTTTTGTACATTATTTAATTCTTCATCTCCAAATGCTCTTGCATATGAATAATTAAAAATTCGCTCTCCTTTGTAATAGATATGAATTTGCCTTAGCATCTTAATCTTTTCTTTCTTTTTTTAAGGAAATCTTTTATTATTCTTAATAAAAATATAAATGATACTTATTAATATATTTTACAATTCATTATAATTAACCTTGATGCATCTACTAATCTCATTGAAATATAATGAAAAATTTTAGATTCTAGGAAAAATAATTTTTATAGATTATAATAAGATTTGCTGATTTAAAAATATAAAAAATGCCGATCCAACCAGAACACATAACCAATTTCTTGAACAGCGATTCAGAATCTAAATTCAAATCAGAATTAATGGATTTGCTAGTTAAAAGAATTAATCAATTATGCTTTCAGGAATGTCAGATTGATAGAATAGCATGTACCCTCACTCCTTTATGCTCTAGGCGTTTTTTATTAAAAATCCGTATCTTGAATGGTTTAACAATTGATGATTTACCTAAGTTTTGCTACAGTGTGCATAAAAACGTAATTTTGCGTGATTTTAGGAACAAAACAGTAATTTATAGACCATTTGATACTTATCTATATATTATTGACTTTTTGGATGTGTATTTCCATGGTGATTATAGGAAATTAAACAAATTCATCACAAAAAAAGAATTAAAAGAAGTATTTAAAATTCTTGATGATAGGATCAATAATCGTGACGAGGATTTTCAATATTTTTTATCAGATAAAAAAAATTATTTAATAATTAAATACGATGATAAGCTACATGTTATATTTCTCAATGAAAATTATGTCCTTTGTAATGCTAATCGAGAAGAAATTGACTCTTTGGAATTACTGAAGGGGTTATGTGGGCTATTTGCAAGACTCTATTTTCCAGAAATAGGCTTAAAATTAGTTGCTGATAAATTTGTGGAAATTAAAACTTATATTCCAAAAGATGTAATCGTAAAAGTAAGTGAAGTCGCTCCTGAAAATGATCAAGATAAAAAAAATAATTACTTTTGGAATGTATTTCCAAATGATCTTGAAGCTTTAAGTCAATATACAAAGGAATTATCTGTCTATTTAGATAAGAAGGGAAATTTAGTCCTGAAATTGCATTTAAATGTGGAAATGCCTCTTCGCTATAGGGACTTAAGATTAATTTTTAATATTATTTATCGAATTTATAATGATTTTTATATAATTTGGGTATGAAAAACTAATTTAAGTAATAAAGCACAAAAAATTAAGGTGGTTAGATGAGTGAAAAAGATCAGAAAAACCCTGAAATTACAAAAATAAAAGATTTCGTAAATGATGGTAGATTTGATGATGCTGCCAAAATTATTGCATTATATCTTGGAGATGCTACCAATGATGATTATTTAGATAGGTTAGAAGATATAATAGAGACACTTTTATTATTGCATGGGGGCCGTACTGTTTTAAGATTTTTAATCGAACAATTAATTATCGATATACCATCTTTAATAGAAAATCTCTCAAAGAGAGATTCTTTATTAAGGTATTCTTTCCTAATTTTGCTCAAATCTATGTGTGAAAATGAGTGCGATTTATTTCTTCCATTTAGTGAAGAACTATTGAATTCAGATGATCCTAATGTTCGTGAAGCTGATTTGCAACTTCTTATTTTTATGGCAGGAGGGGAAAAAGGAATTGAAGATGAGTCTTTAATTAAATCTATTACTTCTAAATTAACCGATGAGCAAGAGTTTGTGGTAGAAAAAGCAATTCAAGCCTTAAAAGCTATTGGAAATAAGAATCCTTCTCTTACTACACGTATTATTATGAATACGGTCAAAAATGATCCTGAAAATGAAGAATTGAAGAATTCAGTTGATAATATTTTAAAAGCTATTGTCTCTGTTGAGAAAATGGAAGAAATTGTTGAGGAGGAAGAAGAAATATCTGAAGAAGAAGTTTTAGAAAAAGAACAAACTGAGATTGCGGATAAGGAATTTGAATTAAAAAAGAAGGAAATTGAAATTAAGAAAAAAAAATTAGAATTAGAAGAGAAGGAAAAAGACTTAGAAGAAAAACTTATTCAAGAAAAAGAAAAAGCATTAAAGATGAAAGAAGAATTGATAGATAAAGAATCGGGATCAGTTTCTGAAAAGATTCCTCCTGAAATGATACCAAAAAAGATAAAAAAGATAATTAAAAAAGAAGAAGAAGAAATTTTAGATAAAGAATTAGAATTAAAAAAGAAAGATCTCGAGATTAAGAAAAAGAAGATAGAGCTAGAATTAAAAGAGAAAGAAATAGAAGAGATGGCAATCTATGAAAAAGAAAAAACCTTAAAAATTAAAGAAGAATTATTAGAAAAAGAAACAGAATTATCGCATGTAGAACTTGAGCTTAAACAAAAAAAAATAGAAGAAAAGGAACAGAAAATTCTTGAAAACGAACTTGAAAGAATGGGAGAAAGAATAAAAGAAATTGAAAAAAAGACGAAAGAACGTAAAGAAAAGGAATAGTTTTCTTTATTATAATTAAATTTAACTATATTTAGAGTTTCTTATTTTCTGTTATGGGAGTTGTGTGTAATCTCCTCACTAATTTTCTCACTTCTTCTAATCTTAAACTATCGGCTGGTAATCCTAATTGAACTTTTTTTGCAAGATCATAAGCAGCTTCTATATAATTTAAATCTTCAAGAAATTCAACAATCTGTATTTTATAATCACTATCTTCGACACCCTCTCCATACTCTAAAAGTTTTTCTTTCAACAACACATCTATCTTTTCAGTTCTCTCAATATGTCGCACTCTTTTCACTAATTCTTTAAAGGAGTTAAAAATATTGTATAACTCAGACCTAGGATAATCATCAATATTTTTAAGTACATAAAAAATAAACACTTCTGCTTTTTCGTATCTTTTCGTCTTTAAACTTATTTCAACTAATTCTAATAAAGCTTGTTCATAAAGAAATTTACTTTCAATATGAGGTACTATTTTTTCAAAGATCCAATCGATAATATTGGATTGATTAAATTTTTCAACTATATCAATAAGAAATTTAATAATTGAGAAATATAACTTTGCATTTTCTGTTTTTGTTGAACTTAAGAAAGATACTAAAGCATATTTAACCCTTCCCATAGCATCTTCTAAATTAATGGGAGTTTCGGCAAATTTATAAAAAGCAGATTCTAAAATTGGTTGAACTTTTTCTTTATTTTTAAAATCATACACGAAATATTCACCCCAATTTGGTGTTACCGAAGAGGTAATTTTTACCTTCTTAGGTAATTTCTCCTTATCTAATTTTGACGTTTTAGATCTCTCCGCTTTTAATTGTTCAGAGGCAATTTTTCCTTCTTCTTCAGATAAGAATTCTAATATAATTTTATTTTTTTCATTTGGAATTAATAACTTGAAAAATACATCTTTGTCTTCTTCAAATAACGCTTCTCTTAATTCTTTAGGAAAAGTTATCCCTGTTTTTGTCTTCTTTACAATTTCTGTATAGAAATACTCTTCTTTAGATTGTTTATCTTCTTCCATATATATGCTAAGTAAAAACGTTTATATTAATATATAATCTTTTTTTAATATTTATAGCACTCTTAACCGGTAATATTAACTAATTCTACTCCTCTTACATCAAAGTTTTTATCTATAAAACAAAGGATAGCATGGCCTTCATGGATATATACAATTGGAACGGGATGAGATTCTGCTTCTTCAATGAAACTCTTTTTCACAATCAATGGTAGAACTTTATTACAGACCATACAGGGTACATTGATTACTTTAAGTAAATTTAGTTTATCAAAGTTACTGATAATTTTATCAACCTCATTTTTAAAGGGATTAAAGATATTTGTTGAGAAATTGCCATAAGATAATATTACCTCAATATCATATATCTCGTTAAATATCTTCGAAACATATTCAATTAATGCCTCTAATAGCTGGAATTGAATATCTTTATTAGATCCGGCTGAATAAATGAGATTTTTCTTTCTAATGTGAACAATTTTCATATTTCCTTTATCCATATGAAAAAAAATATCACTTATAGGATTTTCTTTTACAATATTCAAATCCAATATGAAACTTTTGAAAGAACGACCAGGCTTCCATTCAAAAATTGTAAATTCATCCGTGCTAATATTTATAAATTCAAGATTGTTTAAGATCTTCTGATAATTAAGCATTTAAATCAATAAATTTACTAATAATTTTAATGATTTTTTATCTAAATGTTACTTTAAACTATACTAATTAACAATTTTACAAATATATATATATATTGTATATAATTCAAGTTAAAGAAAATAAAGAAGAAAAGTAATTAGAGGTATTAGTTATAATAATTAATTTAACTCTTAATTGGGTATCTTCCCGATTTCTTTGTAGCTCTTATAATTGCTCTCATATTTTGATAGGGAAGTTCACGAGGGATTTCACAACCAAAAGCTAACCAATATCCACCTCCTTCAGCAGCAATTTGGATATGTTTAGTGCAGTCATCATATACTTGCTTTATATCAGAATTAGTAAGTTTATTGTAATCTAAATTTCCCATTATTGTTACTTTTTCCCTTAGAAGTTGTTTAGCCCAAGCAAGATTTACTTGATAATCAAACTGGATTGCTCCCCCTGGATTTGTTTCTATTGAAAAATGGATACATTGAGGTACATACCCACAACAATGAATAAGAGGAATCATTCCTAATTTCTTGATAGCATCGCATGCTCTTTTCTCTGGTTTTAAGCAAAATTGATTGAAAAAGTTTGGGGACATAAAATATGCTGCCGTCTCCCCAATTCCTATAATATCTGCTCCCGCTTCATACATTGCACGAGCAACCTCGATTTCAAAGTCGGTATACCAATCTAAAATTTCATTAAATTCATCGATATGATCAAGAATATAGAAAAATTGCATAGGATCTGCTCCAGTTAGTAAAGTGACTCCCTGAAATGGTCCTTCCGTCCATCCAATGATAGGAATCTCTCCTTTAAGTTCCTTTTTAATCATTTCTATGGCGTGTATTGATTCTGTCAATCGCCCAGATTTCAGAGGGTTTGGCATTTTAAGATTTTTAAAGTCATTATAAAGAGATGTATGGCTAAGAACGGGTTTTACTATTCTTGGTACATCATCATAAGGAAAATCAATTTTCGCACCACATGCTTCAGCATACATTCCTACGTCTGAAGAAAAACAGACGGCATCCCATCCAAATGCCCTTAATGCCTTTAATTGCCCTTCTACAAATTTTTCTGCTTTACTAACATACGCCGAGAATGGTATTTCTGCAAATTTTGCTGTAAATGTTTGAGCAAAAGGCATAAAAGGCACTCTATCTGGTTCTTTATGCTTAACCGATGTCATTACCCTGTCAAAAGAAGTCATCTCTTCTTTAAGATCTTTTGAGAACTCCTTAACTTTTAAAATTAAATCATTTACATTGTTAACATATGCATCCACATTATATTTTTCTGCCATCGCTGCTGATCCCGCAGGTCCGCTAAGAATAGTTCTGACTTTATGACGAATTCCCAATTTCCATAACTCTTCTTCTAATTCCTCTACATCAGCAGATGATTGCATAAGATAAATTGCCGAAGCAACTATTTTTGCATTTGATTTTTTTACTGAGTTTGCAATATCTTTAGGTGAAATATCTGAACCTGCATCAATAACTTCAAATCCATGAGCTTTTAGGTTTGCAGCAACAATATTTGTTCCAATTGTCCAAGGTCCTCCCATTACACCTAATACTACTTTCTTTTCAGGTTCTCTTATCTCATCTGGTATTCCCAAAGATTGAAAACCTACTTCAAATGCTCCAGCGGCTTTAATTATATCATCAAGATACATTCCTTTTGTTTTATATTTATTACTTACATCAGTTAATCCTGCAGAGAGAGCTTTTATTATCTCTTCAGAACCTAATCCCTTTCTATGTGCTTTTCTCACTAAACGTCCTATATTTTTATAATCACCCTTTGTAGCAGCTTCAGTAATTTGTTCAAGAAAAATCTCGTCTACCAATAACATTCACTTCAGATTGATCTTTATTAAAAATTTAAATTTTATTATTAGATAATAAAAAAGTCATAAGAAATATTAAATATGGTATTAACTGAAATTCTATAAAAAAATTTCTAAATTTATTTATAGATATAAGGAGAAGATATAATTAATTTCAATTAATTGATAAAAATTACTATGATAGAGGAAAAATTTTCAGCAAAAAAAGCTATTTTATTTGGTATTGGGCAATTTTCTGATGCAATTACACTTCAAATGTTTACAATCTACATTTTCACTTTCTATTATGCCGTAGTAGGAGTAAATGTTAATCTCATCACTCTTGGCTTTATTCTCTGGTCCCTTTGGAATGCTTTTAATGATCCACTCTTAGGAGCATTATCAGATCGGACAAAAACCAGTTGGGGTAGAAGAACTCCATATATAATTGCGAGTATTATTCCTCTCTGCATTATTATCGTTTTGTTGTGGACACCACCTACTAATACAGAGATTATATCTTTCATTTATTTTCTGATTGTCATGGTTCTATTTGATACATTCTACACGATGTATGATTTGAATTATTGTGCTTTATTTCCAGAAATGTTTCAAAATTTGGATGAAAGAGCGAAAGCTAGTGCTTTTAAACAGATCTTTACTGTAATAGGTTTACTTTTTGCTTTTCTAGTACCAACGATAATTATTCCTGACTTAACTGATAGCAACTATATTTCGGAATATATGTACGCCGGAATCATTATGAGTATTATCATTTTTATTGGAGCTTTCATCATGATAAAGTTTGGAATCAAAGAACGAGTGGAATTCTCAGAAGATTATAAAACGGCACCTTCTATATTTAAATCACTAAAGTATTCACTTAAGAATAAATCCTTTAGAATTTTTATTATCATGAATGTAACTTATTGGTATGTTGTAGGGATGCTTCCCACAATCGTGCCTCTCTATGGTAAATTTGTTTTAAATATAGCTGAAGGTGAATCCATCTTATTAGGTCTGTTGTTAGGGTTAGCATTTATTTCAGCAGCAGGTTTTATGGCATTATGGCGTTTTATCATAATTAAAGTAGGAATGAAAAAGGGCGTAATGATATCAATGGTCACTTTTATAATTACTTTAACTCCTTTTATGTTTATTAATGATGTGCCCACAGCGTTCATAGCATTCTTTTTTGCGGGATTAGGTATATCTGGAGCAATTTATTTTGGAGATATTCTTCTTGCGGCAGTTATTGATGATGATGAGCTAACAATAGGAACCAGAAGAGAGGGGGGTTATTATGGTATAAACGCGTTATTAACGAAATTATCGACAATTTTAGTAATACTTAGTATAAATATTGTGTTCAATAGTGTAGGGTGGGCAGTTTTCGATCCACTAGGAACAACTGAACAAACAATATTCGGTCTTAGAAGTTTAATATTTATTTTTCCTGCTGTAGCATTATTAATTGGTTTATTCGCTATAAGAAAATTTCCTATTACTAAAGAAAGATATGAAGTAATAAAAAAAGAGATAGAAATTTTACATGGAGAAAAACTTAAAAAAGTAAGAATTTAAAAAAATTTCTTTTTTTTTTAATTAAATTTAAGAATATATGAGATTATAAACAGTTGAATATGACTATGGACCTTGCAGATATTAATGGTGTAAAATTGGCATATAATATCTCCGGAAATGGTTTTCCTGTCATATTTATTCATGGTTATGGAGCTAAAAAAGAAATTTGGAAGCCTCAAGTAAAGGATATAAGCAAATATTTTAGAGTGATTACTTTTGATCTCAGAGGTACTGGAGAATCTGATCGTCCTAATTTACCCTATAGTATGGAGATGCTTGCTACTGATGTAAAAGGATTGATGGATTTTCTTCAAATTCAGAAGACTCATTTAGTGGGGCGAAGCTTTGGGGGTATGATTGCCCAACATTTCGCATTAATGTACCCTGAAAGATTAGAAAAATTAATATTAATAGCAACAAATTATGGGCGACGAGATTCTGAATGGGTTGAAATTGCAAAAAAAGGTCGGCTTGAAGAGATTGAGCTACTTGAAAAAAACCCTGAGCAAGCCTTTTGGAATAAGTCGCGTTGGGTGTTCCATCAAAAATTTCGGAAAAAATTGAAAGACAATCCTAAAAGGAAATTTTACAATCTCTACTCTGCTGAAGATCTAATTGAAGAAGGTACCAAAAATCCATCAAGATCTCAGGATATTATAAATCAAGCAGAGGCTATGAAAAGACATTTTACATTAGAAAGGTTGCATGAAATTAAAAACGAGACTTTGTTAATAGCTGCTTCACATGATAGACAAACTCCAGTATCGGTCATGGCTGAAATGAATAAAAAAATTCCAAATAGTATTTTAAAAGTAATAGAAGAAGCAGGCCATTTTATGACATTATCACGGGCAATAGAAGTAGATGAAATTATTCTGAATTTTTTAAAAAGTTAAAATTTTATTTTAGAATCTCTAATCTAATTTCTATAATCTCCATAATACTATAAGAAAAGATTTTTATATAGTGAACAGAAAGTATATTCTATTACAAACTATATTTCTAGAATATTTTTATAAAGTATAAAAAAGGTAAGATTTTTGAAAGATTATTCTGAATGGAAACCTGTTACAGATTCTGAGGAAGAATCTCCTTATCTTGAAAATCATAACAGACCCTGGTTAAAATTTAGACCTAAAGATGTCCCAAAAACAATTAAATACAACCCCATTCCTGTCCATGAATTTATTAAGTTGTCTGCTCGAAATTACCTCAATAATGTATGCGCTTATTACAAACCAACAGATAAAAAGTATACTTATAGAGAACTAATTTATTATTCCGATAAGATTGGAAATGCACTTTATCAATTAGGGATAGGGAAAGGAAATACAGTGGGTATAATGACGACGAATTGCCCAGAATTTCTCTTTTGCTGTATAGGAATAATGGAGTGTGGAGCAGCGGTTATACCAATTAACCCTCTGCTCAAAGATTCTGATGTAACTCATATAATTAGAGAAGCAGGAAATATGAATACCTTATTCGTACATAAAAATAACCTTAGAACTATTAAAAAAGTACAAAAAGAATTAGAACGAGATAAAAAAAAACTAGAAAGAGTAATTTTGATAGGTACAGATGAGGCAAAAGAAGATAATATAACTTTAGAAAAATTTATAGAGGAGAAAGCAGCTGTAGCACCTGATGTTGAAATAGATCCATTGAACGATTTAGCTACAGTATTGTTTACAGGAGGGACTACAGGTCTCCCAAAAGGAGTCATGCTTACTCACAATAACTTAATAGCTGATGCACTCTCACTTCTCTACATGGGAGGTGTTCCCGCTGAAGCAGAAAGTGAATTTGGCAAAGCAGTTAATCTATCCGTATTACCTTTATGCCACACTTTTGGTTTTGAGGTTATGGTAATAGCACTATTTGGTGCTGCAATGCTCATTATATTTTCTTCTTTTAATGCATCAGAAGTACTAGAAGCAATAGAATTTTATCGTATCACCCAGTATGTCGGAGTTCCTGTAATGTTTCAAATGTTAGTAAATTCTCCTGATTTTGAAAAAAGAGATCTTTCAAGTATAGAAGTAGCTGATTCTGGTTCTGCTACTTTACCTTCTGAAATTGCTAAAAAATGGGAAAAGGTGGTAGGAATAAAGGTAGGTCAAGGTTTTGGGCTTACCGAAACCTCCCCAATAACTCATATGGCAGCGAAATGGATGCCGGAGATTAAACCAGAAAGTATTGGAATTCCCATAATAGATACAGATGCTAAAATCGTGGATCCCGATACATTAGAGGAAGTTAAACCAGGTACTCTTGGAGAACTTTTAATAAAAGGACCCCAAGTAATGAAAGGTTATTGGAAAAGACCAGAAGAGACGAAAAATACTATCATCAACGGATGGCTGAGAACTGGTGACTTAGCACGAATGGATGAACAGGGTTATTTTTACATTGAGGGCCGTACAAAAGATATTATTAAATATAAGGGATATAAAGTAATGCCGCGAGAAGTGGAAGAAAAATTATATGAACATCCCGCGATTTTAGAAGTGGGTGTAGTTTCAGCGCCGGATCCTACTATTGGAGAAACTATTAAGGCATATGTAGCTTTGAAACCCGAATATAGAGATGGTAAAATCACTGAAAAAGACATAATAGAATGGGCTAAAGAGCGTTTAGCGGCCTATAAGTATCCTCGTCAGGTAGAATTTGTGAATATACTCCCTCGTACAACCGTTGGAAAGATTTTTAGAAGAAAATTAAGAGAAAAAGCATCAAAGAATTAATCTAATTGGTTAATCAAAACTATTTATCTATAAGTTTTTATGATTTAGAAATTATAATTTCATTAGTAGAATTGTACTAAAATGAAAGGTGGGGTTCTTGAATAAAGAAAAAGTTAGTTTTATGTCAGCCTATGAAATGGTTGAAGCAATAAAGAGACAAGAATTAACCTCCCAAGAAATAACAGAAATATTTATTGAAAGAATTGAACATATTAATCCGATGATTAATGCGTATTGTACCACAACTTTTGAATTAGCCAGAGAGATGGCAAAGGATGCAGATAATAGGGTAAAGAAAGGAGAAAAATTAGGATTATTAAATGGTGTTCCAACCTCTATTAAAGATGAAACATTGATAAAAGGTGTAAGAACAACCTTTGGAAGTAAATTGCTGGAGAATTATACACCAAAAGATGATGAAATTGTCGTTAAGAGATTAAAACATTCTGGTATTGTTCTATTAGGAAAAACGAATACTCCTCCTTTTGGATTTAAAGCAACTACAGATAATTTAATATTTGGCCAAACTAAAAATCCTTGGAGATTAGATAAGACTCCAGGAGGTTCTAGTGGTGGTGCCGCCGCTGCGGTAGGAGCAGGATTGAGCCCTTTAGCTTTAGGTTCAGATGGAGGAGGATCAATCCGAATACCTAGTAGCTTCTGCGGAGTATATGGACTTAAACCAAATTATGGTCGAATTCCTCATACTGTATTATCCTCAAATGGATATCTTGGTACTTTAGTTCATAAAGGTCCTATCGTAAGGTATGTAAAGGACGCAGCAATGATGTTAGACGTAATGGCTGGACCTGATCATTCAGATAGAAATTCGCTACCAAACCAAAATATTAAATATCTTGATGAAATCACCCATAAACCCAAAAATCTAAAAATAGCTTATTCTTTTGATTTAGGAAATACAAAAGCTCTCGACTCTGAAGTGGAAAAAACTGTTTTTAATTCTATTCAAAAATTTTTGGAATTTAATTGGTCGATTGATAAAGTTAAGATTGATATTAGAGATGCTGAAAGCGTGATAAGAATATTTTGGACTACGGGTTTTGCTTATCCATTAAAAGAATTCCTGCCAAAGTGGCAAAATAAACTAGATCCAGATTTAGTTGAGGGGATTAATTTAGGTTTAACTTACTCTGTTGAAGATATTAAAACTGCTGAACTTAAAAGAGAAATGATATTTGCTGAGATAAATAAAGTCTTTAAGGATCATGACCTCTTAATTACTCCTACTTTACCATGTACTGCATTTGAGTTAAATAAACTTTATCCAGATCAAATAAGCGGAGTAAATATCTCTGATATTGATGCATGGATTCCTTATACTTATCCGCTGAATCTTACAGGCCATCCCGCCGCAAGTATACCCTGCGGATGGTCTCATGAAGGTTTACCCATAGGGATGCAAATAATTGGACCTAGATTTGATGAAATCACAATATTGCAGGCTTCCAAAGCATTTGAGGAAATTGCTCCTTGGCAGGATAATAAACCCAAATTTGATTAATTAATTAAAAAAAGTGTATCTAAATGATTTACTATTTTTAATTAAAGAAGAGTATAACCTAAAAGAGGTCTTTATGAAATTGAATGATAAACTGTTGAGTCAGGGAATAATTTATTCTGAAATAAATAAAAATTTGAAGTTCTATGTTGTTTTAATTCGACCTGAAACTGCAGGAAATATTGGAGCCATCGCAAGGATTATGAAGAATTTTGATTTTAAAAATTTAGTGATATTTAATCCCATTGAAAGTATTGATAAGATTCGAAGTAATGAAACCCAAGGGTATGCTATGCATGGAAAAGATATCCTTATTAATGCCGAAATTATTCTTATTGAAAATCAAGAAGATCATATCTTTGAATATAAGAATTTAATAAAAAATTATGATTTAGTAATTGCTACCACAGCTAAAGGAAGTCATTTTAGAAATATAAGAAGAATAGCAATCTTTCCTCAAGATTTATTTATTCCAATATCTAAAGATTCATTAAAAGTTGCCCTCGTTTTTGGAAGAGAATCTCACGGGTTATCAAATGAGGAAGTTGAATCAGCAGATATTTTATTAAGAATACCTACAAGCAATGTTTATCCCACTTTAAATCTTTCACACGCTTGTGGGATTGTTCTCTATGAATTATATAAAAAATTTCATATTTTAGGGAGAAATCAAAGTAAAAAATCCATTTTGTTAGCAAATAAAGGAGATAGAGTCATATTATATAATATTTTAGAAAATCTCTTAAATAAATTGAAAATTAGGGCTCACAAGAAAAAAAGAGTTTACCTTGCTTTTAAAAACATTTTTGAAAGAGCGTTTATAACCAAAAAAGAATTAAGTTTAACTTTAGGAGTTTTTTCAAAAATAGTTTCAATTTTAAAAAATTTAAAGTTATATAAAAAATAAGATTAGGGCATTGTATAGGTTTAAAAAATAGTTTTGAATATCTATATTGCTTCATACCTTTTAGGACTGCGTCCCTGATAAATAATAATCCTATCTGGCATTTCTTTTTTTATACGTTTAATTACTTTCGCTAAAGCATTAGGACTCGAATAACCCATTGCTTCAGCCCATTCTCTGGCTGAAGCTTTACCAATTTCTTTTAATTTATCTAAACACATTTGTTCAAAGGTCCTTAAAATTTTTTGCTGGATGTTTAATACCACCTCAAAGCTTCATATTCAAAAAAATTTTCTAAATCAAATTGGAGAGAGAAAAGTGCAGTTTATTATCTAAACTTTTACAAATTGATATTAGTTACAGAATTATAAAAGGGGTATTGTAAGCAATGGGTATTCTTATTGGGATTTTATGTATTAGTTTCATATCTTATGGTATTCGTTTCAGCGTTTTATGTCAACAAAGAATAATAAGTTACTTTAGTATACTTAAATGTGGTATTTTTTTATAAAAAGTCAAATATATTAAAATATAATGAACGGATCCTTTGACGACTTTTTAAAAAAATACCAGTTAGATGATTTCAAAAAAATATTAGAATTGAAAGGAAACGATAAAATAGACTTTTATAACGAATTAAATGCGATTATGAAGAGTGTATGTAGAATTTTTGATAAACTTACGAATATTGCATCACTGAGAGGAGGACAAGTTTTAATGAGTTTAGCAAAATCACAATCCCCGGATTCTATAATCAACAAAAGTGATGTAATGACCAGTTTAAATATAGATCGTTTAGAAAAGTTATTACACGCTTTTGATTACTTAGAAAATAATAATTATATTAAAATAGAAAAGAAAACGCCTAAATTTCATATTGTAAAATTAAATGAAGAAGATAATCCCGATTTTAAACTATTTCGGGAAATTATTCAAAAATATTGGGTTTCTCCGGAAGAAAGAAAAGAAGAAGCAAAAAAATGGAGTGACTTTCGATGATAAGTAGATTTAATAGGAAGAAAGCATTGAATTTTGAAGATGATGAGAATTCACTATCTTCGATTAAAACAATAAGAGCGGAGTTCTTTAAAAAGGGTCTAAAAATTTTTGTGTGTATTATAGCTGTAGTAGTTATATATATAAGTTATCTAAGAATTGATTCGGTAATTAAATCAAGTCCTGACTGGTTATTGAGAATTCGCTTTCATAAGTCGTATCTACCTCCAATTGTCTCATTTGATTTAACATTAAAATGGTCATTTTTTAGTATCACTACTTTCTTAATAGTGTTTTTACTTCGAATTTTGTATCTCAAGATAACACCTTCTTTAAAAAAATTTTTAAAACAAGAATTTAAATATATGGGATTCGAAATCAAGCGCAGATATGATAGCGGGGTAATATTTTTAGCTTTAAATATCATATCTATTGCTTTACTCGTTAATTTAGATTTCAACCTCATTCAGTTTGATGAAAGTATTAAAAGTATTTTTATTAAATATACCATAGTAATATACCTATTTTTTAGTTTAATATTACCTATTATATATGGTATCTTAAACGATAAATTCTCTATTAAATTAAAGCAAAAATATGTTATTTTATTTGATTTCCAGTATAATTTTATTAAAAGAAAACCATACGATCCAAATTTATTAGGAATTTATTTAACTTCAAGTCGATTATGTTCAAGATTTAATAAATCTGGACGATCCGTTTTTACTAAAATCTCTCAAGTTAGATGGCTTCCAAGAAAAAGAAAACTTATATCAAGCGCATCAATAAGCCCATTTTTGCATTTTCATGAATATTCTGCACCGATTAATGTTCAAAATCAATTCCTTAATATTGCTTTAGCATTAAAAGAATGGGATAGTTATTATGAAAGTAAATACCATTCTACGAATAATGAAAACTCAATTGCATATTCAAACTGGTTAAGAAAATATAAAATTGAAAATCAGTTCAAGTTTATAAAACTATTTACTTTTTAAAATTATCTTTCTATTTTACTTTTAAATAAAAAGATAATGAGAATTATAATTTAAATAAAGACTTTTTGTTGTAATTTAACATATTCATTATAGTCTTGGAAATTTTCTTCAACAAGTTCAAATACTATTTCATACAACTGACGAAATAATTCTTCTGGAAATGCTTTTTGATCGAAAATAATTTTGCAGACTAATTCTTCTGTTATTATTTGTGAATTTATTGATTGATTATGAAGTAGAAAGTTCATCATAGCTTTATCCACTGTATCTTTTACTACAGTCCTTATTAAATTTAAGCTAAGGTCTCTTTTTGGATCAATATAATACGGAAAATTCATATCATCTAATATTATTAAGTAGTTTAGAGTATTAGTTATTTTTTCTATACAATAATCTAATGAGCTAATTTGGATACTAAATTTCTTACAGAAATCTTTTTTTGGCTCATGAGCCGGAAATGCAAAGGGATGTCTTGAAATAATAAAGTATGCACTAATAAAGAATTTGTATAAATTGTGGGGAATTTTTCGAATCCTTCTTAAGTATTTGTAGACTAAAGAAACAGTATCGAGCAAAAAATCGGAATTAATTTCAAATTTTTCTAAAAATTCTAAACCATCTTTTATTAAATCAATGGTGACTCTTTCTTTCGTGTTTAATTCTTCATAATTAGGCGTATAAAGCTCTAACATTTCACACACACATTCATAGTAACAGGTTTTTGATATATGAAATATCGATATGATATTTTGATAATATATAGATGTGCATCGGTATATTTAAATCTATGCATCACAGAAGATGCACTAATTGATCATAAAAACAGAAGATTTAAATATTGGTAAAAAAATGATAAATATAAGGAAAATATTTTGTCGGATAGATAAAAATGCCATCAGATTTGAAAAAATCATCAGAATTATCTAGAATTACTTTTAGTTTAGATGTTTTTGATGAAAAAATTATAGATCTAATGGCTAATAAGAGAAAGCAGTCTCGTTCCGAAACGGTTCGAACAATTATTCATAATTGGATTGAAAGTAACTCTGAATTATTAAAGAATAATTATGATATCTTTTTAACCGATATTACACGTGAAATTGAAATAACAGATTATGAACAAGTTGTTATAGATTCAATTGAGAAGCTAACAAAATATTCTCAACTATTTAACGAAATTGAATTTGATATCTTAGCAAATCAATTAGGAATAAGTCATAAAATATTAAGAGATATAATCTTTGAGTATCAACATGAATTAGAAGAGAAAGGAATAAAGTTGAGAATTAGAGGAAATCTTATTATTAAAGAGTAATGATGATATGAAAAGTATAAGTTTAGGAAAAATGGATAAAATTGATAGCAGAATTATGCAAATATCTGCAGAAAGAAAGTTAAAAGACAATTTCGATATCTCAAAAGCTTCAATTCCATTTTCAGAATTTTTCAATCCTTTACTTCCTAAAGACATTTATAAAGGAGAAGAGAGAATCCCCTTTAATAACAGGCATCCTATATTTAAAAGTCTCATGACTATTGAGTTTGAAGATGCTATGAGAGAATATTGTAGAAAAAATAGATAATAGTATAATTATTACTTATGAATCTCTCAAAATTTTAATGAATATAATCTACTTTTAACTCAATATTTATGCCAAATTGTTTTAAGTATTCTATTAATTGTTCGGGAAAATAAAAATATAAACCCTTTAAACCTAATGTTTTTGCTATTTTAACATTTTTTTTTTGGTCATCTATAAAAAGAGCTTCCTCGGGTTTACATTCAATATGTTTAAGTAATTCCTCATAAAATTCGATATCATTCTTATTTTTTCTATAGTCAAATGAAAATATCGCTTTATCAAAATATTTTAAAAAATTGTATCTGTTTTCTAAAAATTCAATCCTTTCTCGGATATTTCCACTAAATATGATCAATTTAATACTCTTTTCTTTTAACTGTTTTATAATTTGTTTCATGCCATAGTGTGGAACATACGAATTAAACCAGATATATCTAATCTTTTGCTTATTTTTTTCTTCAACCTTGATCATAGAGTAAAATTTTTCTTCAAATTGATCCATAGTGATTAAACCTAATCTAATAAGATTTCCCTCAGAACCCGCAATATCTTCAAAAAAAAGATTTAACTCTCTATCTTTTAAGTTATACATATCTTTCAACTTTTCAATGGCTAAAGTAGTACCGCGAGTAAAATACACACCACCTAAATCCAAAATTATTGTTTTGATCATTTTTTCTTTCTCAATCATCAATTTATTAGAATATTTTTAAAGTATTTAATATTTTATTATGACTTTGAAAATTTTAACACCATTTCTTAAATACTAAATATAAAAATAATCCTACTAAAAAGCCTATTAGTATAGAAAAGAAATTTAATATACTAAAGATAAGACATGTCATTCCTGAAGCAAAAATGATTGGTATGGTTTTCAAATTACGCTCCTTCATTGAGACTTTAGCTAATAAAAACGCAGTATAAATAAGCATCGCACCTAATATTGCTTTTGGAAAGCTTATAAAAACAAGAAAAAGTGTTTCAGAGAAAAATAATCCGAGGAAGATTTCAAGAATGCCTTCCAAGATCATTGAACCACCTGTCCGTGCTCCGAAAGCATATTGAGCTGCTAAGCCACCTGAACCATGACACAAAGGTATACCGCCTAAAAATGGGCTGAATATATTCATTAATCCCATATTCATAGCTAAAGAACTTGCATCGAGTTCATTTTTTCTTTCAGGGAATAGGTCTTTAGCCAAGCTCACTGTAGCAATCATAACATTAGTTAAGGTCAATAGCAATTGAGCAATTCCTGCTATAATCATTCCGATTAAAAGATTATCTAAGCGAGGTAAATTTAAGTCAAAATGAGGAAGAGTAAAAATAAAATCCGTTAGAGCTATATCACTTGTTAT
>SMTZ1_10000253_pt1 | contig 53541 bp, 52 predicted proteins | sample DeeMarSWOR136_30_FD_25667 | JGI IMG/M metagenome (IMG submission 25667) | reverse complement strand
TGTATTACTGGATCAATGAGCATAATAGACAAGTTCCGTCTGACGCAGGCTATGTGGCTGTTATAAACTCCACGAAAATCGTCATCCAAAACTTGAATCTAACAGGTAACGGTGAAGGCGTGTTACTAGCTTACACGAATAACTCCATCATAGAGAATGTGAATGCCTTAAACAACTACGACGGTATATGCTTAGCTCATTCCAATACAAATCGCGTCATAGGCTGCATAATGAAAAACGGCACTAATGGTGTCCACCTATACCAGTCTGAAAGCAATAATGTCAGCCACAACTTGATAATTGATAATGAATATGGCATAAGCTCAGATTACGCCAGCGACAACAAAATCAGCTTCAATAAGGCGGTAAATAATTCTCTCGGCATCTTGTTGGGAAAATCCGATGATAACGTTATCAATGCCAATGAATTATTAAATAACAGATATGGTCTTTATCTGGAGAAATCCAGTTGTAACACTGTCAAAAACAACAACATGACTGGTAACGAATACAACTTTGGGATTATAGGCAGTTATCTCTCCCATTTCATTCATGACATCGACACTTCTAATCTAGTGAATAGTAAGCCTACTTATTATTTGTTGAATCAAAAAGACAAAGAGATTCCCCTGGATGCTGGATATGTAGCGGTTGTAAACTCGACAAGCATTGTTGTGAGAAACCTAAACTTGACAAATAATGTTAACGGTGTACTCTTTGCCTATACAGCGGAATCTCTTGTAGAGGATGTGAATGCTATGAACAATGTTTATGGTATCTACCTGTACAGTTCTAGCAACAATACCATAGTCTACAATGCAGTGACCTCGAAGAGTAAACGCGGCATTCAACTCATTAATTCTAACAATAACACCATCAGCAAGAACACAATTATGAACAATTCCATCGGCATCGGTCTCTGGATGTTCGCTGAAAACAATGCGATTAGCAACAACACGATATCCAACTGCACAATGGGACTCTACCTAGACCATTCTAGGAATACTACCATTAAGAACAACTTGATAAAAAACAATTATGACGGCGTTTGGGTATACTGTTCTAGTGACTGCACCCTTCGCGACAATAATATTACTGGCAACGAGCACAACATATACATTGAAGACGGAGCAAGATACATCCTCTCATATTTCATACAAGACATCGACAGTTCAAATACCGTCGATGGAAAGCCAGTATACTATTTGGTGAACCAACACGATCGACAGATACCGACCGACGCAGGATATGTAGCCGTTGTAAACTCCACTAACATCACAATCAGAGATTTAAACCTGACAAAGAATGGTCAAGGAATACTATTTGTATATGCAAATAACTCCAATGTTGAAAATGTGAATGTGTCAAAGAATCTGGTTGGAATGGACATAGGATTCTCCAGAGGCAATACGTTTTTTGATAATGCAATATCCAACAACAATATTGGCATCTGGGCAGGCTATTCTGATAGCAACAGCTTCAAACATATTAGTATAACTGGCCCTGAGGTTGGGCTTTTCACCTTTGGCATTTTCCTTGCTGATTCAAATGACAACTTTATCATTGAAAACACTGTGGAGCAAGTTTTCTTTGGGCTCGGACTGACAGCTTCTAACTGCAACACCATTAGCAACAACACTTTGAACAACAACAAAAGGAGCATTCATCTGGAGTATTCAAGCAGCAACACCATCAGCTACAATGTGATATCCAACAACGGCTTTGAAGGGATTCGACTGCAAGACTCAGACTGCAACACCATTAACAATAACACCATCACAAACAACGACATAGGTGTTAACCCAGTTCGTAGTAGAGGTAATACTATTGGCAATAACATAGTAACAGGTAACAGGCATGGCATTCTCATGGCTGAATCGGGTAACAATACAATTAGCAACAACATAGTAGCCGGCAACGAAATCGGCATCGAGATGGTATTATCCAATGACACCAACATTTATCACAATAGCTTTATCAACAAAAAACAGGTGATTACTAATCGATCAGTAAACATTTGGGACAATGACTATCCTAATGGTGGAAACTATTGGAGCGACTACACTGGTGCGGATGAGTTCAGTGGTCCTAATCAAGATGAACCAAGCAGTGATGGAATTGGAGACACGCCGTACGATATCGATGAGAATAATCGAGATAAATATCCACTCATGAACCCGTTTCTTCTATACGAGCATGATCTCGCTGTTGCTTTATGGGCACCCGTTTCTCTCATTTCTGGAAATACAACCAACATTGAAGTGTCTGTTTACAATTTGGGACTGGGTGACGAAAGTGAACTAGAACTGCAACTACTGATTGACGGTATCATCCTAAACTCGGAAACGATCCCAGAATTGACCAGCGGTTCCGTCTATACGCTCCACCACTCATGGACTCCTACTATCAATGACGGCGCCTGCGGGTCTGCAGGAGATCGCAACTACAACGTGACAGTCTACATTATTCCTGTGTCAAGCGAGTACACCACTGCAAACAACATGAAATCAGTAACTGTTCGCGCATACAAACCCGTCGAAGGACCTACAACAGTACTTGTGTGTCCAGTTGAAAGCAACGTATTGGTTGGCTGCACCCTGACGATAAACGTAACCATCGTTGACGTAGTCGACCTCTACGGTTGGGGAGTCAAACTATTGTTCAACGCCACTCAACTAGAATGCACAGATGTTTCAATTCCCCCAACCAACATTTTCGCAGGTTTTCAATACTTCTCAACGTCTCCGGAAATAAACAATGATGATGGAACAGTACTGCTTGGTTGTACATTAATTGGTGAACGACCTGGAGTGAATGGCACAGGAGTGTTGATGACAATCGAATTTAAAGCCAAAACGCCAGGTAGCTCCACTCTCGAATTCAATAGTGTCTGGCCAAACCCTACAATGATTATCAGCTCAAACATAACGGAAATTGTGTTTGAAACACATAATGGTTACGTTACTGTAACAAAACTGATAGGAGATTTGAATAATGATGGAGAAGTTGACATGAAGGACATAGCTATTGCAGCAATGGCATTCGGCAGTTATCCTGGGCATCCGCGCTGGAACCTTATTGTAGACATTAACCAAGATAACCACGTTGACATGCGGGACATAGCGCTAATAGCGAGAAACTTCGGAAAAACCTGCTAATATTTGCACGAACTTCAAAAAACAATTCCTTCCTTTTTTGACTAATTATCTCTTTCTCATGTGCTAATCCTATTTTTCGTCTTTTGTTGTTGCAGCATTACCATGATGACTCCTGAAAAGACGATTATTGAAGCTAGTTTAAACATTGAAGAGATGGTGACTGCTATGGATAATGCTCCAGCTATTAACGCTCCGAAGGCTGCTCCAACATTAAACATTGTGGATAGGTAGGCGGTGGCGACATTGCGTGCTTGAAGCGGTGCAGAATCACCAAGGCTAGACCATTCAGCAACAGCTCTCATCCCATGGGCTGCACCGTATATTGTTAGGGCAAAGGCCAGAAGATAGATGTTATTTGTTTCTGATATTATAAGGAACGATACTGCCAATAATGTAAAAGCAATGATGATGGGATATTTATGCCCAATTCTGTCAGTCAATTTCCCAGATGGAATGCGTGAAAGCATGTTGGATGCTCCTTTGATTCCGAAGAGCAGCGCAATAAGGGATGAACTGATAAGAAGGTTTTCTTCGGCATAAATCGCGAAGAAGGTAATGAAGAAAGCGTTTGCGAAAGAGAAAGCCAGACGAAGATAGGTTAGAACTAGGATGCTCCGCGAAGAAGCGATTTCTCTGAGCGAATCTTTGAAATTCATATTCTTCTTTATTCTATGATTAGTTTTGTAAGAGTTTTTGTCACGGATGATGAAAAGGAAGGGTAGTAAACCTAGAAGAGGGATAATTGAAGCTATCTGAAATAACTGCTCATAAGCGAAATAGTTGATGAAGAACATGCATAGGAGAGGACCCATCGTTGTTGTTACACCTACTGAAGTGAGAAATACTCCCATAGTAGTCCCCCGTTTGTTTTGAGGAGCCAGATCTTGCGTTATAGCAATGGCTGTAGGTGCGTAAGCTGCTAGAATGAGGGCGTGGAAGATTCGTATAGGATAAAACCATGATGGATTTGGAGCAATTGAGTAGAGGAGAAGGCTTATCGTTTGGCCGACGGCGACGGCTGGGATAATGGGCCAGCGTCCTATACGTTCAGCAAGGATACCTAATGGGATTTTTGCGGCTATGGCAACAAATGATAGTAGGCTGATTATTATTCCGAGTTCAAGAGTTGTGGCGCCCTTTTCTGTGATGTAGAGGGACAATATGGGTTGTACGGTTTGAGTGGCAAGAAAAAGTGTTATGGTTGTTATTATCAAAAACAAAAGCTCTTTAGGCAGCCCAGTCATAGCTATTGATGTTCCTCTCCAAACGACCATTCATTTATTTCTCATTGATACCCAAATCTATTTTGGATGCTCCCAACGGTTAATATCTAATTCTTGTAACAAGGCTCATTTTCTTAATATAAGCGTTGACAAAAGTCAAATGAAATGCAACATTGTCATCGTGAAGTCTATATACGCACACATCGAAGACAAAAAAGAGGGATCATGCCGAAGATTGAGACAACTTCTATGCGCGCGCGAAAACAATACTTTTCCCATAGGTTATTCAAACTGAAAGCAACACGTGCTCATGAAAGTTTTCACATCAGCATTTTATGAAGCGGGGAAGCCGTATTACCTGTCTATTGGTTGACAGTTTGGGCAGACATAACTACTGGTTGAACCAGTCTTGATTTTCTGTATCACTTTTTGGCATGTTGGACATGGCTTGCCATGCTTATACGCGACCTTGAATTGTTTCGAGCCATAGCCGCCTTTGTTTCCATAGAAATCTTTCTCATATGCCAACCCTCCTAGCTCAATGCTTTCATTCAACAGTGATATGATAGATTTGTGGAGGTAGTAGATTTCTGTGTCTGTTAGTGAAGGTATCTTTCTTTTGGGATGTATTTTTGCGTTGAACAGTATGTCTTGAACGTAAACGTTGCCAATACCTGCTATATTCTTCTGGTCAAGCAGAAAATTTTTGATGTTGCCTCGTTTCTTGCTGAGCAAATGTTTGAGATAATTCAACGTGAACCGTTTATCAAGTGGTGTAACACCCAGTTTCGCTGTTAACTTGTGTTCACTAGACTTCTCTTCTGCCATTAGATGTAGATAGCAGAACCACCAGACTCGTATGGTGAAGCCCGTTCCGTCGTTCAAAGTGAATCTTATTTGATATTTTTTAGGAAGTTTGTCGTCTGGCTTGAAGTGGATGACGTCAGAACCCATCCCTGGATTAAATAGAAGCAGGTGAGAGTTAATCTTTGTGAAAAGCCACTTGCCTCTGCTCTCAACTGACTTGATGTTTTTTCCGACAACAGTTTTTCGGAATCGTTCAAACGGTATGTTTAAACATTTAGGGTTAGCTACTTCAACTTCATAGACCTGTTTTCCTAACATCTCATTCCTCATCTGACGGCTAAGAATGATTAACTCAGGAAGCTCCATGTCGACACTTACCTTTGTATCTAGCAGTTTATCGAAGGCGTTACTATTTAAATCGCGTGCGGTATGCATTTACAGAATGTGTGGATAACCTATCAAGCCTAAATGTGTTCGTGATCATTCTTTCCATTAACATACATATGTGAAGTGAAGTGTCAAGTTTGACGATAAAGTATGATGAAGCTCCTGATGTTAAGATGTTAGCAGATGAGATTATGGATTGCCTGGATATGTTTCACATAGTTCCTCAGTTCGTATATTGTTATCGGAGTAAGGGTTCGAAGTCAAGGCACATCATAGCTCGCATCTATGGATTAGGAAAGATATGGCAAGAAGCATTGAGACGACCAACAAGCTATGTGATTGAAGTCATTTCTGAAAGATATGATAAATTGAGTGAAGAGGAGAAGGAAAAAACATTGATTCATGAACTACTGCATATTCCAAAAGGGTTTTCAGGAGGCTTCCGTCCACATAAAGGCTACATTAGCAAAAAACGAGTGGAAGAGTTGCATCGCCTATTGCAGAAGCAGAGATCTTTGAGAGAAATGGAACACGATCGAATGGGTTAAGGATAGCGCAACTCAGATCTATAATCCAAGTAAATCATGCACATGGCATACTTGATCTGAATGGATAGAGATGCTTGGCCACAATTTTAGCTGCTCAATAAGATAAGGCAAATCGACAACAACGCTTTTGTTGTCAAAATTGCTAAATGTTCTATTAAAAATAGGGAACTAAAATGTCGAAAAACCCAATGCTTCCCATTTATTCGGTCAGCGGAAACAACTATGAGATCGGTTTACAAATCGGAGAGGCACTTAAGTCTCAAATTATCAATTTTCTGGAAAAGAGTAAGAACATCAGATTTCTAAGAAAAATGGAAGAGAGAAATCCGAGGCTTCAAAAACTAGTAGAGTACGGAGAGAGGTATTTCCCTCAGTACATGGAGGAAATCAAGGGAATTGCCTATGGTTCTGATTCGAATCTGACAGATATTCTACTTATAAATTGTAAGTATGATTTCCGAAAAGGGTGCACTACAGTAATCTTCAAGGATTCTGACAGGATAATACTCGGTCACAACGAGGACAATACCAGAGAGAACCTGAATAATTGTTGCTTATTAAAAGTCCATCCTGAAGTAGGAACATCATTCATAAGTTTTTGTTATCCAGGGATGATTCCTGGAAATTCATTTGCTTTCAACGAATTTGGACTAATTATAACCAACAATTCTATGCCTACACCTGACACAAGAATCGGTTGTCCACGTCATTTAATCGACAGATTCCAGTTAGAAGCAGAGAACGCAAGAGACGCGATTACGAGGACCTTATTTAAAGAAAGAGCTTCCGGCGGGAGCTTCAACATTATATCCAACAAGCAAAAAAGAGCAGTAAACATCGAGACGACTTCTCAAAAACAGTGCATAACAGAAGTTGAGGATAAACACTTGCACACAAATCATTATGTCTCCAGAGGACTGCGCAGCTTGAAGAAGGATGAATTGTCATTGAAATCCAGCTTATCTAGATATAAAGCAGGATCTAAGTTATTTTCAAAGGTCAAAGAAAAAACGCCTCAAGCAGCACTTGACATCCTTACAAGTTTGGAAGCCAAACCATATAGCATTATGAGAATTGATAAACGCATGAAAATCTATACACTCTTCACTGCTCTGTTTTATGTATCTAATAGCGGAATTGTTATGAGAGTTTATGAACCAAAATCAAGGATACAAGAGAAAGATGCCTTTCTGGAATTGGCTTCAGATGATTTGATGTAAGAAAATGGAATGTACATTCGCTTTGTGACAGGATGCACGAATGTGGAGATGTGAAACGTATGACAACTACTTCTTCGGTTCTGTAGTCATTCGCCAAAAAGCATGAACACACATAATTGATGATCGGCAATATTCTGAATCAGCTGTAACCATATGGCGAGCTTGCTATTGAATTCTCTTCCACAAGCCATAAAAACACGAATGAAAGACTGAGTTGTCAGTGATTAGATGTGCACTACGCAAAATGAAAATATGAATCATGTTACCGAGACTGCCTGTGCTCTTTTTCGATCTGGATGCCTAAAATTCGGAACTTTCAAGATAAAATCAGGCGTTCTAAGCCCTTACTATATTGATTTAACATGGCTACTTTCTTCACCTAGAGATCTTTCTTATATTGCACACATAGTTGCTGACAAGATTAAGAAGATTAGACTCTATGAACCAATAGACAAACTTGCTTCAATAGAGCTTAAGGGCGCTTTGATCCTTCCCAGCATAACCTCTACACTAAACATACCAAGCGTTGTGGTGAGGAAAGCGGAGAAAAAGTATGGACTCACAGGAAGAATAGTTGGAGGAACCATGAGAAAAGGAGAAAACTTGTTGTTTTTTGATGATGTCATTTCTAAAGGAACCTCAAAGCTTGAAGGAATAAAACCCCTTGAAGACCTTGGCGCCCATGTCAACCACATCATGGTTATTGTAGACAGAGAACAAGGAGGCAAAGAAAATATGAATAAACTAGGCTACAATCTACATGCTCTAACAACGATCTCTGGACTCATCAAAGCTCTACTTCAATCCTCATGTATCTCAAAAGAAGTGAGTGAAACCATATTGAGCTACATAAAAGACAAAGGGTAGATACTGGTTTACGAGCATCAAACCGGAACGTGCATGACCAGCCGACAAAAATAATTTCAGAGTGAAACATAATAGACAAGTTTCTTGTGGGATGCCTCTCTCATAGAATTTATAACAGTTAAAACGAATGCGAATTGAAAGAACACAAGTGTTTACACCGCCAAAATAATTACACTAGAGCAAGATTTGTCAAGATGGATGGTGAAGTAGAAAATACAGATTAGAACATTTTGTTACTAACAAAAACGTTCGACTTCAGTTAATTCAAAAGAATGACGCGAATGTTGTTGCTTCACTCCTTCCGAACTGTCTTTTACAGTGTCCTCTTCCATACAGAACAGCAATTTTTCTTTCGCATCACCAAGAATACAATGTCATTTGCCTTGGTGAATCCCAACCTCTTGTATATGTGAATAGCTGAACTATTATCCTTTCTCACGAACAAACTAATGGTTCTTCCCTTGGAGGCTAAGTCTGCAGCTAAAACGCTTGTGCATGCTGTAGCAAAACCCCGATTTCTATAATTCTTATCTGTGAATATATTGCCAAGTTGAGCGATTTGAGGCGCAACCAAGTGAACGCCAGCGGCACTAACTATCCTGCCACCATACTTTACACAGTAGTATGGTCCAACCTCAAACTGCAGTGGAACCCATGCCCGCGCGCCATGCTCACAATAGAACTTATTCAGCAATTCCAACTCATTCTTCATGACTCTCTCAACATTGATATCAGCCGATTCAGTCTCATTCGGAAAGTTCACAATCATCTGTTGCTCAGTATGATGATGCAAAACAGTTACATTTTGCTTGAAAATCTCTGTGTCTCCTGGTTGACACAGTGAAACGAACTCCTCTGAGATGTCACATATTGCTTTCTCAGCGAGAGCTAGCTTAATTTCTTGTCTGGCAGTTCCAAAAACTATGCTTGGAATTGGATATGCACGATAGATACTGCAAACACCAACAACTTCACCGTTCTGGATGGCACTGTAAACGTCGCTCACTTGAAGAAGAGGTGGATAAAGATCACCTAGGGGCAAGACATTGGCGACTGCGTCTTGTGCTAAGAATCTTCTACAAGTTCTTTGCAATCTTGCTGAAATAACTTTCTTAACCTGCAACTTACCACCGATGTTCAGGCGAATTTCAAATGGTTTGTGGTAAAATTTATGCCCTGAGCTTCCTTAATTCTCTTCTGCACCAACGCGCGTCCATTGTCTGGTCTCGAACTTGAGTTTTCTCTATGGCGATATGCTTATCTATTACAGTCATCCATTAACTTTGCTCTGCAAGTCAAAAAATCAAAGAAGGTGTGCTACTAATTATCATTCGTACAACTGATTTAACGAAGCATTTCAAAGATTTGGTGGCAGTGGATCATTTAGATTTGAGCATCAATGATGGCGAAATCTTTGGATTGTTGGGTCCTAATGGTGCAGGAAAAACGACAACTGTTCTAATGCTTTCAACAGTAGTCAAGCCAACGAGTGGAACTGCTACTGTTGGCGAATATGACATAAGAAAAGACCCAAATGAAGTAAGAAAGCTTATTGGCATTTGCTTTCAAGAACCTAAACTTCTCTGGGTAAGTACCCCCTGGGCTGTGTTGAATTGGCATGCAAAAGTCTGCGGTCTTTCAACGCAAGAGCGAAAGAAACGAGTCAAACAAGTGTTGGAAGACGTGAACATGTGGGATTACAGACAAAAGAAAGTGCATGGTCTGTCAGGCGGGATGAGAAAACGTGTTGAAATTGCAAAGATCTTGATTCAAAGACCTAAGATCGCTTTCATCGATGAGCCCACCGCTCAAATAGATGTTGTTGGTAAACATAAGATATGGAATATGATCCGGGAACTTCGAGATGAAGGCTCCACTGTAATCCTTGCAACTAATGAGCTTTACGAAGCGGATGTACTTTCCGATCGCGTCGGTATCATGCATAAAGGCAAAATGTTAGTGTGTGACACGCCTAAGACGTTGAAAGACAGCATTCCTGGTGGAGATATCGTTGAAATTCAACTCGAAAAAGAAGCAACCCCCAAGATCTTGCAAGATCTGAACAGTTTCCAGGAAATTGTAGACTTAGTTGTGCTGAAACCTAACAACCTTAAAGTCTATTTAAACAAAGTGGAGGAGATGGTTCCCCAAATCATGGAGTTATTTCTGAAAAACCGCGTGCTGGTTCGATCAATTCACATGACTGAACCATCGCTTGACGATGTTTTTGTTCATTATACTGGGTTAACTATTGAAGAAGCGGAACAAAAAGGTTCTTCAAGGTGAATAGAAACGAAGAAGCTATTGTTTGTTGTTGAAAGAGACCTGCGCACGTTCATACAATTCAAAGTCCTCATAATTATGCGAACTATATGGTTTGCTGCTCAAGTTGCTTTCTTTGGCCTGATTGCCTCCCGCATGGTTGTACCGGAGTTAGCAGATGTTTATTTTGAATATTATGTTGCAGGCGTTGTAGTCATGATGCTCTATTCTGCTTCTGTTTTCATCGGGTATGATATTTTTGAAGAGGCTGAACATGGAGTCTTCGAGTACTTGCTCAGTCTTCCTGTTTCTAGGAAAGAACTTGTCTTAGGAAGATCAATTGGCGGTGGAATACGAAGCTTCATATTTGTAGGGCCACTTATTGCAATAACTCTCTTCGTGATTGGACTAGCAAATCCGATCAACCTCTTAATTGCTTTTTCAGCCCTTTTCTTGTTTGCTTTCGGTGTTTCAGGTATGAGTATTACCATTGCAGTTACCTTGAAGTCAGGGGATCGCTTTGACATTTTTATGGGCGTATTGAACGCCTTAATAGTTCGGCTTAGCACAACAATGTATCCTCAAGCATTCGTTCAACTGGCGAGCCCGGCATATGCAACCGTATCAAAATTCAACCCAGTCACTTTTGCGTCTGACATGTTTCGTTGGGGAGCAGGAATTGAAAAGTACCTAACTATGACACCTATGCCTTTGGCTGCAATACTTGGACTTGTCATTTTCTTCTTCACCTTTACGTTTATCAGCGTCACGATCTACGAGAAACGGCTTGAAGGAGGAGGCTGGCAATAGATGAAAGCAGTTTTACACGTAATCGAACATGATTTTAGAAACTTTTTACGTTACAAATGGTGGCTAGCAGGCCTCATAAGCATGAACCTTGCAGACCTCTTTATAATGGCTGTAGTGTATAACCACATGGTGAGCCCGGAAATTGCTGATAAGATTAAAAGCTACCTTGATTTCTTTGCTCCAGGAGTCACCGTGCTAGGCTTATTTGCTTCAGCCTTCATGATTGGTCGAGAAATAAATATGGAGGTACGCCGCCAAATCCATCACTACATGCTGAGCCTTCCTATAACCCGTTTCGAACTCGCTGTGGGTAGGTTGCTTGCAGGCGGATTGAGGGGTATGATGTACATGTCACCGCTACTGTTGATAACATTTGTCTTCGTTGGTTTTCCATCGTTTCCACAATTCCTCGTGATACTAGGTGCCCTCTTCCTGTTGGCAACGGGAATCTCAGGGTTAAGCATAGTCACCGCAGTATCCACAACGAGCTTCGAGAAATTTGTTACTGCAAGAGGATTGGTTTATTATTTGCTCTTCTTCTGTAGCAGCATCTTCTATCCACTATCACTCATACAGACACTTGGACATGAGAATGTAATGCCACAGCCAATTGTGATTGCAGCTGAGCTTAATCCTTTAAGCAGTGGCGCCGATATAATTAGGTCCTTCCTTTTAGGCGATCCAGCTTTTACATTAAATATGGTTAAGAACCTAGTGATTTTCTCAGTAGTCTTCACTGTAACAGCCACATTTGCGTACATGAAAATAATAGAGCGCAAGTAGAACGCGTGATTAAGAGGCTCAGAAAATTACGGGTTTGCAAGAGATGAGGGACAAAGATGTCTAGTATGAAAAACTAAGCGATGCTATGATATTCGTCACTAACCTAACAGGTTACAATTTAGATTCCGATATATGTTAATCGCAGCTTCATGACTATTTTCTTTAGAACTCGATAATCTGACAACGCAAATGAAGAGATGACGTAGCAGTCGCAGTTTTGAAAGCAAAACTTGCTCCGTGCATATCTTAGTGTTCTATTCTCTTAGAAAGAAAAAATAATGGGCCAGTAGAATGCGTAAACTGATAGGATCAAGCGAGAATATCTGGGTTTCAAAATATTAGAGGGTACGAACATGCGCAACATCCATCTTAGAGATAAACTTAAATTGTCCTTTCATCTTGTCAGTATAGGTAATACTTATGGTGTTTTGCTCCAAGTGTGGTGAAGAACTTCCTGAAAACGCATATTTCTGTCCTAAATGTGGTGCGAAAACCATAAAAGGTGTAGAATCAGGCGTTTCCACTCCATGGGAAGATATGAAAGACGTATTTCACAAAACAGGACAAGAGATAGAGAAAGCATTCTCAATAGCAGGAAAAGAAATGGAAAAAGCATTCAAAACTGCAAGAGAATCAATCCGAAAATCAATTAGTAAAGAACAAATAGTCTGTCCACATTGTCAAGAAAAGAATCTCGGTGACGCCAGATTCTGTTACAAGTGCGGCGAAGAACTGGACTAGAATAGATTTCACGAATTAACATCTACGAAAATCTTCTATCGTCAAAAACATGTACATTCATAAACTGGAGCCAAATTACGCCTTCGACGGATTCCGTAACAATCGTGTTAGGGATTTGTGTTTCCAAAAAAACCACACGTGTTTTTTCCCGTAGTCTCATCATTAAATATGGCTTAAGTGCACGCTATCTTGCAACCTATATTCTCCCAATTGCCTTACTCAGCATCCAAATTCCTATCAATATCACAACCACAGGAAGCCAAATTACATCAATGTTGAATGTGTAGGTCTCGTTTGCAACTCCAACTGAACCAAAGATTAATACAAGTCCACCTATTAGCAACACCTAAAGGTACACTCTCCTCACAGTTTCCCTTTAAAAAAAGTTGTATACTGACAATACATAACTTTCCAAAAAGCACGCGTATCCGGCCGTCAGATAGCAGACAAAAGAAACCATCAATCACATTCAAAATCTAAAAACAAGCTCTAAAAGCTATATACCAGCTAAACCCATGAATATAATCCATCTCAAGGTGTTGGCAAATTGACCGAAGAGAAGAGATTCACAATAGATGAATGCCATAAAAATTTTGCAGTCGATCTATTTAACGTCACTTGGAGCTTTTTGGACAAGGAGGACCGAACCAAAGAGGAAGATGACAAAATGATTCATGCGGCACATGCCTCCCGTTTTCACTGGGGCGAAATAGGAAAGCCATTACAATTTGAAAGAGGCGAATGGCAAATCTCCCGAGTTTACGCGGTTCTAAATAGGCCTCAACCAGCACTGTATCATGCCAAAAGATGCTTAGAAATCTGTGAGCAAAACAACATTGGAGACTTTGACATTGCCTTCGCATACGAAGCTATGGCGAGAGCCTACGCCCTCGCTGGAAACAAAACCCAACGCGAAAAATATATCCAATTAGCAGAAATAGCCGGACAAAAAATCAAAAAGAAAGAAGACAAAAACTACTTCTTCAATCAGCTAAAAGCAATTCCCAGCAAACGTTGAACAAGAGAAAAACAAGAGCACTCCTTAACATCTGTGTGGTAGCGTCTAATCTCAAATGGATAAGTCATTGCTTAGCCAAACGTTTTATTTGGAAAGCTTTCATTTTGATGTCGCGCACACCGTCACTATTTAACAAAATATTTCTTTTACTTGGTTGAGTTCGTTTTCATCTTTTTGTCCAGTTGCAAAACTCCAAATTCAATATCTTCTTTTTCCTTTTGAAATCCGTCACCTAGCTTAGTATTGCAGTAGGGACAGACACTCACCAACTTGTCCTTTCCACCTCCAAAATCAAGCATAACTAAAGGTCTGCCAAAAGTCTTCTTACACGCGGGACAAGAAATGACTACATGATTTCCATTTATCCTAGCAACCTGTCCAGCTTTAGCCACACCTTTCTGTTTAGATATCTTATTATTACCATTTTTATTATCATTAGCATTACCATTGGTTTTCTTCCAAAAATCAAAACCAAAAGCAATTGCGCCCAAAACTGAAGGACCAATAAGCCATACATAAATCAAACGCAATGTCACCCAATAAGGCGTAGCCCAAACAGAACTAAACTCTAGACCAAAGTCATAAAGGTCTCCATGAATAATATGGTCAAGCTGACCCAGCAAGAAAATGACAACAAATAGGCTTGTGAACCAAAAGATGAAGACAAGTCTAGAAAAATGATTTTCCATGAACCTCTGCCAAGTCATATTTCGAACCCAAATAGAGATCAGCGTCAAACAACAAAAACATTATGAACGCAGGATCCAAATCCAGAATAACATTATAACCACAAAAACCACAGTCAACAAAGAAAATTGAGCAGTACTATTCCAAAAACCAAACACGCTAGCCCAAGGCATCCACCACCAAACGACATCATTACCAGGCAAACCACCATCCCAAAAAACAAACCATAAAACATCGACCAAACCACCAAAGAAAAACAGACATAGTGACAAAAACAAACCAAAACCAATCCGGAATTCCCTTTGACTCTTCCCAGAACCCAGCCAATAAACAAAACCAATAATAACAGAAAAAACTAAAAATACACCCCCAAAAACCCACCAATAAAGAACAACCCAACCATAACTGAATTGCAGTCCATAATCATAAAGAACTCTGAATAACAAAATCTAAACAAGACATAACAACAAAAAATAGAAAAACTAAAAAGCACAACGCAAAACCTTTCCAACTAACATTGAATCCCAACAACAACAAACCTAGATGAAAATACTTTACAAACGAAGAAAAAGCAATATCAAAACCTCCAAATCAAAATCGAACCAGAACCAGTCTAGAACTATTTTAATGAAAGAAGGTTAAATGTGCGCGCACTTTCGTAAAGTTTTAATTCACTGTCAAACTAGTTGTTCATTGTTGATGGAGAGAATAGGAAGGCAAGATTATATGTTTCGCAAACTTTCTGAGGACCAAATGTTTGAAGTTATGAAGAATCTGGCGTATGCATTCAATTGGGGTTGGCTTAAGAGTGAAAGGTTAGCTATCGAGAAATATGGCTTGGAAGTCTTTCTTGGCCAGGAGTTTCTTGGTCTTTTTAGAGAGTTCGGTTCAAGACAATGTAGAAAACTGTTAGAGCTGTCAGTCGTTTCAGGTACAGATGCGGATTCTGTTATTAGAGGACTTAAGCTTTCGCATTGGGCTCTATTCGAAAATGTTGAGCTGACGAAGACATCTGATGAAGTTGTTAGAATGAGAACTGTTAATTGCTCTCTTCAATCATATGCAAAAAAGAAGTTGGGAACAGTATATCCTTGCAAGAATCTGCATTTCGCATTAGAAGCACGTAAAGGTTTTGTTAAGACAATAAATGCGAGAGCAACAGTAGAATGCGCTTTCAGTCCGCCTGATCCAAAACCAAAGAATATTTCTGAAAATGTCTCATGCGAGTGGATCATACGCGTTCCGAATCAACAGAAGTAGAGCTTAGCTAAGCCTGATCATAGATATGCACGGTATTTCAAAACGATGTGGTCTCCTAGTGGTTTAGTTCTTTCAGTCACGTGTATGATTTGAATTTCCATTTTTCCTTTTGGGTGTAGATTCTATATAGAATTTTAGTGGCTCGTTCTTTATCTATGAAGAGCAGAAGTTTTCCAATGTGCTTGCATAGTCTTTTCCTATGCAATACTCTGCTCCAATCGGGGCAGTCATGCAGGATCGTATGGGTTTCAGGATTTATGGTTATACGGTAATCTCTTATCAAGGCTTCTAGTTGGTCGTCTGTCTCTTTTGTCACCTTTAAATCGTTGTCTTCGATTTGTCTGGCTCTCTTCAATCTCTTATCATCTATGAAGTAGCTCAATAGGGTCTCAAAACTCATTTCTCTTGGTTTGACAAATGCTTCGAGAGTAGTCTCTTTAGTTACATGTGACTTCTTGAAATAGTCTTCTACATGTTTCTTTGTCTCTTTTTGTTGAGGAGTAAGGACTCCTAGCATTTCGAGAACTTGTAGACAGTTCTCAACTGCATAGCCATGATAATGGTTGTTGAAGTATCCGTAAATTTTCTTGGTTTTTGTCAAGGTTTTTCTTATCTTGGGAATCCATGGCTCTAGCTCTTCCGCACGGTATTGATAATTGTACCATGGTCTTGTTCCGTAGCCGTGCCATCGGAAATACGCTATGTCTGATGTTACATGTATCTCTGGTGGAAGTAAAGGTTCATCCACTATCGTATATGCCACCCTATATTTCTCAAGTAGAGCCCATGTTTCTTCTCTCATCCACGATAAGTTTCGGAATTCAACAGCGAATCTGATATGAGTTGGAAGTAATCTAAAGAAGTCTTCTAATTTATTTGGTTTATAGTCAAATTTAGGTGGAAGCTGAATAAGTAGACAACCGAGCTTTCCATTGAGAGATAAGGGTTCGATGAGTCCTATGAATTTCTGTAAATCCTCTTCGATGCCTTCACCTAAATCCAATTTTTTCTCGTGGGTAATCAGTCTGGGCAATTTTGCTGAATAAATAAAGTTATCAGGCGAATACTTAGTCCACCCCATAACAGTACCTTTAGATGGGTACCTATAGAATGTGGAGTCTATTTCAACCGTCTTGAAGACTTTTGAATATGCGCGAAGCATGCTCTTGTCCTTTTTTGTATAGAAAGGGCCTATCCAATCTTTGTAGCTCCATCCACACGTGCCAAGAAAGGTTTTTGTAAGGGAGGTAGTCAAAATTTTCACATCATAATTGATTGTAATGTTTGAATCACTTCGTCAATGTTGTTGAACGTTTTTTCTGGAAGTTTTTGTAGCAGGTGCCCTGCGTGAATTCTTTTTTCTGAAGTGAGATCAAAGAGTTTCCATCCTTGACTTTGTATTAATTGTTGTTTTTCTGATGGGAATTTTGTGTCTTCTCGTAGAACCTGTTTCAGAGATGTCAAGCCTGTAGATTTTGTAATTCGTGGAAATTTGCCTGTTTGCTTGTATACTTCTAATCTGGCTGCATCCTTGTACATTTTAATAGAGTGAAAACTTAACACTATTTTTTCAAACTGTCCACTTGTAGTTTTCCGATCTATTTCTTTAAGTTCCATATCTGTAGGTTGATAGATGTTGTGATTTCCTTTTCCGAAGAGCCTTGAGTACAGAATATCGGATTCATGAGCCGGTACATCATCTTTTAAAAGGTCTACGCAATGAATTATCCTATGGTCTTCCATAGTCTTCACAAGCTTGGATGGCAACTTCGATGATGACATTCCTCTTGTCTCGAGAGCAACTCTTGTTTTTCCAAGGGTCAAGGATGAGAGGAGATCTCGAAGATTTTTGATTGAAGTTTGCTCCATTTTAAGTGACGGTGGCGTTTGAAGATGTATTATTTCCGCCCTTAGAGTCTTGCATATCTCCAATAGTTTCTCAAAGGCTTCCAAGGCTTCCGGTGTTGGTTGAAAATAATGCTTGTGAGTTATCGTCTTGTGCGCCCTCACTGTGAATTGGAAGTCTGGAGGAACAGTTCTTCTCCACTTCTCTACCTGTTTCAGTGGAGGTATGTGATAGAATGTCGAGTTCACTTCCACAAAATTGAAAGCTTTTGAATATGCCACTAAAGGATGAAGCCCTGGAATTTGGAAGTAAGCCCATCCACCTGTGCCAACTAGATATTCCATTAAAACCTGGCCTCCCGCTTCATGGAATTATGCTTCATTTTAGTCTGTCTCACTCCAGTATTAAACAGTTCACTGTTTTGGTTATGACTTACTGTTACGTGGCAACGAGGGTCAGCCAATTCTATCAAGGCGCTGATACTGGATATGTGAATTGGCATGTGAAAATTGATGATGGTTATTGGCCGAGTGAGCTGGGACAGTTAGAGGATAAAGGAGATGGCACTAACCCTACATATGGTGAAGGAATCTGTGGTCTGGTTGTCGCTGCTGTTGACGCAGATAGTACAGTGAATATTAAGGTGCAAGCAAGAAACAGGACAGGGTCCAGTCAAGATTGTAATGCTGAAGCCTACGTGATGATCTGTCCCTGGATACTTCCAAGTAGTAGTCAAAGTCTTCATGTAGTTGATTTAGATTTTCCTGAAGGAAGCACATTGTATGTGCGTAGTGAACCTTTCCTCGAAAATAGACCCCCGAAACATTATGGTAGGGTGCCAGCAGATCCGTGATTTTGGAACTGAATGCAATTATTACGTTAAAGTCGGCGGGACAGATATCCAAACGTCAGAGCACACTTTCGACCTCATGGAGCCTGATGGACTCGAGTTATGGGTGAACGGAGATCCGGGCTGTATCAGCTGTATTGGAGTTGATATTCGTTGACAGTAACCTTAGATAGTAAAAATTTGAATGTGCCTGAGTTTAGTGAGGATTGCCAGGTTATCTACAGCCAAAGGGATAAATAGAAGACAGAAGATTTCAAACGTAAAATAAACCCTGAGGGCTCTATTAAAGAATGATGGATGGACTGTTATGAAGACGGTGTATCTTGGACTAATAGTGCAGCCAAAAATTTTTAGGAGAAAGCTGATGCTGGTTCTGCGGTGGCTTTTAGTGTTTCTGAGAGTGATATGCGTAGTGTTAGCTGCAACGTGTATATCTTAGGATGCACGATTGAATATCCGAAAGGTGTTAACAAAGGAGAGAAATATCGGAAATTCAAGCTGCACTTAATTGAATCCCAATAACAGGGTAGTATCAACGTAGTATCAACAACTCTTACATTTCTTACAATTCTTATTTTCCTTACTTTTCTGTTTTTGAATTATTTGAAAAGCGCGGCTGCACAGATCTGCACCCGCTGGATTCCGAGAAATTATCATTTGATTCATAACTCGGGAGATATCTCCATTGGTCGCGGGTTTATCCTGGTTCCGCGTACCCCCCCCTCTATCGTATATACGTTTTGTTGATACATTCTGTTGATATAATGAAGAAGAGGTTTCCATTAATGAGTGAAATAGAGGTTTCTTCAAAAAGTGAAGTGTTGAAGTTAATGAGGCGCGCGCGCTTATGCTTCTGCTGCTCGCGATTTTCTGATTAGACCTCTCAAAAATTAGGTTGAAAATCTTCTTCAATTATTTCGACGTTCCTTTGACGACGGGTAGCCTTGTTTTAGGTTTGAAGCGTGCGCTTCATTGATCTACTTGTATGTAACTACACAATCAATCTCCATATTGCTTGGTCTCTTTCAACTCAAATACGAGCACGATGGCTGAAGAATCACTTTTGGGACAATGAAAAACTCCTCTTGGAACAATGATGCACTCTCTTTTCCTTAAATTGAAATTCTTTTCTTTTGTCTGCAGGATGAACTCTCCATCAAAAACCATGAAAGCCTCATCACTGTTATCATGTTTATGCCAGACAAACTCACCTTCAATTTTTGCCATTCTAATCACAGAGTCATTGAAAAACGCAACGTCAACAGGAGACCAAGGTCTATCAATATTCTTTGAAAGCTTGTCTAAGGAGATTTTCTCCATTAATGAATCCCTAAAATAATTATAATGAATGTAACTTGTATTTATGAGTGCAAAAATATTTGTAGGCTTACTAAATTTAACAGTACATGAGTTACAGATTAGCAAAAGCCTTCTGTAACATTTCAACTATTTCCTCAAGCTGACCGGTATATACGCCTACAGCTAAGAAGGAAACACCCAGAAGGAGCAACAGTGCCCCTATCACTCTTTGTTCTGGAATATCCATGTATTTTTACTCCAAATGTTTTTTCAGCCGCGCGTCAATGTGTTTTTTTGGAACCAATCCAACAATCCTGTCAATCTCTTCCCCATTCCTAATTACTAACAACGTTGGGATACTGAAGATTTGGAAACGCCCTGCAGTTCTAGGATTCTCATCAACATTAAGCTTTCCAACCAAAACCTTTCCAGCATATTCCTTTGCCAATTCCTCTACTATTGGAGCTGCAGCTATACATGGACCACACCACGGTGCCCAACAATCAATCAGAGCTAACGAATTCTTATTAACAATTTCATTGAAGTCTGAATCTGTTACGTGAACCGGTTTTGTGCTCATTTCCAGTTTTTTCTCCCTCCGCTATATGAGTTCCTTCAACTTCTTTTCTTCGATACGCCTCACTTCTTCCTTGTCCTCAGATATAAACTGTTCGTGCTCACCGTCCACTTCTCTACACCTGTAACACGCTCTTTGGCAAGCTACAAATTCAAAATCTTAATGTAGTTTAGCTAGATACTTGGCATACACGCTTGTTATGGTTCTTATGATATAGCACGTGTTTTATGAATAATAGATAGAGTCTTTGGAGCGCGTGTGCCATGAATAAGACGGGATATGATAATCGTTCCAAGACGTTTAGCGCGCATTTATTGTTGAAAGAAAATAGTGTTAAGAGGAACGAGGCATACAGCTGGAGTTTTGATGATGCTTTGTGAACATTAATTCAGAGAACTTGGAAGCGTGTCTACCCGTATATAACATTATTACACACTTGTTTTTCTACGATGCATATTCATTTAGTGAAGAATTGTTTGGAAGCAATAGCTGTCAAAGTTAGTATTGCTGAAATTAGGAAGCTGAGCGACGAATTAGTTGCAAGAAGGGGAGTAAGAATATTTAGGACGATTTTTGGTTCTACCTAATCCTTAACTCTTTAACTCAATCATATTTTCTATGGCTTTCCGAGCTTTTTCCACTATGGATTCAGGAATGGTAACTACATATTTTTCTTCTTTCAGAGACTTGTAAAGTCTATCCAGAGTATTCAATTTCATATTGGGACAGACAGCATCTTCATAGGCTAGGATAAACTGTTTTTCAGTATTCTCCTTCTTCAAACGATGTATAATTCCCTGTTCTGTAGCTACAATAAACCTTTTGGCTTCGCTTTTCTTGGCATACTTACACATCTGTGAGGTGCTTCCAATGAAATCAGCTACATTCTGCATCTCAGCACTACATTCGGGATGAATCATAACAACAGCTTCTGGATATTTGGTTTTGAGCGCTTGTGCTTCTTCAGGCTGGAAAAGTAGATGAGTTGGGCAGAAGCCTCTTTCAGGGATGGGAATAATTGTTTTACCCGTCTTCTTTTGGACATACTCAGCTAAGTTGTTGTCTGGTCCGAAAAGTACAGTTTCAGCATCCAGAGAGTTTACGACTTCCACGGCATTTGCCGATGTGCAGCATATGTCACAATACGCTTTAGCTGAAGCCAAAGTGTTAACGTATAAAACTACAGGTACAAGTGGATAATGAACCTTCCACTTCTTGATCTCATCTACAGTAAGCATTTGAGCCATAGGACAACGGGCACCGAGAGATGGCAACAAAACCTTTTTGTCAGGATTAAGAATTGCTGCTGATTCCGCCATAAAATCTACTGCAGAAAAGACTATGATTTCTGCGTCTTCCTCTTCCATAGCTCTTCTGCTCAAGCCTATACTGTCTCCAACATAATCCGCAATATCTTGAATCTCCGGTCTCTGATAATTGTGAGCCAAAATTACAGCTTTCTTCTCTTTTTTCAGTCTGATTATCTGGTCAGTGACAGTCATCGTTTTCACCTCAGACACACAATCTGCGCAGCTTTCAAATAGTACGGATAGATATATGCCTTTACTTTAATGTCCTTTTTTCTATTTGCTTTTAGGAAGTAGCAGCAACTACATTGCAGGGAGGACTGGAATTGTTATAGATAATGTGTTCCGTGCTTGATGTTGAGTCAAGCTATGCTGCTGTAGTTTGCTGTTCATTCATTTATTGCATAAAACAACCATACTATGAGAGTCGGGTAAGCAGTAAACACAGTATTGTGTAGAAAGGATATTGTCGCAGAATATGTCATTTCATGCGAAATGGAAAAAAATTTGATTTTGGCTAGCTCTTAAGTCAATTTTCTGCGTGCTAGAAGGTCATGCATGAAAAAGTCTTCTATCCCTACTATGAATTTCAGGTTTTCTTCATTCTTCCTTACTTTTGTGTCTACGTTTTTTCGCATATTTCATCCACCTGTTGGAGCACCATATTGTATCTCAAGTCTTAATAAACATTTCTACAAAGCTGTCCAACTAGACTACACAACAAAAACACCATTCATTTCCTAGCAGTAGAGAATTCTTGTCCCAACGGCATGCACATATTTCTAAAACAGCATTTACAGTTTTCATAAAAGGAAAAGATTTCAAGGCATTTCTGGAAAGCTGAAAGCCATATAGCCTGCATCCACGATCGAAAAACTGAAATTTGAATAGAGCTAACAATTACGATGTAGTGAACTATATGCCCTACTATATTCTGTTATCCAATCTGACGGACGAAGGATGGAAAACTATCAAAGAAAAACCTGAAAGAATTAAAGAAGTCAACAAAGAACTTCAAGCTCTAGGTGTCCGAGTGATTCATCAATACGCTGTTCTGGGACCCTATGATTTCGTGAATATTGTGGAGGCTCCAAACCATGAAACCATTGCCAAAGTCTCTATTGAACTCGGTGCCAGAGGAACCATCAGAATCGTAAGTATGGCCGCGATTCCCATAGACAAGTTCATAGATTCAATTAAAAACTGAATTCCTCTAAACTCTAACCCCCCCTTCTTTTTGACATAAAATTCGAATTCATAACTTCCATTTCAATAGTATTTAATTACTTTTTATATTACAAGCGTTTGGTTAGAGTTCAAGTCAATTGGGAACTCACAAACGGTTAATGGAAAACTGTGTAGGTGAAATGACAGAATCTAGAAATTCTGATGAGCTTCTTGATTCTTGAAATATCCGTTCACAGCTTTTTTAAAAGAAGACTTGCTTGCAGCTCTCAATCTTCATTAGTCGTTGAAGCTTCCTTGTCACTCTTCACAGAACCATATGTTCCTGAAAATACCTTTTTTATGCCCATGTGAACTGTCAAAGCTGCAAAAACGGTTATTCCAGTTATAAGAAAGGAAGCAGCAAAAGCTACCAGTTGTTTTCTCAAGTCTTCATTAAATGTTTGGAAGGAAAGAAAGGCCAAATAAAAGGCTAGAGAGATACAAATCACTATGAATACTAGTGTGACTGCTTCAATTCTCCAGCTGATTACAGTCTTTTCCATCAAAACTTAAACCAAATATTATTCTGTTTCCGATTCGAAAAAGCTTATGAACGCACAATCCTGATCAAAAATCAATTGTCTAGAATAATAAACGATTTTGCCAAATCGAGACAGATTCGTCTACAGACAGCTCACCCAACAGATTCCCACTGAGTTTTTAGAAGCAGTCATTACCTGTTGCGACTTTTCTTCCAGAAAGTTCGACTACGACTAGTGAAACAGTAGCAGTAATAGTAATAGTAGGGATTAGTGAGTGCGTTTCAAAATGTATCGAATTGTCAAATACTAAATCCACCAATTAAATAGAGTTTTTGGAAAAACTTCAAAGAAAACTTTTGGATCCATTCGCATGCGTACGCTTACCTAGGTAAGAGAGAGGGTGAACAGAATCCGCAGTTGATTCTCTTGACGTCAAAGATAATTCCAAATGCGATAAGCACTAAATTCTAATGTTCAAAAGAATAACCAATATGCCTGTTCCCTTTAAGATCTTAAGCAGAACCCCATAATACTAAAGGCTAAACTTAAAAGTCCATAAAGAACATTAGCTCTTCAAGTATACCTCTGAAAGTAAGACTAGAGGAGTTGAAGTTGGTCAGCAAGTCCTTCGAGAAACTTTTCCTTGAAGCTGTAGATGAAGCTCTGGCCTCCCTTGGAGACTCTGCCAAGCAGGCAATCTACTTCCACCTTGAAGACAAATTCGAAATCACAAAAGATGAAATTCCTCAACATGTCGAAGATTTTGCAACTGGACTTGTGAAAATCTTTGGAGTAGGTGCCCAATTTCTAGAAATTCTGATAATGAAAGAACTATATGAAAGAATTGGACAACCCCTTAAATGGAATGGAAACAAAGAGCTTACATTTACAGAATATATCGTAGCTGCAAGACAGAGCTTTCTGAAGGGAAGAAAAAGAAACTGAGAATCGTGGAAAAGACAGATTCTTATTAATATTTATTCGCAGTTCACAAAGAATTTATCAAAGCTTCATGAACTTCACCTCCAAAGTTTCAAGATGAAAGCCTCGAGGGAATTATTTGCTTAGAAGTGACCTCAGAACCGTACTTTTAGAAGCCATTGAGGAAGGCATATCTTCCCTAGGTGCTTCACCTAAACATGCCATATTTTTTCATTTAGAGAATTCCTTTAAAGTCAAAAAAGAGAAAATTCCTGCAAACTTAACCGAATTTACAAAGGCACTGGAAAAAATATTTGGACCTGGTGCTTTTTACCTCGAGAACTTGATTGTAAAACGTCTTTACGAAAAAATGGGCTTGAAATTTGAAAAGATAGAGAATTGGGGCTTCTTGGAATATGTAAATAATGCAAAGGAATGTTTGAGGATGAACAAAGGGGTTTAAAATGGGGAATAAAGAGGACAGTAACAACAGAGGTCAACTTAGAAAGGCTCCAGAAAGAGAGAGTGAGCAAGTAATTGAATATGAAGGAAGGCAAGCAGACATAGTTGCAATCCGCGATTTAGAGGAAACAAGGAAACTGCAAAGAGCACTAGAAGCAGAAGAGAAATACAGAAAACAGTTTGAAGAGGCATTAGATGCGATCTTCATAGCTGATGCCAAAACAGGTATAATCATTGACTGTAACCATGCAGCTTCCGAAATCGTAGATAGGAAAAAATCAGAATTGGTTGGTAAACACCAACGGATTCTTCATCCCCCACAGGAGACTGAAGGAGGATTCAGCAGAACTTTCAAACAGCACCTCAAAGAAAAAGAAGGACAGGTCCTGGAAACACAGATCATTACAAAAAAAGGAGAAATCAAAGACGTCGCAATAAAGGCCAGTGTCTTTCAAATTAAAGGCACAAAAGTCATTCAAGAGATATTCCGGGATGTCACCGAGCAAAAGAAAGTAGAAGAGAGAGTTAGAGAATCTGAAGAAAAATATAGAAACCTATTCCAGAACGCAAGAGATGTCATTGTCACATTCGACTTAAAGGGCAATGTGACCTCCATAAACAGGGCTATTACAGAATATCGCTTCAAGGAGGACGAATTGATTGGACGAAACATGCTGGAGTTTGTCCCCCAGAAGTATCGAGCGAAACTAATTGAGGAAATCGCTAAAGTAGCCCAAGGAAAACCAATTGAAGGTGAAATTGAAATAATCACTCCAAGCGGGAAAAAAACTGCAGAGTACAGAAGTAATCCAATGAGACATCAAAATGAAGTCATTGGCATCCATACAATCCTACGAGACGTTACAGACAGGAAATTCTTTGAGAGAAGTCTTTCTGCATTAAATGTTTATGGTCAGAACTTGAACACGGCGGAGAGCCTCGAAAAAATATACCATGTGACATTAATGGCTATGAAGAAAACCTTGGGGTTTGAGTATGCTTCCATTCTTATCGTAAAAGGGAAAATGCTTCGCCTAGTATCTCACTATGGATACGCAAAACAGTTCTCCATAAATCTACCTTTAGATGGCGAAAAAGGTGTAACTGTTAAGGCAGTAAGGACTGGCAAATCGGTTTTCGTTCCAGATGTCACGAAGGAAAAATCATATGTCTTAGGTAAACCATCCATGCTTTCTGAGCTTGCTGTGCCTATCAAAGTGGGTGAAGAGGCTTTAGGTGTCTTAAATGTGGAGAGCAAGAGACCTGCAGCTTTTAATGAAGATGATAAGAAACTTCTTGAGATATTAGCCTCACATGCTGCCACAGCCATAGGTAACCTCAAAAGACAGAAACTGTTGAAAGAACTCTCCAACAAAATAAAAAACTTGATGAAAAGCACCACTGAAATTATGCATGTTGAAAACATGAATCAACGACTAAAGGTAATAGCTAAAGCCATCAGAAAATTTGGATGGAGAAGAGTTGTAATCTCACTCAGAGACGAAAACTTGATAGGAATCGATCTTGTCACATCAGGGCTTGAAAAGGAAGAACTAAAACTACTAATTGAAAGAAAAGCCCCTGGATATGTTTGGCAAAAACGATTAGGCCCAATTTTCCAGCGATTTAAGATAGGCGAATTTTATTATCTACCTTGGACTGACTCGTGGATACGAGAAAATGTCCATGGTGTACCATCTGAAGCAAACCTTAAGGAAGCAACTACTTATGCAGGCGTTCCCAGCAAGCTTTCACCGAAAGAAATGATTGATTGGCATCCTCAAGACATGCTTTATGCTCCTCTTCGCACTCCAGAAGGAAAAATAGTGGGCATCCTAAGTATGGACGATCCGATGGATGGTCGAAAACCAACGCGAGAAGCTCTTACTCCATTGGAGTTATTTCTGCACCAAGCCGCTATAGTCATTGAAAACGCTCAACTCATTCAAAATTTGAGAAAAGCTAGAAGACAACTTGCAACCTATACAGAACAGCTTGAGCAAAAAGTTGAGGAGAGAACCCGCGAGCTTAAAAAATCTCAAGAACAACTTCTCAAAACTCAAAGATTGGCAGTGATAGGTGAACTAGCGGGCATGGTAGGTCACGACCTGCGTAATCCCTTAACAAGTATCAATGGAGCCGCATATTACTTGAAGAAACGATTGTGTCCCACAATTTACCGTAAAGCAAAAGAAATGCTGGACCTTATAGAAAAGAACATAGAATACTCGAATAAGATCATAAATGACCTTTTGGATTACTCGAAAGAGATAAAGCTTGATTTGACGAATTGCAAACCAAGATTAATAGTCAAAGAAGCATTGTCTCTTGTTGACATTCCTGAAAACATCAGAGTAATTGACTTGACGAAAGACAAACCAAAAATAAGAGTTGATGTTCAAAAAATGAAGCGAGCCTTCATCAATATAATTAAGAACGCCATTGACGCGATGCCTGAAGGTGGAGAGTTAACAATAAAAAGCAAGAAATTGAACGACAACGTGGAATTTGTGTTCTCAGATATGGGTGTAGGAATGTCAAAGAAAATCATAGAGCAGCTTTGGACTCCACTATTCACGACGAAGGCAAAGGGAATGGGATTCGGTTTGCCAATCTGTAAACGCGTTATAGAGGCGCATGAAGGCACTATTTCTGCAGAAAGTTCCTTTGGGAAGGGTACAACTTTTACTGTAACCATCCCAACCAAACTGAAAACAAAGGGAGGTGAAAAGATATGGATAGAGATGCCAGAATCCTCATTGTTGATGATGACGAAAACATAAGAAAAGTATTGACAACAATTCTTGAGGATGAAGGATACATTGTTGAATCAGCAAAAACCGCTAAAAAAGCGATAGAAAAGACTAGAAAGAAAATCTACAATTTGGCTCTAATTGACATTCGCCTTCCAGATATGGAAGGAATAAAACTTCTAACAAAAATGAAAGATACAATGCCTAAAATGCGAAAAATAATCATTACAGGCTATCCAACACTGCAAAACGCAGTAGAAGCAGTGAATAGAGGCGCAGACGCTTACATAATAAAGCCCTTTAATATCAAAGAAGTCCTCAACACAATCAGAGAAGAGATTATAAAACAACAAGAAGAAAAGGAATATAGCCAAGAGAAAGTTGCAGATTTCATTGAAACAAGAGTGAAGCAGCTGGAAAAGGAAGGAGAGTTGACTCACAAAAGGGATCATTGAGAATACTTCAAAACCTTTCTATTTTCTTTTACCATTATATTTAGATTTTTTGATTTTCCAGGTCTTTCCATGGTAAATCGAGCTAGCACTGTTAAGATATTTTTTAGCATAATTCTCCACTGATATCTAAGTAGCTGCATCGATGTCTCCTAAAGGACTTAGGGCAAGAAGCCCTGTTCTGAGATGCACAATGCTACGAAGCTCTTCTTCTTTCGATCTAAAAGTTAGAGTTGTCCTTAATTAAAGAGAAAATACTTCGATGATTTTCCATATAATATGTCAAGTAGTTTATCTCAGATGGACAGAGTTCTATGGATGAGACTTCAATTTGACCATTTTGCACCGTGTCTTCAGCATTGCAAATGATAATTTAAAGTGTGTACAAGAAGTTGAATACGCGCGCTGATTTGTTGTAGCTCTTGATATGGACTTAAGTGTTGTCAGCGGTGGTCAGGTAACAAATATTGATGCTTTTTGACAGGTGCAGCACCCATATACTTGCATGTCTTTCTTTGATGTTTGTAGCTTGATTTCTTGCACGAGTTTCACAGTGACTAAAGGTTTTTTGGTGCTTCTGTTTGTATTGCTCTCATTTCTGTCTGCAATTTTCATGTTGAATTCTTAGAGGACCATAGATTTTGTATCTTCGCATTGCTCCTGCTTAATGACATCTAATGTTCAAGTTTTAAGATTCCCGTGTGCACAAATATTACAGAATTCGACTGCACCTCGCGCGCGCATAACACTTGCCGCTTTTGCAATATATAACTAAATCAAAAAAATAGGATAACCTATGGCTTCTAGCTCAATATTTCCTTCAGAGTTGAAAAATCCATTGCTTGCGCAAAGGATTTTCCTGCAATCTAGTTGTTTTGTCTAAGCTGGTATCAAAGTCTTGGAGATTTGCATTTTCAATTCAGTAGATTCTTGTCCAATTCTATTTCTCAAAATGGCAGTTTGTGAGTGAAGTCTCTCCTTGGATTCCAGCGCCAAATCTTTCGATTTTGTTATTTCCCTTTCCATTTTATCTATATCATGTTCTGCGGAACGTCTCGCCTCTTCCGCCTTCTTCAAAGCTTGTACTTTCATTTTCTCAATTTTCGCAAAGTCTTTTCGTATGTTTCTGGCACGTTCATTCAGTTTTTCTCTTATTTTATCAAGCTTTTTCTTGTATTCGCGTTCAGAAATGCCTCCCATTGATGAACACCATTCACGCCTTTTCGTGTATAGCAATACTTAATAAACTTTGCGTCTCAAAAATCAGTAAATTCATAAAAATTGAAATCATACCTACCCAAGTAAGACAACAGTTATGAACTCAAAAGATTAATCAAATAAATCTCATGGCTGGTTTATCAATGACCTTGCAGGTAAAATACGCTGGAAACCGCATCTTTTGGACACTTTCCATCATGGGACTATTTGCGATTCTAAGCTCCACAATATCAAAAAATCCCGTTTTGAAGCTATTCGCAACAAGTCTTAAAACTCCTATAGGTTTTTGAACAGGATTCATTGCTTACACCTCAACAATCCCTAGGATACTACTCAGTCTACCTGCAGCTTCCCTCTCAGACATCCTTGGTAGAAGAAAATCTCTGCTGATTTCCGCCACTGCCTTGCTTCAGCTCCCTTCCTTTACCTCTTGATAACCATCTGGTGGCAGCTTATTCTCATTCGTTTCTACCATGGATTTGCCACAGCAATATTTGTTCCAGTCGCTGAAGCATCAATATCTGAACTGTTTCCAACCAAACGAGGAGAACGCATCTCACTTTTCTCGTCAGCAACAAATATTGGAAGAGGAAATGCACCTTTTCTAGGCGCATATTTACTTCATATTACCAACACAGATTTTCAAATGCTTCATTTGGCCGTAGCCGTAGCGGGTATAACAACATTTATTATGGCACCGTCATTTCTAGTTGAAAAGAAGCAATCTCCCGTTATAAAAAATGAAACGCGAAAAAACTTGTCAGTAGAATGACTCGGAGGGAAAGCGGTCGTTGGAAACCGCTTTGTCTTAATAGCAAGCCTTGTTCAAGCTTGCCAATTCTATATTCATGGTGCGGTTGAATATTTCTTGTAGGTTATTCAATAGAGGTTGTTCACTTTGACTTGTTCTTTACTGGCATGATTATTGGAAGCTTAACAGCTATACAGATTGTTGCCCAGCCATATATGGGGCTCGTTTCAGACAAGATTGGAAGGCGAATTCCAGTTGTCGTAGACTGTGTCGTAGGTGGTTTTCCTTTGCTGATAATCCCTTTTATCTCTGCATTTCCAGTTCTTCTTTTGTTTTCAGCAGTATACGGTTTCGGCTTTGCCACTGTAACGGCTTCCACACCAGCTTTAGTAAGCAAGCTTGTGCCCAAAGAATTAGTGGGTGCATCCATGGGCTTTCTAGCCACAATAATGGATATTGGACAAACACTTGGCCCCATAATATGCGGATTAATAACTGCGACAAGTCTACAATACACTGCACTGTTCCCCTCACTTAATCTCATAATACTATTTTCTTGCACGATCTTCATCTTGTCTGGAACTGCCAAAGAAGCACTTTAGTATAAGAGGTAATTGCATTTCACACATTCAAAAATTTTAAACATGATTCCTACTGCTTAAAATTGGAGTTCTTTCCTTCAGAAACACTTGTTTTTCCATTTTTTGTTTTCTATAATACTGTTTATGTTACACATTGTTTCCTGTTCGCTAAACTCGATTCTTTCTACATAGCTGTGGAAAGGTTTTAAATATCAAACCACTATCTATAGTGTCTGTTTTCCTTTGCAAACACTAGATGTACAAATGATGGAATCACTAGAATTATGAGGGAAATAACAGAATGAAATGTCCATATTGTCGATCAGAGGGTATAAGAACCCTTGAAACAAGAGAGTCCCAAAACAACACCATTAGACGCCGTAAAGAATGCCTAAACTGTGGAAAACGCTTCACCACATACGAGTACATTGAAACAATCGAACTCATGATAAGGAAGACGGATGGAAGAATTGAGCGTTTTGATCTAAACAAGATTATTAGAGGTCTCCAGAAAGCTTGTGAGAAAAGACCTGTAACTATGGAGCAAATTCGCGATTTAGCTGAACATATAAAGAATGATATGATGATTAGAGGTAAAGGAGAGATTTCTTCACAGGAGATTGGAAACCTTGTTATGAAGTATTTGAAGAAGCTTGATCGTATAGCCTACATAAGATTTGCTTCAGTTCACAGGCGTTTCGAGGAGCCTGAAGATTTTAAGCGTTTACTTAAAGAGGTAAGAAAGTGAAGTTTGTTAGAAAACGTGATGGAAGATTAGAACCTTTTGATCAGGAACGGATAGCAAAGGCTATCTGGAAAGCAGCTAAAGCCGTAAGTGGGAAAGATCGTGGGCTAGCTAAGAGACTGAGCAGCCGAGTTGTGGTTCTGCTTCAGAAACGCTTTGGAGAAGATGGTGTTCCTACTGTTGAAGAAATCCAAGACTTGGTTGAGAAGGTGCTGATAGAAGATGGGCACGCAAGGACAGCTAAGGCTTACATTCTGTATAGAAAGCAGCATCAAGATATACGTGAGCTAGCCGCTCTATTGAGTTCAGCAGACATGGTAGATCAATACTTAGAAATCAACGATTGGCGGGTTCGTGAAAACTCAAACATGAGCTATTCACTACAAGGTTTAAACAATTATTTATCATCTACAGTTATAGCAAAATATTGGATCACAAGAATTTACCCTCCAACAATCGCAGATGCCCACTTCTCCGGCGAACTACATATTCATGACCTAGGCGTTTTGGGACCCTACTGTGTAGGCTGGGACATAAAAGACCTGCTTCTCTCAGGATTCGGTGGTGTACATGCAAAAATAGAGAGTATACCCGCAAAGCACTTCAGAACAGCTCTCGGGCATGTGGTGAACTTCTTCTATACGCTCCAAGGAGAGGCAGCAGGAGCCCAAGCCTTCAGCAATTTCGACACATATTTGGCACCATTCATACACTATGATGGGTTAAACCAGAAGGAAGTTGAGCAAGCACTACAAGAATTTCTCTTCAACATGAACGTGCCGACTCGTGTGGGCTTCCAAACACCTTTCACAAATGTAACACTAGACCTTACAATTCCAGATTTCATGAAAGATGAGCCTGTGATTGTCGGTGGAAGAATTCTGAACGAAACCTACGGCAACATGCAAGACGAACTAGACATTTTCAACCTTGCCTTTGCAAAAATAATGTGTGAAGGTGATTCAAAAGACAGGGTCTTCACATTTCCAATACCGACATACAGCATAACAGATGATTTTGACTGGGAAGACCGAGTGTCTCAGAAACTCTTCGAGGTAACAGCCAAATATGGCGTACCTTATTTCTCCAATTTCATAAATAGTAACATGAAACCCGAAGATGTTAGAAGCATGTGTTGCCGCTTGAGAATAGACAATAGGGAACTGCGTAAGCGTGGTGGCGGTTTCTTCGGAGCAAATCCATTAACAGGCAGTATAGGTGTCGTGACGATAAATCTTCCAAGAATAGGATATTCAGCGAGAGATGAAGATGAATTCTTTGAACGTCTAGCGGGAATTATGGAAACTGCAAAGGACAGCCTTGAGATAAAGAGGAAAATCCTTGAAAGCTTCACTGAGACCGGACTGTATCCATACTCGAGGCGTTATCTACGCATCGTAAAGGAAGGATTTGGGAAGTTTTGGAAAAACCACTTCTCAACAATAGGCCTAGTCGGCATGAATGAGGCTCTACTAAACCTCTTTGAATGCAGTATACAGACTCGAGAAGGATTAGAATTCGCAGTAAAAGTGCTAAGATTTATGCGTAAAAAGCTAGCCAATTTCCAAGAAGAAACTGGCAGTATATATAACCTTGAAGCTACACCGGCTGAAGGAACATCTTACAGGCTTGCACGCATAGACAAGAGGAAATATCCAGACATTATTGTGGCGAACGAGAAATACCTTTCAAAGGGCGTTGAACCCTTCTACACTAACTCTTCCCAACTGCCAGTGGACCATGAAATAGACTTGTTTGAAGCTTTAGAACATCAAGACAAGCTTCAAACTCTCTACACTGGTGGAACAGTATTTCACATTTACCTCGGTGAAAGAGTTTTTTCGTGGAAGGCAGCGGCTGAACTCGCTAGAAAAGTGGCTTGGAACTCGCATCTACCATACTTCACATTGACGCCTACATTCACTGTTTGTCCAACACATGGTTATGTAACTGGTGAACACAGGCAATGTCCAATGTGTGGAGCAAAATGCGAGGTTTACTCAAGGGTGGTTGGCTATCTCAGACCAGTTGACCAGTGGAATGATGGAAAACAGGCGGAGTTCAATGTACGTAGGGGATTTGATAAATCTGTTGTTCTGGCAACCGTACATGCATAAGTGAAACTTAGATGAAGTTTAGTGGCCTCCAAAAGACAAGTTTAATAGATTTTCCCAACAGAATAGCTACAGTGCTCTTTATGCCCAGCTGTAACCTACGCTGCCCCTTCTGCCACAACTGGAGAATAGTATTGAACCCTAAGCCTCCATTCCTCGACGAAGAAACAGTGATTCAAATCCTTGAAAAACGCAGAAAATACGTGGACGCCGTAGCCATAACAGGTGGAGAACCAACAATACACAAGGAAATCCCGAAATTCTTGAAAACTCTCAAAGAGAAAGGCTTTGCAGTCAAAATTGATACCAACGGATTTTTCCCACAAGTCCTAAAGGAATGCCTGCCTTATGCGGATTATATTGCCTTAGACGTGAAAACCTCACTGGAAAAATATGAGCAGTTAGGAGCAAAAGACACAGCTGATTTCTTGCATACCGTTGAAATCTTGAAGAGTGGAACAGCCGAATATGAATTCAGATCGACAGTTGTTCCAGGATTTGTCGATGAGGAGGATGTTCCAAAGATAGGTAGGATCGTCGAAGGTGGAAAACGTTTTGCATTCCAACAGTTCATTCCTGGAGATACACTGAACAAAACGTTCAACAACATTCAGCCATACACAGGTAAGGTTATTTCCTATTTTGCACAAGTCATGAGGCAATACGTCAATGAAGTACAGCTTCGCGTTTGATATATAACTTCAGGCTTGATTACATAGGCTTCTAACATAAATATACCTTTGACAAAACAATAATAGCAAAGAATGAAAATTGAAGCACGCACTACTCTATTTCAATATACTTTCAGCTTTGATTGCTTGTCCGATATCTTATCTTCTACCATCTAGTGAAGTTCTGGTAGTTCATGTAGTCTGATCACCCAATTCATATAAGATCACTAATGCTTCACCTAATGATATCCTTAGTCTAGCAGCCAACTCGTTTGGTTTTATATCGGTTTTCTCTTGAAGAATTACTTCTCTTGTATAGGCTTTGTGATGTGGATACATAACTAAGGCATGAACTGTTTCAACAAGTATCGGCCAAAGCCTGTCTTTTATATACTCGTCAGCACTCATACGCATCCACATGTATATAGAGTATTAAAAGATGGTTATTCAATCTACCGCAAAATATATTGCTCTGAAGACATTCAAGACTTAATCCGAGACCTAAAAGGAATATGAAATGGCGATTAAAGCAGTTATCTTCGACCTTGACGGAACCCTTGCTGACTTCAATCTGGATTATAAAGCTGTTAGGGTGGAGGTTAGGAATTTCCTTGTAAAAAACGGCCTGCCAGCATCAATTCTATCAACAGATGAAAGCATATTCGAAATGCTAAAGAAAGCTCAAATATATCTGAAGAATAATGCAAAATCCGAAAGGACAATAGAAAAAATCCATGGAAAAGCCTTAGCAATAGCTGAAAAATATGAGCTGGAAGCTGCGAAAAACACAAGCTTGCTTCCAGGCGTCACCGAAATCCTCAAGACGCTAAAGAAAATGGAGTTGAAAATCGGGTTATTCACAATCAACAGTGAAGAATCCACAAACTATATTCTGAAAAGATTCAGAATAGCACGTTTTTTTGATGCAATAATCCCAAGAGACAACGTAAAATACGTGAAACCCAGCAGTGAACACCTTGAAGCTACCTTGAGGGCTTTGAAAGTCAGTCCAGATGAAACAGTAGTCGTTGGAGACGGAGTTAGTGATATGAAATGTGCCAAAGAACTGAAAGCCATTGCTTTGGGCTTCCCAACAGGGTTTTCCTCTCAAAAGAAGCTAGTCGACTCCGGAGCAAACTATATAATCACGTCAATTACAGACCTGCCAATGTTGATAGAGAGAATAGACAGAGTTTTCCACTCACCTCAAGTTTCTGAAAGCTAATTCTTTTTCCTTAGAGCGAGGAATATAGTATATCCAAGGATTAAACTGATAGCCAAGTCCGCAGCTACTCCTATTGTCAGACCGAAATCCCTGCCTGCTATATAATTTTCTTCGTTTGTTTTTTGCATATTTACAGTTCTCACGGACAACGGACCGGTTTCAACAATATCTCCTGCTTCTTCATAGACAACAAACCTTATTGCTTGTATTCCATCGCCGAACTCGGCCGTATTCAATTCATATCAATTTCGTCTGGCGACACAAAATGCGACAGCGTCGATTTAAAGAACTGCTTCTATTAGATTTTTGCAGATGCTGTAAATTCTATCGTCGTAGTCCCTGTTAGCATAGGCGCTTCCATATGGCTCTTTATGTCAAAAAATGGACCAGTATTGTCCGTGCGCCCGGTTTTCCGGATAGATTATAGCAGATCCTCCACACTATAACGTACATAAGTTCTTGATTGCTTGTCAGACTGGTTCGAAGTAGTATCTTGGCCATTGCGGCCATTCTTCTGATTGCACTGTAGATGTGTCAAATTTTATGTTTAGTTCCATTCCTATCCTGATTTTTTCATGTTCTATATCTCTTATCATGCCTGGGATTTTCAACCCGTCTCCAAGTTGGATTATGCCTACAGCATACGGTGTCATTTGCTGGAATAGTGGAGGTGCAACATGAATAATTGTGTATGTCAACAGTTTTCCTCTTTTAGGGATTTCAGCCCATTCGAAGTCTTTCGCAAAGCATCTGTCGCATAAAATCCTTGGCGGAAGATGTATTGCTCCACACTTCTTGCATTTTCCACCCAATAATTTTCCTTGGTTGATGTTTTTGTAGAACTGTTCTATTGTAAATAATGGCTGCTCACTCATCTTATTCCCCTCTGAAAACGTGAACTGTGGCTGTTGCCCCAGAACCGCCGACATTGTGGGCTAAACCGATTTTCGCGTCTTTCAATTGTCTTTTCCCTGCTTGTTCAGTTAATTGCAAATATATCTCATAGGCTTGGGCAGTCCCTGTTGCACCCACTGGGTGACCCTTGGATTTTAACCCACCGCTCGTGTTTACTGGTAATCTTCCTCTAAGTTTTGTTTCGCCACTTTCCACAAAGTGTCCACCTTGACCTCGTTTGCAGAAGCCCAAGTCTTCATAGGCGATTATTTCGGCAATTGTGAAGCAGTCATGAACTTCAGCGAAATCCACTTCTCCTGGCTTTACTCCAGCCATTTCATATGCTTGTTTTGCAGCGTTTTTTGCGGCGACAAGGCATGTAAGATTTTCGCGCTCATAGATTCCTATGCTGTCGCTTGCTTGCCCGCTCCCGATTATGTGAATTGGCGTATCAGCGTATTTCCTAGCTATTTCAGGTTTTGTTATGATTAGGCAGCTTGCTCCGTCAGTTATTAATGAACAATCATAAAGCTTCAGAGGCCAAGCGATAACCCTTGATGATAAAGCTTTTTCAAGTGTTATTTTCCTTTGCATGTGAGCCTTCGGATTCAAAAATCCGTTGAAATGATTTTTGACAGCAACCATTGCCATTTGCTCTTCGGTTGTTCCATACTTGTGCATGTGAGCAGTAGCCATTAAGGCGTATAATCCTGGGAAGGTTATGCCCTGCCATTGTTCGAAGGGGAAGTCTGAAGCCATAGCTAAGAATTCTGTAACCTCAGACGTTGTCCTATGGGTCATCTTCTCTACACCACCAACCATAACGATATCACACAAACCTGAAAGCACAGCAAATATTCCGGTTCTAAGGGCAGCGCCGGAAGAAGCACATGCTGTTTCTGTTCTTGTGGCAGGTATATGCAGTAATCCAGCCCAGTCGGCTACTGTTGCGCCTGTGTGTCCTTGGTGTTCGTAGGATTCACCCATATGCCCGACAAATAAGGCTTTTATGTCTTTTTTGGGGTCTAAGTTTGGGCAACGGTCGAAGGCTTCCTTTGCTGCTTCTGCGAAGATTTCCCTAGTGTACAGACCTTCTAATTTTCCGAATTTTGACAGTCCAGCGGATATTATGGAAACGAAGGGTTTGCCTTTCAATTTAGACCTCTCCTTTTAGGCTGTAGCCAGATGAAGAATCAATAGCATTAGAACGAATATTTAAATCTCTTCAATAAAAAATGGAAAGTTTCACGAAAGTTTTATGTGAGTAGTTTTTTCATAATAGGTTCTCAAATTTAGAAGGGAAAAGAAAATGAGTGAAGTTGCCATTGTCGGTGTTGGATGCGTTGGCTTTCAACCAATACTGCCGGAACTATCATATAAGGAGTTGATGTATGAAGCAGCTGTAAAAGCCTATGATGACGCTGGGATCAATCCACGTAAAGATGTAGATGTCTTTGTGACTTGCGCTGAGGATTACTTAGAAGGTTTCAGCATATTTGACGAGTTTGTTCCAGATCAATTAGGTGCAGTGTTACGTCATCTCTTCACAGTTTCAGGTGACGGATTGCTTGGGTTAGCAAACGCTCATATGCTCATAAAGACTGGACATTTTGACACGGTAGTCCTTGAAGCCCACAGCAAAGTCTCAGATTTGCTTACATTAATGGATGTCATTGCTTTCGCTATGGACCCAGTGCTTAACAGACCCTTAGGCGGCCATCCATACTATGTTGCTGGAATGGAGATGAATAGGTATTTGCATGACGCTTGTACAACTGTTGACCAGTGCGCCCAAGTTGTCGTAAAAAACAAAAAGAATGCTTGTGGAAATCCTTATGCAGCGTATGGTGCCAACGTAACGTTGGACCAAGTTTTGTGCTCTGAACTATGTTTCTATCCTTTGAGAAAGCTGGAGATAAGCATACCTGCAGACGGTTGCGTAGTCATGGTGTTGGCCTCTGAAAAGGTAGCTGAAAAGCTTACGGATAAGCCAATCTGGATTAAAGGTGTAGGATGGTGCACTGAAACACCGAATTTAGAAACGAAAGACTGGTCAAAGGCTGTAGATACGCGGTTGGCTGCTGAAATGGCGTACAAGACAGCCAAGATCCGTAATCCACGAAAGGAGATAGATTTTGCGGAAGTCAACGATCTATTTGCATACAAGGAGCTTCAACACATGGAAGCACTAAGATTATGCGATTATGGAGAAGCTGGAAAACTAACAGAACAGGGAATTACAGAGAGAAACGGTGAATTGCCAATAAACCCGTCTGGAGGTTTACTTGGAATGGGATACGGTCTTGAAGCTTCTGGAATGGAAAAGCTCCTTGAAGTAGTCTTGCAATTGAGAGGCGAAGCGGGTCGAAGACAGATATCAGACTTGGATGTAGGTTTGGCTCATGCTTGGCGTGGAATCCCTACTGCAACTGGAATTGTAGCAGTATTGAGCAATGTTAAGTGAGGTGAAATGTGAAATGTTTGGTAAGAAAAGAGTTGCAGTTGTTGGAGCTGGATTAACCTTATTCCGAAGACGTTTAAAGGAGACTGGAAAAGAATTGTCTTACGAAGCTGCGAAGATGGCTCTTGATGCTGCTGGGATGGAACTGAGTGATATGCAGAGTGTTGTTATGGGAACAGCCCCAGATGCCTTCGACGGAGTTCATATGAAAGGTGAATATCTAGCGGATGGAGCGGGAGCATATCGAAAGCCGTATACAAGGGTTTTTGTGGGTGGTGGAACAGGAGTGTTCACACCGCTAGCGGGGTGGTGGCACGTGGCTTCTGGACAGTTTGACTCATGCTTGGTCGTTGCTGAAGAGAAGATGTCGTCCTGTTATCCACATCCGCAATATGCTTTCACAACGATATTCGACCCAATCACTGAACGACCGCTAGGCATGAATCTGATATGGATATTCGCTTTGGAAATGCATCGGTACATGCATAAACATGGTATTAAGAAGGAAGATATAGCTCGGGTTTCCGTCAAGAACAAAGGAAATGCGCTGGATCATCCATGTGCTCAATTGGGGGCGAAAATAACGGTTGAAGATGTTTTGAACTCCGAGATTATGGCTTGGCCGGTTCAACGTTTAGATGTCAGCCCAACTAGTGACGGAGGTGGTGCGTTGGTTTTGGTTTCGGAGGATGTCGCCAAAGAAGTTACTGACAACCCAATTTGGATAGATGGTGCAGGCTGGTGCATTGACTCTACACTTTGGACAAACCGTGACCTTTATTATCCGAATTACGTGGAATGTGCTGCTCGTATGGCTTACAAAATGGCTGGAATCAAAAACCCGCCTAAAGAGATTGATGTGGCTGAACCATATGACCCTTTTGACTACAAGGAGCTTCATCACATGGAAGGATTACTACTGTGCAAGAAAGGTGAAGCACCAAAACTTACAGCAGAAGGCGTAACACAGAGAGACGGTGACTTACCAATAAATCCATCTGGTGGATTGTTGGGCGTTGGCAACCCAATTGCAGCGGCGGGCTTGATGAAAGTCTGTGAAATCTTTTGGCAATTACGCGGCGAAGCAGGGAAACGACAGATTCCAGGTGACCCCAGAACAGGTTTGGCTCAAGCTTGGGGCGACCTCATGCAGTATGGTTCAGTGATTGTGCTAAGACATTAGAAGGGAGGAGATGAAACATGAGCAAAGAAATTAAGCATTACAAGGGTGAAGCCCTTAAATCTGCAGAAATTAAAGAAGGCAGAGTCCCAACAGAAAAAATCAGGCCGAAAGTGAAATTTGCGTGGAGCGCAGGCATAGCCATAGGTAAGTTTCTCGAAGAGCTAAAGAATGGGAAGATAATAGCATCAACATGCAGCAAATGTGGACGCATTATGGTTCCGCCTAGAATCTACTGCGAAAACTGCTTCAAACCAACGGACGGCTGGAAATATGTGAAGAACACAGGTACAATCAACACCTATTCAGTTTCCTATTTGGCTGCAGATGCAAGCAGATTGAGAGAACCCATAATTGTAGCGATTATAGACTTGGACGGAGCATCTGAAAGCATGGGCATAATTCATAAGCTTGGCGAAGTGAACAAGGAAGAGGTTAAATTTGGAATGAAAGTCAAAGCCGTATGGAAACCGAAGGAAGAAAGAATCGGTGCAATTACTGATATCAAATACTTTAAACCAATAAGGGAGGCAACACTATGAGTCTTGATAAAATAAATAATCCATTCCATATTCGCCACTGGCTAGGGAACATGGAAGCAGACTACATCTACACTCTGGGCGTTGCTGGCGAACGATTCTTCAAGGAGATAAAGGAAAACGAGAGGATAATGGGTGCAAAATGCCCCCGTTGTAACATTGTCTATGTTCCAGTGAGAATGTACTGTGAAAAATGCTTTGCAGAACTTGGTGAATGGGTTAACGTAGGCAAAAAAGGCGTAATACACACCTTTACAGTTGCGACGATCGATGTTGATGGTAAGAAACTGGAAAAGCCAGTGATATATGCTTTGATCAAGTTTAAGAAAGCATGCGGCGGACTAATCCATAAGGTAGGGGAAACGGGACCTGAAAAAATGAAAATCGGAATGAAAGTAGAAGCAGTCTTTAAGCCACCACACGAGAGAAAAGCCTCCATAAACGACATAAAATACTTTAGGCCTGTTGAATAACCCTCATTCTTCCTTTTTTTCTAATCTCCAAAAACCAAAAAAAGTTACCTCTTACACGATAGTTGAAACAAAACAGTAAGTTAGCACTTCGAACCTAGTGTTTGTTATCATAAAATGTTTTTAGAATAACACTTTTAATATTCTCGCCTTATCCTCTATTATACATGCGAATACTGAAATTGTCTACTGCTGTACCGAAAAACGAATATTCAACAGAAAAATTGATGGAAAATTTCGCATGCAGACTCCCTAAAGGTGTCAAACAGAACATATTCAACTTAGGAGTTGCAAGAAGATGCCTTATAAACCATTATGATCCATTTTTGAAACGAGAAATAATCATAAGCGAAAAAGACCTCGTTGATCTTTGCTCAGAAGCTTGTGAAAAAGTCATCAAAAAAACAAGCTTGTCCATTAAAGACATAAACTATTTCATTATGTCCTATGATGCAAACCCTTTTTTGTGTCCAGGTCTCAGTCAACTCTTAATTCGAAAACTTGGTTTCGATCCCTACATTAAGCATGTTAACATTCAAGGAATGGCTTGCACGGCTTTTACAAAAGCACTTCAACTTGCTGAAAGCCATCTCGCTGCACATCCAGAAGATCATGTTTTGCTCTGTGTTTCCGGAGTCAATTCCTATTGGTTTCACAATCAAGTGCGAGGCATAAAAGACATAATGGAAATCAACAAGATAAAGCTGATAAGAAATAGAGATAAAAGGCAGATGGAACTGAGAAGATGGATTGCAACCATGGAATTCTTCCTCTTCGGAGATGGTGTAGCCAGTCTTATAGTGGCAAAGAATGGAAACGGTTTATGCGTTAACAAAATTGTGGAGGTCACAAATCCTAGAAAAAAGGACTATTTGGCTGGTTACACTAGACTTGTAGCCCTTAATGAACCGTTCAAGTTTGGTTTCTACTCATATTTAGATAAAGAAATCCCAAAACTCGGAGTTCAGTATATCTCTCTGATTCTAAAGAGATTGTTTGGAAAAAATGCTGAAAAGACCATGAAAACTGCTAAAAAGTGGGCAGTCCATACTGGCAGTAGAAAAATTTTGAGGCGCATAGCTGAACATTATCGAATTCAACATGAAAAACTTGGAGAGTCACATGAAGTGCTTAGGAAATATGGTAACTTGTCAGGAGCAAGTCTACCTTTTATCCTAGAACGAATAGTTTCCGGAAGTAGATTCTCAGAAGGCGAAATGATCTTGATTCTAGGCTATGGATGGGGATTCTCAGCCTCTGGCTGTCTAATGAAATTCAGAGGAAACATGGATGAAGCGATAGGTTTAAACCGATAAGAAAATAACTTTTAGTTTCAATGTGATATTCAAGGTAAGAATCAGCTTATTAAGGAGTAAAAGCTGAATGTTCGATGAAGAAAAAATTAACGAAATAATGAAGGAGCACGAACGCTGGAAAAAGACAACATTACCAAAATGGATGAATCAATGTTCTGAAAGGAAGAGTGAATTTAGAAATCATTCCAACATGCTGATAAAACGTTTATACACACCAGAAAACATCAAACACCTAGATTACATGCAAGACTTAGGATTTCCAGGCAAGTATCCCTTCACCAGAGGGTTACACGCAACCATGTTTAGGGGCAGGTTGTGGACTATGCGCCTATTCTCTGGATATGGCACAGCAGAACAAACAAACCAACGATTTAAATACCTTCTGAAAGAGGGTGAAACAGGTCTCAGCATAGCCTTTGACTATCCAACAATAACAGGTTACGACTCTGACCACCCATTTGCTAGAGGCGAAGTCGGCATATGTGGGGTAGCTGTTGCATCCCTAAAGGACATGGAAGGCCTCTTAGATCGAATTCCACTAGACAAAGTTACAACCTCCATGACCATAAATGGTCCAGCAGCCATGCTCCTTGCCATGTATGTTGCAGTAGGAGACAAGCAAGGCGTACCCCGGGAAAAGCTGGGGGGAACAACACAAAACGACATGCTCAAAGAATTTTTCGCTCAGAAACTTTGCATATTCCCACCGAAACCTTCACTTAAGCTTGTAACGGACATTATAGAGTATTGTACCCGTCACTTGCCCAAATGGAATCCCGTGAGCATAAGCGGATACCATATAAGAGAAGCAGGAGCAAACGCCGTTCAAGAATTAGCTTTCACACTTTATGACGGAATAACCTATGTACAATCCGTCCTTGAAAGGGGATTAAAAATTGACGATTTCGCTCCACGTTTATCATTCTTCTTTGCATCCCACAACAATTTATTCGAAGAGATAGCCAAATTCAGAGCAGCCCGTAGACTATGGGCAAAAATAATGAAAGAACGCTTTCATGCAAAAGACCCCAGGTCCATGTGGATGCGTATGCACGTACAGACCTCCGGATGCACCCTCACAGCACAACAACCACTAAACAACATCATACGCACTACAATCCAAGCTTTATCAGCAGTCCTTGGCGGAACCCAATCTTTACATACAAACTCTTTTGATGAGGCCTTGTGTTTGCCAACCGAAGAAGCTGTCAGAGTTGCGTTGAGAACACAACAGATAATAGCTCATGAGAGTGGAGCAGCAGACACCATAGATCCTCTAGCTGGTTCCTATTATATTGAAGCTATGACCAACGAGATGGAAGAGGAGGCTATGAGTTATATCCAGAGAATAGATGACATGGGTGGAGCGATTGCAGCCATTGAAAAAAGATTCTTCCAAAAAGAAATTGCTGATAGTGCCTACAAATATCAGAGAGAAACAGACGGAAAAAAACGGATCATAGTCGGTGTAAACCAGTACACAACAGAGGAGGAAACTCCAATACCGATTTTAAGGATTGCCCCAATGGTTGAAGAAGAACAAGTTGCAAGCCTGCAAAAGCTAAAGAAGGAAAGAGATAACAAGAAAGTGGAAGAAGTGCTTGAGACACTTCATTACATGGCAGAAAAGGATGATAATCTTATGCCAATAATAATTGAAGCGGTGAAAGCCTATGCGACCCTAGGCGAAATCTGTGGTGTATTACGCAGAGTTTATGGGGAATATAAGGAATTAATCGTGATTTAGAAGGAGGATGCTATATGAAAAGTGAAAAAAAAATTAGGATATTAATTGCCAAGCCAGGCCTTGACAGCCATGATAGAGGAGCCAAAGTTGTTGCAAGGGCTTTAAGAGATGCTGGAATGGAAGTGATCTACACTGGTTTAAGACAGACTCCAGAGCAAATAGTGGAAACAGCCCTTCAAGAAGATGTCGACGTAATAGGCTTGAGTATACTTTCAGGAGCCCACAGAACCCTTTTCCCAAAAATAATGGAGCTTATTAAACAGAAAGACTTGACAGACATGATGGTCTTCGCAGGAGGAATAATCCCCGAGGAAGACATCCAAGAAATGAAGAAACTAGGAATAAAGGAAATCTTTGGACCTGGAACCCGAACAGAAACAATTATCCAGTTTGTATTTGGAAATGTTCTAAAGAGAAAGTAAAACATAAGATGTGCAAAGCCATTGTCAAAAGTTGAAGAGATTGTCCAGAGCGTATTAGCTGGAGACCGTAGAAGCATAGCGAAGGCAATAACAATCATAGAGAACAATGCTCCAGAAGCACAAGAACTGATAACTTCAATTTATCCTAGCATCGGAAAAGCTCACATAATAGGGATAACTGGCCCTCCTGGCTGTGGAAAAAGCACGCTCATACAGAAAATCATACTTGAATACAGAGAAAAAGGCAAAACTGTGGGGGTCATTGCGGTAGATCCAACAAGCCCTTTCACGGGCGGAGCATTTCTAGGCGACAGAATTCGCATGCAAGAACTAAGCACAGACCAAGGTGTATTCATACGCAGTATGGCAACCCGCAACTATCTAGGAGGAATAGCTAAGGCAACAAAGGATTCCGTAAAAATCTTGGATGCTGCAGGTAAAGACATAATCATCGTGGAAACTGTTGGTGCCGGACAATCAGAGGTGGAAATAATTAAAGTGGCGCAGACAATAGTAGTCATTTGCGCACCAGGATTAGGAGACGAGATTCAAGCAATCAAAGCTGGGATTATGGAGATAGGCGACATCTTCGTCGTAAATAAGGCTGACCGTGAAAACGCAAACAAAGCTGTAATGGACGTCAAAGCAATTCTACACTTGAACAACAAGGAAGGAACGTGGAAGCTGCAGGTTCTGAAGACTGTAGCTCTCAATGGTGAAGGTGTCTCAGAACTTGTCGAAAGAATTACCGAGCATAAACACTTCTTAGAAAAAAAGTTGGAACGTAGAGAAAGCCGCGAAAAAGCTGAAGCTGAACTCATACAAGCCATAAGAGAGAGAGTGACAGCCTCGATAGTAAAGAAGTTGAAAAAGGAAGGAAAGCTCGAAGAGGTCCTTCAGAAAATTCTGGAAAAGAAGGTGGACCCAGTATCCATCGCAGGAAAGCTCATAAACGAAGAATTTGGAAACAGAAGTTAGATGTGGCAAAGTCATGCCTAAACTGGAAGAAGGACTTGTTCAAGTTTATACTGGAAATGGAAAAGGGAAAACTTCAGCGGCTTTTGGGCTTGCCTTGAGGGCTATTGGTCGAGGATTAAGGGTTTACGTAATTCAGTTTATTAAGGGCGGATTCGACTACGGGGAACTCTACATAGTGGATAAACTTCCAAATCTGAAAGTGAAAGCATTTGGCAGAGGCAGATTTGTTACGGAAAAGCCTCCTCAAAAAGAGGATGTTGAACTTGCTCAGGAAGCCTTAGCTTTAGCTCAAGAAGTGATTAAAAATGAAGAATATGATATAGTCATTCTAGATGAGGTTAATGTGGCATTAAACCTTAAGCTGATAGGAACCGAAAAGATTCTGGAATTAATGAAGAACAAGCCTAAACATGTGGAACTTGTACTGACTGGAAGATACGCACCAGACAAAATAATCAAGGCAGCTGATCTAGTCACAGAACTGAAAGAGGTTAAACACCCATTCAACAAGGGTTTCCAAGCCAGAAAAGGAATAGAATATTAAGCAAGAGAATATTCAAGCAAGAAATTAGATTTATGGCTCTCAACCATTATTTTTGGTCGCTACTAATCGTTTGTGCACGTTTATTCTCAATTCTCCTTGTCTTTTCATGCTAGTCAAGGTTAGATAATAAACACCAGTTGGAGATACTACGAAATTGGCGAGTAAATCTCGTCTATACAAGTTCGAAATGTCGCTCACGCGTAGCTGGTGCGTCTTTTTTTGTGAGTAGCTTCTGGACTTCCACGAACTTGATGGTACCAGCTAAAAACTATTTTGAACTTGGATTTGGAGTTTGAGTCAGAATCTGTAATTCATAATCTATAGATAATCAAACAAAACAAAGGATTGTTGCGAGACTTGTCTGGTGTTTCTGATGTCGCTGAAGCTTGAATTAATAATGGTGAAAGAAATAGTAACTGTAAAAGCCAATACTACTGTGAAGGCAGCAGTTGAACTTATGAACAAGCATGAAATTGGATGTCTTATTGTTGTTAATGATGGAAAGCCTGTAGGCATCGTGACTGAAAGAGACATGTTAAGAAGGGTTATATATGAATCAAAAAAACCTGAAAGGACAAGGATTATCAATATAATGTCAAAACCTTTGATTTCAACAACGCCCAAAATGAGCACTGGTGAGGCTGCTAAGCTGATGTTTGAGCGACAAATAAAGAAACTTCCAGTAGTTGAAAATGGACGGCTTGTAGGTTTGGTTACATTAACAGATCTTATGCGTTCTCATGAAGTGCTCAGCTTTCTAAACGGTTTCTCCACAAACGACGCACCCAAACGTATGAAGAAAGTAGTTGACTTGTATTACGATCAAGCAAAACGTTTTCGGCGAAGATGCCCGCTTATAATGAAGGATGGATTTTCGATGGGTTGTCAAGAGAAAAAGTGCATGTGGTGGCTTGGAGATGAATGTGCAGTCACTAAGCTGTTTCGACAAGTGCCCAACATGAAAAGTGTTGCTCAAACATAAGACTGCTCTGAGTGTGTAACACGCGTTATACTTGAAATGGCTTGGCAACATGAAAAAAGGAATAGGCCATTACTGAAGACTGAATCACTCAGTCTCCTAATACATGCATTAGATCTCAAACTATTCTAAGAGGTTACTAGACAAACAGACATCATATATGACCACACGATATGTATTCTTCCGAACGCTATGGATCGCGCGCGAATAGCACATAACACAAAAAACATACCAAATATTAATAGGTCGCGAACAGCGACAAAATGCTATGCCAGAATATGAATCTTTCTGCATCTATGGATTTCGTACAGTTTACCCTGCTACTTGGAGAATACAGCTTGATCCAAAATCCAAACAAAGTGAAGGAAATGTTACCTTCAGGTCTCCTGAAAAATCGAATATTGTTGTAAATTGGGGACCACTTGAAAAGGCAAAGAACAAATATTGTTCTCTGGAAGAACATGTTGGAGACTCTATTAGTAGAATAAAAAACGATCGAAAAGTAAAAAAGGTTGAGTTAGTTCAAACCAAGAATATCCAAGTAAACTCGCATAAAGCCATCCTATCTCAAATCAATTTGGTCTTCTCCATACGCAAACGGTTGCCATTAGGAAAAACGAGGATTTATGAACAGGAAGTTCACAGTTTGCACTTTTACTGCAGCTCTTCCAAACGATATTTTGTTATATATGAGATAACAACAACTAACAAATCTTTGCAACAAAAACTTAACTTCAAGAATATCATAAAATCTTTTGTGTGCCATAATACGAAGGAAATTGCATCTGATAAAAGCACTTGATAGTGATATGCTTTGTAAATTTATTTCTCACAATTAGTGCTACTTACACAATAAATGTGAAAGTCTCTGGCAGCTGTTAAACTATCATCATTTGTTAGCAAATCAGTTGGAAACGAAATACAATCTCTGCAATGGATGCATAATAGAGTGTTGGATAGCGTTGCAGATTTTATGATGTAAATGAAGAATAAAGAACAGAAAAGTCTGCATGATTATTGAGGTCACAGTAAATCAACAAATGAACGTGGGTTGTGAGGTTGTCTTCAAAAGGTAGTTTCTTCGAATATTCATGTGTACTCGCTATGGCTTTATGTAAAACATAAATAACTCCATAAGTTTGTTTGGCCAACGACTTCTTTTTTTAGCAATGTCTTCTCTACAGATTTTATGCAATTCTTATCCTTCAACCAAAATGTCTGACAACACTTTTTAGACATGTATTCAGCCTAATTGTTTTAATAAGAGGCTTCAATTTTATTACTACGCTAAAGAGGCAACTGCTCCAATGCTGATTCAAGAGGTAATTCTCGAAAATTTCATGAGCTATGAATATGCTAGGGTACCGTTTAAACCAGGCATAAATGTTATTTGCGGACCAAACGGATCTGGGAAATCTTCACTTCTGTTGGCTATCTCTGTAGCGTTAGGACAGTCTTACACTGAGCGTTCTAAGAAACTGAGCGATTTGATACGTTGGGGAAGAGACCAAGCTCGCATAACGTTGATTCTAGAAAACACTAGGAAAAGTGAACATCGACCAGTTCCAAGAATCAATAAAGATCAGATTTTTCTTACACGTGGTTTAAGGCAGGATGGTAAATACTGGTTTGAGCTTGAAAATAGGGCAGCTACGAAAGCTAAAGTTGAGAGACTTTTGAATAAGTTAGGTGTCGACCCCGACAACATGCTTATCGTTATGCACCAGAACATGGTAGAACAATTCACTGTGCTTCCGCCACAGGAAAAGCTGCGCATGGTTGAATCAGCCGTTGGACTAGAATCCTACCGAGAAAATGTGTTGAAGGCTCAAAAGAAACTGACACGTATATCCAGCCAAGAAGGTTCAATAAGCCGACTTCTAGAATCAGCTGAACAGACCCTTAATTACTGGAGGGAACAATACGACAGATACCAAGAGAAAAAACAACTGCTGACCAAGAGAAGATTTCTCGAGCGAGAACTCGCTTGGGCAGAAGTGGCAAGAAGAGAAGCCATAATTGAAAAATTGGAAACAAACAGGAGCAAAGAACAAGAAGTTCTAAGTCAGATTGAAGATGAAATCAAATCGGTTACAAGTCAGCTTCAGATACAGCAAAATCAACTTGGAAAACTGAAAGGTGAATGGAAAAAGATTTTCAACGACCGTTTAAGCCTTGAACGTGAAGAAGCAAAAAATGATTTAACAATCTCCTTATACAAGCAGTTGCTAAAAGAAATAACGATGTTAGAGAACGCCATCCAAGGCAGCAATCCATCTTCTCTCACCATTCAGGGCTACGAAAAAGGTCTTTCAAATGGCTTCAAACTTTTGAAAAGTGAAAACCTGAAGGAGCTGATACATAACTCCAATCAGCAATTCTCAAAGCTGGACACCAAGATAAGTGAAAATAGAAAAGTGATGGATAGTCTAGAAGAGAATGTTGAAAAGATCAATAGCCAAATTTTGGAGAATAGAATTAAGTTAGCGTTGCTTCAGTATCGCAAAGAAAACGTAAGAACCAAACTTGAAAACTTAAAAAAGGAATTCAGAGAAGCAAAATCTTACTTGGATGAAACACTTGAGAAAGCAAAGCAAGCAGGATCAAGAATTGCCGTAATAAAAAGCGTTAGTGAAATTCTAGACGAAATTAGAGTTACAGACGGACATATGGCTGCTCTCTCAGATGTTTCTGAAGATGTGGAACGCATGTATGAATCATATTCCAAGCTTTACTTAGAGTTGAAGGAGAAGGCAAGGCTGGTTGCTGAAAATCGTGAAAAGACACTGGAAGAGATTAAAGCTAGAATGCAGGCTTGGCAAACAGTAATCCAAACTCTTCTAAAACGAGTGAGCCTTCAATACCAGAAGATTATCGCTCAGGCCCAAGCTATCGGAGAAATTAGACTCGTCAATGAACACGATATAGAGGCTGCTGGACTGGGAATTCTTGTAGGTTTCAAAGGCAGTAAACCAGTTCCGCTCGATGCTTACACACAGAGCGGTGGAGAGAGGACAACAGCAACTATGAGCTTTCTACTAGCTTTACAACAGCATGTCCGTTCACCCTTCCGTGCTGTTGACGAATACGACATTCACATGGACCCAAAGAACCGTGAAGTGATTGCAAAGATGCTTATTTCAACAGTGAAAGACGCAAATGCCCAGTACGTCGTTCTTACACCTAGCCAAATAACCTTCGCAAAGGAAGAACTAAACATAATCACAGTGCAAAACATCGAAGGAAAATCGATAATCAGAGGGATTGCCTGATGCAATCGAAGAGAAAGGAAAAAAAACTTGGAAGGGAGAAACTTCAGAGAATAATTGAGATGTGCAAGTCTGTGGAAGAACGTTCACTAGATCCTTTCCTCCTGGATGTTGATGAAGTAATAAACGTAATTAAAGAGTATTTTCCAGAATGGAAATTGCCAGAAGATCTATGCTTGGATGCTGAAACCATCCATCGTTTAGCCTCAGTCGTAAAGCTTCAAAGTGAATGGGTTAAGCATCGTTCAACATCTCTGTATACAGATCCGTTTCTTTTGGAAGAGAAACTCATGCGAATAAGCAAAGAAGACATTGTTGAGATTTTCTTGGAAGCTTGGCATCCAATAGTTGAATTGGAACAGATTACACTTTACAGCTTGGGAGAGGCAATCAAGTATTGGAAAAATCTGCTACCGATAGATGAAAGGTGGAATCAGCTTTCACCTGATGAGACTGAAGCAGGCTTTACAACAAGAGAAGAGCTGATAAGACAGAGAATCTTGGGGGATAATGAGTTCTCAGAAGAGCTTGAGAATTTTTGGCAGAAATTGAAGAGAAAAGTGAAGGAGAAAAGTGAAGATGGTAGAATTCAATACTGGGATTTCATTGGTGCAGAGACATATGAAGAAACCGTGCACAATGCTTTCATGACCAGTTTTCTAGTCACATATGGTTATGCAACATTGGAAATTCACCCCTTGGCAGAAGAAATTTTCGTCAAACCATATCAAGAACCATTGACCGAAATCGGAGAAAACCAGTTAGTTTCAATACCTATAGCAATCACGTCCAAAGACTGGATGAAATGGAAGAGAGGCGAGTTAGATGAGTAGAAGGAAAGCTTACCACATAATAAAAATGAAAAAGGCAGTTCATCTGCTCTTCTACCGTAAACACAGAAAACCTGGAGTAAAAGGGTGGGAACTTAGAAAAGCTTTGGGTTCAGATTACCCAAAAGTTTTAAAAATTCTAAACAAACATTTGAAGATCCTAGATTTACAAATTAAAACAGTTCTTGAGGGAAACAAACCTACTGGAAAACCAACTCCAGATCAATTGAACAAAGCCAGATTCTACATAACATTAAGAGGGGAATTAACACCCAAAGAAGCCAAGATGATAGGTTGGCGGATAGACGACCTCGCAGGATTAGCAATAGCAATAGCCTACATAACATCCAAGAAAGGAAAAGCACCTAGGAAAGAAGTTGAAGAAATACTGCGAGACAAACTCCCAAGATGGAAAGTTAGAATAAATGTCGACCAATACATTCGCTATGGATATTTAGTAGAAGATGAAAATGAACAATTATATTTGGATTGGAGAACCAACACCGAAGTTGACCAAAAAGCACTAATAAACCTTGTTTTAAGCGCCTAAGTCCCAATAACTGACTCACAACTGCGCGCGTTATCGTTTCCGTATAGTAGGTGATTATGAGAACCGTTTCAGTGATAGCATATATCCCATATTTCTTGTATTCTATTGGTATGTAAGAAATCACATCTGAAATTTGCAGTGTGAGAGTTAGAATTTCTATATCAGGAATGAATACATGTGTAATCCAAAAGTAAAAGTACTATGCCAATCAACTTTGTGTCATGAGCTCAATTACAGCGGGCGAAGGTGTTATTCCTCGGCATTTCGATCGCAGTAAACTTAGGGTGTACTGTTACTTTTACGAAAAACTTTTACGAAAAATGCAATATAAGAAGTTTCCACAAATGTTATTAACCAATTGAACAATCATAGGTTAGAGGATGGAGATTCTTGGAAAGAATAGCTTTTCGAATATTATTGACATTACTGGTAGTAGGTACACTAGCAGTAGGTTTGAGCTTCAAAATACACGAGGTTTCTACTGCAAAGGTTGAAGAAGACTCTATTCCATCTTTTGTTACGGAAAATAAACTAGTATATCAATCTGGAGCTACTTTCCAATGGCTGGATCCCCATGTTTCGTATTATCAATTTGATTATTGGACGCTTTGGCATTCTGTTGAGATGTTGCTTTGGTACGAGAAAGATAACCCTACAGAGATTATTCCGTGGTTGGCGGAAAGCTACGTAAGAATTGACGATGGATTGCATTACAACTTCACTTTGCGGGAAGGCATAACATTCCAGGATGGAACACCATTTAACGCCACAGCTGTCTGGTTCAGTTTGAATAGACTTCTGATAATTGACGGCACTAGCGGAGATGGATTGAATCATGGAAGCCAAGCAGCATGGATGGTCCAACAACTGCTTGATCCAGATGGCGACTATTTCACAACTATGGGAGCTAGTCCCTCATACGATGCGGCTTGGGTTGACGATGTCTTAGCCTTAGATTTTGTCGAGATAATTGATGAATACACGGTCAAAGTGAATATTGCTATTCCCACTACGCAGTTTCTGCCAATCATAGCTGGTCCTTGGGCAGCCATAATTTCGCCACTATCTACAATCAATATGGACTACATACATGGTGGATGGGGAACCTGGGATGGAGATTACACTACATACTTTACGCATATGGCAGGCAACGGTGAAACAGCTTTGAATCTTCCCGAAAACGGTTGGCATATTGGTACAGGAGCATATTACATTGAAAGCGTTAGCCTAGCGACATTTAAAATTACGCTTAAAGCTTATGAAAATTATTGGGGAGGACCAGACGACATGAATTTGCCTCCAGAAGGCAAGACGAGGATCGAAACAATAGAGTTTGAATGGGAACCAGTATTCTCAACAAGACTTTTGAACTTGGAAGCAGGAGAAGCTACGGGAATACAGGTTCCTACGGCTGACATATTCCAGGTTGTCAATCGAAGCAAATGGATTAACGAAGGAATTCTTGAATCAATCGTTTCCGGTGTGACGATGCATGGAACATATCCACAATTTACTACTTGGTGGTTCTGCTTTGATACTAATGTGACTAATCCTGACGGGACTTTGAAGGAGTGGCAGCCTTTCTCAGATCGGAGGATAAGAATGGCTGTGGCTTGTGCAGTCAACATAACCTACGTGAACATATATGCCAACAATAGATTAGGTGTTCCAGCAAACAGCATCATTCCGCCTGGTACAATGCCTAACGGCGCGTACAATCCTGACGTCAGACCCACGTTTTCCTTCAACTTGACAAGAGTTGAAGAATTGCTAAACGCTTCCAGAGATAATCCTATAACGAGTGCAAGTCATAATATGCATTACTATAATGGAACACCGATTGCAGGTGGAGTTGTTGACAACTCTTTCGGACCTAACTTTGCTAACGCCAAAATAGTTCAGCTCTATGTTCAGGAGGGAGCAACAACATTTATCGAAGTCTTAACAATTCTGACTGACAATCTGAATACGATCTGTGAAGACAATGATATGGGCATAAGATTTGTCGTTGTCATAGTCCCTGGTGGTCAACAATACACATTGGCTTCCGCTCACAAGATTGACGGGTATGTGGGCGGTTGGATTTGCGATTACAATCACGTGCTCAACT
>SMTZ1_10000408_pt1 | contig 53558 bp, 45 predicted proteins | sample DeeMarSWOR136_30_FD_25667 | JGI IMG/M metagenome (IMG submission 25667) | reverse complement strand
TCAGCCTTGCCACCACAATCATTCCCGGTGCTCAGCAATGGTACTCACTCTCTCACTACTGTTACCCCAAATCAGCCGTTTTTGAACCAGGCCAGATATTGATATGGTTCTTACGCTTTTTCCCCAGCTTAAAGATAGGATTAGACAAAGAGCAGGCACTCTTTCCACCGGCGAGCAGCAGATGTTGGCTATGGGCAGAGGACTGATGCTAAAACCGAGGCTGTTGCTGGCTGATGAGCCTTCTCTTGTTTTTGATAAGCTCGTAGAAATCAATAAGAGTGGCACAAGCATACTACTGGTGGAACAGAATGCCTCAGAGGCTTTGGCTATCACGCACCGGGCTTATGTCTTCGGTATTGGTGAAATTGTACTGAAGGGCACCGGCGAAGACTTGTTGCGCAACCAGGATGTCAAGAAAATGTTCTTAGGTGGTTAGGCAAGGAAATTGATATTGCGAGGAGTGTCGTCAGCAACTGGAGTCAAGAGCTTGAGGAAAAGACAGGTGAGATCAAAATGGTGGAACTCAGCAAAGCGAGAGGATGTGTTCTCTAGAATAGGACTATAACCTTAGTTTTAGAAAGCCTACACTAAATCGGAGAAAACAACGCGCTAAGCCAAGCTGGAACGTTGGCGAGCTGTAAGATGGGCGGTGGCGGCGTTGGTCGCATTTGAATTTGTTGCCGGCCGTTGTTTGTCTGGTCTTTTCGAAGAGGTACGGGTGACGGTCGTTAAGTGAAATAGTCAAAACTTAAGACCCGCTCGATCATATCTTTTCAACGCCTCCAGACAAACGGGGGCCGGAGATTCCCCTCAACACGGTACTTCTTCCTCCTCCACTGATCCTATCCATCGCATCCAGTACAATCTTTGGAGCTTCCTTCCTCTCATCCCAATTTTCCCTCCCTTTCTTCACTGCGGTGACACGGGCAACCACATCACGATCGATCCTGAAACGTGTTATCAAGGGGTCCAGTAGTGATTTCTTCTTTGAATGAAAGGACTTGAGGAAGTTCAGTGCATTTTCAAAATCAATCCGCGACTCATTGATCGTCCCAATGATCGTCGCGTTCTTCTTAACGATCTTGTTGATATCTGAACTCTTGATCGCCACAGAATCCTTCGAGGTTCTGCCAATGACGCTAAGCAGCGCTAGCACGCCGTTAGGAGCCAAAGCGTCGATTGCTTTGCCAATGACCTTTTGAGGCTCCCCTGTAGCCTCGATGACTATGTCGAACTGCTTAGCAGCCACATCATCAGACCAGGCCTGTTCTTTGTCGATACGGTGGTATTTGACTTCGGGGACGTAGTCTTGCTGCAGGCTTGCTATCCAAGGCTTCCCAATCGGCATCCTGTCAACCGAAGTACACCGCAAGCCCGGATACATTGTGTGCATCACGACCGTCCCCAAGTACCCAATGGGACCCATCCCCAATGTGAGCATGCTGTCCTGAAAGCTCCGTATAGGTCGTACTCTCTCGATCTCTCGCTTCATCTTACACACCACTGCTAGGGGCTCAACAAGTATGAGCCTCTTGAGAAACTCAGGAGGATAATCACGGATCATCTCCTTAGGCACTGCTCTAACAAGCCATTCTGGGCTATCTACGAAGAACTCGGACCCGAACCCGTGGCAACTCCCAGTACCGCGACTTCGGTAGCCGACCTTCTGTCCCTTGTACAAGGACTGGTACTCACCGATCGGACATGCGTCGGGACGGCGAAAGCAGTCACAGCTAGAACCTAATTTGCAGGGTTCGAAGGTGAAATCAAAAACGTCTATTGAAGAACGTGTTAAGGGCGGACTCCACGTTTGGCATCGCCTCACCATAGGGATGACTAGGTCGCCTTCTGCAAATGTGTCTTTGTCGATCTCACTTCCCCGCCACAACACTTTTCCGACGGCTTCATGGAACCCGACCAGATCGAGGTCTGATTTCACGTCACCCCCAAATGCTAAGATGTCAGTTCCACAGACACCCAGTGACACAGTCTGCAGGGCTAGACCATCATCTGGCAAGGCTGGAATAGTCACATCAAAGAAACTCAAACCCTTCCTATTTGCCTTAAGGCCGAGTGCCCACATCGTCTTCGTTGCCCGATTGATGTTTCTACAGAAACGTTCTCGGTGGAAGAGACCCATACGTTTGCGTACGCACTTAATAAACATATTGGGGAGAGCGTTCGTGAGGTAGTCGTCCCGCTTCTCAACAATTTTCTCATCGAACACCGTAAGATCAATATGATCCTCGAGTGCTCGGGCCATGTGTGCAGTTACGAGCACTAACTCGACATTGGGGTTTTTGCTTCTCAGCGCCTCCGCGATTCGGACGCCTGAAGAATCATGGGAGTTCGCTTCGTCCAAACACAGGTCTATCAAGGCCACATCAACAGACTTGGTTCTGACGGCCTCCAACGCATCATTGGCAGTGGTCGCGACGTACCAGCGGCCGACGTTGAATCCTCGTCTTGCAACAGCCTTCTTCGCTTCACGCACTATGTACTTTAAGTGTTTTAGAGAATCATCTACAACTAAGACATTGACCGGGACCATTTCAATCCTCAAGCTCCTCAACCAATTCAATGTCCTTTGTGGGGAGGGTCATGGCAAAACACGCCCCCCCTAAATCCATTCTAGCGGGAGGCGATACGACCTCAAGCTGCCCGTGTTCACCATCCATAAAATGTTTCGACAACAGAAGACCCAAGCCACCTTCGGTAACTTCTTGTTTGCGCATCACCATTCCCTTTTCGAATGCCTTGCGCAGTTCCGGTTGTATGCCGCGACCGTCGTCGGCGACGAAAATCGTGACCTTGTCTTGAGTCGTGGACTCGGCGAAGAGAGCGATTTTGCTCTTTGCATATTTTCGGGCGTTGCGCAACAGTTCATGAATCACGTAGCGTATAACCGAAGGCCTACCCCACACACAAGGCAGGCCTTCAGGAATGTTGAGTTTTACCGGCACTCCTTTCAACTTTCGACGTCTATCCTTCTTCAGCTCTTCCAATGCTGAAACCACGATATCGCCAATCTGCACAGGCACTCTCTGATCTCCCGCACCAAACCACCTCTCGTATTGTGAATAAAGATCGTTCAGGACCTCGATCGAGTACTCGGTGTCCCTGATAATATTGTAGATTCTCTCGCGCTCCTTTATTGAGAACTTGGCTTCCGGATTCGGGAGGTTGGCTATTGTGGCATCTGCCTGCTCCAATATGTGCTTGGTCAGACTTAGCTCTCCACGTCCTCTATGCGCAAAAGCCAGAAGTGTCAGTTTGTAGATTAAAGCGATGGCTTCTGCCTCATGTCGCTTCTGTAATTTAGCGTACTGAATATAGTGAATGGCGTTAGCCGCGCTATTAGCTATCAGATCGAAAACCAGCTCGTCTTGTTCGGTGAAGTAAGTGACTTCCTGCGTCAGACCAGGCTTCATCTTCGTTTCTACCTTGAGGACACCTACAAGTTCACCCCGAACCACAAGCGGCACACCCATGAAAGACTCACATTGTTGCCCGGGCTCGAAATTGAATTTATCGTAAGTGCCCTTATGGTGTGGGTGCATTCTTAGCTCAAGGTTACTTCTTGCTGTGAAGCGCTCTCGTTTAACAGCTATCCAAACGGTAAGCCCAACTTTCTCATCTTTTGTCGGGTTATCCCTAATTTGCTTCGGGTCAACTAGCCGATATTCTCTCACTCTTGGACCTCGTTTGGCCCAGCCGTAAGCTGCCCACGGCGGCTGTACCAGTTTGTCACCCTCTTTCAAGAAGAGCGCACAAGCCCGCGCGTTGAAGAGCTTGGCCGTCTCCGTGACAACCTTCTCAACTAGACTGCGGGTATTCAGACTTCCGCTGAGGATTTCCGAAATAGTCGGCTGGGCCTTCCAGACTAACTGATAGTGACCTTGGCCAGGCTCCTCCATCCAATGTATCGCTAGCGCGATCTCGTGGGCGAGAACGTCAAACTGCGTCTTCTTCTTCTCCGAGAAGCCTCTGCTGTCTGGCACTCCTACTCGAGAAACATTCTCCACCTTCAGCAGCCCGATCACTGTGGTTCCCGTGCGGAGAGGCGTCCCCATAAAGGCACCACACTGTGTCTTCTCTTGAGCAGGAAAGTTCCAGCGATCGTACTCCCCTCTGTGATGAGGGTGTTTCTTGAGTTCTTCAAAGTCCCGGGCATAGAACGTCTCACCTGTTGCTGCGATCCAAGCAGTAAGTCCCACTCGCTCTTCAGCCCTCTCTGTCTGGTCACTACTTGGCAGGCGATACGAGCGAATGACACAACGCGGCTGCTGCGAACCTACACCAGCGCGTTGCGTCAATGTTCGTTTGCTCTCGTCAATCAGGTAGATGCCGCATGAATCGGCTCCCATGGCGTGTGCAGTTACGGTGACGACAGTATGTAGAAAGGAATCCAATTCTGATTCGGACGCCGCTGCCTCACTAATCACATCAATGGTCCACGCGGCTACCGCTTCTTCCCTCAGGCCTTTTTCGGCCATCTCTGCATATGTCTTGCACTTGCCTATCACTCTCGCAACGGCTTTCAGTAATACTTCATCATCGACCGTGAGAGGCTTGTCCCGTTCTCGACGCTCGACCTTTATCAGGCCGGACACTCCTTCCGCAGCCCGTATCGGCACACCAAGGAGACTGCACAACCCGAGTCCCTCCCCTGGCAAACGCTCGGGGTCGTGCTTACCAGTGTAGTGGGGGTGTTGTTGCAATTGTTCCGCGGACTGAGCAAGGAAAGGTTTCCCCACCGAGAGAATCCAACTCGTAATCCCGATCCTCTGCTGTTTACTCGGAAGCTCAACAACCTTATCTGTCGGCACAATGCGGAATTTAGCCTTGCCCACATACTTCCTTTGGTAACCAGTACCAGCGTACTGTGTGGCCACGGTTCGATCTGGACAGAGCAGGCATATGCTGCATGCGTCAACTCCCAGCACATCGTCGGAAGCAACTCGATCCGCGATGCAAGACATCATCCGGCGCGTGTCAGCTCCCGAGTTCAAAGCCTTAATAAGCTCAGCCTGCAGGCCTGTTGAGAGTCTCAATATGTTCATGTCAGCTCCCATTGCGTCAAGGTAACTTGAGCGGCTCGGTGGCTCGAGAACACTCTACTGCTGGACCCGGAGCCAAGGTATAACCGCTACAGAGAATTTACGCTAAAGGAGCGGTGTTTTCAAGGGAAAAATCTGGCCAAAATGTATCGTACCAAGACTACGGTCAGGTGGCTGCGTGAGACTCTTGCAGATGTTCTCCCCACCGAGCCATAGGTAGTCAGCTGGAATGTGCCAATTGGCTTAACAATCGAAGGGTATAAAGTCATGATCTCTTCTATTAGCTGTACCTGCAAAATACCCATGTTGCGCTTGCAAAGCAGCTTGCACAAAAGACCGCGAGAATCATCAATACCACCATGTGAGTAGGTAAGAGGCCACAGGACGGTGCGGGATTCTACTTGTCTGACAGAAGGCCAATAGAACTTGAGGCTCAGAAATCTTCGTCGTCCAAGACTTGTACCTGGCGCTTGCGGGCGGTGCTGCTTGTCTTGGCGTAGATCGCCGTTGTAGTCGGGCTGGCATGGCCGGCTTGGTCCTGGACGAATCGCAGGTCGTGCTCAACATTGTACAGGCGGACCAAATACGTGTGCCTTAGCATGTGTGGATGCAGCTTGCCGATTCCGGCCTTTTTGCCGATCTTCTTTATCTTACTGTAAACGCTCATGTAGATGAACCGCTTGCCGCGCTCGCTCAGAAGTAGTGGTTCCTTCGGCTTTGCCCCTTTTCTGTAGAGCTTGACGAACCGTTCAAGCCGCTTGGCCACTTTCGGGCTGATCCCAACGGCTCTGGCAACGTTGCCTTTGCCGTTGCGAATCCATATTGCCTCTTTGCCGTGACTTACGGGAAGGTCTACGATGTTCAGGCTGCAAAGCTCGCTGGCCCGAAGGCCGGACCTTACCAGCAGCGTAATGATGAGTTCGTCAACGATTGCCCTTGTACTACCCCGTTGCCGTGCCAGATCGGCTCTATCCCTGACGTACCGTAGCAGCTTCTTCAGCTGGCTCTCCGACAAGTACTTGTCTGGCGCCAGGCCGGCTCTTCGCTTTTTTGACTTCTTTGCCATTTTTGCTCTCCGGCTATATTATAAGTTTTCGCTGCCAACTTATTATAAAATACGACCGAACTGACCGCCTGTCAAGAGCAAATTTATAATAAAATGGGCATTCCATTATAACTAATGGAAGGCCTGCAGGATGCAGAAATAAGGCTTTGGCCTGTTCTACGCCAGCTTCTGGATAGTAGGTTCGCCACACTTGAGCCACCGGGGATTCATTTTTTGGTCCGGCCTGTATATTTGGTCGCTCAAAATTCAATTGCTTTTCTGGGCTTTCGACAGTAACATTCAGACAAATCTGTGTAGCAAGAACAGCTTGAGCAAGCAGCGACATGGCGGAGAAGCAGCTTATGGGAAAACGCCGCGGGCAAAGAAAATCCGAAGCTCCTAAGAAGAACAACGGGGCGATTCTTGGCTTTGAGCAGAAGCTATGGCAGGCGGCGGATAAGCTGCGCGGCCATATGGATGCGGCTGAATATAAGCACGTTGTACTCGGCCTGATCTTCCTGAAATACATTTCTGACGCCTTCGAAGAACGTCGCGCAGCGCTCTTGCAGGAGCAGTACGCCGATGCAGAGGATAGGGATGAATATCTTGCAGAGAATGTCTTTTGGGTGCCAAAATCGGCCCGCTGGGACGTCTTCCAAGCCAACGCAAAACAACCCACCATCGGCAAGGTGATAGTCGATGCAATGGTAGCTATAGAAAAAGAGAACACCAGGCTCAAAGGCATCCTCCCCAAAAACTACGCACGTGCGACGCTTGATAAGCGTAGGCTCGGCGAACTAATCGACCTCGTTGGCACAATCGGTCTTGGCAGCAAAGAGAATCGCTCCAAGGATGTGCTTGGCAGAGTCTACGAATACTTCCTTGCTCAGTTTGCCAGTGCCGAAGGCAAGAAAGGCGGGCAGTTCTACACTCCACGCTGTGTGGTTCGGTTGCTTGTATACATGCTGGCACCACATGAAAAAGCTCGAATCTATGACCCGTGCTGTGGGTCAGGTGGGATGTTTGTCCAATCGGAGGAATTCATACAGGCACACGGCGGACGGCGCGGTGCAGTTGCAATATATGGTCAGGAAAGTAACCCTACCACCTGGCAGTTGGCAAACATGAATTTGGGTATACGTCACATCGAAGCTGACCTTGGTTCAGAGCCAGCCGACACGTTCCATAGAGACCTGCACAAGGATCTCAAGGCCGACTTTATTCTGGCTAATCCACCCTTTAATATGAAAGACTGGGGCGGCGAGAGGTTGGTTGAGGATGTTCGCTGGAAGTATGGTAAGCCGCCGACGGGGAATGCCAACTTCGCCTGGGTTCAGCATTTCATTCATCATCTCGCTCCGAACGGCTTGGCCGGGTTTGTCCTTGCCAATGGTTCGATGTCATCAAATAGCAGTGGTGAAGGCGAAATCCGCAAGAACATAATCGAAGCTGACCTTGTTGACTGCATGGTTGCATTGCCGGGTCAGCTCTTTTACTCAACGCAGATACCTGCTTGCCTGTGGTTCCTTACTCGCAATAAGGGAAACACGAAGTTCCGTGACCGCAGGGGGAACACACTTTTTATCGATGCCCGCAAGATGGGCGTTATGATTGACCGCGTCCACCGGGAACTTGCCGATGATGGTATCAAGCGCATCGCTGATACTTACCATGCTTGGCGGGGCGACCGAGACTCCGGCAAATATGAAGATGTTCCCGGTTTTTGTAAATCTGCTGTGACCGAAGAAATCAAATCGCACGGCTACGTCCTGACACCGGGCCGATATGTCGGTGCAGCCGAGGTAGAAGATGACGGTGAGCCATTTGAAGAAAAGATGGAACGGCTGACGAAACAACTTTCTGAGCAGTTTGACGAATCTACAAAACTGGAGAAGGCCCTCAGGTCCAGTTTGGAGGGATTGGGCTATGGTCTGTAACAGGTTCTCATCCGTCGTCGGGCTCAGTTCGGTCTGTTCAAAGATAGGGAGCGGAGCTACACCGCGCGGTGGCAGCAACGTGTATCTCGAACATGGAATATTCGCACTCATCCGCAGCCAGAACGTCTACAACGAGGGCTTCAACAAAGAGGGGCTCGCCTATATCAACGAAGAACATGCTGATGAGTTAAGAAATGTGGAGGTGCAGTCGGGTGATGTTCTCTTGAACATAACAGGTGATTCAGTCGCTCGATGCTGTCAGGTTGTCGATGACGTACTGCCAGCAAGGGTCAATCAACATGTGGCAATAATACGTCCAGATGCTGACCAACTGGACCCAAGATACTTACGATACTACTTGACTTCACCTCAAATGCAGAAACAAATGCTGTCGTGGGCCGGATCGGGGGGAACCAGAAATGCTCTGACCAAAGGAATGATCGAATCGTTCCAGATCCCCGTGCCAGAAAACATCGAGCAGCAGCGCGTCATTGCTGGCGTTCTCGGTTCACTCGATGACAAGATAGAGTTGAATCAGCGGATGAATGAGACCTTAGAGGCGATGGCAAGGGCTATCTTTAAGAGCTGGTTTGTGGATTTTGACCCTGTGCGTGCCAAGGCTGAAGGCAGAAAACCAGTAGGAATGAGCGAAGATATTGCCAAGCTCTTTCCTGATTCGTTCGAAGACTCCGAACCCGGGGAGATTCCCAATGGATGGAAAGCTGGGGTTGTAGGTGACTCGTTCAGGGTGACTATGGGGCAATCACCGCCTGGAACAACTTATAACGAAAGAGGAGAGGGAATACCGTTCTTTCAGGGTAGGCGAGATTTTGGCTTTCGATATCCAGCGGCAAGAGTATATTGCACTGCGCCGACCAGGTTTGCAGAAGCTAATGACACGCTGGTCAGCGTTCGCGCTCCTGTCGGAGATATCAACATGGCAAAGCAAAGATGCTGCGTTGGTCGTGGCGTCGCGGCTGTAAGACATAAGAGCGGAAGTAGATCGTACACCTACTATATGATGCATCACCTGGGAGATATTTTTTCGCGATTTGAAGCTGAGGGCACTGTGTTTGGTTCCATAACTAAAGATGGCTTCAAAAAGATGGAATGCATAACTCCGGCAGGTGAGATTATTGATGCTTTTGAAAAACTGGCTTTTCCAACTGACCAAAGGATCGAGACCAACGAAAAGCAATCTGAGACGCTTGCTTCGATCCGTGATGCCTTGCTGCCGAAGCTGCTTTCTGGCGAGATTCGAGTGAAGGCTAGTGTGTGACCTGAAGAATAAGTTAGACCAGTGGGAAGAGTGGTGCTTTGGGGACGACGTGAACTCCATCAAGCATCAAATCCACCGTACGACCTGGGATTCAGCAGTCTTTCAGTGCATAAACGAAGCCCGCAGATATGCACCAAGGGGGAACGATGGAGAACCCGAACTGAACGCAACGGTCCACGAGTATATCAACAGGAGCTTTTTCGAGACACAGGCAATTGCTATCAGACGGTTACTCGATAGCCGGAATGATGTGGTCTCTTTGCACCGGCTGATAAAGGATGTGCAGAGAAACTGTAGTCTTTTGACCAGAGCGGGTCTGCTTGCTGCTCATGAATATCCTTACGACTATGAACAGGAGAGAGCAAAGCTGCGTGAGGAATATGGCAAAGGTTCTCCGCAAAGGGCCGGCCAGGGGCTGATCAACTGCGCTCATTCTGAAACCATGCACGGGTTCATGGACGCATTAGCGGGCGTCGACTCTTCGCTGAGGAAGCCCACAGATACAGCAAGGCCGGAGATATTTGCCTGGCTTCTGCATAGATTGGACAACTGTGAGGAGATCTTCCAATACGTAAACAAGTTCCTCGCGCATTCTGCCACACCTGACAGCAGGGCCAGAGTCAGCGCCGACGACCTGAATATTACGCTGGGAAAGGTATTCGACGCCCACAGAGTAATATGTGAGACTGTGGCATTTATTGGCATGAAGATACTCTATCGTAGCTTTGGCAATTTTTTGGCAATTCCTCAGTATGACCAATTTAGGCATTTTGAAAGGCCATGGGTTACTAAAGAAACCGTCAAAAAGCTACGCAAGTTCTGGGATGAGTATGACAAGAAGACAAGACAATGGGAAGACTGGGACTGGCAGGCGGCGTTCAACGAGAGTTCTTGAAAACTTGCTGCCAAAGCTTGTTTCCGGCGAGATTCGTGTGAAAGATGCAGAAAAGTATGCTGGCTAACGCACGTAATAATTCAGGGTTACTTGGAGCGTGAATGGCTGACACGGCATCACAAGCTGTAGTCTTTTCTATGAATGGCGCCAGAGAAGTTCTCTCTCAATCTGCGGGTGCTGTTCAGATAGAACGGCAGATACAGACCATCGAGAACGCGGTGAATGAGGCATCACCCTTAGCCTTCGATATGTGTAAATCGCTAATAGAGACGGTGTGTAAGACAATACTCAGGGATAGAAATGCTCTGGTGGAAGGTAATCCCGACCTGCCGGACTTGCTGCGGCAAACGCTCCAGAGTTTGGCGCTACTGCCAGAAAGTCACAGTGACAATCCACAGCTCAGGGACACACTGCGAAAAACCGTAAATGGGCTTCAGACGGTTGTGCAGGGCTTGTGCGAACTTCGAAATCAGGAAGGAATGGCGCACGGGAGAGAGGCTGAGGCACCTTCCCTGGGGCGAGGCCATGCCTTGATGGCAGCCAGAGCGGCGGACGCGATTGTCCATTTCCTCTTTTCAAGTCACGTGGGGCACTCAGTAGAAGCCCCAGCGCCCAGATTGGAATATGGCGATAATCCGAATTTCAACGACTTCTGAGACGAGAGCAACGACCCTGTCGTCATATCTGGTCTCAGATATACACCAAGTGAAGTCCTGTTCAATGTGGACCAAGAAGCGTACCGTGACCTTCTCCATGATTTCCAGAACGACGAACCCGGTGATAGCGCGGTCGAAGGAGTGTATGCATGAGTCCACTACGAGGTATGACTGAATCCGTTGTTGAGGAAGCGGCCTTAGCGTGGTTGGAGGGCTTAGGCTACGAGGTCAAATTTGGCCCCGATATTGCGCCTGGCGAGCTTTTTGCCGAGCGGAGTGAATGGGACGAAGTAGTCCTGGCCGAACGGCTCAAAGATGCTATCGACAGGTTGAATGCGAAGATTCCCCAGGAGGCCCAAGAGGAAGCATTTCGCAAGGTGACAATACTCAATGAGCCTTCGCTGATAAGAAACAACCGGGCATTTCACAAATTCCTGACGGATGGTGTACCTGTTGAATATCAGGGCAGTGAAGGCAGAGTAGTCCCAGATGCGGTATTGCTGTTTGATTTCGAAAATCCTGAGAATAACGATTGGCTCGCTGTAAATCAGTTTGCCGTTATCGAAGGGGACCATAACAGAAGGCCGGACATCGTTATATTCGTCAACGGCTTGCCTCTTATTGTTATTGAGTTGAAGAATCCTGCAGATGAGGATGCCACAATATGGTCGGCGTTCAATCAGCTTCAGACCTACAAGCACGAAATACCTTCACTATTTGCCTACAACGAGGTTCTGGTCATATCCGATGGTGTGGAAGCTCGGTTAGGCTCTCTGACTGCTGATAGAGAATGGTTCCTGCCGTGGCGGACTATTGAAGGCGAAGACGTTGCTCCGGTTGGTATGCCGCAACTCCAGGTCCTGTTGACAGGACTGCTTGAGAAGAAGAGGTTATTGGAGTACATCAACAACTTCGTTGTGTTCGAAGATGATAAAGGAACATTGGCGAAGAAGATAGCCGGGTACCACCAATATCACGCCGTTTTGAAAGCAGTCAAGACTACTATTGACGCTGCGAGACCTGATGGGGATCGACGCTGCGGTGTGGTCTGGCATACGCAGGGCTCAGGAAAGAGCCTTACAATGACCTTCTTTGCCCGCAAGGTCATTTTGCGTCCTGAGATGGAGAATCCAACTATTGTGGTATTGACCGACCGCAACGATTTGGATGGCCAACTGTTTGGCAATTTTGCCAGATGCAGCGAGTTGCTGCGACAGGACCCTGTGCAGGCTGACAGTCGGGCCGATTTACGGGAGCTGCTGAAGGTAGCTTCCGGCGGTATTGTCTTTACCACCATCCAGAAATTCCTGCCAGAGGTAAAAGGCGATACCTTCCCAATGCTCTCAGAGCGCAGGAATATTGTAGTGATAGCGGACGAAGCCCATAGAAGCCAGTACGATTTCATAGATGGCTATGCACGGCATATGCGGGACGCCCTGCCAAAGGCATCCTTCATCGGCTTTACCGGAACGCCGCTTGAACTGACCGACAGGAACACGCGGGCAGTATTCGGTGACCATATAAGTGTCTATGATATCAAGCAGGCGGTTGAAGATGGAGCGACGGTGCCCATCTACTACGAGGGTCGTTTGGCCAAGATCGAGTTGAAAGAAGAAGAAAAACCCAAGATTGACCCTGACTTTGAGGAAGCAACAGAGGGAGAAGAAGTTGAGAAGAAGGAAGAACTCAAGACCAAGTGGGCAAGACTTGAGGCTATGGTGGGCACGGACAAGCGCATCGGATTAGTGGCTGAAGATTTGGTACGACATTTCGAGCAGCGACAGGATGTCATGGAGGGCAAGGCCCTTGTCGTGGGCATGAGCCGAAGGATCTGTGTCAGTTTATACGATGCCATCGTCAAACTCAGGCCCAACTGGCATAACGATGACGACAAACGCGGTGGGATAAAGGTCGTCATGACCGGTTCGGCATCCGATCCCGTCGAATGGCAGGGTCATATCCGCAACAAGCCCCGAAGGGAGGCATTGGCCCTTCGTTTCAAGGACTCCAATGATCCCCTAAGAGTTGTTATCGTCAGGGACATGTGGCTGACGGGTTTCGATGTGCCTTGTCTGCATACGATGTACGTTGACAAGCCCATGCGCGGGCACGGGCTGATGCAAGCCATTGCAAGGGTCAATCGCGTTTTCAGGGATAAGCCGGGCGGACTGGTCGTTGACTACCTCGGACTTGCTACCGAGTTGCAGAAGGCGATGGCAAACTATACCGAGAGCGGGGGCAAAGGCAAGACTGCAATTGACCAGGCTGAGGCTTTGGCCGTGATGCTTGAGAAATATGAGACGTGCTGTGATATGTTCCACGGATTTGACTATTCGGGGTTTAAGACAGGTAAGGCAGAAGAGCAACTGTCCATTCTGCCGGCGGCACAACAGCACATACTCTCTCTGGAGAATGGTGCGGAGCGGTTCATGAGGGCTGTTACCGATTTGTCAAAGGCGTTTGCGCTGGCTGTGCCTGCGCCTGAGGCAATAGAGATAAGAGATGATGTTGGTTTCTTCCAAGCTGTAAGGTCTGTGCTGCGGAAAACAACAGGAGATGGTGGACCGAAGCCTGACGAAGAGGTTGAGCACGCTATCAAGCAAATTGTCTCAAGAGCAGTGGCCGCCGATGATGTCGTGGACATCTTTTCAGCGGCAGGTCTGAAGAAACCTGATATTTCGATACTGTCCGATGAGTTTCTGGCGGGGGTTAAGACTTTGCCGCATAAGAATCTGGCCGCTGAACTGCTGAGAAAGCTTCTGAGTGATGAGATCAGAGTACTGAAGAAGACCAATTTGGTGAAGGCAAGGTCGTTTGCAGAAATGCTGGAAAAGACAATACGGGCCTATCAGAACAGAAGCATCGAAGTGGCTGCTATCATACAGGAACTGATAGACCTTGCTAAGGAAATGCGCGAGGCTCGGAATCGAGGGGAAGAGCTCGGGCTGAGCGAAGAAGAAGTTGCCTTTTACGACGCGCTTGAGGTCAATGATAGTGCCGTCCAGGTTCTGGGAGATGAAACGCTGAGAACCATTGCACAGGAGCTTGTTGAGACAGTGCACAGAAACACAACCATTGACTGGACAGTCAAAGAAGCAGTCAGAGCCAAATTGCGGACAATGGTTAAACGTGTTCTGAGAAAACATGGCTACCCGCCGGATAAACAAGAGAAAGCAACCCGGACTGTGCTTGAGCAAGCGGAGCTGTTATGCGAGCTCTGGGCAGCTTAGCTCACCACCGGAGCAGGAAGTCAAGAAGGCGATCACCGCCCACGGTGGCTAGCCGATAAACTAGGAGGCGAAAATGGCAAAAAACCAGAAGAAATTGAAATGGGAACAACTCGATGGTTGTTTTGACCTTAGACTTTTGAATCCAGAGACTATCGGCACTAATGTACATAAAGCGATAAAAGAACGTTTGAAAATTGTCAAGGATACTAAAAGCTGGGGGAGGCACTTCAGTAAAGAGGCGTCCACTGAGTTTGACAGATGGCTCAAAAGGTTGAATACTCCTTTGAAAGCACAAGCCTATGCACGCTTAAGTAACTGGTTTCTATGCGACATGCCATTTATTCGAAAAACCGACTTGGCTGTAGCGTCACAGAACTTATGGAACGCACTATTTTGTTCAAAACCGGAGCAACGCTTAACAAGCCCCAAAAGAGACCACAAGATTCTCCATGAGAAATTTGTTTTGTGGTGGACAAAACAGCAAAAATGCCAAGATGATTGTTAAATGGAAGCTCATAGAGGCTGGCCAATAGAATAGGAAAGAGGTGATGCAATGCAACCGATGTTTACAATTCACGCCGGGGAGTACTTGGTTGGGTCGTATATCGAGGAGAGGTTCAAGAAGTGCAATGTCTGGGTTCCGTCAAAGGATACGGGTATAGACTTACTCGTGACGAACTCGAAGAATAGCAAAGCAGTATCAATACAGGCCAAATTCTCAAAGGATTACACCGTAACCCATATGGCGGCTGTTTTTCAGGGCCAGATCAAGGCCTGGGGCTGGTGGACGCTCACCGGCGATAAGATTAGAAGATCGCCGGCCGACCTCTGGGTCTTTGTGATGCAGAGCTTCAAGCAGAAGAGTCTCGAATTCATTGCCATTCCGCCGAAGGTGTTGCTGCAGCGGCTGGGCAAGATACATGGCAGAAAAGGGCTTTATCAGACCTACCTGTGGGTGACCGAAAGCAAGAAATGCTGGGAGACACGCGGACTGAGAAAACAAGATCTGGCCCTCATAGCCAACGGCTGTTACTCCAATAGGGACAGAGACTTTAGTACTTACCTAAATAAATGGACAATACTGAAGAAAAAGCTGACATAGTACCCTGTTGCAGTTCTTTGCCGTCGAGCGGCGGTTGGCTGTGAGGAATTGACAGGAAGACATCGAGACCCACACCTGTTGAAATTGAGGTGATGAACCTTGTTGAGGTTCTGACTTCCAGGCTTGAAAATGCGGAAAAACTTAGTCTAAGGTGCTCGGTGGAACAGGGCAAGAGACTGATATCTGCTTTGGAGGATTATGCGTTTGCCACGCGGCAGTTTGAGAAATCCCACGAAAAATTATGGGAGATAGCGCTGGGCGACCCTAAGCGTAGCGAGCGGATATGGTCGATAAGGCAGGCGGGGTCGGCGGAGACAATGCTAAGTATGCACGCCTATTACCAAGGCGCTTTGGACAAACTTTATGAAGCCCAAAACTGGCTTTACCAGATTGCCGGTCCTAAATACTGTCAGGTAATTACTAAAGAGATCAGCGATCTATTACGGGATATTAAGTTTAGCGCATTCGGTGCATACGAACTTAGCGTCATTGATACGCCACGACCACGTGTTTCTGCGTTGTTAAAGCATAAGGAAGAGCATAAGAGATTGTGGGACCTGAGACAAGACGCGCTTTACAAAATGATACAGATCCTCAAGAAAGCCGCCTATATAGAGAATTCTGAAGCGCAGGCAGAAACGCAGCAGAAGGCTAAGCCTGTCGAAGAGCCGAAAGAACAGAAACAAGGGCGACCCAGGAAATACACAGATGAGGACCTGGAGCGGATGTTGAGTGCATACGAGCAATGCTATCAAGAGACTAACGACTCAAAGGCCGCTTGGAACAAGGTTGCTGACCTTTATGGTGCCAAGAGTGGCGACGCTGTCAGAGTAGCGTGCATAAAACATCAAAAGAAACTGAAAAAAAGTACGTAATTATTTCCTTCATTTTTCTTCACCGTAAGGCCACAAAAAAATTTCAAGAATTCTACAATACTGCCCTTCGACCCAAGTCTTTGTAATTTCAACGATTAAGGCATCCCAATACTGTCTAAAGGGTTATATCAGAGACACGAAGCACATCCAAATTGCGTCCATTTTTCTTCACCGTTCTAATTGTCCCCAATTGGACAATTTTTGATAGGAGTAGCCAAGATGAATGAAACAGGAACCACAGAAAAATTGCTGAGTGCAGGGGCAGTTGCCCAGATGTTATCTTTGTCCAAGCGACAAATCTTTAGGATGAAGAGCGCGGGGCTTATTTGCCCCAGCATTACCGTTGGTCGAGGGGCTTGTCGCTTCAGACAGAGTGACATAGAAAAATGGATCGAGCGGGGGTGTCCTTCACGACAAGAATTTGAGACCAGGAGGGGAGTGGAGCAATGTTAGATAGAGCAGCACAGACGCTTGAGGCGGCTCTTGCCTACGCAAATCTTAGCTGGCCTGTACTGCCGTTACACTCGATAGTCGATGGTCGATGTACCTGTGGTAGAGCCGACTGCAGCAGCCCCGGCAAACACCCACACGGCAGGCTCGTGCCCAACGGGGCAAGGGACGCCACCACAGACGGCACAGTTATCGCCCGTTGGTTTAACGGCAACGCAGAGATAAATATAGGCGTGTGCACTGGCGCCGACAGCGGGCTTGTGATATTAGATATTGATCCTTCCCACGGAGGGGACGAATCGTTCCGTAGACTCGAGAGCAAATACGGCAGGCTTGATACACTTGAGGTCATCACCGGTGGCGGTGGTAGACACCTCTATTTCGCTTATCCAGAGGGCCAAGAGGTGAAGAACTCTGTCGGGAAGCTCGGACCGGGGCTGGATGTACGAGCCGATGGTGGCTATGTAGTAAGCGCCCCATCTCTCCATGCCTCAGGCAGGGAATATCGCTGGAAGACTGACCCCAGAGCAAAGAAACCGGCTCCATGCCCCCACTGGCTACTTGACTCACATGGCAGAGGAACGGAGTCCGAGTTAAGGGTTGCCGACAACTCAGATACAATGCCAATAGCAGAAGGGAACCGGAATGACGCACTGACCTCGATGGCTGGCAGTATGAGGCGTCGAGGCTTTGGTCGAGATGCCATTTATGAGGCCCTGAGCAAAGAGAATCAGCGCCGGTGCAAACCGCCACTACCTGATGATGAGGTGAGAAGGATCGCTAACTCAGTGGGAAAATACCCGGAAGGACACATCGTAGCAAGCAGCGGACCGGAGCCGGCCAGGCATCAGATAAGCGAACTCGGCCTCGAGCTATGCTTCAAGCCGAGCAGGGGCAGCAGTAGCCCCACCAAGGGTTCGCTGATAGTTACTCGAGGCCATGACGTATTGATGATGGATACTCTCGATCTGGCTAAAGAGAAGGACCGCAATGAATGTATCAGGAGGCTAATCGAAAAAGACCATAGGCTCAGCGGTGATGAAAGTGAGGTGCAGCTTCAAAAGTACCTACTGCAAACCGCGGTTGAACTGGCCCGGCAAAATCAGAAGGATACCGAAAAGCAAGATACAGAAGATGAGGATCAGCCGCTGGCACAAAGCAGGGTTGAACTTGCCAAGACAAACCCGGAGCTTGTGAGGTTGGCCGAAAGACTACTCCGGTCTCCGGACTTGGTGGAGAGGACGGTTGAGCACGTTCACATATTGGGCGTAGCTGGCGAAGACAGGTTGATTATTGGAGTTTACGTTATTGGTACTTCGCGGCTCCTTGCGAAACCATTGGCAGGACTGGTAATGGGTGTCAGTAGTGTAGGAAAAAGCTTTGTGATTGATACGGTATCGAAGCTGTTTCCTGACGAAGCAGTGCTGCGAGCACACAGGATAAGCCCCAGAGCACTGCAGTATCTGTCGCCTGGTTCTTTGATACACCGTTTTGTCGTTGCAGGAGAGCGGTCAAGAGTGCGGGACGATACGGCGGCTGAGGCTACAAGAGCATTGAGGGAAATGATTAGTGATGGAAGACTCTCAGCACTCGTATCAGCATCGCAGAAGGCCGGGCCATGTAAAACGGTTCACATTGAGCAAGAGGGGCCAATAGCGTATGTGGAGAGTACAACGCTTGGTACACAGGATGTCTTTAACGAAGACCGCACGCGCTTCCTCTTGTTGTGCTCTGACGAGAGTGTTGGCCAAAGCAGGGCCATCGTAGATAAGATTGCGGACTCGGTTGCAGTGCCAGGTGACCCGGATAAGCTGGACAGCGTTATCGCCCTGCATCATGCCGCGCAGAGGCTCTTGGAACCTCTTGGCGTTGCGGTTCCGTTTGCTAAGGAGCTAAAAGGGTATCTCCCTGTGGAACGGGTAGAGATTCGCCGGACATTCGGTCATCTGGTCAGTCTGATACAAGCAGTGGCGTTGTTACACCAGTTTCAGCGGACAAGAAACGAACACGGGCAAATTGTAGCTACTGCGGACGATTATGAGATTGTCAGAAAATACTTGGCACAGCCGCTGGCCACGAGCCTCGGTTGTGAATTGACCCCGGGAGCACAAGCTTTGCTCGATACGGTCAGACCTACGGGTGAATTCACAGCGCCAGAGATAGAGTCTGAGGTCCCGTATAGCATTCGGACAGTGTACTCTCGAATCAGAGAGCTGATCGCTGCCGGTCAGGTCAGAAAGAGCGAGGAAGCCAAAGGCCGATCACCAGCGAAATACGTTGTTGTTGAGGATGCGCCGACATTGCACGGCCTTATATTGCCAAAGTTGAAATCAGAAGGGGAAAAAGATTTTTCTATAGGTACTCCACAAACTGTTGCAGACAAAACGTAACTCTTTGTCAGATAAAGAGATTTGTGTGCAACAGGGTATTTTGCACACAACTGCGTGCGAAGCGTGTATGGTTGTTCGAGTCTTTTGGCAACTTTGTCTGCAAAAGGGTGTGTTGCACACAAAAGTTCTTTTGAGATAAGTACTTACAGTTTGTGTGCAGCGAAATTGCAAGTAGTATAGGAAAAAATTTTATGGCGGTAAACCTGCAAATAGTCAGAGAACTCGTAGAGGCCGAATCACTATCGCGTATCACTGACATAAGCCAGGAGAATCAAATAACCTGCCCTTATGACCTGCCGATGGACTGGCGGATCGAATTCGAAGAACGGGCGGCTATTCTTGAATACGATGGACGACTAACGCGAGAGATGGCAGAAAAGCAGGCGCTACAAGAGATATTGATAAGAATGAATCCAAGGGAATAGAAGGCATACAGCGTAGAAGTATAGTTTTTTGGTATGAAAGAATGGAAGAGCGAAACGAAGTCAATACAGGCATTATCAAGGAAGCCAGCGACCTGCGGCTGTTGCTTTCGCCCAGACAGGCCGCCAAGGCGCTGAGCATTAGCGAAAAGACGCTGTACAATTACACGAAGTCCGGCGACATTCCGGTCGTTCGGTTCGGGCGGTGCGTACGGTACGCTCCCGATCAGCTCAAGACGTGGATTGAAAAATTTTCAAGAAAAACCTCTTGACATTTAGTCTGTCATAAAGTAATGTTAAGACATGAAGAAGAAAAGGAAACGAATGGGACGACCGCCGCTGCCTAAAGACCAGCTCAAAAGCGTGAAAGTGTTCTTTCGTGCAACTCCCGCTTTCCATAAGGCCCTGCTCAAAGCTGCGAAACGACAAGGCAAGCCGCTGGCAACGTACATAAGCGATACCCTGGCAAAAATAGTGAAAGGAGGCGAGTAATATGGCCTCAATAGCAAGAGACAAGAATGGACGGAAACGAATTCTTTTCGTGGCGGACAATAGGAGCCGTAAAACCATACGCTTAGGCAAGGCTAGTATGAAGCAGGCTGAGGCCTTCAAGGTCAAGCTGGAGGCTTTAATGGCGGAGCGCATCACGGGCAACATCGACGCAGAGACGGCCCGGTGGGTTGCCGAGCTTCCCGATAATGCCCACGCCAAGCTTGCAGCAGTAGGCCTCGTGAAACCAAGGGCGAGCCTGCGGTTGGGTGAATTCCTCGATGGGTATATCAAGAGTCGGGACGACGTGAAGCCTGGAACCGCCACGGTGTACGGCCACACGAGACGAAACCTTATCGATTTCTTCGGATTCGACAAGCCCCTGCGAGATATTAGCGAGGGCGACGCCGACCAGTGGCGGCTGTTTCTGGTTAGGCAAGGTCTTAGTGACAATACGGTCCGCCGGCGGTGCGGGATCGCCAAGCAGTTCTTGCGGGCCGCGGTGAAGCAGAAGCTGGTCCTGTGCAACCCTTTCAGCGAACTAAAGTCGTCAGTCGGCGGCAACAAGGCTCGTGAGTACTTCTTGAGCCGTGAGGATGCGCAAAAGGTGCTGGATGCGTGCCCTGATAGCCAGTGGCGGGTGATCTTCGCTCTGGCACGCTATGGAGGCCTACGATGCACGTCTGAGGTTCTGACCTTGAAGTGGTCGGACGTGGATTGGGAGCGGGGCCGGATACTTGTACACTCGCCCAAAACCGAGCACTGCCAGGACGGAGAGTCCAGATTGATTCCGCTGTTTCCTGAATTGCTTACGTATCTACGAGAGGCCTTCGAGCAAGCCGAGCCCGGCACCGAATACGTTGTCACCCGCTACCGGAAACACAACTGCAACTTAAGAACCCAATTGCAGCGGATCATCCGCAAAGCGGGCCTCAAGCCGTGGCCGAAACTGTTCCAGAATCTTAGAAGCACGAGAGAGACTGAACTGGCCGAGCGGTGGCCCGAACATGTGGTCTGCGCTTGGATCGGAAATTCAAAAGTAGTGGCCCGAAAACACTACCTGCAAGTGACTGATGAGCACTTCGAACAGGCGGCGCAAAATCCGGCGCAGTACTCGGCGGAAAGGGACAGTATTGAGCAGAAAGACACGTCGGGGGACACCCTCGAAAATGCAGTTTTGCATGGTGATACTGCAGAGTACGGAGCAGTACAGGAAGCTCTAGTGGGCCGGGTTGGATTCGAACCAACGTAGGCTTACGCCAACGGGTTTACAGCCCGTCCCCTTTAGCCGCTCGGGCACCGACCCAAATACAACTTTCTTACGTAGCAATCAGTAACGCCAAGAAGACAATCCCTAACTTATAATCTCGACCGAAACCAGGTTGCGACGCAAGAACGACTGCGCTGTCTGACTATCTGGTTACAGTTCAGGATGTTATCCCCGGCGAAACTAAACTCCAAGCACATACCGTATTATGCTAAATTTCCAGCTTACTTTACAGCCAGACGGACAACGTTGCAAGAAAATTAGGGCGAGCTTTGAATTTTTGGCTTTGACGGGCAAGAAACACCGGGGCATATTCGCTAAATGCCAGATTGCAGCGCTGCTGCAAAGGCACCAAGCTGACCGCGAGCGCTGGTGGTGCCTTTACACAAAGCACCTGAGTAAGTGACAATTTCTGTGATTTTTTTCAAGGCGTGCAATAAAGTTCTTGTGTAAATTCGTCTCTTTTTGTACTAATCTCATGCTGCTGAACAAAAAGGAACTGTAATTTAGAAAGGGGCACCAGATGCTAAAGAAGGCTGTTTTAGTTATTGCTCTTGTGGTTTTATCACTGGGCGCGGCAAAGCTGATAGCCGAGAGGTCAGACGAGAGCGAAATACCGTGGAAAGACCCCGCGCCAATTGCAAAGACGGAGGCAGAGAGAAAAATTCTGAGCGTGCTTGATGATATGTATCGAAATCAGCGCAGAAGGATGATGAATGTCCAGCCGGAAGATGGAAGGATCCTGCGACTGCTCGCCGAGGCCGTCGGTGCCAGGAACATTGTCGAGATCGGCACCTCCAACGGATACTCTGGCATCTGGTTCTGCCTGGCGCTACGGACGACGAACGGCAGGCTGACGACTCACGAGGTCAACGCCCAGAGGGCATCATTGGCTCGTGAGAACTTCAAGCGAGCAGGCGTCTATCATCTCATCACGCTTGTGGAGGGTGACGCTCACGAAGAAGTCACAAAGCTCAAAGAGCCTATCGATATCCTTTTTCTTGATGCGGACAAGCCTGGTTACATCGACTACCTTAACAAGCTGCTGCCGCTCGTGCGTCCGGGCGGGCTGATTCTGGCCCATAACACGGCTAACTTGGGAGGCGGCATGCAGGACTACATTGAAGCTGTCACAACCAACCCGGACCTCGAAACGAAATTCATACACAAGCACGACCAGGGCATCGGCGTGACACTGAAGAAACGATGATGGACGTGGACCGGGGTTGCGGACCACACGAGCAAATGGCCGTGACCCATCCATGCGCCGACGGTAGCGGGGTTACAACGAACATGGCAACACCAAAGCAAGAGCTGCAACGAGGCTTCGGTCTCTCGACTTCGACCTACGTCGTGATCGCCAGCATGGTTGGCACAGGCATTCTGGTCTCGCCCGGCTACATGATGGCCTCACTCAACAACTACCCCGCCATCTTTGGGCTCTGGATGCTTGGAGGATTGCTGGCCGTGTGTGGCGCTCTTTGCGTGGCGGAGTTGGCAGCCGCGCTACCCCAGGCAGGCGGCGAGTACGTTTACCTTCGCGAAGCGTACGGCTCGATGCCCGCCTTCCTTTCTGGTTGGACGTCGTTCTTCCTCGGGTTTTCGGCGCCGTTAGCTGTCGCCAGCTATATCGCGGCTCTGTACCTTTTGAGCCCTTTTGAGTTAGCTGGTTCGGAAACGAATCGCGTGGTCCAGTTCACTGCCGCCACTATTATCGTCGCTGTCACCTTGCCCAATCTCCTCGGTCACCGTCAGTCTGCATGGACACAAAATCTCACCACAATTTTCAAGCTCGGCCTGTTTGTGGCTTTAGCAGTGATGGCGTTTCTGTTCGGCCGGGGGCGGTTGGCCCACATTGTAGAAGGCAGGCCGATACGGGACGTCGAGCTTGGGACCGCGGCCACGCAGTTGTTCTACGTCATGTTCGCCTACAGCGGCTGGAACGCTGCCAGCTATTTGGCAGGCGAGGTTAAGAACCCGGCCAAGGTTCTCCCACGGTCCCTGCTGCTGGGCACCGGCCTCGTCATCGTTCTATATCTGCTCCTTAACCTCGTTTTCGCCTACGCGGTGCCTCTTGCGGATGTGGGGTTTGCCAACGCAGAGCAGGTTCCTCAGCTTGCGGTCGAGAATCTCTTTGGAGCGAGGGTTTCCAGTCTTTTCTCCGTAGCGGTCGGATTGACCTTCCTGGCTACGGTGAGCGCTTTTGTTATCACTGGCCCGCGGGTCTACTACGCGATGGCAAGGGACGGGTTGTTCCCCTCCATAGCTGGGCGTGTCAGTCCGAGGGGGCACGTTCCCGTTTACGCGATGCTCGCCCAGAGTGCGTGCGCGATCGTGATTCTGTTCGTGACGGACTTCCAGAACCTGTACAAGTACGCCTCAGTGGGCTTGTCGCTTTTTGCGCTGCTTTTCATCGGTGCGGTGTACGTACTTCGATGGCGCCGGCCCGGGATGGAAAGGCCGTTTCGCGTGCCCGGATATCCGGCTGTTCCGGCGATCTTTATGGTGGTGATCATCTTCATGGCCGCGTTCGCGTTTATGCGGTGGTCAAAACCCTCACTGTACAGCCTCGGCAGCATCCTCGCCGGCATCCCGGTTTATTACGTCTGGTCCTTCGTCCGGCGTCGAAAACATGCATAGGAAGAGGCGCCGATGGCCCCAGCTTTTCAGGAGATGACCGCCGGCAAGAGTCCTTGCGGACAATTGATTATAAGCTATGTCACCCCACAGATTATCGCTACGCAAGCGAGCAAAAGAAGCGAATTTTGACGGCTTGAAACTGCAGATTTGAGCCGTTGCCTCCTTTCATCACACACGCAAGATTCGATGATCTGCCCGGAACAAACCGGGATTTCTTTTGGTATTCTGCTATGGTTCTACTCTACCGGGATTCGTACGAATTATGATTAGTCTTCGCGAACCACATATTTGAGCCAGGATGCGGATTCAATAGTTGCTGACTTTGGAGCATCATGAATTACGTCAGATAATCCATTAGAATCGCTGTAAGTTAGCACAATCGGTATCATTCGGTCAGGGGCAGACGAAGCCGGGCAGTAACGGGAAAGTGGTCAGATGGATAACGGCCAGCGATATTATCGTGCAAAATCTCGGCACCCAGCACCTTCACGCCCAACATGGCAAATATGTAGTCGATTTTTTCGCCCTTGCGGTTCCCCTCAAAGGCATTGAATGTTCCAACCTCTGCTGCATCCGGATGCAGCAGGCGAAACGTGTCGACGATAGAGGCAGGATTGTTTGATTTGTCTCCATGCTCCTCGCCGAGTGCGTATTCACCTTTCAAATACAAGATGGCGGGATTATTTTCGCCGGCATTAAAATCGCCTGTCACTACAAAGGGATCAGCGTGTTTTCTATCAGAGATGCGCTGAGTCAGAAGCACCGCGCTTTTTTCTCTTGACGGCTGCGAGACATGGTCCAGATGGAGGTTGAAGATGTAGAAAGCTCTGCCCGATTTCTTCTCGACGAGCCGCGCCCAGGTGCATATACGGGTGCAGGCGTTGGCCCATGTGATTGAGCCGGGGACTTGAGGCGTATCGGAGAGCCAGAAGGTTCCCGATTCGGCCACGGTGAAGCGATCGCGACAATATAGAATTGGACAGTACTCCCCTTTTGTCTCGCCATCGTCACGGCCAACACCGATCTCGCCATATTTGCCAAGTGCTTGGCGAATTTGGTCTATTTGGAAGCGTAGAGCCTCTTGCAGGCCCACAACGTCAGGCTGATGTTTGCGCAGGACGTCGGAAAGCATCTGCCGCCGATTCTGCCAGCGGTTCTCGCCATCATTGGCGGTGCCATAACGGATATTGAAGCTCATCACGGATAACTCGGGGCCATCCTTTGTTGGCCGGTTCAAAGCTGTATCCTGGGCATACTGACACGGGCATAGGTTGAGCACGAGCCACAAACCTAAGGCAACGCTCAGAAAGAGGTGTGTTTTTAGCATTGTGGATATTCTCTTGCAGCCCATAGCCTATCCCTCAACTGCTGAGTGTGACTGTAAGGTTTTACGTCTTGTCATAGACTCCTTCGCTTCTCTTCTTCGGAGAGTGGCTCGTTCAATGACCCGGAGCGGAAGCCCTGCAAGTCAACGGTTACGAACTTGAAGCCAAGCGATTTGATTTTGTCAACGACGCGGGAACGAGCCGGTTCCGTAGTGATCTTTGCTATATCCTGCGGGTTGACTTCGATTCGGGCGACGGTGTCATGATGACGAACGCGAAACTCGACCAGGCCCAAGGTCCTCAAGAAGTCCTCAGCCTGTTCGATTTGCTTCAGCCGCTCTTGCGTGATTTCCAGGCCGTAGCTCAGTCGTGAGGCCAAGCACGGTGACGCAGGGACATCGGCGGTTGGCAGATTCATTCGTCTGCTTAACTGGCGGATATCATCCTTGGTTAGCTGCGCTTCCATTAAGGGGCAGCCAACGCCAAAGACTTTCGCAGCGCGGTTTCCCGGTCGAAAGTCATCTTTGTCATCGAAATTGCAGCCACACACCACATGCCCAAAGTTCTGCTGTTTGGCAATACCGTTCAGGATTTGGTACAGATGTGACTTGCAGTGGAAGCAGCGGTCGGCCTTGTTGGCAGCGTAGCCACTATCTGAAAGCTCATCTACGCTCACCTCTTGAACCTTCACGCCGATTGTTTTCGCGCACTCGATTGCCTGGCTGTACTGGGATTTGGCCAGCGATGGGCTGATACCTATACATGCCAGCACATTTTCAGCTCCGAGCGTGTCGACGGCTGCTTTCAAGAGAAAGGTGCTATCCACGCCGCCGGAGTATGCGACGACCACTTTGCCGAGCTTCTTGAGTATTTCTTGAAGCGAATTGTGCTTTTCTTGGAGATTCATAAAGCCGATGGAGGGAGTCGAACCCTCAACCCCAGCTTTACGAAAGCTGTGCTCTACCATTGAGCTACATCGGCCTATATGGCGGATACAATACTGATAATTGGCTGGTTTGTAAAGAGGCTTCATTGGGTCCATTCGACCCATTCGACTACGCTCAGGGCAAGCTTTGCTCAGGACAAGCTTGATTGGGTTTGTTTTGGGTTTGTTTTTGTGGCCTGGCAGAGCCGGATTATTGTGATAATTCCTTGTAAAACAGACGGTTGCGTTCATTTTAGGCATTTGGGAAATTGGGTCCATTCGACCCGTTCGACCGCGCTCAGGGCAAGCTGTGCTAAGGACAGCTTGATTGGGTTTGTTTGGGTTCGTTTGGGTTCGTTTTATCCCAGTCCACCAAGTGTCGTTTTTTTCATAATTGATTGTTAATACGTTATTTACGTTCATTTGACTTGTTCGGAATTTGGGTTCGTTTTGCAAAAAAAACGGGGCGATTTGTAGAGATTGCTCGACAGTTGTAGAGGTGCCTTATAGGCACGTAAATAGCTGTATTTTCGATGGTTGTGAATTGGTAAATCGTTATTGAACATTCGCTAATCCTGATTCCCTGAGGATTATCTTTTGCGTGCATCTGCTGATGCTAAAATGGGCGGTTCTCCGCATTCTTGGCGCCTCGGGCGAAATTCACCATCCACTACCATCTCTATTATACCAAAAATTGCCTGTTTTTCAACGAAAATCCAACAAATAATGAAAAAAATGAGCCACGGAGGTCGCAGAGAAATAGTTGATTAGTTGACTGGCGAATTGTGAGGGAGGACAGGAAGGGAAAGTCAAAATGAGAATGCAAAAGGCAAAATGACAACGGGAGATCCAGAATAGAAATGTAGCCACAGGGAGAGCACCAAGAAGACGGGGAAATGGTGAATTTCGCGGGCCATTTCGGGGTTTTCATCGACCCAGCCTCCAAAGCCAGATTTCCGCCGGAGCCGGAGCTTTGCCTGCCTATCGCTCTGACGATTGGGCTTGTCCGGTGTCTGGCTTCGGTTGGGGCGTGATAGTGTGAGCAACGTCGATTGGGTTTGATTGGGCCGCTGAGGACAGGGATTAGCGAATCGGTGCTCGATACTCCATATTTCCTCGTCAAGCCTTCATATCGCTATTTGCTCTTGACGAAAATTCTTGCCCCCAGCGCGGGGGTTGATGCCAGTCCGATAAGCGATGCGTCGTCAACCAATAATCGATCCAAAGATTCCCACTGCGGTTTTGCCTTTAGGCGTCCGGACTTTTTCGTTATCTTGCCACTTACTCCAGTCGATGAAGGATAATGGCGGAATAACCACGTACGGCACCTTTGACGGGATAACTGATAAAACAATTTGTACCGGATAGGCGCTTGTGTACTGGGAGGGGCTAAACAGCGGATTGCTCTTCAGAGTTGACCAATGACAATTACACAATCTGCAGGACATGTTAATACAATAAGAGGAAAACACATTTATGGCAGCTATGCCTCCAAAAATTGTGATCGGACTTACTGGACCTTTCTGCAGCGGTTGTTCAACACTTGCTAGGTTTTTCGACGATCCGGATGAGACAGATAGAGAACGTGGGAACAATTTCCTAGAGAAACTCATTAAACGAGGCCTTGTATTGCAGGGTTCTGAGGGACTAGAGGTCAACTGGAAAAATGCCAACAAAAAGATTGCTGACAAGCTTGACGAGTACGAGCGGATTAAATCTGCATGCAAAGAGGACAAAATCACAATTCAACAGAAACATCTTGAACAAGAACAGACACGGATATTCAAGGAACTTGGTCGGCTGCTTGAACAGCGTGAATCATTGAAGATATTGCCTTTTCTTGAACCATTCTACCCCAAGGGTAAACCACATTTGTTCAGAACGCTCTTAATGTCGGACATTATCGTATTCAGAGCACTTGTGGAAATCGCCCAAGGGCGGTCTTCAAAGCATAAAGAAGAGTTCGATCCACTTGCCAAGGATGCTATCGAGAAAGTCGAGGATGACTTTAAAAGCAAAACCGAGATACAAAATCTGCAAATAGAAACAATTAATGATTTCTACACGAAAATTTCCAAATCAGATCCTCCCAAAGAATTAATCAGAGCATTCAAGGTCATACATCGTGAAGTAAGGAGCCTAAGGCGAGAGTTGATGAAAACAACAAAAGGTAGGGATATCAAGATTCTCCAGGAATTTGGCAACAACATAAGGAGGTATGGGAATCCCTTCGGGCAAGGAGACGATAAACCTTCGCAGAATTGTGTTCGACTTGCCCAAGAGATGGAAAAGGTAATAAACCTGATATACGAAGCTGAAGAGGCCACTTTCTTTGTAGTTGACTGTTTAAGGAATACGAATGAGATTCTGTATTTCAGACAAAGGTTTCCACACTTTTATTTGGTTAGCATTTTTGCAGAAAGGGAAATTCGTTTCCAGCGAAGATTCAGGGATCTCATGGTTAAGGATGTTATAGACGAAGATCAGAAGGTAGTTGAAGAAGAATTCAACGAAAGAGATAAGCTGGACAGCGGCGAGCAGAATAAAAATGAAAAGGAAAGAACGTACAAGCAGGATGTTACCAGATGTGTGCAATTATCCGATTATGCCATCAACAATATGGAGGACCGGTCGGATGCAGAGGGGTTCCTTTATGATAAACTCTTGCGTTTGGTGTCATTGATCCTCTGCCCTGGTTCTTCAAAGCCGAGAAAAGAAGAGGTATACATGAATATGGCCTATGCTATGGCTGTAAAATCCAACTGTATATGTAGACAGGTTGGGGCAGTGATTGCAGGAGAAGATGGGTACATTGTCGGGGCAGGCTGGAATGATGTAGCTTCTGGTGAGATATCCTGTGGATTGAGGAATCTATGTGACCTAGATGTCGAATTACACAAGCATATTCGCAATCAAGTCCGAAAGGATGATAAGGACAAGACTCATTTAGAGAAGGAGTTTGAGCCTATAAAGGGCAGTGGATATAAGAAATACCCACTAGATCAGGCCTGCTTTTGTTTTAAAGAAGAGATGGCCAAGAATGAGGTGATGAAAAGGCTGGACAAGGTATTAGATTCGGAGGATTTGGCAGAAATCAAACATCTGAAGCAGGAACACAGGACGGATATTGAGAATATAATAAATAAAGCCAAGCTACATCAGCCGGAATACTGTATTGCGCTCCACGCTGAGGAAAACACCATTATTCAAGGATCTCGAATCGGCGGCCCAGGGATCCGAGGCAGCACAATCTACACTACTGCTCAGCCCTGTACTCTGTGCGCCAAGAAAATCAAGCAGGTAGGTATCAGCAAGGTGGTCTATACGGATCCTTATCCCAAGAGTGAACCGAAAATTTTTATGAATGATGTTATATTAGAACAATTTGAGGGGGTTAAACCCAGGGCTTATGTTAGGCTATTTATGCCCAATCTGGACCAAAAGGAGTGGCAGAACCTTGAGGTTAATAACACCATTCCGGGATTTGACTTCAATAGCAAAGCATATCTATTCGAATTGGGCTAGCTGGATAGGGTGGGGCTTCCGGGCTTCGTAGCCGCTTCGGCAGATCAGGCTCCCCAACCATTTTTTGTTAATCGAAGTGCTGGCCTTGGGAGTCGAAGGGTGGGATGGAGAGAAGGCATCCCCCTGGGATGGGAAGAAGGCAGCGAAATAGTCGATGGCGTAGGGCCTGCTGTGGGTAATCAATCATCAATTTCGTAGGCCACCCCGCGTTTTTCCCCGTGTTTTGAGGCAAAAAAGGCCGGAAAAAAAAGTTGTTGATTTTTTTGGTTTTTTGTTTGCAATGCAGACATGTCTGTGGTATATTGCATGAGAAGTAAGAAATTTTGACCAGAAAGGGGCAATATTATGAGTACACAAGAAAATCAAGTTCCACAGAATGCGGAAAAACTCAAAGAGATTCCGAAATGGACACGCAAGTATGCCAAGAACCGAACCATCCCTGTTCTGATTGCCCTGGCGATCAATTTATGCCTATTTGCAGGCATTGCCATCCCTTCATATTTTGGAGGTAAGGCTTATAGGTCAGGAAACTTGGTTCTGTTCTGGATTTGTATTTTTGTAGTGGCTGTTGCGATGATATCTTTAGTTTTCTTCTGTGTTCCAAAGTGGGGTGGGAAGATTATCGAGCGCATAAGTAGCCGGCTATACAGCAGAGAAGGCGATGTCTTGATATCTGTTTCGGAAACAATCAAGAAGAAGCAATGGGTCGGATATGTTGTTGCAACGGTATTTGGCAGTTGTGTTTTTATATCAGTAATATTGGGACTTCTTGGCTACCTATCCATTAAATATATGCAGCCGGTCTCAGCACTGTATGTTGTTCCGTTTCTTGTCTTTCTGTATCTCTGGCAAAGGCCCATAATTAGTCCTTTACTACTGCTTTGGCCAACTCTTTACGCTATTCACGCTATCCTGGTCGTTGCAGGCGTACCGATTCAATTCGGCGGACCTTTGGTATTCCTAAACATGCTTACACCCATAGCAGGGTATGGATTTCTATGTGGCTTGCTGGGCCATGCCTACAGCCGCTACGCATTAAAAAAGCTAAGAACAGCAGCACATTTACAGGAGAATACTAATGAACAATAAACAAAATAATAAATCACGGGATAAAAATGCGGAAAAACTCAAAGAAATTCCGAAATGGGCGCGCAAGTATGCACAGAATCGAACGCTGACTATTCTCGTGCTTATGGTAATGCTGATGTTTTTCAGCGGGTTCATCGCAGCTCTTGTTGGATTTTCGTTGCCTTTGGCAGTAGGAGGGTTCAGGAAAGGGAATATGATCTTAGGTTGTGTTGGTATTGCTGTTTTAGTTGCTGCATTAGCTGCCATATCGATATTTCTTATTATCATTTTTTCAAAGTTTGGCGGCAAAAACGCCGGGTTGATAGACCAACTGATAGACCAACGGGTATACGGCAAAGAAGGAAGCGCGACAGTACCGGCGCCAAAATCATCAAAGAAAAGGACATGTTTACCAATTCTCAGTGGAGTGATATTTTTCATTTGTTTTTTCGGCAGTTGGCATTTGGCTGGGGAAGGTTTCATTGCATACAAATATCTGCAGCCTGTTTCAGTATTGTACATTGTTCCGTATGTGGTCTGCGGATGGTATTTTTGGCGAAGCCCACGAATGGGACCTATCTATCTACTTTATCCGATACTTTATACTATTCATGCGATATTGATTGTTGCGGGCGTACCGCTATTTTTTACTACGGAAGCTTTCTGTATATTTAGTATATGCCTTCCGGCAATTGGATACGGCTTGTTGCCTTTTATAATCGGCCATATCTACAGTCGTTATGCATTGAAAAAGCTAAAAGGCCTGACACATCTTACAGGGGAGGCGGCCAATGGAGATTGACAAGATTATCCATGAGCCGGCAAGATTGAGGATCATGATGATTCTGGCCGGGGTTGAACAAGCTGATTTTAACTTCCTGGTGACGACTCTTGGTTTGACAAGAGGGAACTTGAACAGGCATATGGAGAAACTTGAATCTGCAGGATATCTAAAAGTCAAAAGGTCCTTCAAAGGCAAAGTCCGGAATACCAGCTACCAGCTTACGCAAGAAGGTTCGAAAGCGCTGGCTCAATATTGGGAAAATGTCGACGCTGTTAGGCGCTCCGGCCAGCCATAATAAAGTTGACAGCATGGGCAAACAAGTGCATTGGGGACAAGAATAATGGTGGGGCGAGCCCCACTCTACCGCTCAGTTAGGGCAGCTACTGGCCTAATGCCTCGATGTCGGCGGCGTCTTTTTTTCTGCCCATTGCCCTTTTATTGGCGATGAAATCATCACGGCTGATGAAAAATACGGGCGTCTGGCCGTAGCAGGCGGGGACTTTGCCGGCGTCCGCCTTCTCCCATGAGACTCCGCTGATTCTCGTAACGATGTCGATACGTATGGGAGGAACGCCAAGCTGGACGACCATACCTGGCGTGGTAAAATCGTTCTCAGACAGATCCACCGCCCCGAAGCCAAAGTCGTTTAGAGCGGCGATGATGCGCTGGGCGTTTTGGCGAACCGGCCTGACAAACAAGTCGATGTCGCCGGTAAAACGCGGGGCGCCGTGAAAGGCCAGGGCGTAACCGCCGACGATCAGGTATTCAACCTTGTGCTTGTTGAACAACTCGAGCAGTTCTTTGAAGTCGTTGCAAATCTCCATAATACTCGCGTCTGAGGGCATCGACCGCTGCGAGACGCTCTTGGGGCGGGCGGCTGAGCCAATACCGAAGGTTCTGTTTAATCTCTGAGTAATCGTCCAAGCGCTGCTTCTGTACGGTCTTGCGAATCATATTTTTATTATACCAAAAGGGCACGGATTGTACTAATCAAACCATTCGTCTTGGGGGTCGAAGGGGGGGATTGAGACGTTTACGATTCGCATCCTTCCGACTGCGCGATGACGGCAGCCGGGCTTGATAAGAACGGTCGTGAAGGGCTTTATCGGCACGATTTTGCCATCCAGCTCCATGCCGCCATCGCCCTCAAGGACAAGGTAAATCTCGGTCAGCTTCTTGTGGTAATGTACGCGGGCGTCTTCTGTGATTTCGACCACATGCAATGTCGCCGCAGCGTTGTCCGGGCTGACGAAGGCCCGCTGCGCAAAGCCGCAAGGGCACTTGACCACGTCAATCTCGTCAAACCGTGCTATCATGTAATTTGCCATGCTTCAACCCCACACCAAAAACTATTGAAATCTTTATCAGCACCGTGTATATTTTGCCGGAGTGTGGCGATTTAATCAAGACCGTTAAGACGTGTAAGGGAGTTTTATTATGGATGCGAAGCCGAGCGCTATTGTGGCACAATCCGGCGGACCAACGGCAGTAATCAACTCAAGTGCCTGCGGGGTAATCCGGGAAGCGGCTAAATCAGGTAAGATTGGTCGCGTGATAGGCGCAACCAATGGTATACTTGGGGTACTCAAGGAAGATTTGTTCGACATCTCGGCGGAAAAGAATGAGAGCATCGAGGCGCTGAAGCAGACGCCTGCGGCGGCAATTGGCTCGTGCAGATACAAGCTAAAATCACTCGAAGACTCCAAAGCAGATTTCGACAGAGTGCTTGACGTCTTCAAGGCCCACAACATTCGTTACTTCTTTTATGCCGGTGGTAATGATTCGATGGATACCGCCGACAAGGTCAATAAGCTGGCAGCAGAAGCCGGCTACGAGCTGGTTTGCATTGGGATTCCAAAGACGGTTGATAATGACCTTGCATTTACCGACCATTGTCCGGGGTACCCCAGCGTGGCAAAATATGTCGCAACGTGCGCGATGGAAGCCGGGCGAGATACAGAGGCACTTTATACAACGGATACCTGCACGATTCTGGAGGTGATGGGAAGAAACGCCGGGTGGATAGCAGCGGCAACGGGTCTGGCCGCTCGGTCCGGCGAAGATGCGCCTCATCTGGTATATGTGCCGGAAGCAGGCTTTTCGTGGGATAGATTTGTCAGCGATGTCGAAGAAGTGCTCAAAAGGTTGGGCAGGGTGTTCATTGTTGCCGGCGAGGGGCTCAAAGATGATAAGGGTGAATACGTAACGGCTGACAAGGGAGCATTCGGCAAAGACAGCTTCGGGCATGTTCAGCTCGGCGGGGTTGCCGAGATGCTAAAGGCCGTGATCGAAAAAGAGGTGAAGATAAAGGCCCGGTTCAATAAGCTGGGCACAAACCAGCGAAGCGCTATGCACTTTGCCTCGCTGACCGACGTCAACGAGGCTTATATGTGTGGGCAGATGGCGGTGAAGTACGCGCTGGAAGGTGTGAACGGCAAGATGGTGACACTGGTCCGCAAAGAAGGGCCGAAGTACAAGTGCACAACAGGGCTGGCCGAGCTGAGGGACGTCGCCAATGGCGAAAAGAAGGTGCCGCCCGAGTTCATAAATGATAAAGGCAATCATATTACCGACTCAATGCGAGATTACGTGCGGCCTTTAGTCCGGGGCGAAGCGCCAATAACGATTGGAGATGATGGCTTGCCCGTGTTTATGCGATTCGAACGTAAACCGTTAGAGAAGAAACTGCCGAAATATCTTTGATGGAGAAGACAGAAGCAACCGCTTCGTACTGTCATCCCTGCGCAAGCAGGGACCTATGAATAGACCGATATGATGGATTCCCGCTTCCGCGGGAATGACAACAAAAAGGATAGAAATGAAAGAGCTATTTGACGTCAATGGTCAGGTAATCGTGATTACCGGTGCGGGCGGGGTTTTGTGCGGAACGATGGCTAAAGCGCTGGCTGAAGCCGGAGCGAAGATCGCCGTTTGGGACCTAATCGAAGAAGCAGCGGCAGAAGTGGCCGGCCAAATCAAGTCCAGCAAGGGCCGGGCGATTGCCGTCAAATGTGACGTGCTCGATAAGAAGAGCCTTGAAGCAGCCAAGGATAAGACTGTGGCTGAGCTTGGCAAGATTGACGTACTGATTAACGGTGCGGGCGGCAACAAGAAGGAGGCGACCACTTCGCCGGACCTGTCTTTCTTCGATTTGCCTGCCGAGGCGGTGCGGTTCGTGTTCGACCTGAATTTCCTGGGTACGTTTCTGGCAACACAGGTTGTCACCAAGGATATGGCTGACCGTGGGCAGGGCATAATATTGAATATCTCCAGCATGAATGCCTTCCGTCCGTTGACCAAGATCCCAGCGTATTCGGCCGCCAAGGCAGCGGTGAGCAACTTCACACAATGGCTGGCAGTCCATGTGTGCCAGAATTATTCCAGGGACATCCGCGTCAATGCCATTGCACCGGGTTTTTTTCTGACTGAACAGAACCGGTTCCTCCTGACCGATGAGAAAACGGGGGAGCTGACCGGTCGCGGCAAGACGATTATCGACCATACGCCGATGGGAAGATTCGGCCAGCCGGAAGAGCTAATTGGGACCGTTCTGTGGCTGCTTAGCGATGCTGCAAAATTCGTTACAGGAGTTGTCGTACCGGTTGATGGGGGGTTCTCGGCTTTCAGCGGCGTCTGAGCTGAGGACAAGCGTGCGTATTGCGTGATGCGTGAGACAAGACAATAATACAAGATACGATACAGGAGAAAACGATGGCTGATGTTGACCCAGCGAAACCATTAAAGGATTTTGAGCCTGAAAAGAAATATTTCGTCGGCATTGATTCGGACGGCTGCGCGTTTGACACGATGGGGATCAAACAGCGTGAATGTTTTTGTCCCTGGCTGATTGCGTATTTTGGTCTGCAGCCGGTAGCTGACGCGGCACGCCAGTGTAAAGAGTTTGCGGACCTGTTTTCCAAAACGCGTGGATTTAACCGACATAAAACAACCAAGCGCATCATCGCTGAGCTGTTGCCGGCCCATCCGATGACCAAGGCCAGGGGTTTTGAGGTTCCACAATACCCGCACTATTTCGCGTGGGTCGACGACCCTGACAGTCTGCTCAGTAACGACGGGCTCAAGCAGGCCATCGAAAAGGCTGCGGACCCGGAGGCCAAGCGTGAACTGGAGCTGGCGCTTGCGTGGAGTGAGCGAGTCAATTGGGCGATAGGAGAGACGGTGAAGGGTATGCCGCCCTTTCCTTTTGTGCGGGAGAGCCTGGAGAAGATCCAGCCAGTAGCGGATGCTATCGTTGTCTCGGCCACACCGAACGAGGCACTCGCCCGCGAGTGGGAAGAACACGACATCGCAAGATACGTGAAGGTCATAGCGGGCCAGGAGATGGGTAAGAAGGCCCAACATCTTGAATACGCAACAAAGGGCAGGTACGAGAAGAATCACGTTCTGATGGTCGGCGATGCACCGGGGGATATGAAGGCCGCCAGGGCCAACGATGCCCTGTTTTATCCGGTCAATCCGGGTGACGAAGTGGAGTCTTGGAAGAGATTTCACGATGAGGCTTTTGACAAATTTATCAAGGGAGAATATGCCGGCAGCTATGAGGAAAAGCTAATTGCGGAATTCGATGGATATCTGCCGAAAACACCGCCGTGGGAAAAATAGAGGCTCATTCTTTGCGCAATGCGATATACGCGGTAGGTACGACAAGTTGAATGGTCATTGAGCGACAAAACAAGGACGGTTTCGTTGAAAACGGTGAGGCCCGCGAGGCAATTGGCGAGTTCTTTTCGCAAAACGGCTATGGCGGCAAACGCGTTCTACTGATAGTCCCCGACAATACCCGTTCGGGCCCGATAGGCGACATATTCAAGATGATCTATGGCTGCCTGGACGGAAATGCGAAGGCCCTGGACGTTCTTATTGCGCTCGGCACTCATCCAGCGCTGACCGAGGAGGGAATCTGCACCAGACTTGGCATCACGCCAAGCGAGCGCAGCAGCAAGTACGCATCGGTGAAGTTTTTCAATCACGAATGGGAACGGCCCGAAACGTTTACCTCTATTGGGAGGATCTCGGCCGACGAAATATATCAGATAAGCGACGGGTTATTTTCTGAAGAGGTTGATGTATCAATTAACAAACTCATTTTCGAATACGATGAGTTTTTCATATTGGGTCCGGTATTTCCGCATGAAGTTGTCGGCTTTTCGGGGGGACATAAGTACATCTTTCCGGGCATCGCAGGAGACGAGATCATAAACTTTTTTCACTGGCTAAGCGGCGTGATAACAAATCCCGTCATAAACGGTAACAAGTGGACGCCGACCCGGCATGTAGTCGAGAAGGCGGCCTCGTTCATAGAGATGCCGCATAAGCTGTTTGCGGTGGTCTCCGCTGATAAAAAACTCAAAGGCCTGTTCATCGGCGATTGCGTAGCGGCCTGGGAGAAGGCGGCTGATTTATCGCGCGACGTCCACATTATCTACAAGGATAAGCCCTATCACACGATTCTCGGAATCGCCCCAAAGATGTACGATGACCTCTGGACGGCTGCCAAGGTTATGTATAAACTCGAGCCGATCGTTGCCGATGGCGGCACGGTGATTATCTACGCGCCGCACATCACCGAGCTATCTTACACGCACGGCAAATTTCTCGATAGGATCGGCTATCATACGCGTGATTATTTCCTCAAGCGAATGGACAAGTTCACCGGTATTCCACGAGGGGTTATCGCGCACTCCACACATGTTAAAGGCATCGGCACATACATTGACGGCGTCGAAAAGCCGAGGATCAAGGTCGTACTTGCCACCGGTATCAGTAAAGAGCGATGCGAAAACGCCAACCTTGACTACATGGATCCCGAGGCTATAAATGTAGCCGACTACGAGAACAGAGAGGACGAAGGTATCCTGGTCGTACAGCATGCAGGTGAAGTGCTGCACCGATTATCCAGTGGATATATACCGACTATCGCGAACGAATAGACAATAGGAAGTCATAAACCGGAAAGGAAGCAGTAAGGATGTCAAGAGCAGATATTGGTCTGATAGGTCTGGCGGTGATGGGCGAAAACCTGATTCTGAATATGGAGAGCAAGGGTTTTACCGTCGCCTGCTTCAATCGAACCGTGTCGAAAGTGGATGATTTTGTCAGCGGCAGAGCGAAAGGCAAGAACATAATCGGGTGCCATTCGATCGAAGAGCTGGCGGACAACCTGAAGAAGCCACGAAAAGTGATGTTGATGGTAAAGGCCGGCCAGGCAGTAGACGACTTTATCGATAAGCTCCTGCCGCATCTCGAAGACGGTGACATTATCATCGACGGCGGCAACTCGCATTTTCCTGACACCATCCGCCGGACCGAGTATGTCGAGGGCAAGGGCAAATTCTACATCGGCACCGGCGTATCCGGCGGCGAAGAAGGTGCACTGCGAGGTCCATCGATTATGCCGGGTGGTTCACCAGCGGCGTGGGAACACGTAAAGCCCATCTTTCAGAAGATCGCAGCAAAGACCGACGATGGCGAGCCCTGCTGCGACTGGGTCGGCGAAAACGGGGCGGGGCATTTCGTAAAGATGGTACACAACGGCATCGAATACGGCGACATGCAGATGATCTGCGAGACGTACCAGATGATGAAAGAAGGCCTCGGCATAACAAACCAAGAGATGCACGACGTTTTCGCCGAATGGAATAGAGGCGAGCTCAATTCGTATCTTATCGAGATAACGCGTGACATCCTGGCCTACAAGGACGAGGACGGCAACGAGGTTATCGACCTCATTCTCGATACGGCTGGTCAGAAGGGAACAGGCAAGTGGACGGTCATCGAGGCACTGAATGCTGGCCAGCCTCTGACACTCATCGGCGAGGCTGTCTTTGCCCGGTGCCTGTCGGCTCTGAAAGAAGAACGTGTCAAAGCAGGCAAAGCTCTGAAAGGCCCCAGGGCAAAGTTTAGAGGCGACAGGGAGAAATTCATCAACGATTTACGTCAGGCCCTTTATGCATCCAAGATTGTCAGCTACACGCAAGGTTATCAGCTGATGCGTGCCGCTGCCATGGAGCACAAGTGGAATTTGAATTACGGCGGCATTGCTCTTATGTGGCGGGGCGGCTGCATCATCCGCTCGGTCTTTTTGGGCAAGATAAAGCAGGCCTTCGACAAGAAGCCCAAGCTTGAAAACCTGCTGCTCGACCCATTTTTCAAGACTGCTGTCAGGAAGGCTCAAACATCCTGGCGCCGTGTCGTCATGACCGCGGTGAAGCTGGGCATTGCGATGCCTGCTATGAGCTCAGCACTGGCCTTTTACGATGGCTATCGACACGAGCGGCTGCCGGCAAACCTGCTGCAGGCTCAGCGGGACTACTTCGGCGCGCACACATACGAGCGGGTTGACAAGCCGCGAGGCGAATTCTTCCATACGAACTGGACAGGCCGAGGCGGCGAAACCGCAGCGTCAACATATACCGTCTGAGGGCAGGAGCTACGCTGATGTACGATACTCGCCGGATGCAATCAGTGCAGTCACCAATTATCCCCATCGTCGGCGAGCTTATCCGAAGCAATCCAGGCACAATTTCTCTCGGGCAGGGTGTCGCTTACTATGGCCCGCCGCCCGAGGCCATCGAAGCCATCAAGACATTCCTTGCTAATCCGGAAAATCACAAGTATAAGCTCGTCCAGGGAATAGCAGAGCTGCTGGAGGCAATCGAGAAGAAGCTGGAGACAGAAAACGACATTTTGCTGGGTGACGCCAGCCGCATCGTTGTCACGGCCGGTGCCAATATGGGTTTTGTCAATGCGGTGCTTGCTGTTACAGATCCCGGCGACGAAATCATCCTCAACCTGCCTTACTACTTCAATCACGAAATGGCTGTTGCTATCGCCGATTGCAGGGCCGTTTGCGTGCCGACCGACGATGACTACCAGTTGCAGCCCGATAGGATTGCCGGCGCGGTTACTGACCGCACGCGGGCTGTGGTGACTATCTCGCCAAACAATCCGACTGGAGCCGTGTACCGTGAATCGGACCTGCGCAAGGTCAATGAAATGTGCCGGCGCAACGGCATCTACCACATCAGCGACGAGGCTTATGAGTATTTCACTTATGACGGTGCTGAGCACTTTTCGCCGGGCTCTATCGACGGTGGGTGCGAACACACTATCTCGCTGTTTTCTCTTTCCAAGGCGTACGGCTTTGCGAGCTGGCGGGTCGGCTGGATGGTCATCCCGGAGCATCTTTATATGCCGATAAAGAAAATCCAGGATACAATTTTGATTTGCCCACCGGTAATCTCGCAGTATGCTGCCGTTGGGGCGATGAAAGCCGGTGCCGGCTACTGCCGTCAAAAACTGAAAATGACCACGGAAGTTCGCCAGATTGTTTTGGATGAATCACGTGCCGACGGCGCTTTTTACTTTCTGCTACGAGTTCAGAAAGACATGGACTCAATGAAGCTCGTCCGAGAGCTTATCGAGCAATTCAAGGTAGCTGTCATACCAGGCACAACATTTGGCATGAAGGATAGATGCTACCTACGTATCGCCTATGGTGCCTTGCAGAAAGACACCGCTGCCGAAGGCATCAGCAGACTCGTCGGTGGACTGCAACAGATATTGAGTAGCTGAGCCAAGCCCAATATCCAGGATGCGAAAGGTCGAATCTCACATTTCGAGTTATTCTGGTGTCCGTGTGGCCAGCGGCTGACTTTGCGGAGAATTTGAAGGTAGGCACCTTGATAGTATTTGTATTGGAAAGGCACATCTGCTATTCTGGTGGGGTAGAGCAGCTGGTGCGTGATAGGACGTTGAGTGTTTCACGTGAGTGTGTTTTCGGTAAGAGTAGTATTGGGGCGGTGCCGGGAGATCTTGGGGGGTCTGCTTTTGCTTGTTGCGGTCTGCTGCTTTGCGAAAGCTAATTCTCTTGATGCTCCTATCATCACGCCTATCGATGAATTCTTCGTTCTCAATGAAGGCAGCATCCCTTCAATTCCTGACGACTGGCATTTGACGGTGGAAGGTGCTGTTGGGCGACCGCTCTCACTAAACCTGGATGAGCTTGCAGAGTATCCTGCACAGACTCAAATGGCGACTCTGGAGTGTGCCATCCCGAGCGGCAGGTACCTACTCGTCGGCAATGCCAACTGGACAGGGGTTGCGCTGAAGACCATTATCCAAGCAGCTAAGCCGGTACCAGAAGCGGCATCGGTCAAGGTCCATGCCATGGACGGCTATTCAAAGGGTGACTACGACATAAACGACATAATGCTGGCCGATGACATAATTCTCGCTTACGGCATGAATGGAGAGCTGGGTGCAATGGGTTGAGCGTATTGAAGTCAAGACATCTGCTCCGACTGACTCGGTCTTCTACTTTCCCAATCATGCGAGAATATTTGAGCCAATATACGAAGAGACTATCGCGATTGGCACGCGTACTATACGCGGTATGGCACTCGCCGGCGAGGGGAGTGAGATAACTAAAGTCCAAATCAGTACCGACAACGGAGCAACGTGGCAGCTTGCGAAGCTACTAACCTACTTCGTTCCCAACGTCTGGAAACACTGGGAGTTTGCCTGGGAGAGTGCAGAGGTGGGACCGCATCAGCTATTTGTCCGGACAGAGGATGATTCGGGGAGTGTTCAAGCCGAAGATGGCCCTTATGGCTGGAGAGGCTTCGCCGTGCCCGTGACAGTAGAGTACGATGATGATAGTGACGGGGTAGCAGATTCACAGGACAACTGTGCCAGTATCTATAATCCATCACAGGGCGATGCGGACGCTGACGGAATCGGGAACGCTTGTGACGAAGACTGTCCCAACTTTGACGGCCTAAGCAGGGTCGGCTTTTTAGACTTCTCAATACTTGCTGGCAACTGGAAGCTTACAGGTCTTGAGCTGACAGGTGATCTGAGCATGGATGCGGTCGTTGATATAGAGGATTTGGCTATGTTCATGGAGTACTGGCTGAGTGAATGCTCCAGCGAATAGAGATACGGCTGCTCAACCTCAATTTGGCTTGCTGGCTTTCGGAGGTGACTATCCTTGATTAAGCTGTGATGGAACAGGGGCCTCAAACGTAACAATTAAGGATTTGCCCGGTAGGATGGTAGTTGATAGCTGCCGGCGGTATGGCGGGCCGGACTGAATGGATAGAGGGATGATTTGTGCGCCTGACCCGGACATTCACCGCCACAACATCGTCAATCTTAGGACGACTTGTATCCGGCCGATTTGCTTGCGGAAATATGTTATTTGCTGTGGTAAGAGGAAGCGACCTGATTACTGTGCATGAGATTCTTTCTATCATTCCACAATACCCCCCAATTTTCATTATTGTAACAGATTCGGGCGGCTCGATCAAGAGAAATCATAGCAACCAGTATCGCAAACCAGGAGCCTTTTTAGCCTGACAAGATATTGTTGGCAGCATGGCGATATTATTGGGCCAAAGGAAGATTTGTTGTAGATAGACTGAAGACTGTGGTAAAAATATTCTGTCCGGGTTTCGAGTCCGGATGGTTGTTTTGGTCTTAATGTTCGGCTGCCGGCGTAAAGGAGCCGCTTGTGCAGATCCTGGCAAAATGCCCCAAATGTAGCACTAACTGGATCTTAGATAGCAGCGCTGCGGACAAAAGAATAAGGTGCCGAAAGTGCGGCAAGCTATTTAGGGTCCCAAAGCTGGAGGAGGTGCCAAAGGCAGCTAAAGTGATAAGGCAAGCCAAGGGCACTATTTATGTGGATGAAGCGGGCAAGACTTACGGTTAGCTCGATTCAGCTTGGCGGCAGAAGCTGGGCAGCCAAAGCCGAACAGGCAAGGTAAAACAAAATCCCCCGATTCCGGGGGATTTTGTTTTTGCCTGTCTTCAATTTTGTCAGCCCAAATTTTATATCGAGATTTAGGGAACAACTATGAAATCGCTCGATTCTATGTTGCTGGCCGGATCGTAGGTCCAGCCCGATTTAACAACATTATCCACTGTGAAGGTAAAGGTGGTCCCACTTGACGCATTCTTTACTGCATCTGACTCTAATGTCACTTTACCTTGTGTATCAGTTAACCCAGAATCGGAATCAGAAGTAGCGCCACTCCAAGAAGCGTACACCGTTGCTCCTTGTACTGGCTTATTACTTGCATCAAGAATGGTTACGGTTGCAAGTGCGTTTGTGAATGTATTTCGGCCAGCCTTCCTTGTACTAAGAGACATCTCAATACTGGCCACATGCATGGTCGGCTCAGTTCCTGGCTCTGTGACGGTGACCGTGGCGCTCAGCGAGTCATTACTGCCGTTATCGTCAGCGAAGTCATGGCTGGCTGTCAGGGTATGCTCGGCAAGCGAGGCCTCGCTGGTGTCCCACGTTAATGTAAGAGTTTCGGACGCACCCGCAGCTAGACCCATGATCGTCTGCGTGTCGATGAAACCATCAAGGTTACTGGCGAGGGTGACATTGATATTACCGGTAACGTCCTGGTTGCCCACGTTCTCAAGGGTGACATACACGTCTTCTACATCGCCCTGAACGACAGAGGTAGGAGCATCCAAGACCATGATGGCGACGTCCGTTACAGGTTCCTCCGGGCCACCTGCTGCCTCATCGGCATCGACTAAACCGTAGCCGTACTCTGGATCCAGCCCAGGGTCACCTAAATCGTCGGCGGTGCCCTGCAACTGTGCTCTGACCTGAGCGTTCGTCCAGGACGGGTAGGCGACCAACACGAGGGCGGCCGTACCAGCCACATGGGGCGAGGCCATGGATGTGCCGCTCTTTGTACCATATCCGCCGCCTAATAGAGTAGAGTTAATGCTAACTCCCGGTGCCGCTACCCCAACGTCGGGGCCGGTGCTGGAGAACCTCGCCCGCTTATCACTCTTGTCGGTTGCGGCGACCGCAATGCACGACGCATACCTGGCGGGGTAAATCACGTTGTCGCCCCTGCCTCGTGGATTGCCGCTGTTGCCGGCGGCGCATACGTGCAGTATACCGGCCGCTGCGGCATTGTCGAAGGCCGCTTTGACGCTCGGGCCTGGGTCTCCAGAACTGCCGTAGCTGTTGTTTGTCACCTCCATCCCGTTATCCACAGCCCACTGGAGGGCAGCAATAACATCGCTATAGTCACCGCTGCCATCGGGTCCCAAGACCTTCAGGCCGTAAATGAGTGCTTCTGGCGCAACGCCAACGACGCCGACACCATTATCCTCAGCAGCGACGGTCCCGGCTACATGGGTGCCGTGACCGGCATCATCCATCGGATCAGTGTCATCGTTGACGAAGTCATAACCGCCCGCATAACGGCCGTCCAAATCCTCGTGAGTGTAATCGATGCCCGAATCAATGATGGCTACTTTGATTCCTGTGCCTTTATTACCGCCGTCATGAACCGTGCCGGCGCCTATGCGCTTCACCCCCCAGGAGTTGTCCAGTTCGGCGTCAATCGCGTAGACCTTGATATCCGGGTCAATGCGTGTCACGTTAGGATTCCGCAGCAGCCCCTGAATCGCTGGTTCAGGAATTGAGGCAGCAATAGCTGGAACCAAGTGGTAGCTGTACTTAATCAGTGCCCCATGACCGCGTACCAGGGCCTGTTCACTTGGCCCAGGAACTCGATTGAAGCCAATCAAGACAGGAACTCTTTCAAGTCCCGCAGCCCTATCATTTGCTGCAATCCCTATACGTGTTGATATAGTTGAGATTGCAATCAGACTTAGTAAGACAACTATCAGAACTTTAGTTTTCATAATATCTCTCCTTTCTAACATCCATGAACATTACTATATATCGTCAAAAATCAGACCGGATAGTCCAGGAAATCATGTTCTCTCCGTCTTTTTCATGCTGCGTCGGCCACAGCAAACAGCCTATTATCGCACACAGTTGATCCATAAATTTTGCGTATTTTACCAGGCCAAGCTGTAAGAATCAACGTATTTATCTGAGAATATCGGAGTTTTCTTTTCGATTCTTGAGCTAAGTTCCTTAGAAAGAAGGGGTTGGGTGCTTAAGAGCCTGATTAGCAGGAAGCCAAACACTGGTGCAATTGATACAGGTTGTTGATTTCGTAGTCTGGTTGTACTCCGTTATCACGGTCCTTGTTGTCGCGATTGAGCCAGATGGCCTTGAGGCCAACTTCTCTTGCGCCAGCAATATCCCTGTGAAGGCTATCGCCGACTATTACGGTCGTATTCGGCTGCGTATCCAATTTATTAAGGACAATTTCGAAGATCTTTCGAGCTGGCTTTCCAAAACCCACGTCGCCGGAAATAACGACGGCATCGAAATAGGGCTCCAAGCCTGAACCGTCCAGCTTCTCACGCTGAAGGTCCGGCGCTCCGTTCGTAAGCAACGCCAGACGATGGGTTTGTCGCAGCTTCGTCAGGACGGGCTCTACATCGGGATACACAACATGCCGAGCCCGTCGTTCTCTCTGAAAGACAGCAGCGAGCCGGCCGGCAAACGACCGGTCATTTACGCCGTATACCATCAAAGCACGATACCAAGCCTCAACACGATATCTGGGCGACCAATCCCTAAGGACGTCCAGATTCGGATCTTCTCCCTCAAACCGTGCCCACAACCCTTCCCAGGAACTTATGCCAATAGACACACAGTACGGGCGGGCCGGAGAATTGTGCCACAGCTCTTTTGCCTCGGCCCTTACAGTCTGGCACAGATGTTTCTGGCTTATGCCGTACCGAGCCTCTGCAAGGGCACAGGTGGCAAGAAACGCAGCTTCGGCTGATGCCACCTCCACGAGCAAGGTATCATCAAGATCAAACACTATTGCTTCTATGGCCATTTGGAGATATGGATCAACTCAAGAACCAAAGGATGATATTCCTGTAGTGCTCGACTGCCCTTTCGACATCGGCGATCTCGATGTATTCGTCCGGTTTGTGACAGAGCTCAGACTTGCCCGGCCCGAAGATGACGACCGGCGCTCCCAATGAAGCAAGATGGGGCCCGTCTGTGGTGAAGGCAACGGCTCTGGTCTGACTGGTTCCGACAGCACTGCAAAGATCCTGGACAAAATCGCAACTGGAGTCGGTCTCGAGCGGTGCCACGGCGCGCACGACCGAGACATCCGCATCAAACTTTGGGTCGTCAGACTTCAGCTTCGCAAGAAGTTTTTCAAAATCAGCCACTATGTCCTGATGATTTTGCCCCGGCACAGTGCGAATATCCACTCCGATGCTGCACTCATCTGGAACGACGTTAAAGGCTTTGCCAGCTGTAATTGTATTGATGCTCATTGAGCAATCACCTAACAGATCGTGCGGTTCAAAGGCAATTTTGTGGTCTTGCAGCTCATTCAAAACAGATCGCATTGAGTTTATGGCATTTACGCCCAATTCCGGCCTTGAACCGTGAGCGGCCTTGCCCTTGGTGATGATCCTGAGCCACAGCATTCCGCGATGGGCGGTAACAACTTCAAAATCGGTCGGCTCAGGGAGCACGATGCCGGCAAGCTCAGGCATCCAGCTACATTGGCGAGCAAATCTTTGCGTTCCGCAGCTATCGGTTTCCTCGCCCGCAGAAGCGACAAAAACAATATCGCCTTGCAGTTTTGTGCTGGAATCGACGATTTGATTTATGGCAGTGATAAATGCGGTAATACCGCCTTTCATGTCGGCTGAGCCTCTGCCATAGATTTTGCTATCGCTTTCAACGGCCTCAAAGGGAGGATACTTCCAGCTTGCTTCGCCGGGCCCGACGACATCCAGATGACAGACAAATAGAAGTGCACGCCTGCGGCCACCTGACTGTATGTGGGCGATGATATTAGCCCTGTTTTGGTCCCAGCTGTCTATTCGAGAATCTATGCCGGACCTGCCCAGCTCGGCCGAAATAATCTCCGCCGCAGCCAACTCACCCTTTTTGGCGGTCGTCTCAGCCTGAATTAGTCTTTTCAGTAACGCTTTCACAGCAAGCCTATTATACAAGCACCAACACGCAACACCAGGATTCCATCTGGCCTTTTTAGCTCTGTCCTGTTGTACAATTGGGGCCGAGAGTATTCAGTCTACAAAGAACAAATATACGGAAAAACAAAAAGCAGAAAAATTTTTGTTGCAGATTAAAATTTAGAAGCACATAATGGAAAGTTTAAGAGTTTTAGGGCCGGCGATAAGGAGTGTAAATGGGACCTGTATTGCATGGGTTGATAAAACTTCAAAGCGTCGAAAATCGCCTGCGTGCTGCCAAAGCAAAACTTGCAAGATGTAGAAGAAGCGTAATCCTCGAGGAAAACCAAGTCAGGAGCCTTCAAAACGCCCTCGAAGCCAAGAAGGAGGAGATCCAGCTTACCAAGGTGCAGTGCGACCGCATGGAGCTGGAACTCAAGAGCAGAGATGAGGAGATAACCAGGTTAAGAGCGGCACTTAACAGCGCTAAAACCAATAAAGAATACGCAGCACTGCTCACCCAGCTAAATACGACGAAAGCCGACAATTCCAAAATCGAAACCCAAATCCTTGGATTGATGAAAGATGTTGAGACTGACGAGGCGGAGTGCAAGAATATCCGCCAGCAGATAGATGAGCAGAAGCAAAAGCTTGAAGAGACACGCACACAAGCGGAAGGCTCTGGAACTAAGCACGAGGCCGAAATTGGAGAAATCCAGGCTGAGTGGGACCACGTTGCAAAGACGATACCGGCCGAGCCATTGGAGACCTTCAGGCGCGTCGCCGAAACGTATGATGGCCAAGCCGTAACAGTCGTTGAACAGCAGGAGGGCAAAAAGGGCAATTATAGCTGCGGAGGCTGCTTCATGAATATCGCCACCGAGTGTGTCAATCTGCTCATGACCAAGGACGACATAATCCGATGTCCTAACTGCACAAGAATAATAGTGCTCGGCGACCCGCAAGCCTGATCTGCTCGAAAAGAACAATCCCAAACTTTGAAGGAGCTAATTCATTGGCGGAAGAACTAATCGCGTACATAGACGGTGCCAGTAGAGGCAACCCCGGCCCTTCCGCTGCGGGCTTTGTCTTGAGCGACTCTACTGGAACTCAGTTGCAGGCCAAAGCCTTCTGCTTAGGCCAGACCACAAACAATGTGGCTGAATATACGAGTATCATCAAAGCGCTCGAAGCCGCAAAACGAATGGGCGCGGCACGGATATCTGTTTTCAGCGACAGTGAGCTGCTCGTCAGACAGATAAACGGCGAATACAGGGTAAAAAGCGAGCAAATCAGGCCGCTTTTTGAGCAAGCCACCAAACTGCTCACGCAATTCCAAAACTCAAAGGTCCGGTTCGTTTCCAGAGACAAAAACAAAGAAGCCGACAGACTTGTCAACCAGGCTTTGAATCTCGGGCGTGACGTTGAAGGTAAACCGGCACTGGCCGTACAAAACAGGAAACCTGTTCGGCTCGGCGTACTGATCAGCGGGGGCGGCACGACACTGATGAATATTCTCGAATATATAGAACGCGGCAAGCTAAATGCCGAGGTCACCGTCGTAATAAGCTCACGCTCGACCGTAGCCGGCGTGGAAAGGTCAAGGAAGGCTGGGCTGGACGTAAAAATCATCCGCAAGAAGGACTATCCCGACGTCGATGAGTTCAGCAAACGTATCGAGGAAGAGCTCGTCGCCGCAAACGTTGACCTTGTCATTCAGGGCGGCTGGCTGTGCTTATGGAAAATACCGGCAAGATATGAACATCGCGTGATGAATATACACCCGGCTTTGCTGCCGAGCTTCGGCGGACAAGGTATGTGGGGCCATCATGTCCACGAGGCGGTCCTTGCAGCGGGCTGCAAAGTCAGCGGCTGCACCGTGCACTTCTGCACAAATGAGTATGATGAAGGGCCAATAATCGTCCAACGAGCCTGCGAAGTCAAAGAGGCAGATACACCCGATACACTCGCTGCAAGGGTCTTTGAGCAGGAATGTATCGCTTATCCGCAGGCCATACGACTTTTCGCTGAGGGCAAATTACTCACTCAAGACGGCAAAGTAAGAATCAAGTAATACGCTTTTGGTCTAATTCGTTCGCCCTGGGTGGCATGCTCAAGCGTAGCTTGGGCATGATACGAGCGTGTGGCAGTCTCAAGCGCAGCGGCTCGACTGAACTCGCCGAAGTCTTAGGGATAGCTAAATGGCAATGAAGAACCGTTTTGTGCGGCGCAGAAATTCTCTATGGTTGCTATGAGACCTTCCATCTATTCGATAATGTCCGCAGATTATTTCCCGCTTAGCCAGTAGGTGGTGAAGATACGCAGGTCGTTACTGTCCACCGAGCCGGAGAAATCAAGGTCGGTCGAGCTACAGTCGTTCACCTCGCTGCAACCTGTCTGCCCCCATTGCTCGGCGAAGAAGCGGTAGTCTTTGAAATCCACGCCGTCCCAACCGACGAAATTGACTATCTTCCAAACATGCCTGGGATAGTCGAATCCTTCCTTGATTGTCCAGATGTCATTCGGGCCGTTTATGGTTTCACCGACGAAATCCCATCCTGCGCTGAGATATGTGCTCGCTTCCTGCATCTGGGCTGTACTTAAGCCTGTTCCCCCGTCACTTGTACCGAGTCCACTGGTATCAATATCCCAGAAGCAATTGGAGATCGTACCACCCAATGGGTTGTCCCCGCACAAACCGCCGAGATACTCCGAATCATCCCCGCTGGTCACCCTACCCGCCGCGTAGCAGTTGGAGATGGTGCCGCCCCAGGTCACTCCGCACAGCCCGCCGAGCAACCAAGAACCATCCCCCCCGGTCACACTTCCGGTCGCGTAGCAGTCGGAGATGGTCCCTTCGTCGTTCAATCCGCACAGGCCGCCGAGCTCGTCATCGCCGCTCACACTTGCCGTCGCGTAGCAGTCAGAGATGGTCCCTTTATCGTTCTCTCCGCACAGGCCACCAAGAAAAGACGAATAAGTCGCACGGGTCACACTTCCGGTCGCCCAGCACTTGTAGATGGTGCCAGCGTTGCCCCCGCACAGGCCGCCGACATACATGTCGCCGGTCACATTAGCGGTGGCGTAGCAGTTGCAGATGGTGCCTTCATAGTTTTCTCCGCACAGACCGCCGACATAAACCCCTCCGAACACACTTCCGGTGGTGTAGCAGCCGGAGATCGTGCCCTCACGGTGCGACGCGCACAGGCCACCAACATAGACACAACCAATCTGCCCGGTGACCGAGCAGTTTTCGATACCGAGGTTTTTTACCTCGCCGCCGGAGTTTATCTGGCCGAACAGCCCAAGATAGAAACTCCAACCCTCCCAATCCGTCAAGGAGTCAATTGTCAGATTCGTAATTTTGCGGTCATTACCGTCAAAGACGCCGGTAAAGGGTGTGCCCTGAAATTCAGAACGCGGACCCGTATCCGGCGCGATTACGGCGGTAGTGAAGGCCAGCATGCCGGTAACTGCCGGGTCCAGGTCGATGTCATTTGTAAGGATAAAATGCTTATCCAGCAAATTCGAATCCGACCCGATCGAAGCCAACTCCTCCGCCGTGGATATCTGGTAGGGATTGCCCACCGAGCCGTCGCCGGGGTTGGTGCTCCAGTCATAGCCAAACGCTAAAGCATTGATTGACAAAAAAAAACAGAATAAACCTCCCGGCCTTTTCATCTCTTTTCCCCTTTCCACTGTGTCAACTTAGACACATTTTCCAGAGCCTTTGTGAAATCAGCGTTTATCCCACCCTCCAAAAGCACAGATATTTGAACCACAACTGGTATTTTTACTATGGCACGATAAGCCAAAATCCATCCCACGACTCTCAAATCTCATTTCTCTTGCAGCAGCTCATCTGGAGAGTGCGGGATGCAGTTATCCGCAAAGCCGATTCATTCTATGTTATTATATCAGAGGCTGTGGGATTGTGCAACCAAAACGCCGCTATGGTTAACGTGAAATAATCAAGACTTGATCTGACACTTCACGATATAGGTTATTTAACCTCGACCTGCTCCGACTCCGTTTGCTCTGGCTCTTTTATCTCAACGCCCTGAAATTTCAGGTTCTCTTCGTCCTGCACGTCAATCTTGATAAGGTTTTTGCCTTTGAATTTACCTGCCAAGACAGCTTCCGACAGAGGGTCTTCGATGTAATGCTCGATTGCTCTTCGCAAAGGTCGGGCCCCAAACTCAGGATTGTAGCCTTTGTCGATGAGAAACTCCTTAGCTTGGTCGGACAGCTCCAGTTTCAAGCCATGCTCGGTCAGCCGCTTGAACACCTTCGCAAGCTCATAATCAACGATGGTCTGCAGATCTTCTCTTGTCAATGCCTTGAAGACTATCGTGTCATCGACGCGGTTCAAGAACTCCGGCCTAAAGTGACGCTCGACCTCTTTCTGAAGAACATCTTTCATCTTCTCATAGCTTGCCTCGGGCGTCTTTTTGCCGAAGCCGAAGCCGGCTTGATTCTTGATCAGCTCAGCGCCGATGTTACTGGTCATAATAAGAATGACATTTTTGAAGTCGACGCTCCGTCCGAAGCTGTCCGTCAGTCTGCCCTCGTCCATAATTTGAAGGAGTATATTGTAAACGTCCGGATGGGCCTTTTCGATCTCGTCCAGAAGCAGCACAGCGTATGGCCGACGTCTAATCCTTTCGGTCAATTGTCCCCCTTCTTCATAGCCCACATATCCGGGAGGGGCACCAACCAGTCGGCTGACATTATGCTTCTCCATAAACTCACTCATATCCAACCGGATAAGCGCATTCTTGTCGCTGAACATAAACTCCGCCAGAGCCTGTGCAAGCAACGTCTTTCCTACACCGCTCGGACCCAGCAATATGAAGCAGCCCATCGGACGATTCGGGTCCTTCATGCCGCTTCTGCTTCGCCTTACAGCTTTGGCCACAGCATTGATCGCCTCATCCTGTGAAACCACCGTTTTATGCAGCTCCGCTTCGAGCTCTAGAAGTCTCTGGGTCTCTTTCTTTTCCAGTTTCGTCAACGGAACACCCGTCATATTGCTAACGACCTCAGCAATAATCTCTGTATCAACTACGCCGCTTGCCTCCTTATTCTCCTCGTACCATTTTTTGTGCAGTTGCGTCTTATCATCCAGAAGCTTCTGGGCTTCATCCCTCAGTGCTGCAGCACGTTCATAGTCAGCATTTCTGACCGCGTCATCTTTTTCGCGTTGCAGTTTTTCGATCTTTGCCTCGATCTCGGTCAAGTTCGGCGGAGGGGTCATATTCTTGAGCCTAACTCGCGCCCCGGATTCGTCCACCACATCTATCGCCTTATCAGGCAGGCATCGGCCCGTGATGTAGCGGGTGGATAGCTCTACCGCCTGGAATAGTGCCTCATCGGTGAACCGCACCCTGTGGTGCGCCTCATAGCGGTCCTGAAGGCCCCTGAGTATGTCCAGGGTTTCATCCTTTGAGGGCGGGTCGACAATTATCGTCTGGAACCGCCTCTCAAGTGCACTGTCTTTCTCAATATGTTTTCGGTATTCGTCAAGAGTGGTGGCACCAATACATTGAACCTCACCCCTGGCAAGGGCAGGTTTCAACACATTCGATGCATCTATGGCCCCTTCGGCACCGCCGGCCCCTACGAGTGTATGGAGTTCATCAACAAACAAGACGACGTTGCCAGCCCGTCTAACCTCGTTAATCACGGCCTTTATTCGTTCTTCAAACTGCCCACGATATTTCGTACCCGCCACCATCATTGCCAAATCAAGCACTACAATTCGCTTGTTTTTGAGCAGTTCGGGCACCTGTTTGTGGACTATCTGCTGGCTCAGTCCTTCGACAATAGCGGTCTTGCCGACACCTGCTTCGCCCAGCAGAACAGGATTGTTCTTAGTGCGTCTACAGAGTATCTGCACCAATCGCTCGATCTCTCTCTTTCTGCCGATGACGGGGTCGAGTTCTCCACTGGTTGCCAATTGTGTAAGGTCTCTGCCGAAACTATCCAACGCCGGCGTTTTACTCTTTGGCTTCCGGCCCACTGCCGGGCCCATTTTCATCCCAAGGTCGCTTGGTCCGTCGTCAACTCCCGCGCCCAGAAGATTCAACACCTCTTGACGCACATCCTCGAGCTTCAGACCCAGATTCATAAGAACCTGCGCTGCTATTCCTTCGCTCTCCCGTAACAGGCCCAGCAGGATATGTTCTGTCCCCACATAATTATGGTTGAGTGACCGCGCCTCTTCGATTGCGTACTCAATGACTTTCTTGGCTCGTGGTGTCTGTGGGAGCTTTCCCATCGTAACCATATCCGGCCCGCTCTTTACCAGTTTCTCCACTTCAAGTCGCAGCTTCTTTATGTCAACATCCAGGTTCTTCAGAACCGTAGCACCGACTCCGCTGCCTTCTTTAACGAGACCCAGCAAGATATGTTCAGTCCCTATGTATTCATGGTTGAACCGCTGGGCCTCCTGGTTGGCCAGCGCCATAACCTTGCGTGCACGGTCAGTAAAGCGCTCGAACATTTTTCACCTCAAAAATTATTCTCAGCAAACAACTGGAACCTGCCCGCATAATCGCCACATAAGGGCCACCGCAATGCAAGCAACCAATTGCATTTTATCACATTCCGCTCATTCCGTCAAACCGTAACGAACCCAAAATGCAGCTTTTGCCGCCGTCACTGCCTATTTAGTTATATGGCGAAAGCCAAGTCGATGTTCGGTTTTTCGGACCAAGTCTTTCGTCCAACCTAACTTTTATCGACAAAAGGCACGTATGACTTTCAAGTTGACCGTGTCAGAACCGCATTTCGGGCACCTATATCTGTCCGTGCTCTGTGCCTTCCATCTTCGCATAAACCACGGCTGTTGGCAAGCTAATCCACATTCGCCCGTGCGTCGGCCAAAGCCGGAACATCCCGAACACGATTGGCTACTCCTATGCACCGGCTGACAGGTCTTACACCAATTCTATTTGTTGATTGCCGATTGCGTGAGTCCGTCATTCCTCCGAAAGCAGGAATACAAGCCCCTCCAGCAGTATAGTGTGCGATCCCGTCGGCAATTCTTAGCTGGAATTGGTATTACATTCCAGCGTCTCGCTTAGCTGTCATCGACATGGGACTGAATGCGCTATACACCTCACGCAGCACGCAAAGACAACCGGGGCCTATGCCAAATAAGTCAGCATAGGCCCCGGACTCGTGCAAAAGCATTGGCTAAATACTCAGCCTTGCGTCAACGCACTACTGTTATGGCCATAGCTTCTCATCAAGGAACGTATCTGCCAGTAGGGCATAATCCTTCAGGTCGATCGTGTTGTCACCGTTCATATCCACTGCACC